>ENA-UOOK01000213-UOOK01000213.1-fermentation-metagenome-genome-assembly--contig:-NODE-213-length-73929-cov-9.922043_pt1 | contig 73929 bp, 84 predicted proteins | sample MGYA00245777_ERZ724023 | MGnify/ENA primary metagenome ERZ724023 (study PRJEB28704, sample SAMN03018312) | fermentation metagenome | biome: anthropogenic terrestrial biome; feature: soil; material...
AGAAAAGTTGATAAAAATAGGCATTTAAGTCGCTGCAAAAAGTAAATTCAACATACCCTTACATCAACACCATACTAATACTAATACTAAAACATGACCTATTAAATTTATATTAATTATTTAATATTTGCTTATTTTTTTGTTGAATTTGTATTATAATAATTATACAATAAGATTAAACAATAAACAATAATAGCAATCAATAAAAGCATTTTGTATATTTGTTTTAAAAAACACGAAAGGGGTGTTTACTTTGCCATATGAAAGAATTGAAGAACTAAAAAAACAGTTATTTGGAAAAAAGCGTGAGGTATCTATAGAAAGAGCTCTGCTGTACACAGAAAGTTATAAAGAAACCCATGGCCTTCCATCTATTATAAGAAGGGCTAAAGCTACTGCCCACATATTGGAAAATATTAATATATCTATAAGAGACGGAGAGCTTATTGCGGGAAATAGAACAATAAAGCCAAGGAGCGGTATTATATCTCCTGAGATGGATCCTTATTGGATATACGATGAAATGGATACTATTCATATGAGGCCTCAAGATCCTTTTGTTTTCAATGAAGAAGATAAAAAAGTATATAAAGAAGTTCTCTACCCTTATTGGGCTTCTAACTCTCTTAAGGATTTTATAAATAGTAAGTTAACTGATGATGTAAAATCAGGCGTTTCAAAAAATATATTCAAGCTAAACCAGACTGATAAAGGGCAAGGCCATATTATTGCAGACTTTGAGAGCCTGCTAAATAGAGGTCTTGGAGATATGGTTAAAGAAGTTCATGCAAAGCTTAATGAAAATCCTGATAATGATTTTTATAAGGCTGCACTTATTGTGCTTCGTGCCTCGCAAGATCATATTCTAAGGTATGCTGATCTTGCAAAGAATATGGTCCAAAATGAAAAAGATAAAATAAGAAAGCCTGAGCTTTTAGAGATTGAGAGAATATCAAGGAAGGTTGCTGCATCAAAGCCTGATAGCCTCCATGAAGCATGTCAATTGCTTTGGTATATGTGTATAATACTTCAATATGAATCAAATGCAAGCTCTTTATCTTTTGGAAGGTTTGACAGATATATGTATCCTTTCTATAAACATGATATAGAAAATAATGTGTCCATAGATAGTATAAAAGAGATACTAGAGTGTCTATGGATAAAAACAAATGATGTGGTATTAATAAGGAGCAGGGATAGTGCAAAATACTTTGCAGGTTTTCCTACTGGTTATACAATGACACTTGGAGGTTTAACCTACAATGGAAGATCCTCTGTAAATGAACTTTCGTATTTAATACTTGATACCTATAAAGATATATTGCTCCCTCAGCCAAATATAGGGGTTAGATTAAATGAGTTTATAGAAAGGCCATTTTTGATTAAGACTGCTGAAACAATAAGGCTTGGCACGGGAATACCTCAGGTATTTAATGATGAGGTGGTTGTGCCAGGGTTTTTAAATAGAGGGGTATCCATTGAGGATGCAAGGGATTATTCAGTTGTTGGCTGTGTAGAACTTTCTATACCTGGAAAAACCTATGGCCTTCATGATATAGCCCTATTTAATTTATTAAAAGTAATGGAGCTTAGCCTGCATGACTGTGAGGATTTAGACCATGTAACCTTTGATATGATTATTGATAAAATAAAATGCTATATAGATGAAAATGTAGCTCTTATGGCTAAGGGATCAAACATTGTAGATATTGGCCATAGAGAGTTTGCTCCTGTTCCGCTGCTTTCATGCCTTATAGATAACTGTCTAGAAAACGGGAAGGATATAACATGTGGGGGAGCAAAATATAACTTCTCAGGTGTCCAAGGGATTGGAATTGCAAATTTAAGTGATTCCCTATATGCACTTAAAAAGATAGTATTTGATGAAAAGAGGATATCTTTTAAAGAATTATTAGATGCTTTAGATAAAAACTTTGAAGGGGAATATTACGAAAAGCTAAGAGCAAGGCTTATAAATAAGTATGACAAATATGGAAATGATAATAATGAAATTGACTCTATAGGTTCAGGTATATTAAGGTATTATGCCAAAAAGGTTGAAACATTTACTAACCCTAGAGGGGGAGTATTTACCCCTGGTGCATATACAGTATCAGCCCATATACCTCTTGGTGCCTCAGTAGGCGCAACCCCTGATGGCAGAAAGGACGGAGAGCAGCTTGCAGATGGCGGCCTATCCCCTATGGTTGGCAGAGATCTTTTAGGACCTACAGCAGTTTTAAAAAGCGTAAGTAAATTGGATAACTATTTAACCACCAATGGAAGCTTATTGAACCTAAAATTTAGCCCAAAAACCATTGAAGGAGAAGCAGGTTTAAACAAAATGGCTGATTTTCTTATGGCTTTTACTAAATTAAAAATACAACATGTTCAGTTTAATGTAATTTCAGCAGATACTTTAAAAGATGCCAAGACCCATCCTGAAAGATATACAGGACTGGTTGTAAGGGTGGCTGGATATAGTGCATTCTTCGTTGAGTTATCCCCTGAGATTCAGGATGATATTATAGCAAGGACGGAGCATGTTCTTTAGGATGTGATTATATGAAAGGCTTGATCTTTAATATACAAAGGTTCTCTGTTCATGATGGAGACGGAATTCGAACCATAGTATTCTTCAAAGGCTGTCCCCTAAAGTGCCCTTGGTGCTCAAACCCTGAGTCTCAAAGCGGAAAAATAGAAACTGTAAAAATAAATACTAAATGTATACATTGCAAAGATTGCAGTTTTAACGTGGATGAATGCCCATCTGGAGCTATAAAACAGTTTGGCAAATATATGACTGTTGACGAGGTTGTAGATGAAATAACAAAGGATAGTGTTTTTTATTCCACTTCTGGCGGTGGAGTTACTTTATCTGGTGGAGAGGTGCTTATGCAGGCTGACTTTGCCATAGAACTTCTAAAAAAGTTAAAATCTTTAGGCATACACACTGCAATTGAAACCTCTGGATATGAACCTTTAGAAAAAATAGTTGAACTATCTAAATATCTAGACCTTTGGTTATATGATTTAAAGATTATGGATCCTGAAAAGTCAAAGCAAATATTAGGAGCAGATGTTAGTATAATAAAAAATAATCTAAAAACGCTATGCTCCATGAGAAAGCATGTTATTCCAAGGGTTCCCCTAATTCCAGGCTACACCATGGATGAAGATAATATAAAAGAAATAATCAGTTTTGTAAAGCAATTAGGCTTAAGTGAGATACACCTGCTTCCATTTCATCAATATGGAAGCAATAAATATGAGTATCTAGGTAAAAAATACTTGCTTAAAGACATTCCACTTTCACAGAATGCTGAAATAGAAAAGATTAAAGAAATGATGACTGAAAATGGTCTTGATGCAAAGTTAGGTGGAATGTAATTATATATTATTATAAGAGGAGAGATAATTTATGTTATATTTATTAGACACTGCAGACTTAGATTCAATTGAAAAAGCATTTGATTTTTATCCAATGAGTGGAGTTACCACAAATCCAACCATAATATCTAAAGAGAATAGGAGCTTTTTGGCAATATTAAAAGATATACGCACCATAATAGGTCAAAATGCACTGCTTCACGTGCAAGCTGTAGGTACTAACTCTTCTGATATTGTAAAAGAAGCTGAATACTTAAATAAAGTAATAGGCGGAAATATTTATATCAAGATACCAGTTATACCTGAAGGTCTTAAAGCCATGAAGATACTAAAAAAAGAAGGAATTAAAACCACTGCTACAGCTATTTTTACATCACAGCAGGCATTAATGGCTGCAGAATGTGGAGCAGAGTTTGTTGCACCTTATGTAAATAGGATAGATAATATCAGTGGAGATGGAGTCTCTGTTGTTTCAGATATTGTAAACCTATTTGACATGTATGATATAAATTCAAAGGTTCTAGCAGCATCCTTTAAAAATGTGCAGCAGGTTCATAGTGTAGCTCAGGTTGGAGCCCACTCTGCTACAATAAATTACGAGATACTGCAAAAGCTATTAGAACACCCTCTAACCACTTGGAGCGTAGATAAGTTTATAAGCGATTGGGAAGGTGTATATGGAAAAGGAAAGTTAACTACAGACGTTAAATAATATATTTAAAAAAGATCTCATGTTTTTTATGGGATCTTTTTATTTGGCTATGTTTTAGTACAATGTCAATTTCAGGGTATGTTGGTTGATTTACTGTAGCAGCGACTTAAATGCCCATTTTTATCCGCTTTATCTTCTTTGAAAAAAATGGGCATTTTGGAGCAGCGGAAGTCAATCAACCAACATACCCGGTTTAATAACGAACAGTTACTTATTACGGCGCTATAGCCTTTGCTTTTCTGTCTAACTTTTTATCAATGATTCTGTCTAAAAACAACTTTATGGTTGCAATACATGGTACTCCAAGGAACATTCCTAGTGCGCCGAACAGCCCTCCCCCTAAAATTACTGAAAATATAATAAACAGTGGACTAAGCCCCACCTTATCTCCAAGTATTTTAGGTCCTAAGTACCATCCATCAAACTGTTGGAGCAAAAATACAACTATTACTACCCACAATGCCATAATAGGACTTGAAAATACTACTATAAAAAAGCCAAAAACCATCCCTATAAATGGGCCAAAGTATGGTATCATATTTGTTATTCCCACAATTATGCTAATAAGCAGTGCATAAGGAGTTTTAATTATTCCAAGGAGTATTATACAAAGCACCCCTATTATTGCAGAGTCTATGAATTTACCAACTATATATCTAGAAAATATAGCATCTACTTCTCTTTCTAAGCTAACGAGGGAATCCGCTCTTTCATTTCCTAAAGATGCATATATAATCCTCTTTATTCCCGCTATTAATTTTTCCTTATCATTTAGCATATAAACAGATATTATTATTCCGATTATAAACTTAAACAATCCTGAAGTAAAACCAATAATCTTAGTAACTGCTAGGGTAAGCCCTGACTCAATATGCTTTCCAGACTTTTCAACAAACTTTGTAAGGTTGTCTCGTATATACGTTGTCGCATTTTCATCCTCAATAATGCTGAACTTTTCTATATTTTTGTTTATAAACTTCTCAGTTTCTGCTGCATATTCAGGCACTTCAACTACTATTTGTTTTACATTATCGTAAAGGCTTGGGACTATTATACCTACTGTAAATGCCAGTATTCCTAAAAATATAACATATACAGTAATCAGGCTGAAAACTCTTTTCATTTTAAACTTATGTTCAAAGTATTTCATTTGAGGGTTTAGAAAATAAGCAATACCAAACGCCCAAAAAAACGGCAACAGAATAGATCCTAAAAATTTAAATCCATTTGCAATAATGCCTACATTGTCAACTAATTTATAAATAATAAGTGCAATGGTTACTACTGGTAAAACACTCAAATATGGTATTTTCTTACTTCTTCCCATGTCCACACTCCTTTTGTATTTTTGCGTAAATTATATGCTATTACTACTATATGCCTTGCTGTAACTATAATCTTTAAGCTTTCCTCTATATATAAGCCTAAGCTGCTTTATGTTCTCGAAATCATGAGGAGCAACTAATGCTGGGTTTTTGTTAAAAAAGTCAACCCCGCTATTTTTAAGTACTGTAGCAACAAACTGAGAACAAAAGTATGAATACCTTCTTTGTATTGGTATGCTATACATAACCCCTAAAAGTCCTATTAGATTATAAGAGTACTTATCTCTTTCCTTTTCAAATTTCCTTATGTTCCTTTTTATTCTATTATAGGTTTTTCTATTGACTTCAAAACAGTATAAACTACAGCTTGTTTCACTAAAGATCTTATATATACCTCGTCTTATGCTTTCATTAACGAATCCAGCAATGAATGGATTTGATGGGTTTTTCCTCCCAAAGCTGTACAAAATCTCAAGAGAGCGGTCAAATCCTATACATACATGATTATAGTCAGCCTTGGTATATAGCCTAATCACCCTTGTAAATAGTGTCCCAGTGTCTGTTAATAGTATGTATACTTTTTTGTCTGTCACATCCACATCTTCATCTTCATAATCCATTAAGGCAATCACCTCCGATATATATATATACGAATTTTATTACAAAATGGCTTCAAAGTAAACATATAAAAAAACTAGAGAAGCAAAAGTTCTATATATATAAGAAGTAAAGCAGCTGCTATTAACGAATACTGGATATTTTATTAAACAGCTTTTGTCTATTTATGGCGCATAAAACAAATATCACTGTCATAATTGCTGTAATTATAATAAGTGTAGTTAAATTCTTATTGCCGATTTCTGCACCTATTGCACTTGCCATTATGATTCCAGGAGTTCTTCCAACCATTGAATAGAGCAAAAAGCTTTCTATGCTTATTTGTGTTAATGCACATACATATATCAAATTATCCTTTGGAACGCCTGGAATTAAGTATAGAAAAAATACTACAATATTAATTTTAGTACTATTTAACATCTGCTTTAATTTAATACTTTTCTTGTTTTTTAAAGTATATCTTGTTTTTATATTCCTATTTAATGCCTTACTTATAGCAAATAAAATAGCAGACCCTGCAGCTATTCCTATAACGGAAAGTATGGTTCCCCATGATACTCCAAACAAGTATCCTCCTATTATCTCTATAGGGTGACCTGGTATAAAGAATATAACAACTTGAATTATCTGCATTAGAATAAATATGCCTATACTTTTACCTTTTCCCATAGATCTAAAGCAATCCTTTAGATTATCTTCGCTTTTAAACACATTAAAAAGTTCAAGTATGGCTTCCCTGTAATTATAAATTATCAATATTAAAAAAAAAGCAACAATAGCGGAAATTAAATATTTAATATTTTTTCTCATATGAACTGCTTCCCTTCTAAACCAATATTTATACTATTGTATCATAAAAAGCCTTTTGATGAATTATGATCATAATAGATGCTGCTTGCTCACTATAAATCTAAAATATACTGATATACTTTTTAAGCAAAATATATTATTATTGAAATAGATAGACTATTGCCCCGCTTCTTTGCTTTAAAAATATAAAAAAGGAGATGGTTCTTATACTAAAAAGTTTCTTGAAAAATATATATGCAGGTCTTTATAAAAGCATGAAACGCTTTCCAATAGCCATAACACTTTCTACAAGCTGTGCAATAATTTTAATAGTACATTCAGAAAGCAAAAGTAATCTTGATACACTGCCCCGCATTGCGGCTGTTTTAGCCCTTGGGATTCCGTTGTCCCTTTGCATTTCTCTTATTCATGAAAGAAAAAATACTAAAAATAAGATAGTATATATTTTATCTTATGTACTTGGCGCAATATCTATTGTTATTTACTATTTTACCCTATTTAAAAGTTTTGAAATGATCCCTATGACAAGATATATTGCCATAAGTATTGCACTTTATACTGGATTTATATTTATTCCTTATTTAATGGATAGAACTAATTTCGAGCTTTATGTTATAAAGATATCTTCTAAGTTCTTTGTTACCATAATATACTTTGGAATACTTTATGCAGGCATAGCTGCAATATTATTTACTATAAACAAGCTGTTAGGAGTTAATATACCTGGTAAGTACTATTATTATACATTTTTAATAATAGCAGGAACATTTGCCCCTGGGTTTTTCTTATCCGAGGTTCCACAAAAGGATGCAAGCTTTGAAGCTAAGGATTTCCCCAATGCCTTTAAGGTTCTGCTTTTATATATTGTAATGCCAATTGCAGCCATATATTTAGCCATATTATATATATACTTTGGGAAGGTTTTAATTACTCGTACATGGCCCGTGGGTTTGGTATCCCATTTAGTACTTTGGTATTCTGTAATATGTGTAGGTATTATATTCTTTACTTCACCACTTGAATCAAATAAATGGGTTCAAAGGTTTAAATTCTGGCTTACTAAGCTAATTATACCAATACTTGCAATGATGTTTGTTTCAATTGGAATAAGGATTAAGGCTTACGGGGTTACAGAGAATAGGTACTATGTTATAACCCTTGGCATTTGGGTTTTAGGGAATATTATATACTTAAATTTTGCTAAAGCAAAGCGAAATATAATAATTCCAATCTCCCTATCTATAATTGCGATTTTATGTGTATTTGGCCCTTTAAGCAGTTTTTCTGTATCCCGTTGCAGTCAAAATAAAAGGCTAGACAATATACTTCTAAAATATGACATGATAAAAGATAATAAAGTTATAAGCTCAAAGGCCTCTAGTGCAAAAATACCTGAAACAGATAAAAAGGAAATCACTCAAATATTAATGTATTTTAACAATAACCATGGACTTAAATATGTAAAATGTGTTCCACCTGACTTTAAATTAGATCATATGGAAGATGTATTTGGATTTTCCCCTGAGGATTATCAATCCCCAGGCTCAAGCCGCACATATTTTGCATATAATATGGCGTCTTTAGATGCTCCAATGGATATAAAAAATTATGATTATCTTTTTGACTTTAGAGGTCCTAGAAACCAACCCATAGAGAGCATAGGAGATTCAGCATCTCTAAAAGCGGATTACAATAACGAAACCTCTGAAATCAAAATATATAATAATGGCAAAGAGATACTAAACACTAATATAAAAGAATTTGTAGCAAAAATCATAGAAAAGTATCCATCTGAAAAAGCAAATACAATAAACCCAACTGATATGACATTTACAATTAATAACGATATTGCAGACATTAAACTCATTATATACAACATCTACGGCAGCCTAGACAAATTTACCAAAGAAATCTCCCTAGATGAAGCTAACTTTTACCTATTAATCAAAACAAAATAACTTATTCACTATTCACTCTTACCTCTTAACTAAAAAAACTGTACCCCAAATCTAAATCCAAAATTCAAGTCTGGGGCACAGTTTTTTTATCCCTTTAACTACATTTCTTTTCAATAAGCTTAGCTAGATTTCTTGCCATAACATCAAGTTCTTCTTTGTCTTCTCCTTCAAGCATGACTCTAACTAATGGCTCTGTACCGGATGGTCTAATTAATACCCTTCCATTGCCATCAAGCTTTTCTTCTATCCTTTTTATCTCGTCCATTATTTCCTTATCCTTAAGATAGGCATTTTGCTTGCCATTTACTACCTTAGCATTATAAAGTACTTGAGGAAGCTCAGTCATTATAGATGCAAGAGACGATAGAGACTTTCCCTTCTCCTTCATAATTGATAGAAGTGCAAGTGCACTTATAAGCCCATCTCCTGTTGTATTATAATCAAGGAATATTATATGCCCTGATTGCTCTCCCCCTATGGAGTAACCGCTATTTAACATCTCTTCAAGTACATATCTATCTCCAACTTTAGTCTTAACTGTTTTTATATTATTTTCCTTAAAAGCAATATCAAGACCTAAGTTGCTCATTATTGTAACGACTACGGTATCATCCTTTAACATACCTTTTTCTTTCATAAAACTTGCACATATTGCAATTGTAAAATCGCCATTTACAATGTTTCCCTTTTCATCTATTGCAATTAACCTGTCAGCATCTCCATCAAATGCAAGTCCAATATCGCATCCATTTTCTACTACAAATTGCTTAAGATGCATAGGATGAGTTGATCCACATTCCTTATTTATATTCTTGCCATCAGGGTCATTATATATTGCAAGCACCTCTGCGCCAAGTTCTGTAAAAAGCTTTGGAGCTATAGCATAAGATGCTCCTTGAGCGCAGTCAACAGCAATCTTAAGCCCACTAAGGTTAGTATTAAATATAGACTTTAGAAAATCTATGTAGTCTCTTCCTGCTGAATCAACCACAGTCTTTCTTCCAAGGTCTCCCCCTGTAGGAGATGGCACTTTATCACAATTGTTTTTTACAATTTCCTCTATTTTATCTTCAACTTCATCTGGCAGTTTGTATCCTTTTTCATTAAAAAATTTGATTCCATTATACTCTACAGGATTGTGAGAAGCAGATATAACCACCCCTGCATCTGCCTTATAATGTCTTGTAAGATAAGCAACAGCAGGAGTCGGTACAACACCTACACACACAGCCTCAGCTCCGGCAGAGCATATGCCTGCAACAAGGGCACTCTCTAACATATCTTTGGAAATTCTAGTGTCCATACCTACCACAATCTTAGGTTTGTGGGCATTGTTGGTTAATACATATGCTCCTGCTTTTCCAAGCGCATAAGCTTTTTCAGCAGTTAGCTCAGTATTTGCGATGCCTCGGACTCCGTCAGTTCCAAACATTCTTCCCATTTTATCCACCCCACTTATAATTATTAGTATACACGCGCACGCATGCACACTATATTAATATTACTTTTGTATAATATCATAATGCGGGTTTAAATTCAATTTAGTGCAAAAAAAAACCTGCACAATATTTATGCAGGCTAAAAATAATCATGTCACACTACATATTTACTCCCCATCCTTAGGGCTTCTTTGTTTATGTTATAGAAGGTATCCTTGCCATGATCTTTTAGGACCTTTAAAATAGAATCCATTGAAACAATACCAGTCTTTGCCACAAGGGCTCCAAGTAAAACCATATTAGCCACCTTTTTGTTTCCTATACCATCTGCTATTTCTGTAGCTGGGATTGATATGCTATTTACATCGGATCTTTCTACATCCCTATTTAGAAGTGAGCTATCAGTTATAATGTTTCCGCAAGGCACTACCATCTTTTCAAATTTATCAAGAGAAGGCCTATTCATTGCAATTAATGCTGTTGCCTGAGTAACTATGGGGGATCCTATACTATCTTTGGTAAGTATTACAGAGCAATTTGCCGTACCGCCCCTCATTTCAGGCCCATAAGAAGGAAGCCATGAAACATTTAACCCTTCATCCATGCCTGAATATGCCAGAAACTTACCCATAGAAAGTATTCCCTGCCCTCCAAATCCAGCAAATATTATTTCTTCGTTTTTCACCTATTTCACCTCCAAAGCTATATCTTTCTTGACACCAAGGCTATAATATGGAATCATATTTTTTTCTAGCCATGTCATTGCTTCATCTGGTGAGAGCCCCCAATTGGTGGGACAAGTGGATAATACCTCAATCAATGTATACCCTCTGCCCTCCATCTGGTATATAAATGCCTTTTTGATTGCCTTTTTAGCCTTTATTATATTAGGAACACTAGATACGGCAACCCTTTCTATATATGCAGGCCCGTCAAGGGTTGACAGCATCTCAGAAACTCTTATCGGGTAGCCTTGGGTAAGTACATCCCTTCCATAAGGTGATGTTTCCGTAACTTGGCCTGGAAGTGTTGTAGGTGCCATCTGCCCTCCAGTCATTCCATATATGCAGTTATTTACAAATATTGTAGTTATCCTCTCTCCCCTTGTTGCAGCATGAACCATTTCCGCTGTTCCTATTGCAGCAAGATCTCCATCCCCCTGATAAGTAAATACAATGCTCTCAGGAATTGCTCTTTTGATTCCTGTTGCAACTGCAGGTGCTCTTCCATGAGCAGCTTCCTGCATATCACATGCAAAATAATTATATGCAAGAACAGAACATCCAACAGGTGCAACTCCAATTGTTCTATCTAATATTCCAAGCTCATCTATTACCTCGGCAATTAATCTGTGTATTATACCATGGGTACATCCTGGGCAATAGTGAGTTGGTACATCGAGAAGTGCTTTAGGCCTATCAAATATAACAGCCATTATATCACCCCTTCTCTTTGATTAAGTATTTGCTTTATTTTAACTAGTATTTCATCTGGAGAAGGAACCATTCCTCCGCACCTTCCATAAAACTCTACAGGACACCTTCCATTTACCACCTGCAAAACATCCTCAACCATCTGTCCCATGCTCATCTCTACACACAAAAAGCCATAGCGGGTTAACCCAATCACTTGCTCAAATGCAGCTTTAGGAAAAGGCCACAGTGTTATTGGCCTTATAAGCCCAATTCTTATACCCTCTTTATCCGCCATATTAATTAAATTCTTGCATATCCTAGCCATTGTTCCATAGGCTACAATTATAAAGTCGCATTCATCATCACAGTTATACAGCTCAAATTTAGTCTCATTTTTTTCTATTTCCTTATATTTATTATTAAGCTTTAAATTATGCCTTTCACATTCTTCAGGAGCTAAAAATAAAGAGGTTATAACATTATGTCTCTCCCTTCCGTAAAGCCCACAAGTTGCCCAAGGCTTTTCAGGGACTTCTCTTCCTTTTACTTCTTTAAATTGAACAGGTTCCATCATCTGGCCTAGCATTCCATCTCCCATTATCATAACAGGATTTCTATAAATATCTGCCAAATCAAAGGCCCGAGATGTAAGATCAATTATCTCCTGAATGGAGGATGGTGCTAATACTATCAACCTATAATCCCCATGGCCTCCCCCTTTTGTTGCCTGAAAGTAATCGCTTTGGGCAGGCTGGATCCCGCCAAGCCCAGGCCCTCCTCTTACTATATTTACAATTACACAGGGAAGCTCTGCCCCGGCAATATATGAAATGCCTTCCTGTTTTAGGCTTATTCCAGGGCTTGATGATGATGTCATAACCCTAACACCACTTCCTGCAGCGCCATATACCATATTAATTGCTGCAATTTCGCTTTCAGCCTGAAGAAACACCCTTCCAAGCTTTGGCATCATCTTTGCCATATATGCTGCAACCTCTGTTTGAGGTGTTATAGGATATCCAAAGAAGCACTTACAGCCAGCCCTTATTGCAGCTTCACCTATGGCTTCATTTCCCTTCATCAATACCTTATCTTCCATAAGCTCCCCCCTATTTTTCAATTTTTATAACTACGTCAGGGCATATTCTAGCGCAAGATGCACATCCAGTGCAGTTTTTCATGTTCTCCTCTAATATAGCTGCAGTATGGTATCCTTTATTATTCAATTTATCGCTTATAATTATTATTTTCTTTGGACATGTTTTGATGCAGAGACAGCATCCCTTACAATTTTCCTCTTTAAAATAAACCCTTGGCATTTTTAAACCCCCTTATTGAGCCAAATAGGTTGCATAAATATATCTAGTTCAAATATCTCGCTTAAGTCTAATAAATTCTCAACGTTTAAACTTTGAGCTAAATCCTTTCTAATAGAGGTATATCTAATTGGTATATTTAAACTTTCAGCCACCTCCTTTATAATATTTTGACCCTTATATATATGTGAAATATCTGTATCATAGGATAGGTTTGTGTTGTTTATAAGATAGGTTACGTTAAGCCTAGATGATTTTTCTATGCTTTTTATATATTCTACTATACTTGAAGCATCCTTGGTTTGCGGTCTATTTGTGTTTATTACAAAATACATGTCATAACTCTCTTGTCTAAAAAGTTCATTAAACTGACCTAATGCTATAGCTCCAATATCATCTCCGCCTACATCTAATACTACTTCATAGGACTTTTCGTTAAAAGCTAAATAGACATCTGTAGGTACAGTACTAAGCTCTGCAGTTGTTATACCAATGGTTGGGGATATAACTTTTATGCCTAGTCCTTCAAGATATTCTCTAGATTCTCTTACTGAAAAATATGGGTTTACAATGTCAAGATCTACTATACATGCCTTTTTATTTTGCTTTGCAAGTTTTATTGAGTAATTAATAGCAACTTCCGTCTTTCCACTTCCAAAATGTCCTGTAAATATGCTTATCCTACTGCCTTCTTTATGCATATTCTCTCATAACTTCCTCCCCCATCAATACCCTAAGTCCCCCTTCTGCTAGGGCAAGCATTTCCTCTTCCCCAGGGTATATTGCAATTGGTGCAATATATTTAACTCTTTCACATACAAGATTCACAAAATATTCACTATATGCTAATCCGCCTGTTAGTATTATTGCATCTACTTTGCCATAAAGTACTGCTGAAGCTGCACCTATTTCCTTTGATATTTGATATGCCATTGCATTTATTATAAGTTTGGCCTTTTCATCCCCCCCATTTGCTCTTTCAATTATGGATTTTGCATCATTAGTTCCAAAGTATGCAACAAGCCCTCCCCTGCCTGTTATCTTCTTTAGCATCTCTTCTTTTGTGTAAGTACCGCTGTAGCAAAGTTTAACTAATTCCCCAACGGGAAGGCCTCCAGATCTTTCAGGGGTAAAAGGTCCTTCTCCGTTTAGGGCATTATTTACATCAATTACTCTTCCCATCTTATGAACCCCTACGGATGCTCCTCCCCCCATATGAGTTACAATAAGATTTAATTCCTCGTATTTCTTTCCTTTTTCTTTTGCATACCTTTTAGCTACAGCCTTTTGGTTCAAAGCATGAAATATACTCTTTCTTTCAATCTCTGGCAAGCCTGATATCCTTGCTATATCTTCCATCTCGTCAACAATTGGAGGGTCAACTATAAACGACGAAATATTTAGTCTCTCCGCTATATCATATGCTATAATTCCTCCAAGATTTGTAGCATGTTGACCTGATACACCATTTTTAAGGTCATCTATCATCCTATTATTTATACCATATGTTCCCCCTTCAATGGGCTTTAGAAGTCCACCTCTTCCAACAACACAATCTAATGTATTTAAATCTACTCCTCTTTTGTCTAAAACATTTAATATTAAATTCCTTCTGAACTCAAATTGGTCGATAGGATTTTTATACTTTATAACATCTTCAAAGGCGTGTTTTATTGTTTCTAAAAATACTGGATTCTGGTTTTCGAATAGACCTATTTTGGTAGATGTAGAGCCAGGATTTATTGTCAGTATTTTAAATACCGGCATAAACTTGCCACCTTTCTTTAAAATTCTTATAGATTTAACATAGTGATGCAAGGGCTATTGAGTTTAACTTAGCCTCAGTTGAGTCTGCCCTGCTTGTAAGTATTACAGGAGATGAAGCCCCTACTAAGACTCCTCCCACCTCTGCGTTAGCCGTATATACTAAAGCCTTGTATAATGCATTCCCTGTTTCTATGTTAGGAACCACTATTATATCAGCCTCTCCTTCAACAGGGCTTTTTATATTTTTGTGATCTATTGCGTTTTTGGAAATTGCATTATCAAAAGCTAGAGGTCCATCAATAATGCACCCTTTAATCTGCCCTCTATCCCCCATTTTAGAAAGCAATGCCGCATCTATTGTAGACTGCATATTAGGGTTTACTGTTTCGGCAGCTGATATTACAGCAACCTTTGGTGTTTCAATTCCTATGGCTTTTGCAACCTTCACTGCGTTTTCAATTATTTGTACCTTATCTGAAAGATCTGGTGCTATATTAACTGCAGCATCAGTTAGTATAAGCATTCTTCTTAAGGCTGGTACATCAAATACAGACACATGGGAAAGTTTCTTTTCTGTTTTAGGCCTAAGCCCTTCATCTTTATCAAGTACAGCCTTTAGAAATTGGGATGTTTGGATATTTCCTTTCATTAACATATCTGCTTTTCCTTCTCTTACTAAATACGTCGCTATTTTTGCAGCTTTAAAGCTGTCAGGCTCATTGATTACCTCAATTCCCGATATATCGATATGCATATCTTCTGCAATGTTTAATATATCGCATTTAGGCCCAACTAAGACTGCATCTGCTATGCCTTCCCCCATTGCATCTATTATTGCATCTAGCACTTGTTCATCATTAGCTGCTGCAATAGCTACCTTTTTCTTCTTTCTCTTCTTTACCAAGCTAAATACATCGTTAAAATTCTCTACCATTTTTAAACACCTCATCCTCATATACTTTAGCTTTATCAAAGCCCTCAAGTACCCTTAAAGCCCCTTCATATAAGGAAACCATCTCCATCTCCCCAGGGTAAATTAAAATTGGTGCTATAGAAATAAATTTAACCCTTTCTATAATAATATCAACAAGACGTTTGGAATTAGCCAATCCTCCCGTAAGTATTATTGCATCCACCTTTCCATATAAAACTGTTGCCATGGCCCCAATCTCTTTTGATATTTGGTATGCCATAGCTTCAAATATCAGCTTGGCATATTTATCCCCATCCTCAATCCTTTTATCAATTTCTATTACATCATTAGTACCAAGATATGCTGCAAGACCAGAGGCTACACTAATTTTATCCTTTATTTCTTTTAGACTAAGCTTACCAGAAAAAGCAAGTTCAATAACATTTCCCGCTGGGAGAGAACCCGCCCTATCAGGAGAAAAAGGGCCGCTTTCACTAGCATTATTGACATCTATTAGCCTTCCACATTTTACAGGTGCAATTGAAATGCCTCCTCCTAAATGGCAAGCAATCATATTTAAGTCAAGCACATCCCTTCCTAGCTCTTTTGAAGCATATCTGCATACAGACTTTATATTTAGTGCATGGATTAGGGATTTTCTTTCTATCTCAGGAATTCCTGAGACTCTAGCAATATCTTCAAGTTCATCTACTGATACAGGATCTACAACAAATGCCAATATATTATTCCTATCAGCTATTTCCTTTGCTATCATCCCTCCAAGGTTAGCAGCATGCTGCCCTCCTGCCCCTGCCTTTAAGTCCTCAACCATTTTCTCTGTTACAACATAGGTTCCACTTTGTGTAGGCCTTAAAAGTCCTCCTCTTCCAACTACAGCTTCAAGACTAGATTCATCAATTCCTTCATCCCTCATCCATTTTGTAACTGCATTCATCCTAAATTCTAATTGATCCGCTATTTCTAAAAAGCCCTTAAGCTCGCTAATCCTGTGGTTTATTGTACTTTTATTTATGCATATAGAGTCTCTAAACACTGCTACCTTTATAGAAGTTGATCCTGGATTTACAACTAAAATACTTTTATCTTGCCCCATAGCCATCTCCTTTCGTTTAAAAGTAGTTGTTTAAAATATATTTAATATTCTTAATATTAAATAATATGGGACAATTTAATTTTACAATTATAAATACCAATTTTCAACATAAATAAATTTAATTACAATATTCTCCTAAGTAACGTTGGTGTTCAAACCAGATATGTTGATTGACTTCTGCTGCACACTGCTACAGTAAATCAACATATCCTGACATCAGCATTGTACCGAAAAAAATGATAGGTAGGCTACATAGTATTCCATGTAGTCTACCTATCATCATAGTTCAGTTATCAAATTTGCTCTTGTTTTAATCACTGCTTTTTTGATATTCGTACCTTTATCTTTGATGGGTTTACATCTTTTATCTCTACAGATGGGGGTGTCGTTATATTAGGTGCATACTCAAACTCTCCTCCATCTGCGGGAGCACTGCTTAAATCTATGGTTGCACTTAAATCCCCTGGGCTGATGTCATTTAAAACACTTTCATGCCCGTAAAGTGTTACCACCACATTATTTGCAAGAGGCTCTGCAGTTAAATCCGAAGGAAGATTTGAGTAGTTTACTGGAACATTAAACTGCCTGCTTGTGGTTACCTCTACATTTATATTAGCATTTATGGTATCAGAGCTATTAATTAGGGTTATCCCCTTAGGTATATTAAGCTTTGTTGTTCTTACTGCATTTGAGCTAATACCATTTAAGTCAATTGGGAAAGTATCTATTGATTTTATGTTATTTATAACATTATCGTCCCCTATTATACTAACCTTATCAGGTGATGGTGTTATGGATTTTAAATGTACACCATTAGGCAAAAAACCTGTTGTCTTTATATTTACGGGAACTTCTTTTGACTTTTTAACTGGTATTACAACATCAATAGTTTTTGGTAAAACTTCAAGCTCTGTAATTTGGCCTCCGTTTTTATCCAGAACCTGTATAGGAACTGAAGTTACTATATCAGATGTTGCACCTTCAGCTTGAACTTTTGCTATAACAGAGTTTATGCTTCCTATATATTTAGCTGCTCCTTTTATTACAACCTCTTCAGGCTTATATTCAGCCGGCATTGCAGCATATCCTTCCTTAGTCTTTATATCTGTTTGAAGAGAAACTTTAAAGTTCCTTTCATTTAATTCATCAAGCTCTACATTTATATAAAAGCCTTGATTAGGTATTTCTATATCCTTAGGCCAGTCTTTTATTTCAACTGGTATAGAGTTTTTGCCTTTTGCTACATAGCTTGTTGCCATATTTGCCTCTGCAGTAAACTCATATGGTTTTAAATTAACTACTTTGCTAGTCCTTCCCTTGACAGTTATTTTTATGGTATACCCATCAGGATTTCCAAGAAGCACGAGGCCATTCTTTGATAATGCCTCCACATTTACCAACTTTACTGGAACATTAGAAATTTCTATTTCTGTTTCAGGATCCTGCTCTGAGGTTACATAAAGCCATAAAAGAAAAGCTAAAAAAACTGATAATATCTTTATAGCTACATCTCTTCTTTTTGTTTTATCCAAGATTTAATCCACCCCCATGCAGTTATTTTCTTTTCATTCCTATGCTTCATTATCCTAACCAGTATATCTTTAAGCCTTTCTCCATTATAGTTTCTTGTTAATTTGCCATTTACAGCAAGAGAGATATTGCCCGTCTCTTCTGATACAACAACTACTAATGCATCAGAGTTTTCGGATACACCAATAGCAGCTCTATGCCTAGTGCCTAGCTGTTTACTTATATTGTTGTTTTCAGTTAATGGCAAAAAACACCCTGCAGATTCTATTCTGTCGTTTCTAATTATTACGGCACCATCATGAAGTGGGGTATTTACAACAAATATATTTTCAAGGAGCTGAGATGAAACCATTGCATCAATCTTCACACCAGTTTCTATATAATCTTTAAGACCTGTCTTTTGTTCAATAACAATAAGTGCGCCTGTTTTGCTATCTGACAAATTTACAGCTGCCGTAACTATTTGGGAAATTATTTTGTCCATCTCTTCTTCAGTAACTTCAAGATTCTTTGAGAATAGCCCATTTCTTCCGAGATGTTCAAGAGCACGCCTTAATTCTGGTTGGAAAAGTATAATAAGTGCAATAAAACCTACCTTTATAGTACTATCAATAATCATATATAATGTTATAAGTCCTGCAAATTGGCTTACCTTCATAATTACGATTATAATCAAAAGTCCTTTTAATAATGTCTCTGCTCTTGTTTGCTTTATAAGCATGAAAAGTTTATAAAGTATGTAACTTACTATTAAAATATCAATTATATTGGTTATTGATATATGTTTAAGCAAGTTCCATATGTTAGTTAAGGCTGTTTCAAGCATCAAATTCTCCCACCTTTTTATAGAAAAATACTATTTATAATTATACACCAAATTTTTAAGCTGTAGTACATAAACAAACCATATATTAATATTAATATCACTATTAATATTAATTATTTCGCTTTACATCAATGATTTTATATGTGAATTTAAAGGATTTTTGGTAGATGGTGTAGAATACAGTAATACCATTTAGAATATATTTTTAGGTAGGTGGACAAAATGTTATATTGCAAAAAATGTGGCTTAAAACTTGATGGAAAAAGCGTTCTCTGTCCAAGATGTGGAGAATATACCTATAATTCAATAAATGATAATGATGACAACAATAGTAGCAGCAGTAAAGCTAAAAACGCCATCTATTCAAACTCAAATACAAACTCAAATACAAACTCAAATACAAATACTAATTCTAGGTCTAATAACACTTCTAGGACTAGTACTAGTAACGCAAAAACCAATGACGATATAAGGTACGATATATTTAATCCGCCCAAAAAAAATTATGAGGATTATAGCGTACAAAGGCAACAAAGCGAGGATTATAATAGGCAAAATCAGCAAAATGAGGATTATAAAAAGCCTCGAAGGGATAGAAATCCCAAAGAGGAAAGCAATGGCTCATGGGTTAAAACCTTCTTTAAATGGTTCTTTATAATTCTGCTTTTAATATCAGTTACCGCCTTTGCAGCATATTTTGCATACAATAAGTTTATGGGAAGCTCAACAAGTGAATACATAAAATCTATATCAAGCTTAAATAAAAGTATTAATGACGCAAATGATAATATGGTCTCTGCAATTAAAAGTAACAGTAATGACCTTCCTGTTCAGGATATACTAAACAAAATACCAGAAGAAAAAAAATCCTTTGACTCTATAATTAAAAACTTTGATGATATTACTGTTCCGTCAATGTATTCATCCTCTCATAGTAATTTAGGAAAGGCTATTACGCTTAACAGGGAAATCTATGTACAAATTGACAAAGTATTGGTAAGTCCAATAGATCCTAATGCAAAACAGAATTTAGACCATTTATCCTCTCAAATAGACGAATGTATGAGTGATTATGCCTCAGTTAGTATTGAAGATATTGCTTTTTCTCTTCCAAATGAGATATTATCCATATCCTCTAAGATTGAGCCATGGATTAACCAACAGCAAGAGAAATATGGATCCACCATGGATCAAATTAAACTTTTCTCTAGCTACTTCGACTCTATGACAAAATTATTTGGCAGGTTTAATGAAGCAAAAGTCGATTTTACCCAAGCAATAAAAAATGTAAGGGCTAAACAGACCTCATGGGATGATTTATTTTCCCAAATAGATGAAAATTTAAATGCTAAAAAAGCAATTAAATCTGATTATAAAAACTTATCTGTTCCATCACCCGTTAAATCACTGAACCAAATGTTTATGGATATACTTGATAACTCAATATCTTATAATACAAAGTTAAAATCAGCAGCAGAAAAAGAAAGTAGTTTCAATAAAGAAGGCCTTACTGAAGATGAAATAAAAGTAAAGCAAAAAGAAATTGAAGATGCCTATAAAGAAGCTCAAGAGCTTAATTCATCTTCATCTGCTGCCTACCAAAAGTATGCATCAATAATTGGCCTTGAAAAAGAAAAATACGCAAACCCTGAATTTGTAATGGGGTTAGGACAAGGAAAATAAATATTTTAAAATTATCTATTAAAAGGGGAGGAACTACTTCCCACTTTTCTATATTTAGAGGGAGATATACCCACTATAGACTTATAAACCTTTGAGAACCCTAAAGGATCCTTATAGCCAACAGATCTTGCTATATCCCCTATAGAAAGGTCTGTAGATTCAAGTAAATATGAGGCCTTTTTCATTCTAAACTCTATAAGATACCTTTGGGGAGATACATCCATACTTTCTTTGAAGACGCTAGTAAAGTAACTTCTATCAAGTCCAATATGCTTTGCTATATCAGTTACTTTTATACTTCTAGAATAGTTTTTCTCTATAAAATCTAATGCCTTTTCTATATACTCCTCTGTATAATTTTTTTTTTGATGAGTAGGAGCTTGCATACAATTAACTCTTTGTATTTCTGAAAGTACCAAATACAGATAAGATTTCAGTTTCAAACTGCTGCCTGCACTTTTTATATCTGTAGCAATTATTTTCTCCATAGTATGTGGAATAAGGCAATCATCATCAAAGCTAATTATAGGATCTTTATATGTTAAATCCCCATCTTTTAGTATCTGATAAGCTTTAATACCATTAAAGCCTATCCAGCAATAAGTCCATGGCGTATCCATATCAGCCTCATAATACGTTACCCTCTCGGGGGTTATGAGAAATCCTTTATTTTTATTGAGATGATATGTTATGCCATTACTTTTAAATATTCCTTTTCCATCTAGTATAAAATGTATCAAAAAATGATCCCTCACTGCAGGTCCATAACCATGACCATTCTCACATACTTCTATACCATAGTGGTAGATTTGTATTTCCTCATCCTTTTTAACATTTGTTATACACGTACTTTTCATAGATATTCTCCTATTTAATTTTATTTAAATATAAACTTTAAACTACATTATACCATATTTATATAACATTAGAACATTGGAATATAAGGTGATCTGGGTTACAATAAAATAAATAAAATCATAGGAGGAATTTTATATGCCAAAAATTACATTTTTAGGTGCAGGAAGCACTGTATTTGCAAAAAATATAATAGGAGATTCACTGGCAACACCAGCTCTTAGAGAATCTGAAATAGCGCTTTACGATATTGACCTTGAGAGGCTCAAAGAGTCCGAATTGATGCTTAACAATATTAACAAGAATTTAGGTGGCTATGCCAAAATAACTGCATATACAGACAGAAAAGCTGCTTTAAAAGGAGCTAAATATGTGGTAAATGCAATACAAGTTGGAGGATATAAGCCAAGCACTGTAATAGACTTTGAGGTTCCAAAAAAGTATGGCCTAAAACAAACAATAGGGGATACATTAGGTATAGGCGGAATATTTAGGGCATTAAGAACTATACCTGTTATGTTCGATTTTGCAAAAGATATAGAAGAGGTATGCCCTGATGCACTTTTATTGAACTATACAAACCCAATGGCAATACTTTCAGGTGCAATGCAAAGATATACCAATGTTAAAACCGTTGGTCTTTGCCATAGCGTACAGGTATGTGCATCTGAACTGCTTAAAGGCCTTGGAATGGATACTGATGGTATAGAGTGGAAGACTGCAGGCATAAACCATATGGGATGGCTTCTCGAGATAAAGAAAGATGGAGTGGATTTATATCCTGAAATCAAAAAAAGAGCCTTAGAAAGAAAAGATACTCATGATGACATGGTTAGGTATGAGATAATGAAACAATTTGGATATTACGTTACAGAATCTAGTGAGCATAGTTCCGAATATATGCCATACTTTATAAAAAGTAAATACCCAGAATTAATAGAGAGATTTAATATACCTATTGACGAATATCCAAGGAGATGCGTAAATCAAATAAATAATTGGAACAAGACACGGGATGAGCTTGTTCATAATAAAGAATTAATCCATAAACGTACATATGAGTACGGCTCATATATAATGGAAGCTATAGAAACAAATGTACCATATAAAATAGGCGGAAATGTTTTAAACACGGGGCTTATTACAAATCTTCCTTCAAATGCTTGCGTTGAGGTTCCATGCCTTGTAGATAGTACTGGCATAAACCCATGCTATATAGGAGATCTTCCTATTCAGCTTGCAGCTTTGAATATGACAAATATAAATGTACAGCTATTGACAATTGCAGCTGCAGTAACTAAGAAGAAAGATTATATTTACCAAGCAGCAATGCTTGACCCGCATACATCATCAGAACTATCAATAGATGATATAAGAAGCCTTTGCGATGATTTAATAGAAGCTCACGGAGACTTTTTACCTAAATATAAATAATTTTAATATTTGAGGCTGCTACAGGGTTATTTTCAAATTATTCTGTAGCAGTCTTTTTTTACTGTTAATGACCTATATTTATGTCCATATTTCATGTATAATACCCTATGAGGATATTTAAGAACATAACTACAAGGAGTTTTTATACATGAAAAAAGACACTACGAGTTCAGGTTCAGCTACAAAAGGCTTTGCTATACTAAGTGTGGCAGGTATTATAAATAAAGTACTATCCGTGCTATATGTACCTATTTTAATGCAGATTGTAGGAGACGATGGATATGGCATATATTCAGGTGGATATCAAATATATACATTTATATATGTGCTTACAAACTCAGGATTTCCAATTGCTATATCTAAACTACAATCAGAACTTATAGCTAATGAAAACTATAGGGATGCAAGAAGATCCTTTAAATTGTCTAGGCTTCTATTAACAGCCTACGGCCTTGTTATGACAATTATTACAGCGGTATTTGCAAGACAGATAACAAGCCTTACAGGGTACGATAGATCATATCTTGTTATACTTGCACTTTCCCCTACAATGTTATTCTCTGCTATATCTTCTGCCTATAGGGGGTATTTTAATGGTAACTCTAATATGAAACCTACTGCAATGTCTCAAATAGTAGAACAATTTTTGAATGTTACCTTATCTTTATTGTTTGCATATTTATTAAAGCCAATGGGGCTTGAATATGCCTGTGCAGGTGCAACAGTTGGTACCACAATAGGATCTTTAGGAAGCGCAATATTCTTAGGCAGAACCTATGGTAAAAATAAGAAGGAACTTTACAAAAAGACTCCTAGGAGAGTTAAGCCTATTGCTAGCAAGTCATTAATAAATAAGCTTTTGACCTATTCTATTCCAATAGCCCTAAACTCTGTAATCATCTATGGAGGAAATATTGTAGACCTTACAAATACTAAAAAAAGGCTTACTGCAGCAGGACTAGAAGCTGTTTCCTATGCAAAGTATGGAGCACTAAACAAATATTCTACGCTGCTAAATGTTCCTGCAGCTATAACAGCAGCTCTTCAGATAGCTATGATACCATCTTTTAGTGCCGCCATAGCTAAAGAAGATTATAAGCTGCTTAAAAAATATGTAAGTGATGTATTTAGAATATCACTGCTTATATCAATACCCTGCGCTGTAGGTTTAGGTGTTTTAAGCAAGCCTTTATTTGAGATGCTTTTCCCAAGTTACATAGATGGATGGTATCTAATGGCTATTGGTTCTTGCGTGGTAGTATTAATCGCCATGGTTCAAATTCAATCAGGCATACTACAATGCTTTAATAAAACCAATATAGCAACCTTATCAATGTTAGCAGGTATATTTGTGAAGATATTTATAAACTATTTTCTAATAGCTATTCCAGAAATAAATATAACAGGAGCAGTTATTGGAACAATCGTAAGCTATATAATATCAATAATAATAAACAATGTTTATATACAAAGAAACCTCCCGGCCAAAGTTGTTATAAAAAAGCACCTGGGCCGCCCAATAATCGCATCAGCTGCCATGGCAATAGGTGTTGGTGTTTCATATAAGCTTGTTTTTCTTCTACTTGGCTTATTTGCAGGGGTCTACATTTCAAACGCATTAGCAGTAATATTTTCAATATTAGTTGGTATTGCAGTCTATGGAATAGTAATGCTCAAAATAGGAGGATTAACCGCAAGGGACTTTGCTTCTATACCTCACATGAACAAAATAAAAAGATTTATACCTAATCGCATACTTGCTATGGCTAAAACAGAGTAGTATTTAGTTTAGTATATTAAAGCTCCATTTATGATAAGGTGTTATCGTAAATGGAGCTTTTTAGTTAGGCTTTATTTGATACAGTCAAATATTTACGTGTCATATTTTAAATCAAAGCATCTGTCAATATATTCCCTGTTGCACATTTTGGCCCGTCAATTTTGAGAAGGTGGGCAATTGTTCTTGCAAAATCTATATTGTACATTCTGTCAGTATAGTTGTACCCTTTTTTTATATCCCTGCCCCACATAAGTGAAAATATATGCTGGGATGTTTCATCTAAGGAGTCATGCTGCCCCTTAGCAATGTATTCTTTACTATTTGCTTTAAAACTATAGGGGGGTCTAGGTGATATAAGCAGGTCAGCAAAGCCATCCATTGCGCCTCTTTGAGCCAGCTCGTCCTTTTCCATTATCCTTCCTATATACTCCTTGCCTAAAACTGCAGTCATAATCTTTTGCAAATCTTGTTTTGTATGCTCTTTTGTAAAAGATAACTGAATTTGAAGTCCTGCACCTACAAGCACAATATCTGTATCCTTTTTAGGGCTTTCCCCTGCTGATAATACTTGAGTCTTAAATCCACCTCTTTCTATTGCACCTATTAAATCAAGCAGCATGGATTTAGCATAGCAATCAGACATTTTATCTTGTCTGCCATAAGGTGTCATCCCATGATCCGCGGTAAGGACAAATGACATATTGTCATATATCCCCACTCCCTTACATTCATCTATAAACTCACAAAGTTTTTCATCCATCTGCTTAAGCCTTCTCATAACATTGCAGAGCCTGCCTTCTTCTGTTTGGGCAGCAGGAATGCCATAAGTTCTATTGTTATGCCCAAGGCCATCTAAATCATCCATATAAATTGATATAAACTTTGGAATATAGTCAAGCTTTATTCTGCTTTTACCTTTTCCCACGGCCTCGCCTTTTATAAGCTTTATTGCTGCATCAAATCTATCTTCATAATCTGCCCTTTCCCCTAATGTAATATATGGTCTGTCTGCATTGCCAGCTTCGCATCCCCTGTTTTCTAATATAAATTGGTGGACAGAAGCCACCTTTATACCTTGTCTTACTGCTGCCTCTGCAATGGTTTCAGCTTTGTTTTCCCTTCTAAACTGTATTACGCGTTTTTGCTTCTTATCATAATATCTATAGCAATTTCTTGTTACATTAGGCCATGCTCCAGATACTATTGCAGACTGCATTGGATTAGTTATTGAAGGTATTCCAGTATATGCATTTTTAAATATTACACCTTTTTGTATTAAATCATTTATAACAGGTGTTTTTACTATTCCACCGCTGTTTGCCAACTCATAATAATACCATGCAAAGCCGTCCCAATTTATATACACAACATAGTTATCATTAGTACCCATATCAACTTTTCCAACCTCACTTGATGAATAATTTATCGATCCCAATTTTGACTTTATATTGCTCATAACCTTCTTACGGCCTCCACCTTATGGCTATCTGATGACTTGTATGCAGCAAGTGCAATCTCCATAGCCCTTGCTCCATCAAGTCCAGTAACTAGGGGTTTCCTTCTCTCCCTTATAACATCAACGAATTCCCTTATAAGGTCTGCATCACCATCGCTTCCCCATGGGTCATCATATATAGAATCTTTAGAATACACCTCCTCGCTTTGTTTAAATGCATCAATTGTAATTACTCCTTCCGTACCTACAATCTCCATATAAATTTCTGGCCATATTCTATAATTATCATGGTGAGCCCAGCTTGTATCTATGGTTGCAAATACGCCATTTTCAAATTCAACATTTAAAATTCCACAATCATCTATACCCTTGTTATGTATAAGGGCACCTGATTCTGCATATACACTTTTTACTTCGCTTTGCGTAAACCATCTCATAAGATCTGCAATATGAACTGTATGATCCATTACACAACCGCCTCCTGAAAGGTTTTTATCTAAAAACCATCCTGATGGAATTTTCCCATGGTTTATACCTGTTATGGAAAGTATTTTTCCTATTTCTCCGTTATCAATAGCCTTCTTGCCATTTATTACTGCCTGATTGAATCTAAGTGGAAATGCAGTCATTATATTAACATCATTTTTCTTGCAGGCATTAAGCATTATTTCCGCACTTTCATAATTCACGGAAAACGGCTTTTCAACCAATATATCCTTTTGGGCATTTGCAGCACCAACCACCACTTGGGCATGAAGCATATTATTTGTACAAACTATTACCCCATCCACATCGGTTTTGAGCATTTCTTTGTAATCCTTATAATATTTTGTATCAAATTTGGCGGCCATTTCTGTTCCCCTATAGCTATCACTGTCTGCTATTCCTATAAGCTCTACGCCTTCTATATCTTTAAGTGCAGATGTATAGCTAAGTGCATGCATATGCTCAAAACTTATAACTCCAATCTTTATATTTTTCATTACTTTCCACCCCCAATTACAACAGCTTCTCCGGTTTTGGAAGATTCTATAGCTGCAAGGGATATTTTAAGTGCTTTTATTGCATCTTCCCCGGAAATCTTAGGTTTTCTGCCTTCAATAATACTATCTATAAATTCTTGTATCTCCTTAGTATAAGGTTCTTCGTCTGCAGGTAAAGGACTTTCCATAACGATCTTTGAGCCTTCTTTATCTTTTATATGCTTTTTAATTGGCGAGCTTTCTCTGCTGTCATACTCTATCTGTCCATCCGTGCCAACAATCTCAAAAGTTGTGCCAAACATGGATCCAGATGGATATGCCCAGCTTCCTTCGCTATGCACAATAGCTCCATTTTTAAGCCTTAGAGTAACTAAGCAGTGGTCCTGACCATGTTTTCTGTTTCCTAAAGATTTTGCATATACCCTCTCCACATCTCCGAAGTTATGCCTTATCCAATCAAAATCATGTATTATAAGGTCAAGCAAAGGGCCCCCACTTAAATCATAATTACCATACCAATCCCTCCAGCCCCATGAAGGATAAGAGCCTGTCCTTGTTGTTCTTATAAGTTTTGGTGTACCAATCTTTCCAGATTCTATAGTTCTTATAGCCGCCTCATAAGCTGGAAAAAATCTTACAACATGGCCTACCGAAAATTTAACTCCTTTTTCTCTAGCGGATTCCACCATTTCTTCTGCGTCTCCTACATTCAAAGCTATAGGCTTCTCGCAAAACACATTTTTATTATTTTCTATAGACTTTAATACAAACTCCTTGTGCATATATGTGGGCAGACATATATCCACAACATCTATATCTTCATTCTTTAACATTTCATCAAAATTAACATAATAAGCTGCGCAATGAATATCTGCAAGCTTTTTAGCTTTTTCTTCCTGTATATCACATATAGCAATAAGTTTTCCACCTTTTATATTAATATAACTGTTGGAGTGAACCTGTCCCATAGTACCAGCACCAACCATCGCTATTCTTAACACTTTATCCCTCCTCAAGTGATTAACTTTTGTTTGAAGAAGTTTACTCACTTTATAAATTGTAAATACCCTGCATTATATTTATTTAGAATATTAATTGCCCAATCAATGTCTCCTACCTGAGATAGAGTATGAGAATCACTGCCAATACTCACAGGTATTTTTGCTTCAAATAGTTTTTCTATTACCCACTCTCTTGGAGTATGAGTAATGCAATGAAGCTCAACAGCCTTTCCTGACTCTTTAAGTGCTCCTATAAATCTTTCTATATATTGATTATCAAAAAACCTATCTGCAATTTTCATTGATAATTGCTGTCTCTGCTCAAAAGTTGTTGTATTAGGGATAAGGAGCTTTTCATGAGGAAGATACCCTTCACAATGTCCGAGTATATCCCCCTTGCCCCTTGCCATATTTATTACCTTCTCTTTATACCTTTCCCAATAATCTTTATCATAGAATTTTCCTTGTATAAGCTTTCCATCATACTCAACATAGTGGGGGCTCGTAATTATGATATCAGCGTTTTTAATTACTTCTTCACTTAATCTTAAATTGCCATCAAAATCAGTACATGTCTCAATACCACATAAAACCCTCTGTCCTATTTTCTGTCCATAATATCTAATGTTATCAAAATGATTAAATAGTTCTTCTTCAGTAATAGAGCTAGTTCTTTTGTTTTCATCATAAGCATCAAAATGATCAGTTATTGCTATGCCATATAGCCCTAGCTTTTTTGCTCTATCTATTATCTGCTTATATGAGCCTTCTCCATCAGAGAAGGTACTGTGCAAGTGATAATCCACTCTTTTCAAATTTATCACTCCTTGATTCCTGACAAGGATATGCCAGATACAAAGTACTTTTGAAAAGCTATATAAACAATTAAAACAGGTATTATGGCAAGAGTAGCTGACGCCATCTTTAAATTGTATGCGTCATTATATTGGCTAGAAAACTTCGCAATAGCAAGTGGAAGTGTCCTAATCTCATCACTGCTTACAACAAGTAAAGGCCACTGAAATGCGTTCCAACTACTGATAAATTTATTAATAGTAATAACTGAAATTATGGGTTTTGTAAGAGGCAATATAAGCCTTCCAAATATTTTAAACTCTCCAGCACCATCAATCCTAGCTGCCTCAATTAATGCTGTTGGTATTGTAGTCATAAAATTTTTCGCCAAAAATATACTAAATGCATCTGCAATCCCTGGAAAAACAAGGCCAAAATAAGTATCTACAGCGCCAACCTTATATGTCATAATATAAAGAGGTATTATTGTAGCAACCCACGGAATCATTGTGGTAGATAATATTACCGTGAATATAAAATCCTTTCCTGGAAATTCATACTTAGCAAAGCCATAGCCAGCTAAAGTAACAATAACTATATTAAGCAGTACCTGAATAGTTGTAACAAACAAGCTGTTCACATAGTACTTTCCAAAGTTAGCCCTCTTAAATAGTTCATTAAAGTTATCCATTGAAAACTCCCTAGGCAATATCTTTGGAGGCATTAGATAAAATTCATCTATGCTCTTAAAGGAAGAAAGTATCATCCATACAAATGGTACAACTACAAACAGGGAACCGAGACATAATACAGTAAATAAGATAATATTTTTAGTCTTTGTTTTTTTATTCATACTTTCTCCCCCCTAACCTTCATCCACTTTTAAATATTTGTGTTGTATTAATGTAATTATAAAAATAACTATAAATAATACGAATGACATTGCACTAGCGTATCCCATTTCAGAGCTTTGGAATCCCTTATCATATATATAGTTAACAACAGTATATGTGCTCTTTAATGGTCCTTGAAGCATATATGTTTCTTGGAATATCATAAATACACTTATTATTTGTGTTATTAGAAGATAAACATTAGCAGGCCTCAGCATTGGAAAAGTTATGTAACGAAACTTTTGCCACCAGGAGGCGCCGTCAATATCTGCAGCTTCTAATAGAGCTTCAGGCACATCTTGAAGACCCGCCAAATATATAAGCATTGCAGCCCCAGCACCCTTCCATACTCTAAAAATTATAACTGACAGAACCGCTGTATTAGCATCAGATATCCACCCAATACCGGACAAGCCTATAGAATTTAATATACTGTTAAATAATCCAAATGTAGGCTGGTAAAACCAATCAAATAATATTGCTGCTGCAATTGTAGAGGTTATTACTGGTGAATAATATATAACCCTGAAAGCTGTCATTCCTTTTATCTTGTTATTAAGTAATAATGCAATTAAAAGTCCAACTCCCATTATTATAGGAACAGATATGAAAAATTTAGCCATAACTATTATAGATTGCATAAATTGTTCATCAGAAAATAGTCGTATATAGTTCTCAACTCCTATAAAATGCTTTGTAGGAGTTAAGGCACTCCAATCGGTAAAGCTTATTGGCAGTGCCATAATAGCTGGTATTATTGTTACTATAGCTAAATAGATAACTGCAGGCCCTATGAAAATATATGGTACCAACTTCATGGTATTAATCTTCTTTTTTGTTTTATTTGGTTTTTTATTTTCAATAGGCATTATGTCTATATTACTAGTGCTGCTCATACATTCACCACCTAAAATTTTGTGGAGGGGAAATACCCCTCCATAAATTAAATTGTTATAGATCCTTGCTTATCTCTGCATTTAGTTCATCCTGTATCTTTTTTAATGTATCTTCAAAAGGATCGTCAGTTAATATAAGCTTCTGATAACCATCACCCCATATTTTATAGGTTGAAGCTAGCTGTAAATTTCCAACTACTGAATCATTAAGTGAAGATAATAATATCTTTAATTGTTCATCTTTTACTAGTTCCTCATCATTTAAAAGCTCTTTCCTTGCAGGAAGTTCTCCCGTTTGCTCTGTCCATCTTTTCTCAACTTCTGGGCTTGTTAAATACTCAATCCATTTTGTAGCTGCTTTAGATTCTGCTTTCTTGGATATAGTATATGACCAAGATGTTACCGCTGTTGTGTGTTTATCTTCTTTTGCAGGAATTAGTCCAATTCCCAAATTAACGTTTGGTGCAGTTTGTTTTAAGTTTCCAAGCATTGCAGGATGACCTAGCATAATAGCAACCTTTCCTTGCCTAAACCCTGCCCAGTTCTTCATAAATTCTACATCATAAACCTTATCATTCTTATATGCATCAACCACAAATTTAATTGCTTCTACTGATTTAGGATCATCAGCGAAAACAAATTTTCCGCTATCGTCTACCATTTTTCCACCATTTTGAGCTATGAATGCTTCAACCTCTGGTGCATATCCTTTTTCTCCCCATCCTGATTGAACCATCTTACCATTTTCAAACTTTGTAAGTTTTTTAGCCCAATCCAAAAGCTCGTCCCATGTTTGAGGTCCTTTTTCAGCATCAAGATTAGCTTCTTTTGCTAAATCTTTATTCCAGTAAAGCACTATAGTTTGAAGGTCTGTAGGCAATCCATAATATTTGCCATCTACTTGAAGTGCGTCTACACTTGCAGGTACAAAGTCGTTAGCTATGTTGTCAGTGGATAATATTTCTCCGTCTAGAGGCTGAATTGATCCGGCTTTCACCAATCTTGGTATCATACCAGATTGAACCTGAAATACATCAGGTGCTGCATCTGTAGCTAAAGATGATATTAGTTTTGTAGAATAATCTGCCTCAGGTATAAACTCCATCTTAATAGTTATATCTTGGTTTTCCTGCATAAACTCATATGCAAGAGTTTTCATCATATCATCCCTTGCCTGACTACTATGCTGCCAATAAGTAATAGTAACCTTTTTTTCCTCTGCGCTGCCCTCTTTATTATCCTTGTTGCCATCGGTATTAGAACACCCAGCAAGCATACCAACTAGAAGTGCTAAACAGATTGTTAAGCTTATAAACTTTACCCTTTTCATTAATGCTCCTCCTTTATTAATGGTTTTTATATTTTTAAAACTCTAATGCCTACATGTTAAAGCTCTAGAGCTCTAAATATCTTATTTTCATATATTTCATTAGCCATTCCAAGAAGTGCTGATTCTTCCCCAAGTTCTGCAAACCTTATCTCTGCAGTGCTGCTATAAGTATCTAAGGCTCTATCTTTTACCACATTTATAAGCTGCTCTAAAAAGTTCCATTTACATTTGTTTAAAGAACCTCCTATTACTATCATCTCAGGGTTAAACATATTCATAACATTAGCAACCCCAATCCCTAATAGCCTTGCTTGTTCTTCTAAAACGTAAAGTGCAGCTTTATCTCCTCTATTTGACATAGCTACAATATCGCTAAGATGTATTCCTTTCGTGTCTTGTACCTCACTTTCATATCCTTTTTTAATAAGCTTTTCTAACCTTTTTATAGCCGGCTCTTCTGATACAACAGTTCCTAAGCATCCCGTATTACCACATCTGCACCTAGCTCCATTTGAATCAATTGTTAAATGTCCAAGCTCAAGTCCTCCTACGAAACTCGGATTAAACAATTTACCAGAATGTATATATGACATACCTACACCATTTTCAACTATTATATATATAAAGTTAGAATATCTATTACATGTTCCAAAATTATACTCCCCTAGTATTAATGAATCAGTATCCTTAAATATAAAACATTTTATGCCTGTATAATCTTTAATTATTGAGGCCATATCAAAATCTCTTAAATGAAGAGTGGATGAGAAGAACACCTTCCCGTTTTTGCGATCAATTACTCCTGGTATACTAATTCCTATACCGCAAACTTTTTCTTTGCATTTAGGAAACTGTCTAAATATATCGTCAATGCAGTTTATCAATGTATCTTTGACTATGCTTTCACCGTTAGCCTTACAATCTATATGGTTTTGCTCAACTATTTGACATTTTAAGTTTATAAGAGCATACGTTGCTCCTTTGGGGGTTAGCATTATTGATATTACATACTTTGCATCTGGGTTTATTCCAACCATTACTGGTCTTCTGCCGCCGCTTGATTCGCCTATTCCTAGTTCAGTTACCATACCCTTTGATATTAGCTCCGAAACAATTGATGATATAGTTGTTGGACTAAGCCTTGTATAGGCTGCTAAATCTATTCTAGAAATTTCTTTGTATTTACGTATACAATTTAATATTATTTGGCTATTCATATCCTTTAAATTTTCCTGATTGACTTTTCTAAGTTTGCTCATATTCCCTACCTTTCTCCCCTCACTGGAATAAGTATTTATTATTCAATACCTGTTCTATAATTTGTTATACATATAAATGGTATTTTAAATATATATCTAAATACTTATTGCATTGAATGGAATAAGTATTTAAAAAAATTTGTTTCTCTCAAATACATGATAACTTACTTTTGTGAATATTTCAAATGCTTTCTGCAAATCAAGATGCACAAGCAGCATTAATTTAATGCTGTTACCTCTACTTTGCTAATCTTTTCTATCTATTTCTTGCGATATTAAAAAAATAACATGGGCGTAATATCCCATGTTATTTTATATATTAACCTACATCGTTTAAAGAATGGCTCTCTGCAGCTTTTTTTGTTCTTGGCAGCTTTCCCATTGCTTCGTCTAATACTAAATATAGTTTATCAAGTTTTTCTCTTTCTAGAGCTGGTACGCCTTCAAGTCTGTAGGGAATATTTAAATCTTTATACTTGTCTACACCTTGAGTGTGATAAGGCAGTAGCTGAACTTTTTCTACATTTGATATTGTATTTATATATTTTCCAAGTCTTCTTATATTATCTTCACTATCTGTTAATCCTGGAACTACAACATGTCTTATCCATATCTTGTTATTGTTCTTTTGAGCTGCGCTTAGGAATTTTAAAAATCCTTCTCTTCCTTTGCCTGTTATTTGTTTATGCCTACTTTCTTCAACATGCTTTATATCAAGTAAAATAAGATCTGTATACTTTAGCACTTCATCATAATCACCATAACCATATCCTGATGTGTCAAGAGCAGTATTGATTCCTTCCTCCCTGCACATCTTAAAGAATTCAGCTACGAATTCACTTTGAATGAGGGGATCTCCTCCGGAGAGAGTCACTCCCCCTCCGGAAGATTTAAAGTAGCCCTTGTATCTTTTAACCTTATTTAATAGCTCTTCTGCTGTAATTTCTGTTCCGCCGTTTTTGTTCCACGTATCAGGATTATGGCAATAGGCACATCTAAGCATGCAGCCCTGCATAAAAACCACAACTCTTATTCCTGGTCCATCAACTAATCCTAAAGTTTCAATTGAATGAATTCTACCTACAATCATAAAATTACATCCTTTCGTGGAATGTTCTCCTTACAACCTCAAGCTGTTGTTCTTTTGATAATCTATTAAAGTTTACTGCATATCCTGAAACTCTTATTGTTAAAGATGGATATTTATCTGGGTGTTCCATTGCATCTTCTAGCTTTTCTCTGTTTAATACATTTACATTTAAGTGATGAGCATCTTGTGCAAAGTATCCATCAAGTATTCCAACTAAATTATCCACCCTATTGCCCATATCTTCTCCTAATGCGTTAGGAACAATTGTAAATGTGTTTGATATTCCATCCATGCAGCTGCAATATGGTATCTTAGCTACTGAGTTAAGAGAAGCTAAGGCTCCGCTTAAATCCCTTCCATGCATTGGGTTAGCGCCTGGTGCAAGTGGTTCTCCAGCTTTTCTTCCATCAGGGGTTGAACCAGTCTTTTTACCATATACAACATTTGATGTTATTGTTAATATTGACATTGTGTGGTGAGCATTTCTGTAAGCTTCATGTTTCTTAAGCTCTGCCATAAACTTGTTAATAATTTCTATAGCTATTTTATCAACCCTATCATCATCATTTCCATAACGAGGGTAGTCGCCTTCTATTTCAAAATCAACTGCTATTCCATTTTCTCTAATTGGTTTAACTTTTGCATACTTTATTGCGCTTAATGAATCTGCAACAACTGAAAGTCCTGCAATACCAAATGCCATCATTCTTTCAACATTAGTATCATGAAGTGCCATTTGTGCTGATTCATATGCATACTTATCATGCATGTAGTGTATTACATTCATTGTGTTTACATAAAGTCCTGCAAGCCACTTTAAAGTCTCTTCGTAATTTTTCATTACCTCATCATAGTCTAGGTATTCGCCTTCAGTAATCTTAACTTTTGGTCCTACTTGTTTTAGTTTCTTTTCATCTACTCCTCCGTTTATTGAGTAGAGAAGTGCTTTTGCAAGGTTTGCCCTTGCTCCGAAGAACTGCATCTGCTTTCCTATTTTCATGGCTGATACGCAGCAAGCAATTCCATAGTCATCTCCATATATAGGCCTCATTACATCATCGTTTTCATACTGTATTGAGTCTGTCCTAATTGAAATCTCTGCACAGAACTTTTTAAAGCCTTCTGGTAATTTTTGTGACCAGAGAATAGTCATATTTGGTTCTGGTGCAGATCCAAGGTTTATTAGTGTATGAAGAAACCTAAAACTGTTTTTAGTAACAAGAGGTCTTCCATCAACACCTACTCCTCCAATTGACTCTGTAACCCATGTTGGATCTCCTGCAAATAGATCATTATATTCAGGTATTCTTAAATGTCTTGCAAGCCTTAATTTTATTATAAGCTGGTCAACAAGCTCTTGAGCTCCTTTTTCAGTCAGTATTCCTCTTTTAATATCTCTTTCAATGTATATATCAAGGAATGTGCTAACCCTTCCAATAGACATTGCAGCACCATTTTGCTGTTTAATTGCTGCTAAATATCCAAAATATACACCTTGAGTTGCCTCTTTAGCATCCTTTGCAGGCTTTGATATATCATATCCATAAGATAAAGCCATATCTTTTATTTCCCCTAGGGCATGTATCTCTTCTGTTAATTCTTCTCTACGCCTTATAGTTTCCTCTACCATAGGTCCTAATAAAGCTTTTTTGTCTGCAATTTTCTTTTCTATAAGATAATCCATACCATATAGAGGAATCCTTCTATAGTCTCCTATTATTCTTCCTCTTCCATATGCATCAGGGAGTCCTGTGATTATTGAAACATTTCTTGCAAGTCTCATCTCGTCTGTATATGCATCAAATACTCCTTGGTTATGGGTCTTCCTATACTTTGTAAATATATCAACGATTTTTTTGTCAACCTCATATCCATATGCTTCTGCTGCCTGAGTTGCCATTCTTATTCCGCCCCAAGGATTTACTATTCTCTTAAGTGGAGCATCAGTTTGAAGTCCAACTATTACTTCATTTTCTTTGTCTATATATCCAGGCTTATAAGCATTTACACCTGATACGGTTTTAGTATCAATATCTAAAACACCTTTTTTTAATTCTTCTCTTAATAAATCTTCAGCCTTACTCCAAACCTTTTTTGTCTTCTCTGAAGCTCCTTCTAAGAATGAGGAATCTCCATCATACAATGTATAGTTTTTTTGTATAAAATCCCTTACATCTATATCTTCTGTCCAGTTACCTTCTACAAAATCATTCCATTCTAAATGTTTCATCACAATGCCTCCCTTTTGTATGCTCTGTTATTCTACGAACCTATTATAATACATTTTTTTATCTGTATCAATAGCTTTATGCTACTATTTTCAATATATTTTTGCCTGTGTTGTATCTGTTATACTACTATGTTTGCACTGTATCACTGCTGTATTATTCCTTAACTTGTCTAAATATTCATAAATATTTCTCAACTTTGTAACACTTTATATACCACTGGTTCTATAAAATAAGCAGTGGTTTTAAAAAAGCAGGCATCAGTATTTAACACAAAAAAGCTGCTGTGCTTTTGCAAGCACAACAGCTTTTTTGTATAAATCTTTATACTGGTTCTACATCTACTTCTTTATATACATTCTTGAAAAACTTTTCTTTTCTCTTTTCAAGAAATGGTTTTGCAACCTGAGGGAATATAAGGTATGAAAGTACATCCTCATCACTTTGAGCAAGAGTACCAAGCTCTTTCTTTGCCTCTTCAAATTCAGGTTTGAGGGTTGCTGCATATCTTCCCTTATATGGCTTATCATCTTTTAATATTGACTTTCTAAATTCCTCATCAATATGTCCTGGTGCTTTACCATATTCGCCTTTTAAATATGCCTTAACTTCTTTTATTACCATCTTGTATCTCTCACCAGTAATTACATTTAGAACCGACTGAGTTCCAACTATCTGGCTTGTTGGAGTAACAAGTGGAGGATATCCTAAATCCTTTCTAACATTTGGAATCTCACGAAGAACTTCAGGAAGCCTATCTAATGCATTCTGCTGCTTTAGTTGTGAAATCATGTTCGAAAGCATTCCGCCTGGAACCTGATATTTTAAAGCTTTTGTGTCAACAGCTAAAACTTTTGGATCTAAAAGTCCAGACTTTAAGGCCTCATCTTTTATTCCACTAAAGTATTCACTAATGCTGTTTATTGTATCAATATTAAGTCCTGTATCAAGTCCCATATTAACTGCTGCATAATACATTGACTCTGTAGTAGGCTGGCTTGTTCCTGTAGAGAATGGAGCAATTGCCGTATCTATTCCATCAACCCCTGCTCTCATAGCTTCTAGATAGCTCATCTGAGCAACTCCAGTTGTGCAGTGAGAGTGAAGATATACTGGAAGTCCTACCTCATCTTTAAGAGATTTAACAAGCTCATAGCATGTGTTTGGAAGTATAAGCCCAGACATATCTTTAATGCATATAGAGTCTACTCCCATTTGTTTTAACTCTTTTGCTAATTTTATAAAGTGTTTTGTGTTATGAACGGGGCTTACAGTATATGATATTGTACCTTGAGCATGTGCACCCATCTCTTTAGTAGCTTTTATTGCAGTCTCAAGATTTTCTGGGTCATTTAAAGCATCAAATATTCTTATTATGTCTACTCCGTTAACCACTGATTTTTCAACAAACCTTCTAACGGTATCATCTGAATAATGCTTGTATCCTAAAACATTTTGCCCTCTTAGAAGCATCTGTATTTTAGTATTGCCCATATAGCTTTTTATTGTTTTAAGCCTAACCCATGGATCTTCATCTAAGAACCTTAAGCATGAATCGAAGGTGGCTCCGCCCCATGCCTCTATGGAATAATATCCTGCTTGATTTATTTTCTCAAGGATAGGAATCATTTGTGATAGAGGCATCCTTGTTGCAATTAGTGACTGATTTGCATCTCTAAGCACTGTTTCAGTAAAATTTATCTTTGCCATAATAATCCCTCCATTATTTATCTATATAGAGAAAAGATATTGATTCTCTATATATCGTTAACTTAATAATTATTTATGAGTTTCAAAAAATAAAACTATTCTTCCATTATACTATATATTACCCCTAATGTACCAATCCTTATTATTATTTTGTTAAACTTTCTACAAAAGTCGTTGGGGAGAGTTAATTCCCTGACAATCCTTGGCAAAACTCAACTTAAAACTGCCTGCCAGTTTTTGATTTACAGTTTTTGATTTAGTTTTGCCGTTGTTTACCAAAAATCCAAACAAAAAAGAGATGAAGCCTCCTGTAATAAAACAGTTTGAACTACATCCCTATTATTAACTAGAATTACCTTTAAACAAAACAAGCATATATAGTTATTTACTTTCCCTACTTTTTTTAACGCTATTAATTATCTTCTTGATAACCTCTATAAGGAAATCTACCATAACAACACTAACTAGTAAAGGACCTATTCCTATGGCTACTCCTTCATTACCCTCAAATAATAAAGAAAATACATTCCTTGAAGCTTCAGTAGAGTATATAGTTAACCAACCAGATGGAAATCCTATTTCATTAGCTATTAAAGTTCCATTCCCTCCACCACCAACTGTAGTCACTTTATTAACCCAAGTTGATAACAAAAGCACTATTACTAATGATTTTTTTATGTTCTTTATATACTTTTTAGTCATAGTAATACCATGTTTATACTGCATGGAAATATTTAAAAGACTGTTTTGTAGTAACGTTCATTGGTATTTTAATCCCCTTTATCGTTATAGGGATTGAAAAACGTAAATTTCCTGTTGCAACTACCTCAAGATTTTTACCATAAGAGGATTTAACATATTTGACTGTTCCATATAAGTGCTCCCATGTGCCAATCGATGGCCCGTTAAAGTAACTTTTACCAACACTGCCGCTGTTTAGTACATAATCTTCAATTTTATATAAAGTATTAGTCCACTTAGTATAATTGTAACTGTATGGTATGTATATATAATTCCATCCTATTGCTGGAATCCTAGCCCACACTTTTCCAGTGTTTGAGCCACTATAAGTTACTGATGTAGATCCAGGTGGATATGACTGAACATGCACTAGTGGCTGATTAACTTTAATTGGTTCTTCACTAATCGATAATTCATTATCCAGCAGATATTTGCTTACTTCTACCATGGCTTCGCTTTTAACCTGTTCTATGGTTATATCGTTCTCTTCTAATAGGCGCATTGTCTCTGATGGTAATGCAATTTTTGTATTATCTGATATTTGAATCTCAATAAGCTTTTCTTCTCCAATATCATTATAATTTTCTGCTGCAAGCACATTACTACAGAAAATCATAGATAAACATGTTATAACCGATACCATCGTTGTTATTTTTCTGCTTTTTAATCTTTTCATTTTTTCTACACCCTTTCAAGATTAATTTTTTTACTAATAATATATGTTATGATACTACATACTTGATTTCACACTCACCTCCCTTGCGAAAACTTAGAAAATTCAGACTATATTTCTAAAAGGATTGTATCATCTTAAAAATACATTGTCAATACACGTCGTTTTATGTCAGTTCTCACATTAGTGTCATATGCCCCCACAAATGTCTACAGCTGGTACATCTAATCTCCCAAGAGAAAACCAATTCCTCTGAGAGTCCTATGGCAACTTTTGGCAAAGCTCAACTTAAAACTGCCTGCCAGTTTCGGTTTAGTTTTGCCAAAGGTTGCCATAACTTAACTGGAAGATGCCTGCCACCTTTTGGTTAAGTTATGCCGTTGTTTGCCAAAGATAAGGGGAATATGAAAATCATATTCCCCGCCTTATTGCAGCATTTATTTCTCTTAAAAGCCTATTAATATCAATATTTAACATATCTGCAGCATATCCTATGCTTGTATGTGAATAAGAACCTCACCCAAAAGGCTTTATGCCATACTTTCTCAGTACATATTCTGCATTTGGGTAATCAGTTAAAATATTTATTATTATACTATTTTCATTTACCAAAATCCCACCCCCAATATAGCTATAATTAGTGGTAAATTTCATATGGTATAAGGGTATTATAATAATATAGTATATTTTATCGAATTTTATGTTACAGGTATATATATATCGTATTTAATATACTTTTTTTGTGAAATTAATATATACTATTATGTGTAAAGAATATTTAACATAAAGATTATTTAATAGGAGCGTGATTCTATGGATTTTTTAGAAAAATACAAAATGTGGCTTTCGAGTCCATACATTGATGATGTAACAAAAAAAGAACTTATTAAAATAAAAGATAATAAAAAGGAAATAGAAGATAGGTTCTATAAAGACTTGGAATTTGGAACTGGCGGATTAAGGGGAGTTATTGGTGCAGGAACAAATAGAATGAATATATATGTAGTCAGGAAAGTTTCTCAGGGGCTTTCAAATTACATAAAAAAAGTTGAATCAAATCCAAAGCTTCGTGGGGTTGTAATTGCATATGATAGCAGAAATAAATCTAGAGAATTTGCCATGGAGGCTGCTAGCGTTTTTGCAGGCAATGGTATAAAGGCTTATGTATTTGATGATTTAAGGCCAACGCCAGAGCTTTCCTATGCAGTAAGAAAGCTAAGTGCCATATCTGGAGTAGTAATCACTGCAAGCCATAACCCTGCTGCATACAATGGGTATAAGGTGTACTGGGAGGATGGCGCTCAAGTTTCCCTTAGCATGGCAGATAAAATACTTGAAGAGATAAATAATGTTTCTGACTTTTCTCATATTAAATATAAGAACCTTGACACTGCAAAGGGCGAAGGGTTATTTGCAGTTATAGGTGAGGAGATAGACAGCATATACACAAAGGATGTTCAATCCCTCCTTCTTAATAAAGATTTAATAGAAAAGCATAAGGATACATTCAAAATAATATATACACCTCTTCATGGCTCTGGTAATAAACCTGTTAGAAGGTCCTTAGCTGAAGCAGGCTTTAATAAAGTATTTGTAGTTGCTCAGCAAGAGATGCCTGATCCTAATTTTAGCACTGTAAAGTCCCCAAATCCTGAGGAGAAAAGTGCATTTAATATAGCTCTTGATATGGCAAAAGAGATTGAGCCTGATTTAATACTTGGTACAGATCCTGATTGCGATAGGCTAGGAATTTGTGTTAAAGACTTAGAAGGCAAATATTTAAATTTAACTGGTAATCAAGTTGGGGCACTGCTTGTAAATTATATACTCTCCCAGCTTAAGGAAAGAAATTCTCTTCCAGACAATGGTGTAATAATTAAAACAATAGTAACATCTGAAATAGGAAGAAAGATAGCTGAAGGGTATGGCATAAAAACCATTGATACATTAACGGGGTTTAAGTATATAGGAGATAAAATTGACGAATTTGAAAAGTCAGGTTCTAATACCTTCTTGTTTGGATATGAAGAAAGTTATGGATACCTTGCTGGAACCTTTGTCAGAGATAAAGATGCAGTAATTGCATCAACCCTTGTCGCAGAAATGGGTGTATATTATAAGGAAAAAGGAATAACAATTTATGAAGCATTAGAAAATATATATAAAACTTATGGATACTACAAAGAGAGTTTAAAATCCATTGTAATGAAAGGCAAAGAAGGAAGCGAACTCATTAACAAGATAATGAAAATGTTAAGAGTCAACCCCCCTAAAAAAGTAGGATTTGAGAATATAAATGAAATTAAAGACTACGAAAAAGGTGTAGGCGACCTTCCAAAATCTGATGTACTCCAATTAATTACAGATAAAAGCTCAGTAATTAGCATAAGGCCATCAGGAACAGAACCAAAGATAAAGATATATTTCTCAGTAATAGGAAAGAATAATAAAGATGCTGAAGAAAAGCTTAAATCTCTTCTAGATGGGTTTACAAATGTGATTGATATGATAATTAAAAAATAAAAATAATATTAAAAGGCCTTTAAGCTGTTTAGCCTAAAGACCTTTTTTATTATTTATTTTGCTTGTTCTAATGCTTTCTTAGCTAATTCTTTGAAAGTATTAGTTGTAGTTGTAGCACCTGCAACAGCATCAACTTTGCTAGGATCCTGTTTTTCTACAAGACCTGCTGATAACTTTTCATAGTTTACCTTTTGGTCTGCACCTGGTACTTGGGCGGAATATGCTTCTTTGTAAGCCTCATCCTCACTCTTCTTGTGGTTATCTTCCTTTGCAAACTCATCATATACAACTTCTGTTATTTTTCCGTCTGCTACAGTGATATTAATTTCAGGCTTCCAGCCATGGTCGTCTACTTCTCCTTCTTGCTTGTAGCTACCATCCTTATAGGTTTTGGCACCACAACCAACAAATACAGCAGCAACTAATACAACTGTTAACATAAGTGAAAATATTTTTTTCATAGTCTGTACACCCCCCTTTCAAGGTACAATAGATTTTTATGTAAAATAAAATCTACATAAAAACATGAACCTATAACTAAATCCATGTTAGCATATTATACAACTATATCTATCTTTTTTCTACCCTTTTTTTGTACTTTTGGCGTTATATTGGTTATAAACTTAATTGCAAAAGTAAATTATGCCTTTTTTTGTCTGCTATTCTTTACTTTTATATGACTAGCACCTTTTCGCCTCCGCTACGTATATTAATAATAAGAATAAATTTCTAGGAGGAAACCTTTTGAGAAATAATCAAAATAATGAAAATATCAACACCAACGCTAACACCAATGCCAACACTAATTTAAGGTACTTAAAAAAAGTGATTACTGATAGCGTTGGAGAGGACTTTTGGAATGGACTTTGCGATGTGGTAACCACTGAGAGGCCAAAAATTGATATTTATGAAAATGAAGGCTTTTTATTGATTCTTGCTGAGATTCCAGGCCTTATTTCTGCTGAAGATGTTCAGATTTCAATTACATCAAATAGATTAAACATAAAGGGAGTATCAAAAGATAAATACCAAAATCAAGATAAAAAAACTCTTAAAAAAATAAAAGGTGAATGCCTATTTGGGGCTTTTGACAGGGTTGTTGAACTACCATTTAAAGTGGATGATGAAAAAATAGAAGCCATATATGAAAATGGAGTGCTAGAGATAAAGATTCCAAAGTCTGGGAATATCGTTGAAAATACTATAAAAATACAATTTAAAAAATAAATAGATACCAAACCTCCCTATCCTACAAAACTATTATATAATATAATAATAGTAGGTGTTTTTAGAATATTAGTGGAATTAGTGGTGGAATATGGTGTATGGGAGGGTATTGATTTGAAAAAATACAATAGGAAGCAAAAAAAGTTACTCTGGTTACTTTTAGGTATGGCCTTTTTACTAATTATTATTTTCATTACCCTATATAAATTAGATGTAATATTTGTAAAGAATGTTGAACATGGTCTAATTGTAAGTAAAGAGGATTCTGGCAAGGGTTTTAAGTATGAGATGTATATAGATGGAAATCTTGAAACATTTACTACAAACAACAAATATATTGATTTAGATAAAGGTGTTGTGGATTTTAAGCATCGTAAAAACAGGATTGTAAAACTTACAAAATATATTGAGCCAGTAAATGAAAAGATAATGTCAAAGACACCTGAATCTTTAGAGCTTGAATACTCAGGAAATATTCCTGTGTCAGAAGGGGTTAATGTATATAGAATAAATGATACAGATATTTCAAACCTTTCTCCTTCTTCTGTACACGTGGGAGCTAAAAACGTGGATGTATATAAAGATAATAAAGGGGCAATTAAGACTATAATAATATCAGGAGAAGATGAATTAGACTTAATAAGGGTAGGCATAAAAAATACAAACTTTGAATCTCTTCTTCACGATTCTGTTGAATTTACTTGTGATAAGCCAGTTAAAATAGAAGACAAAAAGGATAATAGATATATAAACGTACCAGCAAATACAAATGTTACTATAAAGCCTTCGCAAGATGGACTTTATATAGATGCAGACGGCAGCTCATATACATTTAAAAATAGAACATATATATTGCCTCAGGAACAATATTCTATAATAAAGATGCTTTCATTTAAAAGAGGGTATGGAAACCCAACTTATAGGAGCAACTTTGAAGTAAATAAAGTATCAAACAAATTAACACTTATTAACGAAATCCCAATTGAAAGTTACCTATATCAAGTAGTGCCAAGCGAGATGCCATCCTCTTTTGGACTTGAAGCACTAAAAGCGCAGTCTGTTGCAGCAAGAACTTATGCAGTATCTGATTTATTAAATGGAAAGTTTGCCAAAGATGGTTTTCATGTTGACGATAGTACAATGAGCCAGGTATACAACAACAGTGTTGAAGATCCTAAAGCAATTAAAGCCATAAATAGCACAAATGGTCTTGTAATGAAATATAAAGGCTCACTTATAGATGCAAAATATTATTCAACATCCCATGGTTTTGGTGCAAATGCGGGAGATATTTGGGCTAGTGATGGTAAGCTCCCAGGGACTAATAAGCCTTACCTTGTAGTAAAAAACTTTCTTTTAAATAAAGAAGAATATGATTTATCCTCTGAAGATGATGCAATGAGGTTCTATAAAGATTGGGATATTAAAGGTTATGATTCTAACTCTCCATATTTTAGATGGAAGGTATCATTTACAAAAGATGAGCTTGAAAATACAATTGAAAAAAATTTACCATTAGTATATAAAGATCAAAAAAATTATATATTAACTAAAACCAAAGATGGTTTTGTGAGCAAGGATATACCTAGTAACCCAATAGGTAATCTTTTAGACATAAAGGTTCTTAAACGGGGTAAAGGCGGCAATATAATGGAGCTTTTAATTGTTGGAGATAATGGCACCTATAAGATTATAAAGGAGCTAAATGTACGATATGTAATACGGCCTCGAAAATCTGATACAGGTTCTAATAAAGACGTTTTAATAAATAGGATAAAAGGAGACGATTTAAAAAATGCATCCATGCTTCCTTCAGCATTCTTTACTTTTGATATTGAAAAGGATTCAGATGGGAAGTTAAAAAACGTTACACTCTATGGTGGAGGGTATGGCCATGGTGTAGGAATGAGCCAATATGGTGCAGCTTATCTTTCAAAGGAAGGATACCCATTTGATAAAATATTAAAAACCTATTATAAAGATATAAACATTGAAAAAATATATTAGCATAAAGCCATATTTTAAGGCACATACTTAATCAAAATAAAAAATGCATCTAGTAAAGATGCATTTTTTATTTTATATGAGAGTTCCTAAAAGAAATCCTGTCAAAAATGGTGGCCCAAAGGTGGGGCCTGGGAAAAAAGGTCCTGGTGCGAATGGCCCTGGGAAAAATGGTGGCCTTCCGAAAAATGGTGGCCTTCCGAAAAATGGTGGTCTCCCGAAAAACGGAGGCTGCCTATACATTAAATCTTCCTCACTTACCTCATCTACTCCTGACATGTCATCTCTTTTGCCATACATTACAGGCGGTATGTTTTGTGTGGGGATCATTGGATTCCACATCATAGAAGGGTTAGCCCCCCACATATGATAAGGACACCCTTGATGCATATAAGGGCAACTTTTACATGGATACATCTGCATTTCTGGATGCATTTGCATCTCCGGATTTAATCCGCTTTGCATTAATTGAACCTCCTGATATTTATAACTACAATTACAGTATATTTATAACATTATATAAATGTTACTAAATATAATAGAAAATTTTATAGCAATCCTAATCACATATAATATTTATATCCTGTCCACAATACATACACTTACCATTATTAATGCCTTCTAAAGACACCTCGTTTTCTCTTTTAGCTAGTAGTCTTTTGCAATTAGGACAATAAGTATTATTGTCTATACCATATGCATTACCGATATATACATAATTAAGATACTTTTTTGCCTCATCTCTTGCAGCATATAATGTATCTATGGGAGTTGGATCTCTATATAATTTGTAGCTACCGAAATATCTGCTGAAGTGAAGCGGGATATCTTTATCTATACTAGAAATCCATTTTGCCATTTCCCCTATATCATTTATATTATCGTTTAAACCTGTTACTAAAAGTGTAGTTATTTCCACATGACACATCCTGCTTGCTATCTCAATAGTTCTTTTAACTGGCTCAACTTCTCCCCCGCAGATTTCCCTATAATACTTGTTAGAATATCCTTTAAGATCTATATTCATTGCATCTATATATGGAAGCAATGCCTCTAAAGGCTCTTGGCTTATAAATCCATTTGTCACAAGTATATTTTTAAGTCCATTACATTTAGCTTCTTTTGCAGTTTCATATACAAATTCATACCAAATCGATGGTTCATTATAGGTATATGCAATCCCTAAATTGTCATGTTGCGATGATGCCATGCTAACAAGTCCTTTTGATGTAATCTCTTCAGCCTCTCCATATTCTTTTGATATACTATAATTCTGACAAAAACTGCAGTTTAAATTGCAGCCAATTGTTCCGACAGATAATACTATATTTCCCGGGAAAAAGTGATATAAGGGTTTTTTCTCAATTGGGTCCATTGCAATAGAAGATATTTTATTATAATTTTGAGAATACAAAATACCGTCTACATTCTTTCTTACACCGCATATGCCTGTCTTCCCATCTGCTATTGTGCAGTTGTGAGGGCATAGATAGCATTTAACCTTTTTATCCTCAAGTTTTTTATAATACATGGTCTCTTTCATTTTCTCACCTTACCATGTCTTACAACTTTAAATCTTTCTATTGAGTAATCCTCAAATTCACCTATGCCGGCCTTTTTAAGTGCAATACTAACCTGCTCATCTGGATCATCTATACCAGGCAAATTAGGCAATAAAAGCCCGCATCTGCTTCCCCTACGAACTATCACCCCATAATCTTTAGGGTTTAATTCTTCTTTGCTATATACAGTCTCTGGTTTGCCTAAAATATCCACTGAATATATAAGACTGTCTAACTCATTATCTTCAACTTGATAAAACCTAGGATCTTCTGTCCCAGCAGAAACAGCATTTTTAATTATCTCTTCTGCAATGCTTTTTTGTACAGGCTCTATTGTACCTATGCAGCCTCTTAAATTTCCATCTTTCTTTATAGATACAAAAACGCCTGCCCTTTTTTCATTCATTTCATTTGGTATACCGTCAGGGACTTTCATAAACTCCTCATGCTTTATATAGTATTCTAGGCTTTCCCTTGCAAGTCTTACATAGGGGTCTTCGCCTTTTCTTATATTCTCTAAAAGCTTTTTTCTATTTTGAAAGTAATAATCTATTAAGCTTTCTTTTTCCCCTTCTATTGTATAGCTTGCCGTACAATATCCCACACCAAATGGCCCTTCATAAGATAAAACCTTTCCTTTTGCATTTAAGCCATCTAATGCCCCTAACATAATTAAAAATGAACGGTATCCACATTGTCCAGCTTCCTCTACTAAATCATCGTCCATGTACATTATACTTTTGCTATCATTTTTACTTAGATAATCTACAATTAATTTATCAAAGTTCTTACCCTCTTTGGAGTACCCTACAGGTGCATCAGTGGTAAGTCTGTGAGATAAATCCCCACTTGCAACCAAAACTACATTTTTGTCTGTCTCTTCCACAGATTTTCTAATTAATCTTCCAAAGTAATATAGATCCTCCTTCGACAGGAATCCATATGTTATGTGAACTAGCTTAAAATTATTATAATTTTGATTTATAAAATACAATGGGACCAGTGAACCATGATCTAATCTGTTAGATATGTTGTAGCGTTTTGTTTTATATTTATCAATTTCAGCTACAGGTACGCCGTTTCTCTCGGAATTATTTATTATGTTTGAGGTTATATCCATGTCACATTCATATTGGGACTTAATGTTTGGTTGCCCAAACCTTCCTAAATCGCCTTCAAGTACCTCATCAGTATTTATTGATACTGCATCTGAAAATGCAGGGCCATGAGGAGGAACCACAATTATGATTGTATCAGGCTTTAAGTCTGCAATCTCTTTTGAAATCTCATATGCTCCATTGATTGTCTTTTTAACTTTTTCCTCCTCACCATCCCCTATTTCTTTTATCATTATAGGAGGATGGGGCATTATAAAGGTTTTTAAAAGTTCTCCCATAAATATCACCTTTCTTTTACATTATTTATCTTAAGTTTACCACAAAATAAAAAGACTGATGCATATAATGCATCAGTTGCTTAAATCATCTAGCATCGGCTCTGAAAAGAACCTAATAATACCTGTATATATGCTAAATGCAATTTTTTCTTGATACTCAGGCATAAGAAGTAGTTTCTCTTCCTCAGAGTTTGATAAAAAACCGCACTCTATAAGAACAGATGGTATTTCATTATCCTTTAATATAAAATAATCTTCCGTACTTTTTTCAACCCTTTCGTTGTTTCTATTTAAAACTCTTATTAGCTCTTGCTGCATTATTTTTGCAAGATGCATACTTTCCTTTTGATTCTTAAAATAAAATACCTGTGCTCCATAATATCTAGATTCGGGGAAGCTATTTATATGTATGCTTATAAATATATCTCCACTACTGTCCTTTATTATCTGCTTTCTATTTTTCATATCCTCTCTTTTTTTGTTAGGGCTATCCTGAGAATAAAGACCTTCATCTTCTTCCCTTATCATTATTGCAACTCCTCCGCCTTCTTCTACAAACCTTTTCAGCTTTTTTGCAATATCAAGGTTAACATCCTTTTCTATAAGCCCACCCTTTCCCTTTGCCCCAGGGTCAATCCCCCCATGGCCTGCATCTATAATTACAACTTTATTACTTCCTGGGATATAAAGTGCCTTTTTAACCCTATTATATGAAGTATCAAGAATTACAATAAATATTATAACAATCACTAAAGAAGCTATCTTTTTTTGAAATAGACTCATATGCTCCCCCTACATAGAATTCTATTTTAAATATATTCTAGTAAATGCATATTATTCTATTCTTTTCTTTCTGTCTGTATATGCATAGGAGAAAAGATTTAATCAATAACTCCAAATTGCTTGATATCCACATTTACGTCTACATCTATCACAATATCTCTATAGGCATCTTCCCAATCTACGCTTTTCCAATATTCCCCGCATTTTGCTCTTATCATATCGCCTATACCTATTGCATCACAATTTGCCTGCTGAAGTATATTGATAGTTTCAATGCAATCCTTCTTCAATCTTTCGGACAGGTATGATTCAATTTCCTTTTGCACAGCCTGATCGGTTAAGCTATCCCACCCGTATTCACTTATATATCCTGCAAAGTTAATATAAATATTGACAACAGGCTCGCCATCCACCATTTTTATTTTTATATTCCTTTTGATGGCTCTAAGCTCAGTTGCCATATCCTCTTTCCCATCATCTGATACTTTAGGGAAGATTGGGTCAATGGATGAAAAACCTGCTTTCCTTGCTCTTCCCATCATTGCTAATGCCAGAAATGACTGCCTGGTACTTAGCTTGCCTGTCATCTTGCCTTTTGAGAAAAGTGCGGAACCTGTGACCATAACCTGATTATTGGATAGCTTTATAAGAGGCAGCATAGGATCTAACCCCGGGGCTAAATATTCTATGTTAAAATCTGCAAGCCTTGTTTCAGGAATCTTTGAACCCTTTGCAGAATTTTCAAGAAGCTGGTTAATATATATGGCAGGCCGCGGTTTTTCTTTTAAATTAGCGGCGGCTTTTATTAATTCATTTGGGCTTCCATCTACTATTACAAGCCAGCATTGTATGGGAAGTATTGGGTCACGCTCAGCAATTTCAATGAGATCATGTACATTTCTTTTCTGTGCTAGCTCGGATGATATTAAAAACTGCTGCAGCTTGCCTGATTCGAGTTGTTTAGAAGACATGTTCCTAGCGTTTTGCCTACCCTCTCTTAATATTCCCCCGGTAACCTCTATCAATTCTACCCCGGTTTCCCCTTCGCCCTCTCCTACTACCGGTGAAGTAAATGTTATCAACATATTGCCATCTTTTGAAGATTCAATGCCTACATTCAATATAAACCCTATATGTTCATAAATCTTCTGATCCCAGCACCCTGTTAAAATAAGCGGAAATATCAGTATCATCAGTATTAATGTGAGTATTCTCTTCAATTGCTGTGTCCTCCTTTAATCATCGACATTATGTAGCCTATTATTATCATTCCAAACATAAAGAGGACTCCTATATTGTCGGTATATCCAAGGAATTTAAGGGACTGGTTGTAATCATTTGGAATTCTGCTAATTATTATAACTGCTGTGGAAAACAATAGTATAGAAAGTGTCTTTCTTTTAATATTGAGCAGCCTGTTTATCCAATAGTAGGAAATAAAGAAATATCCTTTAAGTGTCATGCCCATTGCCGGAAACCACAGTACCAAAAAGAGAAGGTCTAATCTCTCAATTATTGGCGTCCTAAATGATAATGCCAACGTATAAACAGGAAAAAGCATATGCTTCAGCATATTCTCGCCGAAATAACCTGTAGTAATTACAATTGTCAAACCGAAAAATACGGTAGAAAATATCAATGCCAGCAGTGTATATTTTAATGATTGTTTTTTATCGGTTACCATGGGGTATACTGCCAGCGGATATGCAAAGCCTAAGAATGAGAAAGCTGCTATTTTTACAGATTCCAGCAGTCCTTGAATTTCTATATCTCCTATGGGAAGCAGGAATGTAAGCCTTACTTTATTTAAGCTCAGAATATAAAGTACCAATACCATAAGTATTGTTAAAAATATCATATTCCCATACCTACATACGGATTTCAGCCCATACCATGATATATAAATAGTTGATAGAAAAAATAAAACGGTAAGTACGATAGATGGAGTAGACCTGAGTACGGTGATCTGGACTACTTCTGTTGCTATCCTTAAGTTTACGGACAACTTAAGTGTCAAATACAATAAATAGAATACATTCACTGCCATACCTATATACTTGCCATACAATATAAGGTTTATCTCTATTATGGACTTATTTTTATATCTTTCTAATAATTTAAATACTATAACCGCCATTATCATTGATGAGATGCCGGACAGGAGAATGGCAATCCAGCCGTTATGGCCGACCTCCTGAACCAAAAGATATGGGAGGGATATTATGCCAACACCTGCTGTTGAAGAAATAATGAGTACCATGAGCTGCTTTGAGTTTATCAGATTCCTCCTATCTTCTATCATTTATTACGCCCCCTTATTTTATCTACCGGTTGGGCAATATCGGGGCGGGTTCTATGGAGGTTTATGGGAAGCCTTATTACCGCATCCTTCAAATCCTTAAGCTTTAATGGTATCCAAGGCTGAAAATATGGCTGCCCTAGGGATTCAAGAATTACAAGGTTTGCGATTATAAGTGATGCAGTTGTAGTGATTCCTATAATTCCGAAGACGGCTGAAAAAAGCATTACAATAAACCTTATAAACCTGATTGCAAGACCCATGTCATATGATGGTATGACAAAGCTTGCAATGGCAGTCACTGCAACTACTATTATCATGAGATTGCTTACAAGTCCTGCCTGTACGGCTGACTGGCCTATGATCAGACCGCCCACCACGCCTACTGCCGTGCCTATATAGGTGGGCAGCCTTATTGTGGACTCCCTGAGAAGTTCAAGTGTTATTTCCATTATAAGTGCTTCCATCAATGGCTGGAAGGGAACTTTTGATCTGGATTCGGCCAGGGATATTAAAAGGTTTAAGGGTACTGTATAATAATGAAACGCCAATACTGATATATAAAGACCTGGCAGGAATACAGCTATAATGGCGGCAAATACCCTAATAGCACCTATAAATGACCCGAACATCCAATTAGAGGTATAGTCATCAGGAGCTTTGAAAAAGGCAAAAAAGTTTACAGGTACAATGCTCATTACCGGCGTACCATCAAGCATTATGGCAAACTTGCCTTCCAGTAATGCTGCAATTGTCTTGTCAGGCCTTTCTGTTGATAAATATTGAGGAAAGGGTGAATTTGGATGATCCGTTATGAATTGCTCAATATAGCCTATACCTATAAATCCATCTGAATTCAGATTCTTTATTTTTTCAGATAGCATGGATAAAAGCTCCGGACTCGCAATACCTTCAATATAAGCAATTGCACATGTCTGGTTGGTGGTTGCTCCAAGTTTGAATGTTTTAAATTTGAGACTTGTATTTTTAACAAGCCTCCTGAGCATCGACATATTTGTCAGTAGACTCTCCACAAATCCTTCATGGGAGCCTTTTACATTTTTCTCAACTATGGGCTCTTCTATGCTCCTCTTGGCAAATAATACAAGGTTGCAGGATATTGCATGGTCAATGCCTTCTCCCAGAAACACGGTATTCCCGCGGAGCACATCGTCTATGATGGTGTTTATATCAACTGGAAAGCTAATATCAGTTACCGGGAGGTTTTCGAGACTTTCCTCCTTCATCAGACCTTCGTACCCCATATTCAGTACAGGGGCAATAAAATCTCTTTGAACAAGATCCGTATCAACCATTCCTGCCACATATAAAAAGTATCCTGTCTTGTTTTGCCCTATTGATACCTTTCGCATTATGATATCAGGGCAGTTTTCAAATGACTTTTTAATTTTGTATATATTATCATCAAAAGATGATGATAACTTTTCTTTTCCATCTTCCACCTTTTCGCTTTCCTTTTTATCATCCTTTTCTTCTGCTTTGTTCCCAGATTCCTCAATTTTTTTAGTCTTCAGCTTCTTTATCATCATAGCATCACCCTAAATTAGTATTTCCATATTTGCCTTAAAGTATTATATATGAGTAAAATAGTTGAGGACCATTAAGAGCTTTTGGTTATTGCAAAAAAAATAAAAGAGCCGCATCTCTGCAGCTCTTTCATATATGGTTTTACACCAATTATCTCTTTGAGAATTGTGGGGCTCTTCTTGCTCCCTTTAATCCGTATTTCTTTCTTTCTTTCATTCTTGGATCTCTTGTTAAGAATCCTGCCTTTTTAAGCTCTAATCTTAAATCTTGATCAGCCTTTAAAAGTGCTCTTGAAATTCCATGGCGTATTGCTCCAGCTTGACCTGTGAATCCGCCTCCATGTACATTTGCAATTACATCAAATTTATCAAGAGTTCCTGTAAGATTCAAAGGTTGCTTTACTATAGTCCTTAATGTTTCAAGACCAAAATAATCATCAATATTTCTATTGTTAACTGTTATGTTTCCTTCGCCGGGTACTAATCTTACCCTTGCTACTGACTTCTTTCTTCTACCTGTTCCAGCGTACTGTAGTTTTGCCATAATTATCCTCCCTCCGCACCATTATTTGCTTGTCTGAATATCAAGGAATTCAGGTTGTTGTGCTTGATTATCGTGTTCAGGTCCCCTGTATACCTTTAATTTCTTTAACATTTTTCTTCCAAGAGGTCCTTTAGGAAGCATGCCTCTTACGGCTTCAGATATTACAAATTCTGGTTTCTCAGCAATGAGCTTTCTATATGGAGTCTCTTTTAAACCACCTGGGTATAAGCTGTGGTGTCTATACATTTTTTGATCAAGTTTCTTACCAGTTAAAACTATCTTTTCTGCATTTATAACTATTACATAATCACCTGTATCAACATGTGGAGTGTAGATTGGCTTATTCTTTCCTCTTAAAATCATAGCGATTTGGGTTGCCAATCTTCCAAGAGTTTTTCCTTCAGCATCTACAACATACCACTTTCTTTCAATCTGTGCAGGCTTTGCAATATATGTCGTTTTCATGATTTACCTCCTGTTCTAATCTATCCTTATTCTTTAACGCATTATTTTCAAGTTGAAATTTTCGATATATATAAAGACCCGGGGCTAGTGGATCTTTTTTACACCATTTTATATTGTAATACATATAGCCTGGTGTGTCAAGAATTTAGTAAGCTAGAGGCCACTAAATATCAGTATCTGACACATTCTAGGCATAAACCATTTGCAGGTGCAGTTTTACCTGCTCTTTTTCTATCTTTGCTATCTATAATATCAGGTATATCGTTATATCTTATCTTTCCTATTCCTACTTCTATTAAAGTGCCTGATATTATCCTTACCATATTATATAAAAAGCCATCTGCTTCTATATATATTTTGATTATTTCGCCGCTATTTTCAATATACAAGCTTTTTATTGTCCTTATAGATGTTTTAGCAGAGCTGCCAGTGGATTTAAATGTGGAGAAGTCATGAGTTCCTATAAAAAAGTTGCATGCTTTTTTCATTCCTTCTACATTAAGTTTAATAGGAACATGAGCCACATAATTTCTGTATAGCCCTGGTGGATATCTCCTGTTTAATATGGTATAAGAATATACCTTTCCTAAGCTATCAAATCTACTGTGAAACTCCATACCCACATCTTCAGCTTTTAATATAACAATATCATTAGGAAGTTTGCCATTTATAGCTGCAGGGAAGTTTTCAGCAGGAATATTAGATGTGGTTTTAAAGTTTGCTACCATACCTTTTGCATGAACCCCTGCATCTGTTCTACTTGAGCCTGTAAGGGATACATCATGGTTTATTAGATTTTCTATTCCCTTTTCTAATACCTCCTGTATTGTAAGCGCATTCTTCTGCACTTGCCATCCTGCATACCCTGTGCCATCATATTCTATAGTAAGCTTAATATTTCTCATATATCCTCAGTCATCCTCTAAAAAAGTACAATATATCTACTATATATAGAAATTGCCATAAGTAAAATAATAAATACAATGGCTATTATATCTACTTTTTCTATCTTTAACTGTTTCATTCTTGTCCTTCCCTCTCCTCCACGGTAGCATCTTGCTTCCATGGCCATGGCAAGCTCATCAGCTCTCCTAAATGAGCTAATAAATAGGGGTACAAGAAGTGGAACAAGACTTTTTGCCCTTTTCATAATATTACCTGATTCAAAATCAGCACCTCTTGCAGTTTGTGCTTTCATTATTTTATCAGTTTCATCTAAAAGCGTTGGTATAAACCTTAAAGCAATTGTCATCATCATTGCCAGCTCATGAGCTGGTACGCCAATCTTCTTTAAGGGGGTAAGTAAATTTTCTATCCCATCAGTTAAGGCTATTGGTGATGTTGTTAATGTTAATACTGATGTTCCAATAATTAAAAAGATTAACCTAATTATCATAAACCCTGCAAGCCTTAAACCTTCTTCTGTTATTGATAATGGTCCTAAAGTATAAATAACTTTTCCAGTAGTAAAAAATACATTTATTATTGCAGTAATTATTATTATTACCATTATAGGTTTTAACCCATTTACCACATATTTAAAAGGTATCTTTGAGATTATTAAGGCGGCAGCCATAAAGATAAATATAGGTATATATCCTATAAAATTGTTTATTATAAATAAATTAATTATAAAAGCAAAGGTTCCAACAATCTTTACTCTTGGATCTAATCTATGGATTACTGAGTTTCCCGGTAAATACTGCCCTACTGTAATATCTTTAATCATGACTTCCTGCTCCTTAGATACTTTAAAATTTCCTCTTTAGCCTCTTGTACTGTTAGGCAATCATCCCTAATATCCATTCCCTTAGATCTAAGTTGTTTTACTAAAGCAGTTATTTGTGGAATGCCAAGCCCTATTTCATTTAGCATATCAGACTGTTTAAATACTTCCCTAGGGCTTCCAGATAAAACGCATTTTCCTTTGTTCATAACTATTATTCTATCAACTAGTTTTGCAATGTCCTCCATGCTATGAGATACCAGTATTACGGTTTTACCATACTTTTCATGAAGTAACTTAATCTCCTGCAGTATAGAGTCTCTGCCGTTAGGATCGAGGCCTGCAGTAGGTTCATCAAGTATGAGTACCTCAGGTTCCATAGCCAAAACCCCTGCAATTGCAACTCTTCTTCTTTGTCCTCCGCTTAAATCAAATGGTGATTTATCTTTGCTTTCCCCATAATCTATACCTACCATACTTAGTGCCATTCTAACTCTTTTATCTATATCTTCCTTGCTAAGTTCTAGATTTGTAGGACCAAATGCCACATCTTTGTATATTGTCTCCTCAAATAGCTGGTGCTCTGGATATTGAAATACCAATCCTACCTTTTGTCTTATAGCTTTTAAATTTACCCCTTTTTGTGTTATGTCCATATCATCTATGTATATTTTTCCGCTTGTTGGTTTCAATAATCCATTAAGATGTTGAACAAGAGTTGACTTTCCAGATCCCGTGTGTCCTATAAGCCCTATAAACTCGCCATTGTTTATCTCTAAAGAAACATCATCTAGAGCTTTATATTCAAAAGGTGTGCCCTGCATGTATACATATGAAATATTGTCTACCTTTATTGACATAGCTGCACCACCATTTCTTCAATAGTAAGTATATCCTCTGGTATATCTACCCCTTCTTTTCTAAGTTCGTAGGCAAGCTCTGTTACTTGAGGCACATCAAGTCCTAACCTTTTTAGTTCTTCAACTCTAGGGAATACCTCTCTTGGTGTACCTGATAAAACAACCTTTCCATCTTCCATTACAAATATTTTATCAGCATCTACAGCTTCCTCCATGTAATGGGTTATAAGTATAATTGTTATATTTTCTTCTTTGTTTAATCTTTTTATGGTGTCAATTACTTCTTTCCTACCTGAAGGGTCAAGCATGGCTGTAGGCTCATCTAATATTATGCATTCAGGCTTCATAGCGAGAACCCCTGCTATTGCTACTCTTTGCTTTTGACCACCAGATAAAAGGTGTGGTCCATGCTTCATATATTGGGTCATGCTAACAGCCTCTAATGCTACATCAACTCTCCTTCTTATCTCCTTAGGTTCAACTCCTAAGTTTTCAGGACCAAAAGCCACATCTTCTTCTACTATTGTTGCTACTATTTGGTTATCAGGGTTTTGAAATACCATTCCAGCAGTCTGTCTTATATTCCATAGATTTTTTTCATCAGAAGTATCCATGCCCTTTACAAATACCTTCCCTGAGGTAGGTGTAAGCAAAGAATTGAAATGCTTAGCAAGGGTTGATTTGCCTGATCCATTATGACCTATTATTGCAACAAATTCTCCCTTTTGTATTTCAATATTTACATCACTAAGAGCCTCTTTTTCATCTTTTCCCTCTTCTGATTTATATCTAAAAATTAAGTTTTGTGTATTTATCATATTTTCCATAAAAACACCTTCCATGAAAGGCTAACCTAGGCTTATATGTTAGGCCCACATTATATATTATTTTGCTTTATATTATACACAATAATGCAGGCCTTTCGCTATAGCCTTCCTACCAATAAATTTAGGGACTAAGTTAGTAAAACTTATGCCTACACAACTTAATCCCCAAAAAAATTAACTATTATAAATCTAAAATCCACAACCCTTTTTAGGGATGAGAAGCTTTAGCCTCCTTTGGTCTCTTAAACTATACTAAACTAATTCAAGAATAACCATTTCGGCTGAGTCGCCTCTTCTTGGACCTTCTTTTAATATTCTTGTGTATCCGCCGTTTCTGTCTGAATATTTAGGTGCTATTTTATCAAAAAGATCTGTCACAACAGCCTCGTCAAGCAAATATGAAAGCGCCTGTCGTCTTGCATGGAGGTCTCCTCTTTTACCAAGAGTAATCATCTTATCAGCTATGCTTTTAACTTCTTTAGCTCTAGTTTCAGTTGTATGAATCTTGCCATGCTTTAAAACGCTTGTAGTAAGACTTCTTAGCATAGCTACTCTCTGGTCTGTTGGACGATTAAGCTTTCTATTCTCTGCCATATACCTCACTCCTTTACTATTCTTCGTTCTGCCTCAAACTTAAATCTAATGCAGCTAGTTTATGTTCTACCTCTTCAAGAGATTTTTTACCAAGGTTTCTTACCTTCATCATATCTTCAACAGTTTTTTGAGTAAGTTCTTCTACTGTATTAATGTTGGCCCTCTTCAGGCAGTTATAGGATCTTACAGATAGATCAAGTTCTTCGATTGTCATATCAAGAACTTTTTCCTTCTTGTCATCCTCTTTTTCAACCATTATACTAACATCAGAAACATGGTCTGTAAGCGTCATAAATAATTTAAGATGCTCTATCAAAATCTTTGCAGAAAGACTCAATGCTTCCTCTGGTTTAATAGTGCCATCAGTCCATATATCAAAAGTAAGCTTGTCATAGTCTGTAACTTGGCCAACACGTGTATCCTCAATGGTGAAATTAACTCTCTTTACAGGAGTATATATAGAATCAACAGGAATTAGGCCTATAATCTGGTTCTGTTCCTTATTCTTTTCAGCTGGAACATATCCTCTTCCCTTATCAACATTGATTTCCATGTATAACTTTGCATCTTCATTTAAAGTAGCAATATGCAAATCCTTATTTATTATCTCTATATCTCCTTCAGCCTTTATATCACCAGCTGTAACCTCTCCCTGACCTTTTGCATCAATGTATATTGTTCTTGGCCCTTCACCATTTATTTTTAATGAAAGAGCTTTTAAGTTGAGTATTATCTCAACTACATCTTCTTTTACACCAGGTATTGTTGAAAACTCATGTAAAACGCCATCAATTTTTATAGATGTTACAGCAGCACCTGGCAAAGATGATAGAAGTATTCTCCTAAGAGAATTGCCAAGTGTTGCACCATAGCCTCTTTCTAATGGCTCTATAACGAACTTACCATAACTATTGTTATCATTTGATTCTATGCATTCAATTTTTGGTTTTTCTATTTCTATCATGTTTTAAAACCCTCCTCTTTAATTTCTAACTATACCCTGGAAGTAATTAATACTATACCAGGCGATTTCAGAAGGCCTATAAAATGCCTTTCTATATAATTGAGGGCAATTATTTCTACATCTGCTAAAACTTAAAGCAAACAAGATTACTTTGAATATAACTCAACAATAAATGTTTCCTCTACAGGTATATCTATATCCTCTCTCTTTGGTTCTGCAAGTACGCTGCCTTCCATTTTATCCATATCAATTGAGAGCCATTCTGGAGCAACCTTTTCTGTTTCAGCTAATTGCTTAAACTTTTCGCTGGTTCTGCTAGTTTCCTTAACTCCAATTATATCTCCAACCTTGACTTGGTATGATGGAATATCAACCTTTTTACCATTTACAGTTAAGTGTCCATGTCTTACAAGCTGTCTTGCCTCTGCTCTTGAATTTCCAAAACCTAACCTAAATGCAACATTATCAAGTCTTAATTCAAGCATCTTTAATAGGTTTTCACCTGTAATTCCCTTTTGTCTTTCAGCCTTTTCATAATACTCTCTGAATTGAGTCTCAAGAACTCCATAAATCCTCTTTGCCTTCTGTTTTTCTCTTAATTGAGCTCCATAGTTGGACATCTTTTTCCTACTCTGTCCGTGCTGACCTGGAGCATAGGCCCTTTTTGCAACAGGGCATTTATCTGAATAACATTTATCACCTTTTAAATATAGTTTGATACCTTCTCTACGACACTGCCTACAAACAGGCCCGGTATATCTTGCCATATATCTCCACCTCCTTAAATTATACTCTTCTACGTTTTGGCGGTCTGCAACCGTTATGAGGAATTGGGGTAACATCCTTTATAAGACTTACTTCAAGCCCTGCTGCCTGAAGAGATCTTATGGCTGCTTCCCTTCCTGATCCAGGTCCTTTTACATACACTTCTACAGTTTTTAATCCATGTTCCATAGCTGCTTTAGCTGCTGTTTCAGCTGCCATCTGTGCTGCAAAAGGAGTACTTTTCCTTGAACCTCTAAATCCAAGTCCACCAGCGCTTGCCCATGAAAGTGCATTACCAGTAGCATCGGTTAGAGTAACTATTGTATTATTAAACGTTGATTGTATATGGGCTGCACCGTTATCTATATTTTTACGTTCTCTTCTTCTACGAGTTTTCTTTCCTTTAGCTTGAGCTGCCATTCATTTCCCTCCTTATCTTATTTACTTTTCTTAGCACCAACCGTCCTCTTAGGACCTTTTCTAGTTCTTGCATTGGTTTTAGTTTTTTGTCCTCTAGTTGGAAGTCCTCTTCTATGACGGATTCCTCTATAACAGCCAATTTCTACTAACCTTTTTATATTTAGGGAAACATCTCTTCTTAAATCGCCTTCAACTTTGAAATGCTTATCAATATACTCCCTTATTTTGTTAACTTCTGATTCTGTTAAGTCTTTAACTCTTGTATCAGGATTAACTCCTGTTGCCTCAAGAATCTTCCTAGCAGATTGTCTTCCTATTCCATAAATATAGGTTAAGCCAACTTCGACTCTTTTATCCCTTGGCAGATCTACACCAGCAATTCTAGCCATTAATATCTTACACCTCCTGATAAATTTAAGTTTACTACTTCTACTTAAATATGCTTTGTTAATTTTTTATATAATAAATTAGTATATTAGGACACCCTTTTAGGTGCAGCCGCTCCCTATATAACTAATTTTAAGCTAAGTACTTTAAATTATTCACCATTGCATTAGCCTTAATGATAAATAATTAAGTATTAACCTTGTTTTTGCTTATGTTTTGGATTCTCACAGATAACCATTACTCTGCCATGTCTTTTAATTACTTTACATTTTTCACAAATAGGCTTTACTGACGGCCTTACTTTCATGGTATTACCTCCTTTATTTTGCTCTCCACGTTATACGTCCTCGGGTTAAGTCATAAGGCGATACCTCTATGGTAACTTTATCTCCTGGAAGAATTCTTATAAAATTCATTCTAAGCTTTCCCGATATATGAGCAAGAACTCTGTGTCCATTTTCTAATTCTACCTGAAACATTGCATTTGGTAAAGCTTCAATAACTACACCTTGCAATTCAACTACATCATCTTTAGACATATGGTAAATCAAACCTCCTTTGAATTCGATTGATTAACTAAACCCACGGATTTCAAAGAATTCATAATATCACTATTACTTACCTTAATATTGCTCTCAAGTTTATATTTTATATCAGAGGCAACAATATCATGGATAACAATATGCTTTATCTTCTTTTTCTTAGGTTTTTCTATTTTTCTTAAGTCACCATCTGAAATAAGTACATACTGCTGGCCAACTTTTCCTACTACTATAAAATATTTGCCATTATCTCTACCGGCTTTAGAATATACTATTTGCCCCAAAGATATCTTCTCTGACTCCAAATATATTCACCTCTATACTTATATCATAGTTAGTACTTCAGGACCATTATTGAGTATTGCAATTGAATTTTCATAATGAGCTGATAGGCTACCATCAGCTGCAACTACTGTCCAATCATTTGAAAGTGTCTTTACTCTATATCGTCCCATATTAACCATAGGTTCTATTGCGAGGCACATGCCTGCTGTTAATCTAACTGCTCTATTATAAAATTCTCTGCAAGGCCATCAATATATCCGGTAGTTATACCAGGTTTGATTACCTTCTCGATTTTTTGAAGTGTATTTGCAACAACTTTTCCTGCTTGCCTCATATATTCAATTTCGCTATTTGACTTAATAATAATCACTTTCGTCTCCCTAGGATATTACAAATATCTTTGAAGACGGGTTCTAATGCTTTGTCTCCATCAACTGATACTAATATTTTAGTATTAGTATAATAATCGATAAGCGGCCTTGTTTGACTTTCATAAACCCTGAGCCTATTTTTGATAGTCTCTAGCTTATCATCATCACGCTGTATAAGCTTTCCGCCACATACATCGCATATTCCTTCCTTTTTAGGTGGAATATTAGTAACATGATAGCCTGCGCCGCATACCTTACAAACTCTTCTCCCTGTCAATCTCTCAATTATTTCTTTTTCTGATGAAGCAATATTTATAACATAATCAATTTTACTTCCCATTTTCTCTAAAACTGCATCAAGGGCTTCTGCCTGATACACTGTTCTAGGAAAACCGTCTAGTAAAAAACCGTTTTTGCAATCTTTTTCCTTTATTCTCTCTTCTACAATTGAAATTGTAATAGAGTCAGGAACAAGTTCACCCTTATCTATATACTCTTTTGCATTAATTCCGAGGGGTGTCTTTTCCTTTATATTCTTCCTAAAAATATCCCCTGTTGATATATGGGGAATACTATACTTTTCTGAAATAAACTTTGCCTGAGTTCCTTTGCCAGCACCAGGTGGCCCTAACAAGATAATATTCATATTCTAATCATCTCCAATTTATAATAGTTTAAATCAGGAATAAAGAATATTTATTACCTAAGGAATCCTTGATAGTGTCTCATAGTCATTTGAGCCTCTATCTGCTTTGCGGTTTCAAGGGCAACTCCTACAACAATCAGTACAGATGTTCCTCCAAACTGCAATCCTTTTAAGCCTGTAAATTTATCTAATGCATAAGGCATTAACGCAATTATACCTGCAAAGGTTCCGCCTATCAATGTAATTCTATTCAATATTGTCTGAACATAATCTTCAGTAGGTTTACCAGGTCTTATTCCAGGTACAAATCCACCATTTTTCTTTAAATTATCTGCCATATCTTTTGTATTGAATGTAATCTCTGTGTAAAACCATGTAAAGAATATTACAAGCAAGAAATATACTAACCAATAAAGATAACTGTCAGTATAAAATAATCCACCCTGTTTAAATGCTGCCGTCCATCCCTTATCTGGGAAAAATACTGCTAGTGTTGCAGGGAATTGCATTATGGACATTGCAAATATTATAGCTATAACGCTAGATGAATTTACGTTAATAGGAATATGTGTGTTCTGTCCGCCATAGGTTTTTCTCCCTACAACCTTTTTTGCATATTGTACAGGTATTCTTCTTTCTCCCATTTCCATTGTAACTACAGCCATAACAGTTAATATAGTTATGATTATAAACAAAATAAGCTCTATCCAATTAGCAGTTTGAACTTTAATAAGTCCTGCTATTTGAACTCCCATTACAGGATATCTTGAAACAATATTCGTAAATATTAGCATTGAGATTCCATTTCCAACACCTTTTTCAGTTATTTGTTCTCCAAGCCACATTAAAAATGCTGTTCCAACCATAAGAGTCAATATAATTATAAATATATGGAAAGGTGAATCTTTAAGTAGTGCACCCTCTCTTTTTAAAAGGAGAGCTATACCATAAGATTGTATTGTACCTAGTATTATGGTGCCATATCTCGTATATGAAGCTATCTTCTTCCTGCCCTCTTCCCCCTCTTTAGATAGTTGCTCCAATTTTGGAATAGCTATTGTTAAAAGGTTTACTATGATTGAAGAGTTAATGTATGGTACTACACCAAGGGCAAATATAGTGAAATTTTTAAATGCTCCTCCAGATAACAAATCAAAGAATCCAAAAAGAGATCCGCCTTCCGTCATCCTTGACATTGCTTCTACGTTAATATAAGGGACAGGTATAAATGAACCTGCTCTAGATACTATAAGCATAAGCAATGTAAATATCATTTTCTTTCTTAGATCACGAATTTTCCACGCATTGCGCATTGTCGAGAACATTATATCACCTCAATTTTGCCCCCAGCTGCTTCTATCTTCTGAGCGGCAGTTTTTGAAAATTTATGAGCTTTCACAGTAATACTCTTGGATATTTCTCCATCTCCCAATACCTTTATGCCGTCCAATTCTTTCCTAACTATTCTATTTTTAAGTAGCAATTCAGGGGTAACAATAGTACCATTTTCAAATACTTCTAATTCTGATACATTAACCTCTGCATAATTTTTGCCAAATATATTTGTGAAACCTCTTTTTGGAAGTCTCCTATGGAGTGGCATTTGTCCTCCTTCAAATCCAGGCCTTGTACCACCGCCAGAACGAGAGTTTTGGCCTGTTTGACCTCTACCAGCTGTCTTGCCTTGCCCTGATCCAGTACCTCTGCCTCTTCTCTTAGTAGCCTTGTTGGTACCTTCTGCAGGTTTAAGTTCATGAAGTCTCATATTTGCACCTCCTTATTGAATTATTAAATTTCCTCTACCTTAACCATATAGCTTATTTTGTCTATCATTCCTCTTATCTGAGGTGTATCGTCATGTTCAACCACACTGTGTATCTTTCTCAAGCCTAATGCGTGAGCTGTAGCAATATGGTCATCTTTTCTTCCAATTAAACTTTTCTGAAGAGTTATTTTAAGCTTAGCCAATGACCATCCCTCCTAACCTAGTATCTCTTCGACAGTTTTGCCTCTCAGCTTTGCAACATCCTCTGCCGTCTTAAGTCTTGCCAATCCATCGATTGTAGCGCTAACCATATTTTTAGGGTTATTTGAGCCTAAGGATTTTGCTCTTACATCTTTAATACCTGCAAGTTCAAGAACCGCACGAACAGGTCCTCCTGCTATAACTCCAATACCTTCTTTTGCAGGCATTATAAGTACCTTGCCTCTTCCAAATTCGCCTACGACTTCATGAGGGATAGTATTCTCTACAATAGCAACATTTATTAAATGTTTCTTTGCATCCTCAATTCCTTTTCTTATAGCTTCAGGGATTTCTACTGACTTACCTGTACCAACTCCTACATGGCCATTTCCATCGCCCACAACTACAAGAGCAGCAAACCTGAAGTTACGGCCACCCTTAACAACCTTAGTTACACGGTTTATAAATACAACCTTTTCTTTAAGGTCTAAATTGCTAGGATCAATTCGCATTACTTTCCCTCCTTTAAAATTCAAGTCCAGCTTCTCTTGCACCTTCTGCAAGCTCTTTTATTCTTCCATGATATAAATATCCGCCTCTATCAAAAACTACTTTTGTAATTCCTGCGTCTTTAGCTCTTTTTCCCAATAACTCTCCAACTATCTTAGCAGCTTCTTTATTGCCTCCTGTGGAGATTTTATCTTTAAGCTCTTTATCAACAGATGATGCTGAAACCAAAGTTACACCTAGATCATCATCTATTATCTGAGCATATATGTTACTTTCGCTTCTAAATACGTTTAGCCTTGGACGTTCACTTGTACCTGCTATCTTATAGCGTACTCTTCCATGCTTCTTAAGCCTTATATCATTACGTGAAGGTTTATTGATCACCTACGCTCACTCCTTTCTACTTCTTTCCTGTCTTACCTTCCTTTGTTCTTACAATTTCATCAGTATATCTAATTCCCTTGCCTTTATATGGTTCAGGCTTTCTTACGTCTCTTATTTTTGCTGCCATAAGTCCAACCATTTCCTTGTCAATTCCTTTGACAAGTATTTTATTTGGGGCAGGTGTCTCATAAGTTATACCAGGAACCTCTTCCATTTCAACAGGGTGTGAATAACCTACAGTAAGCACAAGCTTCTTTCCTTGTACTTGAGCACGATAACCTACTCCTACAAGGTCAAGTGATTTTTGGAATCCCTCTGTTACTCCTATAACCATATTGTTTATTAATGCCCTTGTAAGCCCATGAAGAGCTTTGTTTTCCTTTTCGTCATCTGGTCTCTCTACGATAACCTTGCCATCTTCCATATGAATCTTCATATTTTTATGCATTTCCCTTGTTAGAGTTCCCTTAGGTCCTTTAACCGCAACAACATTATTATCACCAATTGTTACGTTAACTCCCTCTGGGATAACAACAGGAAGTCTACCAATTCTTGACATGAGTGCACCTCCTATTCAATCAATATAAAATTACCAAATGTAGCAAAGAACTTCTCCGCCTAGGCCTTGTTTCCTTGCATTTTTATCACTCATTACACCTTTAGATGTCGATATTATTGCAACTCCAAGACCACCTAATACCTTTGGTACCTCATCTTTTTGTACATATACTCTAAGTCCTGGCTTACTGATTCTCTTAAGACCAGTAATAACCCTTTCTTTATCTTGACCATATTTCATTGTGACTCTTAAAATAGGAACCGAACCATCCTTTAGGTCCTCATAATTCTTTATAAAACCCTCTTCTAACATTATATTAGCAATTGCTCTTTTCATATTGGAAGCTGGTATATCTACAGTTCCATGCCTTACTACATTGGCATTTCTTATACGTGTTAACATATCTGCAATTGGGTCAGTCATAACCATTATTTCTGCCTCCTTTCATTCAATAGGGATTACCAACTTGCCTTTCTGCACCCAGGGATTTCGCCTCTATAAGCCATTTCTCTAAAGCAAATACGGCATATGCCATATTTCTTTAAAACTGCATGAGGCCTACCACATATTTTACACCTTGTATATGCTCTTGTAGAGTATTTAGGTGTCTTTTTCCATTTTTCAACCATTGACTTTTTGGCCACTTTTTTCCCCTCCTTTAGTTATTGAGCAAATGGCATTCCGAGCAATTTTAAAAGCTCACGCGCTTCTTCGTCTGTCTTTGCTGTTGTAACAAAAACTACATCCATACCTCTTACTTTTTCTACTTTATCATACTCTATTTCAGGGAATATAAGCTGTTCCTTTATTCCAAGAGAGTAATTTCCTCTACCATCAAATGCCTTATCTGAAACTCCTCTAAAGTCTCTAACCCTTGGAAGAGCTATATTTAGCAATTTATCTGCAAACTCATACATCCTGCTGCCTCTTAAAGTTACCTTGCATCCAATTGGCATGCCCTGTCTTATTTTAAAATTAGCAACAGATTTTTTAGCCTTTGTAATTATTGGCTTTTGGCCTGTGATTATTGCTAAGTCCCCTGCTGCTGCATCTAATGCTTTAGCATTTTCCTTAGCATCTCCAACTCCCATATTTATAACTATTTTCTCAAGCTTTGGAACCTGCATTGGACTTTTATATCCAAACTTCTTCATAAGAGCAGGATTTATTTCATTATCATATCTTTCTTTAAGCCTTGGAACCATATAAGCTACCTCCCTTCAAATTACTTTTCAGTCCCTAGTATTTCACCACATTTAACGCATTTTCTAACCTTTTTACCGTCCTTTAATATCTCATATCTAACTCTTCTGCCAGCATTACAATTTTGACAGTAAACGGCAACTTTAGATGCGTATATAGGTGCTTCTTTGTGGATTATTCCGCCCTGAACCGCTTGCTGACTAGGTTTTTGGTGCTTAGTTATCATATTTACATTTTCTACAATAACTCTGCCCTCTTTAGGTAATACCTTTAAAACCTTGCCTTTTTTGTTCTTATCTTTTCCAGAGAGAACAACTACTGTATCTCCAGTTTTAACATGAACCTTTTTCAATGTCATTTAAGCCACCTCCCCGTCTTATAATACTTCTGGAGCTAGTGAAAGTATCTTTGTAAAGTCTTTTTCCCTAAGCTCTCTTGCAACAGGTCCGAATATACGGGTTCCTCTTGGCTGCTTATCATCTTTTATAATTACTGCTGCATTTTCATCAAACCTTATATATGAACCATCTTGGCGCCTTGCTCCCTGTACTGTTCTTACAATTACGGCTTTAACAACTTCTCCTTTTTTAACAACACCGCCTGGTGTTGCACTCTTAACACTTGCTACAATCACATCGCCGATATTTCCAGTCTTCCTATTTGAACCGCCCAAGACTCTTATGCACATGATTTCTTTTGCTCCAGAATTGTCTGCTACTTTTAATAAACTCTGCTGTTGAATCATGATTAACCCTCCTTTCAGCTTCAGGGATTATTTTGCTTTCTCAATAATTTCCACAAGTCTCCAGCCTTTTTCTTTGCTTAGTGGTCTTGTTTCCATTATCTTAACTCTATCGCCTATTCTAGCTTCATTATTTTCATCATGAGTTTTGAATTTCTTTGTTCTATTTAATGTTTTCTGCGTAAGTGGATCACGTACTCTTGTTGCTACTGCTACCACAATTGTTTTATCCATCTTGTCAGAAACGACTTTGCCAGTCCTAGTCTTTCTTAATGCTCTTTCCATGGAACTACCTCCTTCCATTATGCCCCAATTGATTTAATCTCTTTTTCCCTGATAATTGTTTTTATCTGTGCTATAGATTTCTTAACTTCCTTTATCCTCATGGGGTTCTCAAGCTGACCTGTGGCTAATTGAAATCTAAGATTGAACAGTTCTTGTTTTAACTCGTCAACCTTACTTTTTAATGTAGAAATATCATTTTCACGCATCGTTTCCATTTCTTTAGCTTTCACTGCCAACACCTCCCATTTCTTCATAATCGGATCTTGTTACAAACTTAGTTTTTATTGGAAGCTTGTGGGATGCAAGTCTTATTGCTTCTTTTGCATCTTCTTCGCTTACACCAGATATTTCGAACAATACTCTACCAGGTTTTACTACTGCAACCCAGTATTCAGGTGAACCTTTTCCAGATCCCATACGAGTCTCTGCAGGTTTCTGTGTAACTGGCTTATCTGGGAATATCTTTATCCAGACTTTTCCGCCCCTTTTCATATACCTTGTTATAGCAATCCTGGCAGCCTCAATCTGCTGACTAGTAATCCATGAAGGCTCTAATGCCACCATTCCGTAATCTCCATATGCAAGAAAATTACCTCTCATTGCCTTACCAGTCATTCTGCCACGATGAACTTTACGACGCTTTACCCTCTTAGGCATTAACATAAGTTTTTCCTCCCTTCCTACTTATTTGCAGCCTCTTCTTCTCTAACTGCTACCTTTGCTCTTTTTGGTTTTGGAAGTATTTCTCCTTTATATATCCAAACCTTAACTCCAATTTTTCCATATGTTGTATTTGCCTCAGCAAATCCATAATCAATATCTGCTCTTAAAGTCTGTAGAGGAATTGTCCCTTCATGATAGCCTTCGCTTCTTGCAATTTCTGCTCCACCAAGTCTTCCTGAGCATTGTGTCTTAATCCCCTTTGCGCCAGCTCTCATAGTTCTGTTTATAGTCTGCTTCATAGCTTTTCTAAAGGATATCCTTCTTTCAAGCTGTGCTGCTATATTTTCTGAAACTAGCTGTGCATCAACTTCTGGATTTTTAACTTCAACTATATTTATTAATACATTTTTACCTGTCATCTTTTCTAGTTCTTTTTTAAGCTGGTCTACACCTTCTCCGCCTCTGCCTATTACTATTCCAGGCTTTGCAGTATAGATGTTAACCTTAACCCTATTTGCGGCTCTTTCAGTCTCAATCTTTGAAATACCAGCAATGTAGAGCTTCTTCTTTACATATACCCTAATTTTGTGATCTTCAATTAACAAATCTGAAAAATTTTTATTGTTGGCGTACCATTTTGCGTCCCAATCTTTAATTACGCCAACCCTAAATCCATGTGGATGTACTTTCTGACCCAATCTTATCCCTCCTTTTCTTATCTTTCTTTTACAACCACTGTAACGTGGCTGGTTCTTTTATTTATTCTAAACGCTCTACCCTGTGCATGGGGTTGATATCTTTTTAATGTTGGTCCCTGGTTTGCATAAGTTTCTCCAATATAAAGGGAATCAACATCCATCTCATGATTATTCTCTGCGTTAGCTACTGCAGACTTTAATACTTTTTCTATAATACCCGATGCAGCTTTTGGAGTAAATTTTAATATTGTAAAGGCTTCCTTAACATCCTTACCCCTTATGAGGTCCAGAACTATGTTTACCTTCCTTGGAGATATTCTAACGTATTTAGCTGTTGCCCTAGCCTCCATTGTTTGACCTCCTCTCTAGGTTTTATTTCAACGCTGTTGATTTTTCAGTATGGCTTCCGTGTCCTCTAAATGTTCTCGTCAAGGCAAATTCGCCAAGCTTATGTCCCACCATATCTTCAGTTATATATACTGGAACGTGCTTTCTTCCATCATGTACAGCTATTGTATGCCCAACCATCTGAGGAAAAATTGTCGAGCTTCTTGACCATGTTTTTACAACTTTTTTCTCGCCTTTTTTATTCATATCCAGTATTCTCTTCATTAATGCATCCTGGACAAATGGTCCTTTTTTAACCGATCTACTCAAAATCCTTGCCTCCCTTCACAAAGGTCGTGATTTATATTACTTCTTACCTCTTCTCTTAACAATTAACTTATCTGAGTATTTATTATGTTTTCTTGTCCTCAAGCCAAGAGCTGGTTTACCCCAAGGAGTCATAGGAGATGCATGCCCTATAGGAGCCTTACCTTCTCCACCACCATGTGGGTGATCAACTGGGTTCATTACGGAGCCTCTTACTGTTGGCCTAATTCCCATATGCCTTGTTTTACCTGCTTTACCTATGTGAACAATTTCATTTGTAACATTTCCTACAGTTCCTATTGTTGCCCTGCACTCAAGTCTTACCATTCTAACTTCGCCAGAAGGAAGTCTTACCTGTCCATACTGACCTTCTTTTGCCATAAGCTGAGCGCTATTTCCTGCTGCTCTAACTAGTTGGCCTCCTCTTCCTGGATGAAGTTCTATATTATGAATAAATGTACCTACAGGTATGTTTTTAATAGGTAGTGCATTACCAACTTTAATATCTGCATCTGAGCCTGATTCTACAGTATCTCCTACCTTAAGATCAACAGGAGCTAATATATATCTTTTTTCTCCGTCAGCATAATTTAAAAGTGCAATGTATGCAGTCCTATTTGGATCATACTCAATTGAAGCAACCTTTGCAGGTATTTTATCTTTATCTCTTCTAAAATCAATTATTCTATATTTATTTCTATTTCCGCCGCCTATATGGCGAACAGTAATCTTACCCTGTGCATTTCTTCCACCAGTTTTATTTAGTGAAACAAGAAGTGACTTTTCAGGATCTACTTTTGATAGTTCTTCAAAAGATGAAACAGTCATTCCCCTTCTGCCTGGTGTAGTAGGGTTATACTTTTTAATTGCCATTTTATCTCCCTCCCTCTTACTTTATTATGCCTGGAATAATTCAATTGCTTTGCTGTCAGGAGTAATGGTAACTATTGCTTTTTTCCAGTTCGGTCTTTTACCAACATTTACTCCAACTCTTTTTGCCTTTCCAATCATTCTCATAGTGGCTACAGTCTGTACTTTAACACCAAATATTTTCTCTACAGCTTCTTTTATTTGGCTTTTATCTGCACGAATGTCCACAACAAATGTATACTTTCTTTCAGCCATTGCATTCATACTTTTCTCTGTAATGACAGGTCTTCTTATAATATCATAAATGTTCATTATGCAAACACCTCCTCCACTTTGGATACGGCGTCCTTTGTTATTATGAATTTGTGATACTTCAATATATCATAAACATTGAGGTTATTAACAGGCAGTACTAAAACTCCCTCAATATTTCTTGCTGATCTATAAACAGTATCATCCTTTTCACAAACAACTATTAAGGTTTTTTTAACATCTAATGCTTTTAGCATATCAGCAATAACCTTAGTTTTAGGTGCATCTAATTTTAACTCATCAACAACAATAAGCTCTTCGTCTGCAACCTTTGATGATAATGCAGATTTTATAGCAATCCTCTTTATCTTCTTTGGTACGGTATAGCTATAATCTCTTGGCTTTGGTGCAAAAACAACTCCACCATGTATCCATTGTGGTGCTCTTATTGAACCCTGCCTAGCTCTTCCTGTACCCTTTTGTCTCCATGGCTTTATTCCACCACCTGAAACCTCTGCCCTTGTTAGTACAGATTGTGTTCCCTGTCTTTTATTTGCAAGCTGCATCTTAACAACCTGATGCATTGCCGCATTATTTATTTCTGCTCCAAATACATTTTCTGAAAGTTCTACATTTCCAACCTGTTCACCTTTCATGTTATATAAAGCTACTTTAGGCATCATACATCCTCCTTTCCACTAGATTATCTAGCTTTTACTGTGTTTTTTATTACTACTATTCCCTTTTTAGGTCCAGGAATTCCACCCCTTATGAGGATTATATTCTTTTCTGCATCAGCTCTTACAATCTCAAGGTTTTGAACTGTTACATTTTCGAATCCCATATGTCCTGGCATCTTTTTATTCTTAAAGGTTCTTGCAGCATCTGCTGAACCTTTTGATCCACTTGCTCTATGATATTTTGAACCGTGGCTCATAGGCCCTCTGTGAGTGTTCCATCTTTTAATTGTTCCTTGGTATCCTTTACCTTTTGATACTCCGCTTACATCTACCTTTTCGCCAACTTCAAATACATCGGCTTTTATAACATCGCCTACGTTATAATCTGCACCATCTTCTAGTCTAAATTCCTTTAAGAACTTCTTTGGTGCAATATTCGCTTTTGCGAAATGTCCTTTTAATGGCTTGTTGATTAACTTTTCCCTAGCATCTTCAAAGCCAACCTGTATAGCTTCATATCCTTCCTTGTCAGCTGTTTTCTTTTGAATAACAGTACATGGACCTGCTAAGACAACAGATACTGGAATAACTTTTCCTGCTTCATCAAATATCTGAGTCATTCCTACTTTTCTACCAATAATGGCTTTTTTCATTGTTATGTTACACCTCCTAAACATATTAGCGGATCGCAGCAAACTTAAGATTAAATCCGTAGCAACACTGCGGTCATAATAGTTCGTATATACGAATCTATATAGTTTATAATTTTATTTCTATATCAACTCCTGCAGGCAAATCTAATCTCATAAGAGCATCTACCGTTTTAGGCGTTGGACTTAGTATGTCGATTAGTCTCTTGTGAGTCCTAATCTCAAACTGTTCCCTTGAATCTTTATACTTGTGTGGGGATCTTAAAATTGTTACAACATCTTTCTCAGTTGGAAGTGGAATGGGGCCTGATACCTTTGCACCTGTCTTCTTTGCAGTATCAACTATTTTTTCAGCCGACTGATCAAGTATATTGTGATCAAATGCTTTTAATCTGATCCTGATTTTTTGGTTCGCCATTTTTTTCCCTCCTTTTCATCGCACGCTATAATATACGTACGACATGGGACTCTCGTAAACTGTTCCTGGTGTTTCATTCTAATAAGCACAACTCACCTATATTTACACAGATTGCCCCCGTCGCCCGATTCTTGATTCGGACATTCTCAGCAAGAATTCCCTGAATTGTAATAATCAGCAACCTCTTGCATCATCGCAGTCCTAGACATCACAACTATAATATTTTACTATAAAATAATACATAAAACAAGTATTTTCGTAATAATAAAATATTGTTTTCTATATTTTTTTAAAACAGCAAAAGAAGAAGGGATTCCCCTCTTCTTTTACCGTCATATTATTTAATTAATCTATTCATTTGGTAAAATTTCAGCAACAACGCCAGCGCCTACTGTGTGGCCACCTTCACGAATAGCAAATCTTAATCCTTCTTCCATTGCTATTGGTGTTAGTAATGTTATTTCCATTGTTACGTTATCTCCAGGCATTACCATCTCTACTCCCTCTGGAAGTTTGATTGAGCCTGTAACGTCTGTTGTTCTGAAATAGAACTGTGGTCTATATCCGTTGAAGAATGGTGTATGTCTTCCGCCTTCTTCTTTCTTTAATACATATACTTGTCCTTTATAGTGCTTATGTGGTTTGATTGAACCAGGTTTACAAAGTACTTGGCCTCTCTCTATATCATCTCTTTGGATTCCTCTAAGCAGTGCTCCTA
>ENA-UOOK01000214-UOOK01000214.1-fermentation-metagenome-genome-assembly--contig:-NODE-214-length-73781-cov-9.505710_pt1 | contig 73781 bp, 70 predicted proteins | sample MGYA00245777_ERZ724023 | MGnify/ENA primary metagenome ERZ724023 (study PRJEB28704, sample SAMN03018312) | fermentation metagenome | biome: anthropogenic terrestrial biome; feature: soil; material...
CTAAATGAACTTTTATGATGCGTAAAATTCTCATCTCTGCCATCCTTGCCGTTTCAGCCATGCTGATCAGTGCACAGGACAAATCCGGTTACCAGATTCCGCCTGAAGCTATTGTCTCACTACTGGATGCCCCGCAGACTCCATCTGTGAATCTCAGCCCTGACAACCAGACGATGCTCTTGTTATACCGCCCTGGATTACCGACCATTGCCGACCTTTCACAAACTGAACTGCGCCTGGCCGGAATCAGGTTCAATCCTTCTACCAATGGTCCGAGTCGCGGACAGGGGATCAGCCGGATTTCGGCAATGAAGATTGACGGTACGCAGCCTGTTGATCTTAAAGATCTTCCGGCTGAAGCCAGCGTGGGTGGGGTAGCATGGTCACCTGACAGTAAAAGGTTTGCCTTCACCAACACCACTGACAATACAATTGAACTATGGATTGCCGATGCTGCAACGATGACGGCACGAAAAATCGATGAAGGACTTAACGGCGTTCTTCGCAGGAATGTGACATGGCTGCCTGACGGATCACTGATATACCTCCGTACGCTGAGCAACAGGGGGAAAGCCCCGGAGGCTTCCGCGGTGCCCGCGGGCCCTTCAGTACAGGAAAGTGATGGTGTCAGGGGAGAGTCGCGCACATACCAGGACCTCCTCCAGACAGTTGATGACGAAAAGATTTTTGAATATTATGCCACTTCGGAACTGGTCAGGTGGGATGGCATGTCAGCGACCACTCTGGGCAGCAAGGGAATGATTAATGATGTCTCGCCCTCACCTGATGGACAATGGTTACTCGTTTCCGTTACCGGCAGGCCATTCTCGTACGTGGTTCCTTATTACTTTTTCCCGTCAAGGACCGAGATATGGGACCTTAATGGCAGGATGGTAAGACTTTTGCTTGAGGCTCCCCTCCGGGAAAACCTGCCCAGGGGCTATGATGTTGTCATACCCGGCCCCAGGGGATACAACTGGCGCAGTGACAGGCCGGCATCACTGATGTGGGTGGAGGCTCTTGACGGAGGCGACTACCACGCAAGGGAGATGAAGTATCATGACCAGGTATTCATCCTCGAGGCACCATTTACCGGTGAACCGGAGCCTTTCATTGCCACGGAGAAACGCTTTCAGGGAATAACCTGGGGCGATGAAAACCTTGCTGTCCTTACAGAGGGGTTGTCAAAATCACGTGTCAGGGTTACATCAACTTTCAGTCCTGCCAGTCCGAAGACCACTCTGAAAAAACTATGGGAGCTCAACTCTGACGACAGGTACAACAACCCCGGCTTCCCGGTGACGGTGCCCAATATATGGGGCAGGTCAGTATTGCTGACCACAGACAGGGGCAGGAGCCTGTATCTGTCGGGCCCCGGGGCATCACCCGAAGGTGACAGGCCGTTCATGGACAAATATGATCTGAAGACAGGCAGGACAACCAGGCTGTGGCGCTCCGAGGCACCGTACTTTGAGACGGTAAATGAGTTTATTGATCCGGCCCGCGGTCTTCTTCTTACCGTGAGACAGTCTGTCTCTGAAGTGCCGAATTATTTCATACGTGACCTGAAGAAGGGAACCCTGAAGCAGGTAACGAAATTTGAGAATCCTTATCCGCAGATGGCAGGTGTGCACAAGGAACTGGTCACCTACAAGCGTAAGGATGGTGTGGATCTCTCATTCACCCTTTACCTCCCGGCCGGATATGACAGGACCAAGGACGGTCCGCTTCCCACTATCCTGTGGGCGTATCCGCGTGAATACAATGATCCGTCGATGGCAGGTCAGGTGAGCGGTTCTCCATATACCTTCACACGCATCAGCGCTTCATCGGTGCTCGTTTATGTAACCCAGGGATATGCCGTGCTTAATGACGCCAGTTTCCCCATAGTGGGTGCGGATGGTAAAGAACCCAATGACACCTTCGTGGAACAGCTTGTTGCCAATGCTGAGGCAGCAATCAGCAAGGCTGTTGAGATGGGTGTCACCGATCCTGGGCGGGTTGCTGTCAGCGGTCATTCGTATGGCGCATTCATGACCGCACACCTGCTGTCGCACTCGAGGCTCTTTGCAGCAGGCATTGCCCGCAGCGGTGCTTATAACCGTTCACTTACACCGTTCGGGTTCCAGAGCGAGCGCCGCAGCTTCTGGGAGGATCCTGAATTATATCTTCAGATGTCACCCTTCACCCATGCCACAAAGGTTAAGGATCCCCTGCTGCTGATCCACGGTATGGCTGACGACAACCAGGGGACCTTCCCCATACAGAGCGAAAGGTACTATGCGGCACTCAAGGGAGCCGGGGCTGTTACCAGGCTGGTACTGCTGCCACATGAAGCTCACGGATACTCGGCCCGCGAATCGCTCCTCCACATGCACTGGGAGTACCTCAGATGGCTTGATAAGTACGTTAAAAACAAAAAATGATTACTACCGGCTTTGGTTAGGTAGTTTTAAAAATCTGATTAGTTTTGTAACTCAAATCTTAAAAAAAAGTCAGGTTATGATTGAAGGTCTTTTTTGGATAGCGCCCATTGCAGCGGTGCTTGCCTTGCTATTTGCATGGATTTTCTACAGGGGTATGATTAAGGCTCCTGCCGGCAACGACAGGATGCAGGAGATTGCCGGATACGTCAGTGAAGGCGCAATGGCTTATCTGAAACGCCAGTACAGTGTGGTATTCAAGGTGTTTATGATCCTTGTGGTACTGCTACTGATTCTGGCATATCTGGGTGTTCAGAACCCATTTGTACCTATTGCGTTTCTTACCGGTGGTTTCTTCTCCGGTTTATGTGGCTACCTCGGGATGAAGACAGCAACCATGGCATCTTCAAGGACTGCCCAGGGAGCATCAGTTTCGCTGAACAGGGGACTTAAGATTGCCTTCCGGAGCGGTGCTGTGATGGGACTCGTTGTGGTTGGCTTCGGCCTGCTCGATATTGTCCTCTGGTTCCTCATTCTTAATTACCTTGTTTTTACGCCGGAGAATATGGTTGAAGGGTGGAAATGGCTCGGACTGACATTTGTTCAGCCCGGAACAGATCAGCATACAAAAATGATTGAGATGACCGCAACCATGCTTACATTTGGTATGGGTGCCTCTACACAGGCTCTCTTTGCCCGCGTGGGCGGCGGTATCTTCACAAAGGCTGCTGATGTGGGCGCTGACCTGGTTGGTAAGGTTGAAGCCGGCATCCCCGAGGATGACCCGCGTAACCCGGCTACAATAGCTGACAACGTTGGTGATAATGTGGGAGACGTGGCAGGTATGGGAGCCGACCTTTATGAATCGTATGCAGGATCAATCCTGTCCACTGCTGCTCTTGGCGCAGCATTGCCCTTATTAAGCGCCAATGACCAGATCAAGGCAATCATCTCACCGATGATCGTTGCCGCGGTAGGAATATTGCTGTCCATCGCGGGCGTCTATATGGTCCGGACAAAGGAACAGGCCACGCAGAAAAACCTGTTGAATGCATTGTTGCTTGGCACAGGAGGCAGTTCTGCGCTGATCCTGGTGGCTGTAGCCCTGCTGGCATTTCTTGGCTGGATTTCATGGGGTGTGTTTGGTGCTGTGGTGGCAGGGCTTGCCGCAGGGGTTATAATCGGACAGTCAACAGAGTACTTTACATCAGACGAATACAAACCAACGAAGGGAATTGCAAAACAGACTCAGCAGGGTCCGGCAACGACCATTATTGAAGGCATGGCAGTTGGTATGATGTCATCATGGGTGCCGGTTCTTGTTATTGCCGCTGCCATTATAGCTGCTTACGGGTTTGCAGGCGGTTTCACCAGCTTCGCAAACGGAGTATATGGTATTGGTTTCGCGGCTGTGGGTATGCTTTCAACTCTTGGTATCACGCTTGCTACTGATGCCTTCGGCCCCATTGCCGACAACGCAGGCGGAAACGCAGAGATGTCTCATCTGCCCAAGGAGGTACGCGAGCGTACTGATGCCCTTGATGCACTGGGCAACACCACAGCTGCAACAGGCAAGGGATTTGCAATCGGATCAGCTGCTCTCACCGCCATGGCCCTTGTGGCTGCCTATATTGAAGAGGTAAGGCTCTGGCTCGGCAGAACAGCCGACAGCGCCCCTGAGGGATTCAAACAGATAGGTGACGTGCTTTTCTACAAGAGCCATGTTCCTGTAAATGTTCCTGACGGCATGTCTGCGGTGATGGTCAGCAACGCCGGCATTATGGACTTTGTAAATGCATATAACCTGTCGGTTCTTAACCCGCTTCTCCTGGGCGGAATCTTCATCGGTGCCATGATGGCATTCCTTTTCAGCGCACTCTCAATGAAGGCTGTCGGGCGTGCTGCAGGAAGTATGGTCGACGAGGTCAGGCGCCAGTTCCGTGAAATACCAGGTATAATGGAAGGAACAGGCAAACCAGAATATGCAAAGTGCGTTGCCATATCTACAAAGGGCGCTCAGCGTGAGATGTTGTTCCCGTCACTTCTGGCAATAGCCGTTCCGACTTTAACCGGCATATTGCTTGGTGTCCCGGGTGTTGTAGGCCTTCTTGTGGGTGGCATGACTGCCGGATTCACCCTGGCCAGCATGCTGAACAATGCAGGCGGTGCATGGGACAACGCGAAAAAATTCATTGAGAAAGGCAACTTCGGCGGCAAGGGGAGCGAGTGCCATAAGGCAGGTGTAGTTGGTGATACTGTAGGCGATCCGTTCAAGGATACCTCCGGTCCGGCTCTCAACATCCTCATCAAGCTGATGTCAATGGTTTCAGTGGTGCTCGCCGGCCTTACGGTCATGTGGAGCATAATGGGATGACAACTAAGACTATATAGAACTCAGGAGGGCCTTTCGGGGCCCTCTTTTTATTACACTGGATCTTCAGGCTGCAGAAGACGCCGATTTCTCATACTCGCTGATCCTTATGTGACAAAGCTCATCAACAAGTTTAAAAAGCCTTTCTGCCACAGAGATCAGATACTCTGCATCAGCTTTTGTCACCACAAAATCCGGATTATAACGGGCTTCGACATATGCAGCCTTTACAAGGTTAAACAACCTTTTCTCATCTTCTGTTTTTTCCGGGAAGAATAGTTTCTCAAACTCACCCGAGTACTTCCTTACCGATGCCAGCAGTTTTATCAGATTATGCATCTTATTGTTTTCCAGGGTGTAAACCAACCTCACGGCGTAAAACAGGTTTTCAATTGTCTGGTGGAGAAAAAAAGATGCCATCCCATAGTCTTTATCCTTAAATGCATACCTGGCATGTTTTATAAATACAGAAGCCCTGTTGAATTTCTCTTCAAAATACTCCGCAGCCTGTTTAGCAATCTCATCAAAACGCAGTTTCCGGCGTCTTTCGAGTTTATGTTTACCACTGTTGTACAACAGAATACCCTCTTCTTTAATCTGGGTATAAAAATACCTGCCATCCGACAGATCCCTGTTCAATTTCCTGATGTCTTCATTAATGAACTGTACCGGTGTTTGCCTGTCTGAGGACCTGCCGGATATCACTTCCATACTGCCGGTTTCACCTACGTAAAGAATATCGCTAATGCTATGATTTTTATAGTAAATAGCTTCGATATTATCAAGTTTCTGACCGACTTCCTTATCCTTTTCACCACTCGTCACGACAAGTATATCATAATCACTCATATAGGTGGTACGAACACCGAATTCAACACGAGTGTCGTATTCAACATACTTCCCGGTGGCGTAACTGCCGTACAGTATTATCATTTCAGTACGAGGGATTCTCTCCAGAATCATGCTAACAATATATTTCAGGTCTTCTTGTTTCTCCCGCGGCAGATATTTTACAGACTTTTTCATGTAAGCAGATTATTTTGAACGACTAAAGGTAATAAATGGCTGACTTAATGTATTATTTTTTTACATTTAACCTGTTATTTGTCAAACGGGAGCGTTAGTTAATAACCTTTACCGGATAACCGGCAGGTGAAATTCCGCATTCAGTTAACGGTTATAAAGGCTGTTCATTCCATTTCCTGGTTGTTAGTTCGTGCAACCGGGAAATAACATAACATGAGCTGAGCCCGGACCAGTTAATTAAAACACGGAAGTACCGGCTGTCCCGAAAGGAATACTATTGTCCCACGCTTCCCCTATATAATACACCTGTATCTGGGACTACAGGAACTAACACGGACTGACATGCTACCTGAAAATCTTTCTAATCTGAAAATGTTCCCCGGTCTGGTTGCACATGCAAGTTCATTACTTAGATTATCTGGTCGACAAATCTGGGAAAGGTTTAATCAATACCCAATATGTTTCATGGACTTTTATGAGAAGGAAGAAAGACAGATATCTGTAGAAATAAGATTTGATTGTGAACAGACTTCAATTACCTGTTTATTTGATTCTGATGAAAGGTGCGATTATGCTTTCATATTTCCTGATCATCTTAACTCATTGACGGAATATGTTAGTTTTTTCAATGCAATTTATGATTATGACGCCTTCAGATGCCGCTGGATCCTGAAGAATGGATACCTCTCGCAGAAGGAATCGAAAGACGGTTTTTGTTTTATGGTAAATTACTGATTCAGACAGGAGGAAATTGAAACAGATTTCCTCCTGTTTTACTACTCCTTCATCCGGCTGAAAATTCTGTAATGGATGTAGTACAGACTCTCTCATCCCCAAATTATATCTTACTCATCATACCCGGTAATCTGTTGAGGTGATTTTACTACTTTTATGTCTTGTGCACCTTATGTCAATAAAGCATCTTATCATTAACACTATGAATATTCTATCCGGGCCTGACGCAATCCTGTTTCGATCCAGATTACTGACGCTGATTGTCAACATGGTGTTGGGCTTCTCCGTTTCCTCTGCTACCCTTGCCGGTTGCACTGCCAGTGTTATGCAGGCGGCTTCCGAAGGTTCCCCGGCACTCGTTTCCCCTGGCTTACCGGCCACGGCCACCTCTTCTACCCCAATTGAAGGTTGTATTTCACCCGCCTCCCTGTCGGGTGAGCTTATTATAAACTACATGGTATCAATGAATGATGCTGTGAACCATAATTTCAGGATCACGATGACCCTTGACGGTGTCATGACAGATACGCTTGTGCTGAAAATGCCCGTATGGACTCCGGGTTATTACTGGATACAGAACTACCCGAAGAACCTGAGCCGGCTGGAGATCAGGGATGCCACAGGCAGGGAATGTCACTTTCTGAAGACATCAAAGAATATCTGGAAGGTGGCCACCGGTGGCGCAGACAAACTGACGGCTTCATGGGTGATCTACGGCAACAGCCACTCTGTTGCTGATGCTTTCATTGATACCACCCATGCTTTCATCGTACCGGCAGCCCTCTTTCTTTACCCGGAAGATGCACTGGCTGAGCCCAGTCATATCACCCTTGATCTGTATCCCGGATGGACCACCGTCTCAACAGGACTGGAGCCGGTGACTACCTCCACCAGAGCGGAGACAGCCGGTACCCCGGCCGGAACGTGGCGGTCATTCAGCGCCCCGGGCTATGATGTGCTGTTCGACAGCCCCATCCTTGCCGGCACCCAGGAGGTGATGACATTCAAGATCGACAACATTCCTCACAACATTGCCGTCCTCAACCCCGGCACCTATGACAGGGAAGCCCTTAAGCGCGACTATGCAAAGGTCGTGGAGAGCGCAGTCAGTATCATTGGAGAGATACCGTACAACAATTATACATTCCTGATCATGGGGCCGGGGATGGGAGGACTGGAGCACCTCAATTCAATGGCTGTTTTCACCGGGAGGGAAGAAGGCGATATTTATCCGTCTGACCGGAAATCATTCCGTGGCTGGATGGAGTTCATCGCCCACGAGTTCTTTCACCTCTACAACATCAAGACAATCAGGCCCATTGCACTCGGACCATTTGACTACGACAGGGAGAATTACACCAATATGCTCTGGGTTTCAGAGGGATTCACGGTTTATTATGAAAACATTATCATGAGCCGGGCCGGGTTCATGACTCCTGATGAGATGCTGGAGTCGCTCAGCAGGTCAATTACTGCCTATGAGTCTATCCCGGGCAGCCGGGTGCAGTCCGCAACTCTCTCGAGCTTCGACACCTGGATCAATTTCTTCAGTTTCAGCGAGAACAGCAATAATACAACTATCTCCTACTACGACAAAGGGTGCGGTCTTGGCCTGCTGCTTGACCTGAAAATAAGGCATAGCACCGGTAACAGGAAATCGCTTGATGATGTGATGCGGACCCTTTATTATGATTACCACAAGAAACTGGGCAGGGGTTTTACCGATGATGAATTCAGGGCAGAGTGCGAGAAGGCTGCAGGCACCGACCTTGGTGAGTTGTTCGGATGGGCATCGTCGACTGTCAGGCCTGATTACGACAGGTATCTTGACTATGCAGGGTTGTATCTCAGGGAGGAGTCTCCCTCTGATCCCGGACACAGAACAAGTTATGTGATCATGAAAAAGGAGGTGATGACTAAGGCGCAGGAGTTGATTTTCAATGACATGTTCAGGGTTGTTCATTGAACAGAGGACCCGGTGCCGGTAAGTACCGGGGATCCCGGGCGCTCCTGAACCGGGAGAACCCGGAGGATGTATACTTGTGATATTGAATGAATAGGCCGGATAATGGCCCTGAACTTAAGAAACATACTGATCAAAAAATTATGTCATTAATTCCTGATTTTAAAGATGTTGCAGCGGCTATGCAGCTGATCTCGCCCTATGTGCACCGCACCCCGGTACTGACATCGCAGAAGCTTGATGCCATCAGCGGTGCCAGGCTTTTTTTCAAGTGCGAGAATTTCCAGAAGGTGGGAGCATTCAAGTTCAGAGGAGCCACCAATGCTGTCCTGAATCTCACGGAAGGCCAGCGCGCCGCCGGCGTGGTGACGCACTCGTCGGGCAATCATGCCGCCGCCCTGGCGCATGCTGCAGCGATGCGCGGGATGAAGGCTTATATTGTGATGCCCTCCTCGGCGCCCGAGGTGAAGAAGAGGGCGGTGGCAGGCTACGGTGCCGAGATCACCTTCTGTGAGCCCACGCTGGCGGCGCGTGAGGCCGCCGCCGCAGGGGTGATTGAGCGGACCGGCGCAACGATGATCCATCCTTATGACAACTTTTACATCATCGCCGGTCAGGGGACCGCGGCTATGGAACTGCTCGGAGAGTTACCGGACCCTGACGCGGTCCTCGTTCCGGTGGGCGGCGGCGGCCTCCTCAGCGGCTCGGCCATAGCCATCCGCCATATGGCCCCGGCTGCAAAAATATACGGGGCTGAGCCGCTGCTGGCCGACGATGCAGCCAGATCACTCCGCACAGGCACCATCCAGCCCGCACTGCCCCCGCGCACCATCGCGGACGGACTCCTCACTTCGCTCTGCGAAAGAACCTTCACGGTCATAAAAAAGAATGTTGACGACATCCTGACCGTCTCCGAGGAACAGATTATCGAGGCCATGGCCCTGATATGGACACGGATGAAGATAGTGGTTGAACCTTCTTCAGCCGTCCCCCTGGCTGCAGTACTGGCAAACCGGGAACTGTTCAGCGGCAGGAAGGTGGGAATTGTTGTCTCCGGCGGAAATGCCGACCTGTCGAAGCTTCCTTTCGGTCAGAACGGGTGATTGACCTCTATTGATTCCGGCGGGATTGCTGGTTTTTTGAAACCAATGTCCGGTCAGCACGCCTGAAATAGGCAATGACCGGGTAGTGATCTGAATACCTGACCTTGACGATATCAAAATCAGAGCATTCAATTCCTTCGCTGTAGAGAATATAGTCTATCCTGTTCGGCGGGTACTTGCCACGGTAGGTGAATCCTGCCCCGTACCCGGCCTCCACAAAGGCATCATTCAGACCCCGGCGCATAACGCGGTATGTGTATGAAACAGGTGTGTCATTGAAATCCCCGGCCACAATCACCGGGTAAGGCGATGACTCCATGTGTCTCCTGACACGGTCGACCTGCAGCGCACGGCTGGCAAAACCCTGCATCAGGCTGCGGTAGATACCAGAGATGTTATCCATGGAGCGCCCCTTCTCCTCCCCGGCAATCTCGCTGAACAGGTTACCCTCCATGCGACGCAGGCGGAACGACTGCAGGTGATTGTTATAGACCCTGAAAGTGTCAGTTTCGACCACGATATCGCTGAAGATGGTAAGTGATGATGACCCCGGATGTACCACATCACCCCGGTAGATAATAGGGTACCGTGAGATGGTAGCAATCCCGTACCTGCTCGCTGATCCGCTGCGGATGAGTTTGAAATGGGTATATCTCTTTCCCCCGAGACCCTCTCTCAACTTCCGCTCACCGGCAGCAGGGTCACCCCTTACATAATATTCCTGGAGGCAGATAATACCCGGATCCTCCTTCTTCAGAAGCTGAAGCATCTTGGTGTGGGTGTTCTTCTCGGCTGACTCATAAATGTTGAACAGTCGTACGTTATAACTCATCAGCTTCAGGTGGTGATGCTCTTCCTTCCCATGATTGGTGAACCTGATGAAGTTGTGGATATAACCGACACCTGCCACCAGTGCAACGGCCGACAGCAGTGCATACCATTTCCTGAAGAGGATCCAGACAATGACCATGGCAACGTTCACAGCAGCGATATAGGGGTATGCAAGCCCGAAAAGGGCCGGGAATGCTATCGTGGCAGGATTGATATAGATTGAAAGATAAGCCAACGCCAGGAGGATAACCAGGAAAAGGTTGACCACCAGCAGTATGTTTCGCGTGAAGCGCCTGATACCGCTATCCTTTTTTCTGGCTCTCGCTGAAGAGGATTGCTTTTTCTTCCCTCGTGAGACTGTCATAACCTCCTTTCGAAATCTTGTCGAGTATATGGTCTATCTCCTTCTGCCTTTCGGCTTTTGCTGAGTTGTATTCGTGGTCAGTCTTTGTCTTTTGTGCTTTGAAGGCGGTTCCGGTTTTCTTGTATTTCACCCTGAGCCTTTTCCCCGGTTTGAACAGACTAACAAAAAAGTCGAGGATCCTGTTTAACCATATTCCAAAATCCCTGCCATTTCTCAGACCCTGTCCGTAGGCTAATCCCATCAGTGCACCGCCGATATGGGCGATCTTGCCTCCGGTGTTCACCGAGAAATCAAACACAGAGGTTATCAGGAAGGTTACCAGTGCCAGGTATTTCAGCTTCACCCTCCCGAAAAAGAGGAGGTGCAGCTCGAGATCGGGCAGGTAGACGGCTGTGCCTATAACCAATGCCATCACCGAGGCGGATGCACCCAGTGCAATTGAGACGTTCACCGCTGACGCGAAGGCAGGGAAGATATTGAAGACAATTACATAAAGAAGTGCTCCGGCGAGACCTCCCATGATATAGAGTGCCACCAGCTTCCGCTGATCGAGATATGCCAGGAAAATTTTCCCGAACCACCATAGCCACAACAGGTTAAAGAGCAGGTGGATAAATCCCTGGTGAGTGAACATGTAGGTGACGGGTGTCCATGGCTTAAGGGCAAGGGCGGTGGTGGAGGCCGGGACAGCCAGGTTCGATATTACTGCCGTAGCCAGGCCGGGGCCGGATGTAAGTACCCCTATTACTTCAATAATCTTTATAAACAGGAATACGGCGCCGTTGATGTACATCAGCCTTGTCAGGGCTGTGCCATGTTTGAATGAACCCTTTATCTCGTCCCAGATGCTCATCAGTAAAGGGTTTTAGTGGTCTTCCTCCAGTATCTTATCAGGATATAGCCAAAGAGCATACCGCCGAGGTGTGCCGTATGGGCTATGCTGCTTCCCGGGCTTGTGATAGCCAGGTAGAGCTCTATGGCTGCATACCCTATGACAACATATTTCGCCTTGACAGGTATGGGAGGAAATATGAACATCAGCTGCGTGTTGGGGAAGAGCACCCCGAAGGCCAGAAGCACTCCGTAGACAGCTCCTGATGCTCCCACAACGGGAACATTAAGTATTGAATTCAGCCTCCCCATATCCGGGTCTGTGAAGTTTTTGCCCTGGCTGACGGCATTGCTTCCGGCGTCATAGACATACTGAAGCTGCTCAGGTGAGAGGATTCCCATCACCTTGTTGTACTGGTACCACTGTACCAGTTCAAAGAAGAAGGCTGCGCCCAGTCCCGTCACCAGGTAATAGAGGAGGAACCTCTTTGGCCCCCATACCTGTTCGAGTATCCTCCCGAACATCCACAGGGCAAACATGTTGAAAAGCAGGTGCACAAACCCGCCATGCATAAACATGTGTGTGACAATCTGCCATGAACGGAAGAATTCCGATTTTGGGAAATAGAGCCCCAGGATGCCGTTCAGGTTGATGCCTGTTGTCAGCTTGAGGAGTTCATACAGCAGGAGCATCACCACATTGATGATGATGAGGTTTTTCACCACCGGAGGGGTCCCTGAAAGTATTCTGTTCATCTTATTGTTCTCACGTGTTTCAAAGCGCAAATTTAGCCATTCTGACCAAATATCAGCTGAATCTCCGGTCAAGCTCCTCGAGGGTGATGATGTTCATCACCGTTTTGCCTGAGGGAGAGTAGTTTGGCATAGCGCAGGCGAAAAGCATGTCAAATAGTTCCTCCATCTCTGTGTGAGTCAGCGGGGTGCCATACTGGATAGCTGAAGCCCTGGCCATGGAGAGGGCGATCCGTTCGCGTGCACCTATAGCCGGGTCTCCCATCGAGTGCTTGTATTCGGCGATGATAGTTTCGAGCATTGCCAGGGGGTTTGCATTGCGGCTGTCAGCGGGATGACCGCTGATTGTGACCCTGCCTTGCGTCCCGGTTTTTATCTCAAATCCGAGTATCCTGAGCTGGTCGCTTATCTCTTCAATGATCACCAGATCGCCCGGATTAAGTTCCGCCTCTACAGGGAAAAGCGATACCTGTGCAGGTCTCGGACCGTCACCGAGTGAGGTAAGGTATCTCTCGTAGAGCACTCTCTCGTGGGCCCTTCTCTGGTCAATCATCATTATTCCGGAGATCACAGGGCACATGATGTAGCGGTTTTTTACCTGGAAAAAACGGCGCTGGGCTGCTCCGTGCCCTTCATCATCTGACGGGCCTGATGATATCCTTTTTCCGCTCTCAGCCTCAATCTCACTCTCACTCTCACTCTTTCCGCGTGTGGTGATGGTGAAAAGCGACTCCCAGTCGCGTGGAGGATTACGCTCAGCGTCCCATTTCCATTTTATTCCGGGTCTCTGGTATTCAGTGCCTTCGAACGGATTGAAGGTGTGGTCAACCTCTATCTGCGGCAGCGGTGGCGGAGGGGTGTTGCCCATGATGACCGGGATATCCACGGCGCCCTCGGGACCGAAGTCAAGCGACGGCACCACGTTGAACCGGCCCAGAGCCTCACGGACGGAAGCCAGCATGATCTGCCAGACAGACCTCTCGTCCTCGAACTTGACCTCGGTTTTGGTGGGGTGGATGTTCACATCTATTGTTGCCGGGTCAGCGATCATATATATGAAATATGCCGGGAGGGTATCGGGAGGAAGGAGACCCTGGTAGGCTTCCAGCACAGCGCGATGCAGATAGGGATGCCGGATGAACCTGTTGTTCACGAAGAAAAACTGTTCACCGGCTGAGCGGCGGGCGTTTTCGGGCTTCCCCGCAAACCCGCTTACTGACACAATGGAGGTGGAGGTCTCCACACTGACCAGGTTTTGGTTGTAATGTTTTCCGAACAGCCCTGCTATCCGCTGACGATGGTTTCCCGCCGGAAGGCGGTAAATCTCCTGGTCATTGTGGGTAAGGTTGAACCTTATCTCCGGGTGGGCAAGGGCTACACGCTGGAACTCGGTGATGATATGCCGGAACTCGGTTGTGTCCGACTTCAGGAATTTTCGGCGGGCGGGGACATTGTAAAAGAGGTTCCTGACGCTGAATACTGATCCTGCAGCGCATGAACATGGTTCCTGTCTTGTGACCCTCGAGTTATTTATTTCAACCAGTGTTCCTGCTTCGTCTTCTTCGCGTCTTGTGCGCAACTCGGTCATTGAGACGGCTGCTATTGAGGCGAGCGCCTCACCCCGGAATCCTTTGGTAGTTATGATAAAAAGATCATCGGCTGATGAGATCTTTGAGGTGGCGTGTCTCTCGAATGAGAGGCGGGCGTCAGTCTCGCTCATGCCGCATCCGTTGTCAATCACCTGTACGAGAGTACGGCCGGCATCGCGGATGACCACGCTTATTTCTGTAGCCCCTGCGTCAACGGCGTTCTCCGTCAACTCCTTGACCACTGATGCCGGACGCTGGATGACTTCACCTGCCGCTATCTGGTTGGCGACGGAGTCGGGCAGAAGCTTTATAATGTCACTCATCCTGGGCGATTAAAAACGGAGGTAAAGATAGACTACGAAGGCAAGGATAATTATGATCACAATTAGTCTGATGGTGGTCTGTTTCTGCACTTTCTCATGCCTGTGGTTAAAGTAGTTTTTCATATCACCGCGCATGATCCTTGAGCGGTAGGGCTGACGGGAGGTTCCCTCCGCAGCTTCAGCGGGGGAGGGCTCACTATTATTCTGCCTTTCCCCGCTATCTCTCTTTTCTTTCTCCCATGTCTTGCGTCTCTGTTCCAGTTCCTCCTTGACCGGATCATAGTACCGGGGCTTGTAGTTGAAGCCGCGGGGTTTGTTCTGTTTGAAGAAGCTCGGGATAGCCATTGTGTTCTTTTTGCAAAAATAGCAAGAAAACGCTTAGCGGGGTAGTTCCGGCCGGGATCCCCGGTTAAAGATTGTTCACTTTTTATTAATTTTGGGAGACCAAACCTTGTTCCAGAGCGATGAAGATTCTTGTAACTCATGCAGGTACGTCCGGGCTGGCAGCCAGTGTGGCTGAGCGAGTGGCCCGGGTGTTGACCGGCCTGGGTGCCGAGGTGACGCTCAGGCCTATGAGCGGGGTGTCAGGGGTAAAAGTTTTTTCGGCTGTGATTGCCGGGTGCCAGGAGCAGGGTGGAGGATGGGTTCCGGAGGCGATGGAGTTTGTCAGGCGGAACCAGTCGGTGTTGGGCAAGAAGCCCTTTGCCATTTTTACTGTCATTCCGTCGCTCAGTACAGATAGAGGGGCTGAGTCGCGAATGGTGATCATGCAATACACTTCTCATGTAAGGGGTATGGTTCATACTGTTAGTGAAGGATTCTTCAGTGGTGAGGCTGACAGCAGGGAGGCAGCGCAGCCCGGTGAGCGGTCAAAATTCAAACTGCGGCTGTTGCTTGGGTTACTTCGTGAAGCCGAGAACCGGGGTCATTCGGAAATAGAGACCTGGTCAGTACAGTTGCATGAAAAGCTGGTAAAGCTCCTGGCCAAATAGGCCGTAGGCCTTTCAGCATTGCAGCACAGAATGCCAAAAGATGTATATAGGCCGCAGGCCTTTAAGAATTGTAGTCCAAGTGACAATAATTACGGCGTTGATCACAGATCGTCCAGCATTGTCCCGCCTGACGGGTCACTGACACCCCTATTTCACCCTGACGTATTTTTCGGACCAGTAATTGCTTTTATCCACTTCACCTGTTTCGTCGGCCGGCCACACCTGTATCAGGGTATCATTGGCGACAACGATTCTCATTCTTAAGGTTTTCCCGATGAAATCACCGGTGACGTGGTACTCGATGGTTTCTTTATAGACGATTCCCTCGAGCGTATAGGATCCGCCGCCATAGCTTTCTGATATGATGGTATCCTGTTTATATTGCCCGACGAACATCCAGTAGTTATTGCACCACATTTTTACCTGGCTTCCCTGGTAGGTGTCCGGGTATATGGCTACGACCGAGTCATTTACCACCTGTTTGGCATAGAACAGGTCCCATGCGCCAATGACAGGATTTAGTGGCTCCTGCTTGCATGCCACGAGCATAATCAGGAGCAGTGAGCAGAGAACGGCAGTCTTTTTCATAGGCATTGATTTTTAGGTTTCTCCCCAGTAATGCCATATAAATTTACGCCATTTGACTGCTCATGTCAAGTAAATCTAAGATATTCTCAAGTCAGGATCTTGATTATGACCTCAGTCGGCAGGAACCATGATTGTTATAAAAAGTCATCTCGAAGAACCATATATCAAAATATTTTGCAAGCAGTGTTGACATTCTTAAAAACCCTTCTTAAATTTGAAGTGCTGCATTTCTAAAATAGTAATCATGTCGTTGTCAAAATACATTGCACGTTTGCAACGGATGGACTCTCTTATTGCCATGAAGGCAACCGGTCCGCCAGAGGAGTTTGCGTACAAGATGAATCTAAGTCGTTCAATGCTGTTTGAAACCCTTCAGGAGATGAAAGGGATGGGTGTTGATATCAGGTATTCCAATGTTCGGGAATCCTACTACTATGGTGATTCCAGAAGGATAGTAATAAAAGTAGAGAAGGTTATGGAGGGACATTAATTAAGTTAAGACTATAAATGCGCATTACTGAAGTGCATATCCTTGGTTTGAAGATAGATTCTTAATAATGAAGGTATGATTGCCAGAGCCTTGTCTTTAAGAGGGTGGAAGCTGTTTTCCGGGATAGTAATGATAGACATACTTTTCCTTATCGCTTCTCAAACACTTCTGATTGATGAAATCGTCTTTTTCAATACCTACAGCGAGCAGCTGACATACGAACGATCGATGGAGCTCTTTTACAGGATGAAATCATATTCCTGGGTGACCTATGCAATTACACCTATATTGCTACTTCTCAAATTTTCTGCCTTGAGTGTGGTTTTATTTATAGGTGCATTCTTCAGCGATCTGCACAAGGAGATTACTCTAGGTAAGATCTTTAAAGTAGTCGTCTTGTGCGAAATAGTGTTCATTTTGGCTTCGGTGATGAAACTGTTATGGTTTATTTTTTTTGCTGGTAATTACACACTTGAAGATATTAGTTTCTTTTATCCGCTGTCATTGATTAATCTTTTCAGCCGGTCAGAAGTCGCATCCTATTGGATCTATCCCCTGCAGAGCGTTAACATTTTTCAGGCACTTTATGTATTGCTGCTTGCATTCGGCCTATCCAGAATCGGATCAATAAGGAAGGGGGCGGCGGATAAGGTTGTTTTATCGACCTATGTTCCCGCTGTCGCAGTATGGATCGCGGTTATTATGTTTTTAACAATTGATGCAATGCCATGAAACGGAGAATTGCGAAATTCTTACTGTTGATCCCGATAATCATTATTGTATTGTTGATTGTAGCTATTCTCACACGCAAGTCACGGGTGGAAGGCGCATTGGAAAGGATCAGGATTCTGCCGGATTTAGTATTGACTGATATCAATGGGGAAGAATTCAATACTTCCTGGCTTACATCGGGACCCTTACTGATCACTTTCTTTCACCCGGAGTGTGATCATTGCAGGTATGAAATTTCCTCTCTTATATCCAATGACTCCCAAAGCTGCAATTCCAGAATCATCCTGGTAAGTTACGCTGGAAAATCTGAGATCAGATCTTTTCTTAAGGATTTCAAAATCATAGATACATCGCATCTACATATAATACATGATCCTGATTTAAAATTGAGTGAATTGTTTGGAGCTAATATCATTCCGGCCAATTTTATATACAACGACAGTCTTCGGCTTGTTAAGATATTCAGAGGCTCGGTTAAGCCGGAAACAATAATGAAGTATTTGTATGACAGCGATTAATCTAAAAAGGATTAAGGAGGTCTCATTGTTGCAGCACGACTCTACAGACTGTGGAGCAGCATGCCTTGCATCAATCATAAGGTATTCTGGAGGGGATTCAACTATTGATCAGATACGCCTATTGAGCGGCACAAGCCAGTCAGGGACAACCATGCTGGGTTTGTATCAGGCTGCCAAGTCATCAGGTATGGTAGCTACAGGCTATGAGGCTACTATAAAAAATATTACTGAGTATACCGGGATTCTGATCCTTCACGTAACCCCGGGAAAGGGATACGAGCATTATGTTGTATCGTATGGTTATATAGATAACCGATTCATAATCTGGGATCCGGCCCGGGGACTTGTTTTAAGAACCCGGGATGAAGTTGAAAAAATCTGGTTGAGCCATAAATGCCTTGCAGTTGCTCCAGGGAAGAATTTTACCTATCATGAAACAACGATAAGAAGGAAGCGTCAGTGGATAGCTGAAACTGTCAAACCCGATATTGAATTGTTGACTGCTAGTTTTTTTGTTGGCATTCTCGTTTCCGGGCTTGGAGTTGTAATGGCAGTCTTTACACAGAAATTACTGGATGATATCTTGCCATCCGGCAATAATCGGATGCTGATCGTTTCAATCGTTTTAGTGTTCATGCTTCTTGCTGTGAGGGTGGTACTTACCGCTATCCGTCAGACGACGTTATTATCCCAGGGCAAGACATACAATATCAGGGTCGTTGATGGATTCTACAGATCGCTGCTTGGTTTGCCAAAGCCATTCTTCGATTCACGTAAAACGGGGGACATGGTTGCCCGTCTTAATGATACTCTCAGGATTCAGCGGGTTATTTCCGAAGTGGTCAGTGTTTATGTAATAGATTGTCTGATTGTTTTGATAACGTTGGCAATGATTTGGTCTTACTCTACGATCGCCGGAACAATCTCGACTACAGCAGTCCCATTGTTTTTTCTCCTGGTTCACAAATGGAATAAACCAGTGATAAAATCCCAGCAGGATCTGATGGCGGGTTATGCGCTCAACGAAAGTAACTTCATCAGCACTTTAAAGGGAATTACAGAGATTAAGAGTATGGGGTGGCAGAGTTTTTATGAGGGCAGGAATAAATCAATTTTCAGTTTGTTTCAGGAGAGGGCATTCTCTCTTGGCAAGATTAAAATTAAGCTGGGCATAGTTACCAACCTGGCGGGGACCTTATATCTGATGGGATTACTGTTATTCACATCGCTTGAAGTTATGGGGACGAGGATGACCCAGGGCGAACTGATGGCTATCATTACACTTAGTTCGACCCTGCTGCCTTCAGTTTTAAACCTGGCCCTCGTTTCCATTCCTTTGAGTGAGGCGAAGGTGGCGCTTGAAAGGATGTTTGAATTTACCCAGTTGAAGGCGGAGGAAATCCCTGCAGATCTAAAGGAAGATTTTCCTGATATTGTCGGTATAGGATTAAAGGGTATTTCATTTCGATTCCCTGGACAAAAGCTGCTGTTAAAGGATATAGGTTTTGAGATCAGGAAGGGCAGGATTGTCGCATTGGTTGGCGAATCCGGTTCGGGGAAAAGCACTCTGGTCAATATCCTGATGCGCTTTTATGACCCTGAATCTGGTGTTATAACAGTGAATGATCATTCTGCACATCAGGAAATACCTATGGCTAAATGGCGCAAGTCGATTGGTCTTATCCCTCAGGATGTTCATATTTTCAATGGGACAGTCCTAGAAAACATTATTCCTGATCCTGATGAGACCAAAATTGCCAGACTTGTACGGTTGACCGCTGAATTCGGACTTGAACAATTCGTTAATAGTTTGCCACTTGGATTTGCCACATTAACCGGAGAAGAAGGTGTCAAGCTGTCAGGGGGTCAAAAACAAGTAATTGCATTCATGCGAACATTGTTCAATGATCCTGATATTTTGATCATTGACGAAGGCACCTCAGGAATGGACCGGGATACAGAATCTCTCATATTGAAAATTCTGATGAGGATCAGGGCTTCAGTTGGAATACTGCTCGTTACTCACAGAATTAATATTATCAGGAAAATATGTGACAGGATTTACCTTCTTGAGGGAGGGACCATAACAGCTTCAGGAACCCATAGCGAGCTGTTGATGAAGGAGAACCTTTACAAAAGGTTTTGGGAGGAATTTGATCTGGCAAAGCAGATTAAGGCTTAGATTTTCAACCGCCAGGTGTATTATCAGCAAACAAAAACCAGGTTCGGCAGGAAGAAAAATACGCCAATCCTGTATTATTGGACTGCACTGTTTTTACTTTGATAATGCAGATGGAATTTAACATTTTTCGTCTGCAGGCAGAAACCGAAAAGCCAATAATAGAGTAGGTGAAAGTTAAAATTGTCTCGCTATGAAAGAACTTCAGACGTGTCAAATGGAAACAGTAAATGGTGGATTAAAATTCAGCACTCTAACTGGATTACTATGCGGTTCAGCTGCTATGATTGCTTGCTTTGGGTTTGTTTTGGCACCTTTAGCAGCTGCACCTGCAGTTGGTTGTGCAGCAGCCCTTGCTGCGAAAAAATATTGGGAAAGTGAAGGAATTGTCGTAGAATAATACTAAGAATTATGATAAGGATTCTAACATATGATGAGTTAAGTGAAACTCAAGGAGGTAACTTTTGGGATGGCTTTTGTGTTGCAGTAGGTGTTGCTAATATTATCTCTCCCCTCTTGGCATTATCTGGGGTGGGTTATGTCATAGTAAAGGCTGCAGGAATAGGCTGTATAATTTACAAGGCAGCCACACTAGATTAACTAAAAGAGGGTTTATTAAGTGTTTTTGTCATTTAGGAACATTAGGGTTATTTCGTTAAAACCCAAATTCTGTGGTAAAAACAAAGTAGGCTTTCTTCAGTTATTTTACTGAAATGAGAACTGTTACTACAATTGTATTTGTCATCTTAGTTGCTTTGGCAGTCTATATTCTTTACAAGTTGATCTTTATTGAGGACCTGACTAAAACTGATAATATTTTGTTTATTATTCTTTTGGTTGGAGGATTGATAAATTCATTACTTATTGAGTATAGAAGAAGGGTAAAAAGGAGAAATAGGGAATAGGTTTAGTACAGAATAACTTGCCATCGAATAGTGCCTAATGTCTATCTTCCTATTGGCATAGTGTATATTCACTCTTCACTTGGTTTATTGCTCCTTTCATGAAAACATCTATTCAAAAAAAATTACTAAAAGAGATCTGACCGTTCCACTGAGGAGTGGTTGTTTTGATTCTGATCCAGTTATTCGCCAACTATAAATAGAACACCCGGAGTTTTAAAGCTATCTTCTGTGAAGCCTATTATAAAACCAATCTGGATAAAACCAGGGAGCAGGAACACAGCAGGAAAACCTCTACCAATTATAGCTTACCAGTAATGTGACAGAAGAAGTCCGATCAGCGGCAATCTTTGCTCTCAAACGTGATAAATTCTTATCTTTAACATACTGAATCTGTAGATGATCGATTTTCTCCTGCATAAATCGACTTGAATTTATACAACATGAACAGAACAGTTCTTAAAATTGCACTTGCCCTGATTTCCCTGTTGTATGTCATCATGATGACTTACTATTGGTTATTAAGTGACATGGCTAACCTCTCTAAGGCAACATCTGTGCTGCTTTATGCTACCGGATCAGTGGTTGTTTTAGGATGGATTTCCCTGTCCCGCAAGAGAAAGAAAGAATGATTCTTTTCATTTTCCGGAAAACTTGAAAGTTTGTGCTACTTAAGATTAAACACTTACATAATAATGACTGATCCAAGGAACACTGATTTATTCCTGTTTATTGCTTTCTTTATCCTGACCTCCCTGGGAGTTACACTGATGAGGTTTCTTCCTCATCACAATGCTACTATGGGTTTCATTCATGATACTTCAGCTAATACTGGTGGAGTATTGACTATTTCTTCGTTATTCATTTGGTTCAAAGACTACAGAACAATCAAACCCAGGATTTGGGGAATCTTGTCGGTTGGTTTGGGTTTAGCAGCCTATGAGTTTATTCAGATATTTCTTCCATGGGCTACTTTCGATTTCCATGATATACTGGGTACTCTGATTGGCACAGTGATAGCCATCGGAATAAATCTCATGGTTGTTAGCATTTTCTTCAAAAAAGGATGACAATTCTGCTTAATAACGGTCATAAGGACTATGTAATGCTAAATTCATAATAGTTGCATAAAGGTTCAATACATATCTTTTCAGTCAGTTATTTGATTAAGGTTCCGACTATTAAATATATTTTAATATTCCTGGTTCCTACTTTATTGCTGGCTGCAATAACCACATTTTTACCGGAACCTGAGTCGGCAGGTTACTGGAAAACAGATAATATCGTTATTGATCTGTTAATTGCGGTTATAGCTGTTCCAATCATAGAAACGCTTTTGTTTCAATCATTAATAATTGAAATTATCTGTAAGATCGTTAAAAGACCATGGAAGAACATCTGGATTGCAGTATTAGCTTCTTCTCTGGCGTTTGCATTGAATCATACATACAGTTTTCTTTATGTATTAATTACGTTTTTGGTTGGAATAATTTATGCCTTAGCATATTACCTTGGAAGATACAGAAAGGAAGATGCAATAATCCTGGTTTTCATTCTTCACGCCATGGATAATTTCCTGGCCTCATTATATAATATGTTTGTTTAAAACCTTACTAAAGAGTCTGTACAAAGTGTTGGCAGGTTTATTAATTTCATCGCAGAAGAATATTGGCTGTAACTGATTTGATAACAATAATATAATAACTTAGTACCAGATTACCAAATTATCATCGAAAGTCAAATGTCTCTAATCCAAAAGTATGAAGAAGCCCGAACTAATCCTCATCGCCGGAGCCATAATCGGCATCCTGATGGCATTGCTCAACGTGCCTTTCCATTCGCTAATCACATCTGTCTTCCTGGTGGTGCTGGGTACCGTCTACCTCTACCTTGGATTCGCCCTCTTTAACGAAATTCCGATTCGGAAAATATTCAATTCCGAATCCTACAAGGGTCTGGGACCCTGGAGAATCGTTGTTGCAGCAGGAACCGGGCTTGGACTGTCTCAACTGACTTTGGGATTATTATTTGCCCTGAACAATTATCCTATGACAAGAATCCTCATCAACTGTGGCCTGGTGGTCACAGCACTGATGCTGCTTCTTGCCCTTATCAGAAACTCCAGCGAAAGGCACCGCTTCTACAGGGCCACTGCCATCAGATGCGCTGCTTTCATAATCGTCGGTGTCATAACTCTGCTGGTGTACAGCCAACAGGGCCAGCCAGCCTGATCCGGCCCACTAACCCGGGGAAGCCCGCCAGCATGTTTCGATCGGGAATCTATTCATTGCATATATGTTCAGTATGAAAAACAAAGAGGAAGTTACGCTTCGGTAAACCGGCAACAGTGAGGGGAGGGCCTTGTCTTGAGCTCAATTAAAAGAATAAAGTTGCTGAAGGCAGGATTCATAATCAGCCTGATCACCCTGGTTATAACAGTCATTATGGCGATTCTTCCGCCGACCGGTCCCTATCACAGATTAGCCATGATACTCATGGCAGTTGTGGCAGCGCTCACATGTCTCTCTTTCTTCTTCCAGATCAGGCAGTATAGAAAGTAATGCCGGAATGACAACGTGATCATAAAAACAAAACTCATTCAATGCGTGCTCCCGTCAGCAATTCTGCGGATTTTTATAACTTTAGCGATGCAATAAACTAATCCCTGATGAATCAACTGGTGATTCGCGACAAGGCTCAGGAATATCTCTTCCGCTTCCTGGGAGGACTGCTGCTCTTCGCTGTGGGCCTCCAACTTTTCATGCACAGTCCTAAAAGAGCTGTCTTCTGGATTCTTGTGGTGGTTTTTATTCTGGCTGCCGTAGTCTTCTTTACACTGATTTTCGGCGCCATTATCAACCGGCTCACTGCTGATCACGGAATACTGACAATCAGATGGAACACAAAAATCTTTAAAAAACATCTCCCTATTGAGCAGATCGCAGAGATTACTGAGGACAAGCGATTTATACGCATAATCATGAAAGACGGCCGCACCATCCGCCTGCACGTAAAACTCATGGACGCCGACAAACGCAAAGCAGCACGCAAATTCCTTAAGGAGAGTACAGGACTGTAAGGCACCATCCCTGCGGGATAACTCATAATATCGCCAGCTTGTTCCAATGACAGGACTGACACCGTATCACTCCTTCGGCCTGTTCAAGGAATTTCCTATATTTACATTTATAAATCTCCTGTCATGAAACAGCTCGTACTCCGGAACTCACTTTATGAACGGATCTACCGCTCACTGGGAATCGTCTGCCTGGTGATGGTTATCGTAATAATCATTACAGGTGATAAAAATGAGTGGTCATTCTGGATCCAGATTGTAGCCTTGCTTCTGCTGGGGCTGGCATTCCTGAGCCTCAACTTCGGTACCCTGGTCAACAGACTGACAGTAGAAAAAGGTGTGCTGACAATAAGATGGTACACAAAACCTATGAGGATAATCCTGCCGATACATGAGATCGATGAGATCCTGGCCGACGAAAACTTTGTCCGCATCGTGATGAAAAACGGCCGTATCATCCGGCTCCCGACGGGGATGCTTGAGTTCGATGAGAAACGGGCCGTCCGGAAATTCCTGAAAGAGACAACCGGCTTCTGATACATATGCGCATCCTGCTCTCTCTCACTTTTACAGCACTCGCCCTGAGCCTGTCCCTTGAGGCGCAGCGAAGTGCAACCGGCTCTTCTGCCGCAGCTGCAAGGATCACCGTCAGCGGCTTCGTCACCGATGCAGGCAGCGGAGAACGAATGATCGACGCCACTGTCTATGAAAGAGCCTCCTTCGCCGGAACCACAACCAACAGCTACGGTTTCTACAGCCTTCCACTCCAGGAGGGAAAGGCTGAACTTATCGTCTCCTACCTGGGCTACAGCCCTGACACCCTTGTCGTGCAACTCTCCCGTGACACGGTTATCAACTTCAGCCTGGTCATGTCATCAAGCGAGATAGCTGCAGTAACAGTTACGGCCTCCGGCCGAAGGGCAAAAATCGAAAGCACCCAGATGAGCATGATAGACGTCCCGGTGGAGAAATTCCTCAAGCTGCCGGTGATCTTCGGCGAAGCCGACGTGCTCAAGGTGATACAGCTACTCCCCGGTGTGCAGTCGGGCACCGAAGGATCCACCGGCATCTACGTACGCGGCGGCGGCCCCGACCAGAACCTCTTCCTTCTCGACGGGGTGCCCGTATACAATGCCAACCACCTCTTCGGATTCATGTCGGTATTCAATCCCGATGCCGTCAAATCAGTCCAACTCTACAAGGGCGGATTCCCGGCCAGGTTCGGCGAGCGTCTTTCATCAGTGGTTGACATACGAATGAAGGAGGGCAACGAAAAGGAATTCCACGGAAATGTAGCCGTCGGAGTGATATCTTCCAAACTCTCACTGGAGGGACCGATAATAAAGGACAGGACTTCATTTGTGATCTCCGGTCGCCGTACATACTATGATGTCCTCGCCCAGCCGTTTATCATGAAGTTCAACAAGAATCAGGATGACAAGACAAATGCCGGCTATTATTTCTACGACCTCAATGCCAAGATCAACCACAAGTTTTCGGAGAAAAGCAGGCTATACCTGAGCTCGTACCTCGGACGCGACAGAGCATACATGAGAAACACCTACAGGACAAACTTCGAGGGTGAGAGCGGCGAAAGGTTTGAATATAAGGATGGCTTCGGACTGGGTTGGGGTAACTTCATCACTGCTCTTAGGTGGAATTATTTGATTTCCAATAAGTTATTCAGCAACACAACCCTTACCTACAGCAAATATGATTTTGATGTGACAATTGAATCATCTGTTGAGGAGCTCAATTCCAAGTCAAAGGGAGTGGATTACTTCAAATATTTCTCGGGTATCGGGGATGTGGGAGCGAAGATTGATTTCGACTATTACCTGTCGCCCAAACATTCCGTGAAGTTCGGTACCGGTTACACATTCCATCACTTCAAGCCAGGCGTCACCACTTTCAGGTTTGCTTCGGGCATAATTGGCGATACCGGGCTTGATACTGTTGTGGGAGACATGAAGGTAAGGGCCGGTGAGTTCATCATGTATGCCGAGGACAACATAGACCTCACCCCGAAACTGAAGATGAACGCCGGCGTTCGCCTGTCGCTCTTCAATGTTCAGGACACAAGCTATTTCGTCTTCCAGCCGCGGCTTTCGCTCCGGTACATGGCCACCGAGGACCTGTCGTTCAAGCTGTCATACAGTAAGATGGGGCAGTTTGTGCACCTGCTTACCACCTCTGCCATAAGTCTTCCGACAGATCTCTGGCTGCCGGTTACAAGGCGGTATGAGCCACCTGTCTCGCACCAGGTGGCACTGGGGTCAGGATTCCTGATACCGGGAGACCTTGAGGTTACGGTGGAAGCATTCTATAAGACCATGGATAACCTTATTGAGTACAAGGAGGGAGCCTTCTTCGGAGGTACGGGTGCCGGATGGGAGTCGAAAGTGGAGAAGGGCAGGGGGTGGGCCTACGGATCAGAGTTCATGGTTGAGAAAAACTACGGAAAGCTGACGGGATGGATAGGATATACACTGTCATGGACCCAGCGCAAATTCGAGAATCTGAACTACGGGAACACTTTCCCGGCGAAGTATGACCGAAGGCATGATGTAAGCCTCGCACTGACCTATAAATTCAATGACAGGGTTGATGCCGGACTGGTATGGGTGTACGGTACAGGAAACGCTGCAACGCTGGGAGCTTCGCAGTACCCTGGCGGGAATCTCTTTGCAAATGATTCCTGGTATGATATGATTACAGATTTTCCCGGGCGCAACAACTATCGTTTACCATCTTACCACAGGCTCGACCTGGGGGTAAACCTTCACAAACAGAAGAAACAGGGAGTGCGCACATGGAGCTTCTCGGTGTACAATGCCTACAACCGGCTCAACCCGTTCTTTGTCTACTGGAGCGAAAGATCGGTGGTGGAACCCGACCCGGACAATCCGGGAGACATGATCTACTACAGTAAGCCTGAGCTGAGAAAGGTGACTGTCTTTCCGATAATACCGTCGGTATCATATTCATTCAAGTTCTGACAGCCATGAAGATCCCGAGGATAATAGCACACCCGACTTCCATGAAGATCACAACGAAAATAGTCGACCGGATAACCCTGAAAATCCCGGGGAAAACAGCCTCCCTGACAGCCGTGAAGATCACAACGAAAATAGTATCCCTGACTGTCATCGTGCTTGCAGTCATGATACATGCCGGCTGTGAGACGGTGATTGACTACAGGGGTCCTGAGACTGAGCCCAAGGCAGTCATTTACGCCCTCCTTGAACCGGACATGTTTATTTCGGTGACAGTTTCGGAAAGTCATTCCGTATTCCAGGTGCCATGGCACCCCAGGCAGATCAAGGATGCCACGGTTCGGGTGTACCGCGACGGAGAACTGCTGGAGACCCTTGCATACACAGGTACTGAACCGGCAGATGAGAACGCTCCTGTGAGTACCCATTCACCTTACTCCTCTGCGACAAATAAACCGGAATTCGGGCATACCTACCGTATCGAGGTTTTGATCCCGGGATACCCTGCGGCTTACGGAGAGACAAGACTGCCGGACCCGGTGGATGTGGAGGTCGCTGACACAAGCTCCAGTGATATCGGTTATGGTAACAGGCAATTAAACGTGAAACTTCGCTTCCGCGATCCGGCTGACGAGGAAAACTACTACAGGTTTACGGCGCCGGCAACTATTGGGAACTATTATGCTTTCCCCGGTGAACCATATGATCCCGGGCAAAAGATTTATATCAGGTCCGATGACCTCAACTATGGAGGCCTCAGTGATCCGATCATTTCACCAATGCAGGATGATGACATCTTTGGCATCTACCCTCAGAATGAGTATTATGTCTTCACTGATGAGCTGATACCGGGCAAGGAGTATACCCTCAACCTTAAGTACTCCGGATTGAATCTTAATACTGAGAATTACGAGTTCCTCCGTGCATCCTTCAGGTTAAACTCCATAACCAGGGACCTTTATCTGTACCTTCAGTCATATTCGGTTTACGGCCAGACAGAGGGAAATCCCCTGGCCGAACCGGTGCCGGTCTACACAAACATTATCAACGGACTGGGGATAGTGGGAGCACTTTCATTTTCACAGGATTCACTGAAGATTGGGGAGTACCCGGTTGAGGGGGTGCAGTATGAAATGCAGCAGTATTGACCTTCGGGTTTAAGACGTTCAGTTATCCTCAATTATCGTCCCCCCAAAAAATAATCTCACCTTTTCTTGCGGGGATGAAAAACATTGCTTAGCTTTGTATCGCAAAGTACTACAAAACACAATGACAAATCAGACAGATCAGCATCTTGAAGATATCCAGGCCATCAGGAGGCTAATGGAGTCTTCATCCAGGTTCCTGTCGCTCAGCGGCATGTCCGGTATTATCGCAGGAGTTCTTGGCATTGCCGGAGCGTTGGGTGCACAGCTCATCATCACCAGGATTTCCGCACCTGTTGACTGGTATGCACGGCCGTTTGCAGAGGGTCCGGATGGTATCCGTGAGTTCCTCCCCTTGTTTGTATTGATGGCTGTGGTTCTGATACTGGCATTTTCAGGTGCAGCATTCCTTTCAACCCGGAAAGCCCGGAAAAGCGGCATCAAAGCATGGACGCCAGTCACCAGGAGGATGCTGGTAAGCCTTATCTTCCCACTCGGTACAGGCGGATTGTTCATTCTTCTGACAGCCGGAACTGTTCCTGCCGGTGTTATCGTAGCGTCCACCCTGATCTTCTATGGACTTGCCGTTATCAGCGCCGGAAAATTCACATTCGGCGAGATACACTGGCTGGGAGTGCTTGAGGTGGCTGCAGGTCTTGTCTGCCTTGCACTGCCGCAGTACAGCGTGTTGATATGGATTCTGGGATTCGGACTCCTGCATATCGTCTACGGACTATTCATGCATCTCAGGTACAGGGGATGAAACAGATACTTGCAAACTTCAACAAGGCCTTTGAGAGCCGCGTCAGGCTGGGCATCATGTCAGTGCTGGCGGTGAATCCCGCTATGGACTTCACCGGCCTGAAGGAAACCCTTGCAGTCACTGACGGCAACCTGGCCAGTCATCTGAGGGCTCTCGAGGAGGCCGGTTATGTCAGCATGGAGAAGAGCTTCATTAACCGAAAGCCCAACACCAGCTACTCTATCACAGATGAGGGGATGGAAAGCTTCAGCAGCCACCTGAAAGCCCTTGAGGAACTTATTAAAAATCAATAATTTTTTTAGACTTTAACTTTGAAATGCAAAGTACTTTAATCAACTCAATAAACATGGAAACAGGAAACTTAAAACAGGAAAAATGGTATGAGTCAATGACCGTCAAGATGGTCCTCATAGGAGTAATGGGCCTGATACTGCTCATCCCGCTTGCCCTGATAATGGAGGTTATCAGGGAGCGTTCGGCGAATGCAGAGACAGCCCGTACCGAGATCGGCCAGCTCTGGGCTTCTGCCCAGACTGTGACTGGCCCGGTGCTCAATGTTCCGGGAACACGTGTTGTTGCCAATGACGGATCATTCGTAACCACCACAATGCACATCCTGCCCGATGAACTCAGGGTCAACGGTGTGCTTGAGCCGGAGATGAGGTACAGGGGCATCTATGAGACTGTAGTCTATGACTCGGACATTGAGATTTCGGGAACCTTTAACATTGCAGGATATGAACATCTCAATGATTACACCTGGCAGTGGGAAAAAGCCTACATATCACTTGGTGTTTCTGACAACAAAGGGATCAGTGACAAGGCCGATCTTTCGATAGGGGGAAGGGTCATAAGCGCAATCCCCGGTGCAGGGCAGACAGATCTGTTTAACAAGGGTATCTCTTTCCCATATGCCGTTGATCCTTTAAAACCGGCAGAGGCCGGAGGGGAGTTCAGCCTGAAACTGGGCCTCCGGGGAAGCAGCAGCGTAGCCTTCTCCCCGGTGGGACGTACGACAACTGTGGCTCTTTCCTCCAGGTGGAATGCACCCTCTTTTACCGGGAATTTCCTTCCTGCAGAACGTGATGTGGCTGACAACGGATTTACAGCCAGCTGGGTTGTGACTCATCTCAACAGGAGTTTTCCTCAGGTGTGGGAGGGTAAGCGTTATACCCCTGCCGACGATGCCTTTGGTGTTGATCTGATTCTGGAAGCAGACCATTACACCAAGGCAGAGCGCAGCGCCAAATACGGACTGCTCTTCATCGCCCTTACCTTCCTGGTGCTGATAATCATTGAACTGCGGTCTTCACAGAGAATACACATCTTCTATTATCTGCTTGTGGCGCTTGCGCTTATCATGTTCTTCTCGCTTCTGACCGCGCTGAGCGAGCACATTGGCTTTAATCCCGCTTACCTCATCTCTGCAGTGGCCACCATCGGCCTGCTCACCTTTTTCTTCGGGTCGTTGCTTGAGAAGGGCTGGATGACGCTGCTCATCAGCGGCCTGTTGACGGGACTATATGTGTTTATCTTCTTCCTGCTCGCTATGAAGGATTACGCATTCCTTGCCGGCAATATCGGACTGTTCGTGCTGCTTTCCGCATTGATGATTGTCTCGGCCAGGTACAAACTGTTCAGGTCACAGGTTTAGCAGGGCGAAGCGCCTGCAGCGGCCTGCCCGTGAAGTATTGCTGCAGGGGAGTGGATCAGTTTCTTCCCGCCTGCCATTTACTGCAGTTTTCCCCGCTGTGCGACGACTCGCAGCGGGGAATCCTCTTTACAGGGGAATGAATTGATCCGGCTCATGAGGAATCTCCGCTTTTTCGACTAACTTACAGCGTCGTTATAAACTGACTGATCAATGATGCTTAAAAGGTATATTGAAGAAGGGGGGCCTGATAAGTTTGACCTGGTTATTGTCGGCGGAGGCATCACCGGTGCCGCCGTGGCATATATTGCAGCTGCCCGCGGACTCTCAGTTGCTCTCTTCGAGAAGAAGGATTATGGCGGCGCCACTTCGGCTGCCACCTCGAAACTCATCCATGGCGGACTTCGTTATCTCGCCAATGGCGAACTGAAACTGGTACGCGAATCGCTCCGCGAACGCCGGATACTGGGCAACATTGCCCCGAACTTCGTTTACCCCCTCCCATTCCTCCTGCCGATGTACAAACGGTGGAGAGGCAATATCTGGAAGATGCTCGTAGGGATGTACGTCTATGACGTACTATCGTACGATAAGAAAGACACATGGGACAAAAGCAAGAAACTGGAGAACCACCGTCTGATAAACCACAGGAAAACAATCAGGGTTGAATCAAACCTGAAGAAGGAGAACCTGCGGAATGCCTTCTATTTCTTTGATTATCAGAGCATCTTCCCTGAGCGCCTGACGCTGGCTTTCATCAAATCAGCTGCTGAATACGGCACCTCGGTCTCCAACTACACACCTGTGGAAGGATTCATATATGGTGAGGGGAGGAAGATCACCGGAGTTAAGGTGAGGGATATCTTCACTGACAGGACAAGAGAGGTCTATGCCGACCTGATAGTCAACTGCGGAGGCACCTGGGCTGACAAGATACTAAGCCTTGCCTCCGGCGACGGAGATGTTAAGCACCGCGTCAAACGGTCGGAAGGGATACATATTATAACGAAAAAGATCGCAGGCAATCATGTGGTCTCTCTCCAGAAGCCTGATGGCGGTCATATGATGATCATGCCATGGCGCGAACACTCACTCATTGGTACAACCGACAAGGAGTTCATGGGTGACCCGGATGACTATAAGGTATCGATGGAGAGCATCGATGAGATAATTGAAAATGTAAACACCAATTACGGCCGGAAGATTTCGCGTGAGGATATAATCCACGCATATGGCGGCCTTCGTCCGCTGGTTGATGACCAGACCAGGGGCTCTTACGAAACCTCCCGGAAGTATGAGGTATATGATAATGCAGTTGACGGAATTGAGGGGATGATCACTGTTGAGGGTGGCAAGTACACCACCAGCCGCAGCCTTGCACGTGAGGTGCTGAGGCTGATCTCGGCAAAGCTCAACCGGACCCTTTCAGACTCCGTCTCTGACAATCTGTACCTCTCGGGTTGTGAGATTCGCGACATGAAGCAGTTCATGATCAGGCAGCACCTCAACTACAAGGACTTCAGCCGCAACACGGTGGAGTTTGTGAGCAGGAACTTCGGTACCGAGAGTCAGGTTGTTTTTCGGATTGCGCGCAGTAATCCCAGGTTTGCCGAGGAGGTTACTCATGATGGTGAGATACTGGCCGAGGTGGTTTACGCCATACAATACGAGAGCGCCAAAACCCTCAGGGATATAATGCTACGGAGAACAGGCATCGGGACACTGGGTAACCCCGGCAAGGCGATTATTAATAAAATCGCCGAACTGGCTGCCGGAATGATGGGATGGGGCGAAAAGAGGAAAGAGGATGAGATTGCCTCGCTGATAAAGGTTTATGATTTATTCTGACAATATGGATAACGGGAACAGTTACCGTCACATTCTGAAATGGGGAGACAAGCATGAGGAGAGTGTCAGCCATCATATGGCTGAAGTAATAAAGGAAAAATTTGGTCTTAAGGATGAAGATTTTTCCCGGAAGCATCTTCCGGGAACAGAACCTGTGATGCTTGAGAAGCTGCCGGTACTTAAGCCGGCACAGGTTGATTTTTTCAGGAACATTGCGGGTGCGGAGAATGTACTCTCGGATGATATGTCACGGGCTCGTTTTTCATGTGGCAAGTTTTACGGAGAGCTTCTTGACCTGCGTCTCGGTCTTGTACCTGATCCTCCCGATGCTGTAGTGGCTCCCCGTACACATGAAGAGGTGGAGAAGATCATCAGTTTCTGCAGCAGCGAAGGGATAGCCGTGGTGCCAGCAGGCGGACTCTCGTCCGTAACGGGTGCAGTACGCGCACCAGGCGGAGGTATCGCACTCGATCTCACGAAACATCTAAACAAGGTCCTTGCAGTCAGCAAAGTCAACAAGACTGTGACCGTGCAGGCGGGAATGTACGGCCCGGCGCTGGAGGAGGAGCTCAACAGGCTGGGATACAGCTGCGGCCACTTTCCGCAGTCATTTGAGTATTCAACCGTTGGTGGATGGATCTCCGCCAGGGGTGCCGGACAGGCATCCACAGGGTACGGAAAGATTGAAGACATGCTGGTGTCAGTTAAAGCTGTGACACCCGCCGGAGTGATAGTAACAAAGGATTTCCCACGCACAGCACAGGGTTGGGATATCTTCAGGCTTTTTGCAGGCGCAGAAGGAACACTGGGAGTGATCACTGAGGCTACACTTCATGTCTTCAATTATGCCCCTGAGAACACAGCCTCCGCAGCTTTCATCTTCAGATCATTTGAAGCAGCGGTAGAGGCTATGCGCACAATAATACAGGCAGAATGCGGCAGGCCTCACTTGTTCCGCATCTCCGATCCCGATGAGACAGATGTCGCTTTCCGAACCAGCGGGTTAGATGGTACCCTTGCCGACAGGGCGCTGCAGATGCTGGGATTCAAAACCGGGAGTCGCTGCCTGATGTTTGTGACGGTGGAAGGTGAGAGGGACTATGCCCGGTTCGTAATCAGGAAGATAAAAAGGAAAGCCAGAGCCGGGAAGGGTATGTATATAGGAACCTCTCCGGTCAGGAAGTGGCTGGAACAAAGATATTCCAGTGCTTATATACGTGACCCGCTCATGGATCTGGGGATCATGACAGACACGCTCGAGACTGCGGTTACCTGGGAGAACCTGCTGAAAGTATGGAAGGAAGCGCATGCATATGTTTCACGAAGGCCGAAGGCATTCATGATGATTCACATATCACATGTTTATGAGAACGGCGCCAACCTTTATTTCACCTTCCTCAGTCCCATGGAAAAAGGTTATGAGAAACATGATTTCACAACTTTTCATCGAGGGCTGGTAGAAACCATTCTGGAACACGGAGGCTCAATCTCGCATCATCACGGTGTTGGAAGGGTACTGGCGCCATGGATGGAAGGGCATCTTGGCAGGAGCTCGATGGAACTGCTCAGGGCAGTGAAAAAACACCTTGATCCGAATAACATAATGAATCCCGGCGGCACGCTGGGCCTTTAGCAACCTGACATGAAATTATCTGACGATCTCATCCTGTCAATAGACTTCGGTACACAATCGGTACGCTCCGTACTCATTGACCTTGAAGGAAATGTGCTTCAGCTGGCAAAGATTGAAATCGAGCCTTACTTTTCCGTGCGTCCCGGGTGGGCCGAACAGTACCCCGAATACTTCAGGGACAAGATGTTCGAGTCTCTTCGCAGGCTTTTCAGCGAGACAACGTACCAAAAGGAGCGGATAAAAGCCGTGACACTTACATCGCAGCGGTCGACGCTGATCAATCTTGATTCTGAGGGAAAGTCACTTCGTCCTGCCATCACCTGGCTCGATCAGAGGCTTAGTGCCGTGGAAAAGTATCCGGGAAAGCTGATGGATCTGGCGCTAAGGCTCGTAAGCATGAGGGAGGCTGTTCATTTTGCCGTAAAGAACGGCGAGTGCAACTGGTTGATGCAGAATGAACCGCAGGTATGGGAAAAGACAAGCAAGTATCTCCTTCTCTCCGGATACCTGACCTGGGCGCTTACAGGTGAGTACAGGGATTCGGTAGGATGCACGGTAGCTTACCTGCCGTTCGATTACAAGACTCAGAAGTGGACCGACAGGAAGCATATGAACTACAAGATGTTTCCTATCGACAGGGAGAAGCTTCCTGACCTTGTCAAGCCCTCCGAAGTGCTGGGAACGATAAGTCGTGAGGCATCGGAACTGACCGGCATCCCTGCCGGGCTGCCATTGATAGCTGCTGCTGCCGACAAAGCCAGCGAGGTACTTGGCTCCGGTGTCATCAACCCCGATGTGGCGTGCCTCAGCTATGGCACTACGGCAACGGTGCAGACCACACACAGCAGGTATCACGAGGTAATACCGTTCTTTCCGTCATACCCCAGCGCCATCCCCGACTGCTTCAACACCGAGGTGCAGATCTACCGGGGTTACTGGATGATCAGCTGGTTCAAGAAGGAGTTCGGTCTGAAGGAGATACAGATGGCAGAGCAGACCGGGCGCCATCCGGAGACTTTCTTCGATGCCATGGTCGACGATGTACCGGCAGGGTCAATGGGCCTGGTGCTCCAGCCTTACTGGTCGCCCGGCGTCAAGGTGCCAGGAACAGAAGCAAAAGGCGCAATCATAGGGTTTGGCGACGTTCACACCCGTGCTCATGTATATCGCGCCATACTCGAAGGCCTTACCTATTCACTTAAAGAGGGTCTTAACCGCACCGTAAAACGTACCAGAGTGCCTGCAAGAAGCGTAGTGGTTTCCGGAGGAGGCTCACAGAGCAAACAGGCAATGCAGATCACTGCCGATATCTTCAATCTTGAGACATTCAGGCCGCACACTTACGAGACATCAGCCCTGGGAGCCGCGATAAACGCGGCTGTGGGAATGAAGTATTACAACGATTTCCCGGCAGCGGTGGGGGCAATGACCAGGAGAGGTGACAGATTTACTCCTGACCCGCATAATGTGGAGATTTACAGTGAGCTGTATGATAAGGTTTACTCGAAGATGTACCGTCATCTCCAGCCACTGTATGAGCAGATCAGGGATGTTACCGGCTACCCGCCGAAGATCTGATACATTCTGGTGCTGTCAGACGAACTTAACTGTGATGGCGCCACCAAGGCCGACCTTATCGCCTGCGATTATGACAACTGACAGGATCTCTGCCATTTTCAATGCCTGTTCAGTGATTTCATGGACCATCTCACTGTCTTTTACCTCGTTGCAGAAGGCGGTTGCATAAGCGTCAGCCAGTGCGCCGCTGCGACAGGCAATCATGCATGCATCAGCCACCCCGAAACTCAGCGAATGTCCTACTGTTCCGGATGAACAGCAGAGTGACAGCGGGGTGTCGCCCGGTACCGGCTGAAGGGCTATCTTTTCCGATAGCGGGGAGTCTCCTGCGAACACCGCCACAGTGGCCGGGGCTGTCAGTTTCATGAAGATGTCTCCGCCATTTTCAATTATTACCTCATCTGCCCCGGATTCCTTCAGCAGGTCCCTGCAGATATATTCAGCCATAGCCCCGGCCACGGCACTCATGGGTCCTGTGCCTGCGGCAAGAGCCGCATCGCTCATTTCCTGTATCAGGGGGTGGACACCTCCCGGCGCCACAACAGGAATCAGTGAATCCCTGAACTCCGGGTGCAGGTTTATATGCTCCTCCAACACCCTCCGGTAAAACAGAATCCGGTCCATGGTGAACCGTTCAGCCTCCTTCCGGTAGTGGCTGCTGTCGATTGCCACCCAGAGGTCGGTTTCGCGGAAGACGGAACGGAAGCTCGTCCATCGGCTGTTGCCCATCGCTTCGCGGTACAGCCGCGGCTGATATGCTGTGGTTTTAGCCAAGGTCTATCGAGAAGAGTTTCAGCGGGCAGGCTGTGAGACAGAGCTCGCAGACCACGCATTTCTCAGGCTCGAACACCAGCTCTGCCGATTTACGGTCAATTGACAGCGCACCGGCAAAACAGACTGCCGAACAGGCGCCGCAGTGAACACACAGCTCCTCCTGGTATGTAATTTTTCGGTCAATGGGAACACACTCCACATTCTGCTGTTTCATGTATTCAATTCCCTCCTTCAGGACTTTCGACGGGGCAGACATCTCCATCACAAGGTGGCCTACCTGGCCTGGTGAAACGTCAGCTTTTACAATGTTGACCATGATGTCAAATTTCCTGATAAGGTTGTATGTTATGGGCTCACCCGTCGCCTCGGGCGGGAAAGTCAGCACAAATCTCCTGCTTTTCATGATACCATTAAGAATTAAAGGTTAAAGCCTGACATCCAGGCTGTTGAGACCGGATGTCTTCCTGAAGTTTTCCACCGGAGCGGTAAGCAGGAACCGTCCTGCTGATATCTCCCGGCGGAGTGTTTCGGCTATCTCGCGCGCCACCCTCAGGCTTGAGAGCGGGGCTGTCCGTATCTTCTTCCCGTTGAGGGAAATCTCACCGGAGAAGAGAGACTCATAGTTGGCCCGTCCTAATATGTCATGGCCGGGTGAGCCATAGTCAAGAATATTTGTCTCTATCTGACTGTTACGTATCATAACCCTCCGCGCCAGGTCTTCATCAAGTACAGGTATGGGTATGCCAACTCCTACGAAGAGAGATACTCCGTATTTCTCAAAGTATGCCGCCCTGATGAAGCGGGTGTTCATCTCCTTTGCGTTGCCTATGAGTGCCAGCGTGGCAGAGTTGCCAACGGGAACGCCGTGCTCGTTCACCGGTTTGCCGGTGTTGAACTGGGTGCCGTGCCATGCCACATATCCGGTGGTGCCGCCGAAGAATATGCGTGTACCGATGCCGATAGTCCGCATCTCGGGATCATTCAGCAGCGGACTCAGCTCTCCTGATGTGGAGAATGTGGCGTTTCCGAACGATGGCAGCAGGGTGCCCATGTATGTATATTTCATTTTTGAGGTGCTGTTCACTGCCACATTGTAGTTCTGGTAAGCATTACGCGGATTGAACATTATCATCTCATTGACGCTCTCCCGGTTGATAAGGGTTTTGACCTCGGTACGCGGGTAGCAGTCAGTGCCCTTGGCTGTGGCATGCATCATCACATCCCTCCCTGCAATCAGTTCCTCGATGACGTGGGCGCCCCCGTACTGGTCATGCGGCAGGGCTGTCTCAGTGGCGCCGATATAGGCATCCACAGCTGCTATGCCGGCAAAGACAGGCACATTGTTAAGGGTGATCCTCTCCATGCGCATAGGCGGATCGGTGTGACCGAAGTTGATAAACATGCCCGACGAGCACATGGGCCCGAAGGTGCCTGTGGTGACCACATCAACCTTTTCCGCAATCTCAGCGGGCGTTGCTTCGCGACCCATGGCTGCAACCTGCCCGGCCGTCAGCACTACCGCCTTTCCGCTGAGGATCTTTTCATTGATCTCCGCAATGGTTCGTTTCTTCGACATATTGTAAATTTTAAAGTAACTTTAGCCTGTTTTCAAATAAACGTCAAAGATATGCTTAGATCACTTATCACCACCGCCCTTTTTGCAATTCTTTTCTTTTCTTGTATCCAGTCAGACGATCCGGCCATCGATGTAATGACATTCAATATCAGACTTGACACGCCTGATGACGGACCTAATGCATGGCCTCACCGTGCTGCAAAAGTGGCCGCATTTATTGACGAACAGATTCCTGACCTGATGGGTATGCAGGAGGTACTGTGGCATCAGTATGAATATCTTCATGATGTTGTGCCAGGGTATGGATCTGTGGCAGCTGGCCGTGACGATGGCCAAAAGGGTGGAGAAGCATGCCCGGTATTCTGGCGGCTTGGGAGATTTGAGCACCTCGCCGACGGGACTTTCTGGCTGTCAGCCACTCCGGATGTGCCAGGGTCTGTAGGATGGGGAGCAGCGCTCACACGCATATCGACATGGGTCAGACTTTATGACAGGGTTGCGAAGGATACACTTCTTTTTTTCAATACTCATTTTGACCATATAAGCGACTCGGCAAGAGTGATGAGCTCAGGAGTGCTGCTTGAAAAGGTCAGAGAGCTTGCCGGGGATAACAGGTTTATTATCACCGGCGATTTCAATGCCACGCCGGAAAGCCTGGCCATTAAAGGTATGAAGGAGGGTGATCTGGCGATTGATTCATACCTGGTCTCGGAGACGCCCCCTGCTGGTCCGGCTTATACCTTCAACGGCTGGAAGGATGAGCCGGGGGAAGAAAGGATAGATTACATATTCGTCCGGAACGGCATGAAGGTGTTATCGCATGAGACACACAGGGTAATTGAAGAGGGTGTGTTCATATCTGACCACTGGCCGGTGATAGCCAGGGTCAATTGAAAAGAGAGTGGTTCCTGGTTGGGATGAATTCAACCGGGATGTTAAAAGCCTCAGATATATGATGACCCCTTTCAAGTATGTCATCATCCTCTTCGTCATAGTACCACTTGATCACCAGCCTTTTACCATGATTAGTAACCTGGGATATCTTTCTGATAACTGCAACCAGGATCTGGGTACCGAAACTGTTAAGATATTCCAGGTCAATAATAACCGTTGTGGTGCCGGCGGGATTCTTAAGGTAACGTTCTATGCAATCGAGCAGCTTCTCCGATGGCGCTGTCCTGTTCAGGGCCATGGCTCTGCCTTTGATGCTGAGTGTACCGTCGGCGTTAAAGATGACCTCCGGCGTTTTGTCGGTAGGTGGAATATGGCAATGGTTATCCTGCATGGTCATATGGAAAGGTTCTTCCCTTAAAGATTCAAAGATAAGCAGATGTGTCACTCCTCACAAAAAATATTTTTCCGGAAACGGGTATGGAGGCAGGAATATGCTCTGCCTCTCTCAACATTCCGGCACCTTATTTTGTTAATTGTATGTTTTGTGTCACTGAGATATCACGCAACTGATAAAACAAATAATCCAATGAACACCAGACGCCCAGGCAACATAGATGAATATATCAGCTTCCAGCCTCACAGCTGGCAGGAGATGCTGAAGAAGGTCAGAGATACCATTAAGGAGGCTGCTCCCGGTGCCATTGAATCCATCAGCTATGCCATGCCTGCCTGGAAGTTCAGAGGTAAACCGCTGGTATATTTTGCCCTGAACAGGAACCACCTCGGCTTCTATGCCACCCCGTCAGCAAATATCGCTTTCAGGGAGGATCTGAAAGAATACAAGTCATCAAAGGGTGCGGTTCAGTTTCCGCTGGATAAACCTATCCCTTACGAACTGATCCGCAGGATGGTTCAGTACAAGCTTGAAGAAATCAACAAATCATAGGGGGAGATAAAATGAACAACTCAATCTATCCATCCGTCTGGTTCAATAACAACGCCAGGGAAGCCGCGGAGTTTTACTTATCCGTCTTCCCGAAAGCGAAAATTGCAGACGAAAATCCGGTGGTGGTAATCATGGAAGTGAGCGGTCAGAAACTCATGCTTCTCAATGGTGGAGACATGTTCCGGCCCAATCCGTCAATCTCCCTGATGTACCTAACGTCATCGCAGAGCGAAGTGGAGGAAATCTACTCACAGTTGATCGAGGACGGAAAATCACTGATGCAACTGGATAAGTATCCGTTCAGTCCGAAATACGGATGGGTCGAAGACCGTTATGGCGTATCGTGGCAGCTGTACTGCGGCCAGGAGGAACATATCATCCAGAAACTGGTCCCGACACTCATGTTTTCCGGCAGGAACAACGGGAAGGCTGAGGAGGCTGTGGGCTTTTACTCCAGTGTTCTGCCTGACTCAAAACCTCGTGGAATGCTGAGGTACACCGGTGCGGAAGGAGAAGTGGCAGGTAACATTCAGCACGGCGAATTCATGATCAGGGATTACCTGTTAATGATCATGGATAGTTCCCTGTCGGATGACTTCAGCTTCACAGAGGGAGTTTCACTGGTTGTTGAGTGTGACACACAGGCGGAGATTGACAGGTACTGGACGGCTCTCACTTCCGCCGGAGGCGAGGAGAGCATGTGCGGATGGCTGAAGGACAGGTACGGAGTGAGCTGGCAGATAGTTCCTACAGTTCTTCCCGCGCTGATGGCCATGTCACGCAGGGTAACGGAAGAACTGCTGAAGATGAAGAAGCTTGATATCAGGAAGCTGACTGAGGCTGCCGGCTGATCTGATTCCCCTGGTGGATTCCCGGAACAGTCTTATCCGCCAGGTACGGGCAGACATTTATACCACGGACACTTTATGCCCTTTTGCGGTATGCCCGTATTGCCAGGGTGAGGAGCGAAGTTGCGAGCAGGGAGAGCAGCCCTACATCCATAGCGATATCATGAAATCCTGACCCTTTTAGCATTATCATCCGGTTGATCCGCATCAGGTAAGCCACCGGGTTCACCCAGTTGAATTGCTGTGCCCAGACTGGCATGCTCTCGACAGGGGTAAAGATACCGCTCATCAGTATGAATATCATCATGACGAAATATGAAACGAAAAGGAACTGTTGCTGTGTTGATGCCATTGTAGAAAGGAAGAGCGCCATCCCCAATACAGCCACGAGAAATATCATAGCACAGGCGAAGAAAAGAAGGAGACTCCCTTCGAAGGGGATGTGGAATGCCAGCCACCCTATGCTCAGCCCCAGTGCCAGGTCGAACAATCCAATGATAAAAAAGGGTATTATCTTTGATGCTATCAACTCCCATTTCATTACCGGGGTTACGTTGATCTGCTCAATCGTGCCACTTTCCTTTTCCCTGACCAGGTTAAGTCCTGACATAAGCAATCCGATGGCTGTAATGAGTATCACAAGTATCCCGGGAAGCATGAAATACTTGTAGTTGAGGGTGGGGTTGTACCAGTAATGCGGTAATACCGACAGGCCTGGCATGGAACCTGATGACATGATCATTCCGCCTGCCTGTCCCGGTGGAGATCCTCCGCTCAGTAACACATCACGGTTGAAATCGCGTACCACTGAGTTGAGATAGGTCCATGCAAGCTGGGCAGAGGTGGAGTTAACGGCATCCACAAGCACCTGCAACCGCGGCCGGGTCAGTCCTGCAAGACCTTCGGAGAAATCGGACGGGATAACCAGCACCATGTCAGCATTGCCGGCAAAGAGCATTGACTCTGCCTCCCTGACACTTTGAGGGGTGGCTGCAACAGCGAAAAAGGATGAACCTGACAGCTTTGCCACCAGCTCGCGTGAAGCCCGGGAGTGGTCACTGTCAATAACAGCAAGATCGATCCGCTTGACTTCGAAGGTCACAGCCGGGACGAGAACCAGCATCTGGATAATGGGCACGGCAATAATAGCCCTCGCAATGAATGTATTCCTCCGTATATGCCGGAACTCTTTCCGCAAAAGGAACATCAGCTTTCTCATCTTTCATCCTCCCTGGGCTTAATGCCGGATCTCTTCCTCATTATTTTGCCTCCCCGAGCCTGGTTTTGAATTTCTGTATGCTGATGACCATTAGCAGGAGGGCTGTAACAGCAAGTATCAGCGTCTCCTTCCATACATATCCAATTCCCGCACCCTTGATCATGATTGCACGGATTACATCAACAAACCACCTTGGCGGCAGGATCATTGTTACATAGTCATATATCTTCGGCATGTTCTCGATCGGAAAGATGAATCCCGAAAGCAGCAGTGCCGGCAGCATCAATGCCAGAAAAGAGATGAAGATGGCATTCTCCATCTTGCCGGTAAGTGTTGAGATGAGTATGCCGAGTGCCAGCCCCAGCAAAATATAGAGCATGCATTCGGCTATCAGCAGAGCTATGCTCCCCTGAACGGGCAGTCCGAAGACAAACCATGCCATCAGCAATATAACTATCACATTAATCAGCGAGAGGAAGAAATAGGGGGTTGCCTTGCCTACTATAATCTGCCATGGTCTGAGGGGCGACACCAGAAGCACCTCCATGGTGCCGTATTCCTTCTCCCGGACAATGGTCACCGAGGTCATCAGCGAACAAATCATTATAAGAATGAGCGTGATCAGTCCGGGGATAAACATGTAATGGCTCTCAAGGTTGGGATTGAAATACATACGGACTTCAGGCATGATCAATGGCATGGTTGCGGTTAACTCACCGGTAAGCGATGCTGAGTAAGTGGATAATATGCCATTGATGTAACCTGTTACCAGGCTGGCCGTATTCGGTTCTGTGCCGTCGGCGATGAGGCTAATGGTTGCGGTGCCCTCACGGGTGATGGTTGCTGCCATCTTTTCCGGGAAAACCACCACAGCCCTGATCTTTCCCTCTTTGAATGTGGCATCTATCTCGTCATAGGAATCCAGCTGCCTGGCCACGTAAAAGAATTTTGACGCTTCAATGTTCTGCGTCAGCTCCTTCGAAACCTCGTCATGGGCATTATCAAGGACTGCGATAGCTGCATTCTTCAGATCCGTGCGTACGGCATAACCGAAGATAAGTATCTGTGCAGCCGGTATGCCAAACAGTATTATCAGCGTCCGGTAGTCGCGGAAGATATGGATGAACTCCTTACGTACAAATGCCATGAATCTTTTCATACCATGGTCCTTTGAGGTCTGGTTATCTTCACAAAGAGCTCTTCAACAGTTGCAGTTCCATACTGCTGCCTGAGCACAGAGGGAGTGTCAAGTGCCACGATCTTACCCTCGTTCATAATGGTGATACGGTCACAATATTCGGCTTCATCCATGTAGTGAGTGGTGACAAAGACTGTGATTCCCTGCGAGGCTGTCTCATAGATCATCTCCCAGAATTGGCGGCGGGTGACAGGATCGACTCCGCTGGTAGGCTCATCGAGAAAGACGATCTCAGGGTCATGGAAGACAGCTGTGGCGAAGGAGAGTTTCTGCCTCAGTCCAAGCGGCAATGACCGTATCAGTGTATCACCGTATGAGGTGAAACTGAGCCTTTCGAGCATCGCCTCACGGCGATGAATGAGCTCCTTCATCCTCATTCCATAGATCCCACCATATAGCTCGATGTTCTCCCTGACTGTAAGGTCTTCATAGAGCGAGAAGCGCTGCGACATATAGCCTATCCGTTTCTTAATCTCTTCCGGACGGCGGGATGCGTCAATGCCTGCGACCATAACTCTGCCGGAGGTGGGCCTGGATAGACCACAGAGAATCCTGATAGCGGTTGTCTTCCCGGCACCGTTGGCACCGAGGAAACCGAATATCTCACCCCTGTAGACGTCAAAGGAAAGATGGTCATTGGCTGTAAAGGCGCCAAACTTCTTCACCAGGTCTCTTACCTCTATCACCTTTTCTCTTTCCATCAGGTTGACCATTTCATTCTTAATCTGTTCCGGGCTTCTTTTATAATGACTTCTCTTCCGGCTTCCTTCTCATCAGTTCCAGAAATACATCCTCTATCCCGGGCAGAGTTTCTTTTATCGTCGCTCCATGTATGCCGGTATTTTCCAGTTTCCTGTTCAGATCTTCCGGGGCAGTGCCTTCGTGAAGGGTTATGTGGACTGCTTCACCAAATGGCTCCGGGTTGCTTACAATTTGAATCTCACGGAGAGCAAGCAGCAGGCGGTACCTGTCAGGGTGGCTGACGGCCCACATTTTCCTCCCGTAGGAGGTGCGGATGGCTTCCGGAGTGTCGATACCCATCAACCTGCCCTGCTGTATCAGTGCGATACGGTCGCAGCGCAGCGCTTCATCCATGTAGGGTGTCGAGACTACAATTGTTATTCCCTCTTTTTTCAGGCCCTCCAGCATCTCCCAGAACTCTGTGCGCGAGACGGCATCAACACCGGTGGTCGGTTCATCGAGTATGAGTATCCTTGGCTTGTGGATCAGTGCGCATGAGAGTGCAAGCTTCTGCTTCATGCCACCGGAGAGATTACCTGCACGCCGTTCTCTGAATGGCTCTATCTGTTTGTAAATCGGCTCAATGAGATGATAATTTTCCCTGATTGTGGTACCGAAGATTGTAGCATAGAACTGCAGGTTTTCTTCCACGGTGAGATCCTGGTAGAGACTAAATCGGCCGGGCATATACCCAATGTGGTTGCGCAGCTCCCGGTAGTCACTCACAACATTGAGCCCGAAAAGGGTCATCCTGCCGCCGGACGGGATGATCAGAGTGGCTGCGATGCGGAAGAGTGTGGTCTTGCCTGCGCCGTCGGGACCGATGAACCCGAATAGTTCACCTTCGCTGACGGCGAAGGTGATATCGTCTACGGCAGTGATCTTTCCATACCTGTGGGTTATGCTATTTGCTTCTACGGCTTTCATCTCATTGTAACCTTTCCGCGCTGGTCTGAGACTGGGTTTATGACAATTCCTCGGGGCAACATATCATTGGAAGATTGCCTCGCCGGGTTGCATTTCAGTTGAATATTGCCTCCCCGGGCATGCCTGACTTGATTGAACCGTCGTTTGGCACCTCCAGAGTCACTGCATAGACCAGTGTCACGCGCTCCTCTTTTGTCTGAATGATCTTGGGAGTAAACTCAGCTTTCTCCGAGATATGGGTCACTGTTCCTGTGTAGTTTTTGAACTCCTTTATTCCCTGATCGATACGCACGGTACATGTTGCTCCGGTTTTTATTTCGGCAAGCTGTGCTCCGCTGATCCAGACTTTCAGTTTCATTGTTTTCATGTCGGCAAGCTTCACCAGCGGTTTGCCGGCGGCTGTGAGTTCATGTGCCGAGGCGTATTTTTCAATTACTGTGGCATCGTAGGGTGCGCAGACGGTGCTGCGGGCAATCTGTTCATCAAGCACAGCTCGTTTGGCGGCTATGCCCTGCTGTTCAGCTGCCACCGACTGGCGCTGGGTGCCATTGGCTTCTGCCTGCCGGCGGAGGACCTCCATCTGCCCGGTGAGGTCATCAAGCTGTTTCTGTGTGGCGGCGCCGTCAGCGAGCATGCGGCGCGTACGCTCTATATTAACTGACAGGTTATCCATCTGCTGGCGTATCACGGCGTCCTGCGCCGCAATGCCCGCCAGGCGCGCCTGCGCCTGCGCCGTCACCGCTTCAAGCTCTGCCCGCTGAAGGATCTGCATCGTGGTGTCGGTGACGGCAATGACGGCGCCGCCCTCCACCAGCATACCCTCTGTCACATCCATGCTGATGATCCTGCCTGAGGTCTCGGCAGAGATGATCACCTCATCAGCCTCAAAGGTGCCCCACGCATCGGCATCGCTATCACCACGGCCACAGCCGGCTGCTGCCAGAAGCAGAATTATCGGTATAACCACTCTTTTCATTTTATTCCCGTGTTTTGTATCCTGTTATATAGAGATATTCCGTTTCGGCCCTGGCAATGCTTATCTTCCTGGCTGCCGCCGTAATGACCGCCTGCTTCTCATTGTTCAGCTCCGTCATATACTGCGAGGCAGTGATCGTTCCGTTCTTCAGCTGTGAAGCCGCGGCAGCAGCTATGCGGCTGCGAATGCCTATCAGCTCCTCGTCGCGACCTGCAGCCTCACGCAACGACTCAATCTCTGACATCTTCAGGGTGAGTAACCGCTGCAGCGACTCTTCTGCCGAACGCTTTCTTATATCCAGCAGCTGTTGCTGAAGCGCAAGTGTCTTTCGTTCATTGCTGTTTTTGCCCCAGTCGTATATGTTCCATTTCATCCCTGCACCGAACGAGTAATAAATGTCTGCCTTGTCTGAGAAAAAGTTGTTCCCGGGGGGATTGCCATAACCTGCCTGCGCAAAACCAAAGAACCTGGGCATACGCTGACTCTTCAGCAGGTTCTTTGAAAGTTCCAGTTGCCGGCTGCGGGTATCAAAGAGCTGAAGATCGGGATTCTCCACCGCCTCATTGCCGGTTATAAAATGATCCGGCAGTTCCAGTCCGGCATATTTCAACCCTGTCATCCCGGTGAGTTGCTCCAGGGCATGAGCCATGGCATCATGCCTGCGGCTCAGTTCGGCGGCAACCTGGCCTGCCTTTATCATCTCAGCCCTCAGTACGTCGAGCGTAACCGGAGGAACCACACCGTTCTCCACTCCGGAGGAAGCTTCCATGATACGGGTGCTTAGTTCTGAGATAAGTACAGATGTCACCTCTGCCTGGCTTCTTGTAAGCAGCAACGGGAAGAAAAGGTTGTTTACCTGTTCGCGAAGGCGGTAGATGTCGGCCTCGCTCTGCTGCATATTGAGCTCGCTGACCACCCTTTCCACTTCGCGTGCACTGCGGGTCACCCCTCCGTCCCAGATAACCTGGTTCAGATCAACAGTGGCCCTGTACTGTTCATGCGGTATTGAGGGCAGTGACCCGGGAGGTACCGGCAACGAGCCAAGCATGTCGGAGATATCGACAACGTCTGACTGGTAGTTGAATGAACCACCCAGATCCAGGGAGGGGAACCATGCGGCTGCAACGTTCCGGTCACGCAACAAGGTCATGCCCGCATAGAGTTCCCTCTCGCCCGAGAGAGGCGATGTCACAGCGGCGGAGTCATAGCACTGCCATAGGGTTACTGTCCGCTGTGACATAAGAGGTAATGCCGGCAGTAACAGTATCGGCAGAAAGGCAAGTCTCTTCATTTCTTCCGGTGTTTTAGTGAGTTAAGGATGAAATCGGAGGCAAACTCCTTTCGTTCCTCCATAAATGTTTTGAACCTCTTGTTGTCAAGCATCTGGGGCATCATAATTGCTATCATTTCTCTCGCTGCATAGGGGAATACCGACATTGAGACAACGGTGACCATCAGTTGCGGCATATCGCTTTTCTTAATGCCATATCCCCTGAGTTCCTTTGCATGCTTCATATAGAGCAGGTCACGCATCTCCCCGTACTGGAGAGTCTCCTTCAATCCGGTTGCTATGGAAGGATTCTTTGAGATTTCGTTAAGCAGGAAAATCGGCAGCTTCGGGTTTTTGCTCAGGAAGTCAATATGCTGACCGAGAAACAGCCTGATTTTTTCCTTGAATGTGATATCAGCAGCAAAAATTGTCATGATCTTTTCAAACATCTTCTTCAGCAGTACCTGGAATACTGCCATGAAGAGCTGATCCTTGCTGCGGAAGTAATAATGCAGGAGTGCCTTGTTAATACCGGCCTTGTCAGCAATCTCCTGCATCCTGGCGCCTTCATAGCCCTTCTCTTCAAAAATATCAGAGGCTGCCCTGAATATCTTCAACCTGGTCTGGCTGTCAGTAACTCCTGCCTTTGCCATATTAATTAACTGTATAGTTTAACCAAATGAATTAACCAATAGGTCAAAAATATGCAGTTAATTTATTATTTGCAAGTGATTTGTCTGTTTTTTAAATTTGATCATTCATTTCTGTTTCATACAAAAGCAAATGCCATGAAGAACTTCTTTAAAAAACTGGGCCGCTGGTTGCTGGCGATACTGTTGTTACTGGCTTTAGTGATTATCATATTTATTTCAGTTTCAGCATCTGCCAGGAAGAAGATGACCCCTGCTGATACCGGCCGCCTGACGGAAGATGTCTATGCGGTGAGGGATAAATATGTCAACATGTACCTTATCAGGGACGGCAATGACTACATTGCCATTGATGCCGGCATAAAGCCCGGAAGCATAAGGGGTGAACTGAGAAAGCTTGACATTGATCCGGACAAAGTCAGAGCAGTGTTCCTGACCCACAGCGATGCAGATCATGCGGGGGGACTCTCCCTGTTTAAAAGGGCAACTGTCTATATGCATGAGGATGAGGAGCAGATGATAAACGGTGAGACTGGAAGGATGCTGTGGATTGGAAATAAAATAGATGCAACCGAATATGTTCTGCTTGATGACAAATCAATCCGGATTGGAGACCTTAGGATAAAACCGTTTCCAACCCCGGGGCACACTGCCGGACTTACGTGTTACCTGGTAAATGACATCTATCTCTTTACCGGTGACGCTGTCAGCCTCAAGGACGGGGTTATCGGGCTTTTCCCGAAATACATCAACAAGAATCCCCGCAAAGCCCGGAGATCAGTTCACAATATAATGAACCTTGAAGGTGTCATGTACATCTTCACAGGTCATCACGGATTCAGCTCCGACTACTCTGCTGCCATGCGGGAATACCGTGATTAAGTGCATGCCGGCTCCGGAAGAGCGCTGACATTAACATCATCCGGCCCCCCACTGCAGTGAAACTGTCTCTCCATATGCCCTGTTCCCTGCCGCCAGAAGAACAAATCATTTCTCATGTTGTTATCTCATTAAAGAGCAAGAGCATGAGAACGAGAACTGCAGAGAAGATTATATCACCACCACCTGTCCATTTTGTTGGTGACGGCTTCAGGGTGCACAACTTCATTCCGGGCGTCTATCCCCTCACTATGGCGAGGATGGACCCATTTATACTGCTTGATTACAACTCGAAGTTCCATTTCACTCCCACGGCTAAACCCAGGGGAGTGGGAGTGCATCCCCACCGGGGGTTTGAAACTGTCACGATAGCTTACAAGGGTCGTATAGCTCATCACGACAGCTTCGGAAACAGCGGCGTAATAGGTGAGGGAGACGTGCAGTGGATGACAGCATCATCAGGGCTCCTTCACAAGGAGTACCATGAGAACGAGTTTGCACGTACCGGAGGGGATTTTCATATGGTACAGCTATGGGTGAACCTACCGGCAAAAGACAAGATGTCTCCCCCGAAATACCAGCCGATTACGAATGACCAGATGGGCAAGTATGCCCTGCATGGTGACCAGGGTATTATTGAGGTCATTGCAGGGTCATACCGTGAGATGAAGGGACCTGCCACAACATTTACACCTATGGCACTGATGAATGCCAGGCTGAATGCAGGAGGGAAGGCGGATTTTGAATTTCCTGCCCATTACAACACTGCCGCACTGGTCATTGAGGGCCGGATCCTGGTTAATGGTACGGTGAAAGCTCCTGCTGATAATTTCGTCCTCTTCAATAACGACGGCGAACAGTTCACCCTGGAGGCGGAAGAAGATTCCCTCATACTGATCCTCAGCGGTGAGCCTATCAGAGAGCCTATTGCCGCACACGGACCATTTGTAATGAACACACGTACTGAGATCTACCAGGCTTTTGAGGATGTGGAGAACGGGAAATTCGGATACCTGGAGGATTAATACACAAGCCATTAACATTAACAATATTGAAGTACATTTACAGCAGATTTTTAATCGATGCTTAAAAACCTGCTCATCATCGGAACCGGTGGTTTTATAGGCAGTATTGCCCGCTACCTGGTCTCACATCTGAATCTCACCGTCAGTTTCCATTCAATACCGGTTGGCACCTTGCTGGTGAATGTGGCCGGAAGTCTCCTGATCGGGATCCTGACAGGCATTGCTGAAAAAAGCATGATCCTTGGTCCGGAGTGGAGACTGTTCCTGATGGTAGGCCTTTGCGGCGGGTTTACAACCTTTTCGACTTTCGCCGGAGAGAACCTGATGCTGATGCACAACGGCCAGTTACTTGTGGTATTTCTCTATACGGGGCTCAGTATCTTTCTGGGCTTCCTGGCCGTATACCTGGGCTACATTCTGACTAACCTGCTCTGATAATGGAAAAAAGACTACATTCAGTATTGAAGATCTATGCCAGCTCTACCGACAGACTTGGCAGCCAGCTGCTATATGAAGCCATAGTCCTCCGCGCAATAGAAGCAGGAATATCAGGAGCAACTGTTTACCGAGGCATGATGGGTTACGGTCTGAGCAGCCATATCCACTCATCAAGGTTCTGGGAGCTGACCGAAAAACTGCCGGTGGTGCTGGAACTGATCGATTCGGAAGAGAAAATAAGAGCCTTCTATGAGATGATAGCCCCCGGGCTGGAGTCACTCCCCAAGGGTTGCCTGGTCACAATTGCACCGGTGGAAGTGATTCTGCACAAGTCGGGGGAGAAACAGTAACGCGCCTGGTAAATACGGGAATCTGCCAGACCACATTTAATAGACACATTATCAGATATATGGGCTATGCCAAAGCTGATCTGGCAGTGTTTCGCTATAATTTTTTTAAAAAAAATCAAAAAATATTTGGAAGTCAATGTTATTTATATCTAACTTTGTGTTAGAAATAATTAACACAGGCAGCTATGAAAAGAGGAATTATTGCTTTACTGGTTTCGGTCATCGTGCTGGCTACAACGGCATACTGGTTCTTCGGTACGAAGAAATCAGTCAATGTCCATGAAATTCTTAGCTTCGGAGTCATTATTATCCTGATAGGCTTCGGAATCTGGTTTGTTGTCAGGAGATTCTCAGCGGTTCGTAGTGGTGAACCGCAGGAGGATGAGCTCTCGAAGAAGATCGTGCAAAAGTCGGCTGCATGGTCTTATTACATTTCACTGTATATGTGGGTCTTCATGATCTGGCTGAAGGATCGCGTGACGATGAAAACCGAGGAGGTGCTCGGCGCCGGTATACTTTCCATGGCGGTCATTTTCATGTTCTGCTACATCTTTCACAGGTTAAGGGGGGTGCGCAATGAATAACCGCATCAGGGAGTACAGGGCAAGGTTTGATCTTACCCAGGATGATCTGGCAAAGAGGGTTAATGTCAGGCGGGAAACCATTGTATTTCTGGAAAAGAACAAGTACAATCCTTCCCTCAAGCTGGCTCATGACATTGCTGTCGTTTTCGGTGTTCCTATTGAGGAGATATTTCTCTTCGGGGAGGAGTGACCTGGCTTGAGGCAGGTTTTACGGTACGGCTGTGCCACACTCCTGCGGCTCATACCTGTTCCTGGCTGCAAGGCCCCCTTCCTGGCCCCCTTCCGGGACACTCGACCGCATACTTATCCGGCCGCACCCGGGGGGTATGATAATTCCGGCACTGCCGTAATCATTTCCTGTTACATAATTGCAGCGATTCATGTTGCATCTTTCAGGCAGATTGCATAAATTTATGCTGCATTTCCTCCTTTTAACGTGCAACATAAAGATTGAACAATGCTGGTCAAGACCTTCAGCGCTGCCGTTTCCGGCATTGAGGCTGTCCCGGTAACAATTGAGGTGGATGTCACCCGCGGTGTCCGTTATATGCTTGTCGGGCTGCCCGACACTGCTGTCAAGGAGAGCCAGCAGCGGATTGAGTCAGCCCTCAGGGCTGTAGGACTTCGCTGGCCGGGAAGGCAGGTGATAATAAACATGGCGCCTGCTGATATCAGGAAAGAGGGCTCATCATATGATCTTCCCCTGGCTGTCGGCATACTAGTGGCCTCGGAGATGGTCAGCGGCAACCGTCTTGACGGCATGCTGCTTACCGGTGAGCTTTCGCTCGACGGAGCGGTGCGGCCTGTTCGTGGAGTGCTTCCCATGGCATTGCGTGCCCGCGATGAGGGTTTCAGGTGCATGATGGTGCCAGCCCTCAACGCTCCCGAGGCTGCCGTGGTTGAGGGGTTGGATATCTATGGTGTCAATACTCTTGGCGAGGTGCTTGGTTACCTGAAAGGCGACACTCCACCGGCACCGGTTATTGTCAGTATCAGAGAGCTTTTCAGCCGCAAGGGAAACGTATATGACACTGATTTTGCCGATGTGAAGGGCCAGGAAAATGTTAAGCGTGCCCTCGAAGTGGCTGTCGCCGGGAACCATAATGCCATTATGGTCGGCCCGCCCGGATCCGGAAAGACGATGCTTGCCCGCCGCCTTCCCGGCATTCTGCCGCCTCTCACCCTTGAGGAGGCGCTGGAAACAACCAGGATCCATTCGGTGGCAGGCAAGATCGACAATCATATCCCGCTGATGACGTGCAGGCCGTTCCGCAGCCCGCATCATACATCCTCTGATATTGCCCTGGTCGGCGGGGGCCCGGTGCCCCAGCCCGGAGAGATCAGCCTGGCACATAATGGCATACTCTTCCTCGATGAGCTGCCGGAATTTAAAAGAAGTGTGCTGGAAGTACTAAGGCAGCCGCTGGAAGACAGGGTCATCACCATCGCCCGCGCCAGGCTGAGTTGCAACTACCCTGCCTCGGTGATGCTCATCGCCTCCATGAATCCCTGCCCATGCGGGTTTCATAACCATCCCTCGAGGGAGTGCACCTGCGCCCCGGGGATGGTGCAGAGATACATGAGCCGGATCTCCGGGCCACTCCTTGACAGGATAGACATCCATATCGAAGTGGTGCCGGTTGATTATCAAAAGCTTTCAGTGACAGCGAAGACTGAGAGCTCATCGGTGATAAGGCAGCGTGTGGTTGAGGCACGGGAGATCCAGGCTGAGCGCTTTGCCGGCAGTGACGGCGTACACTCCAATGCACAGATGACCCCGGCCCTGATCCGCAGGCACTGCCATATAGATGACGCCGGTGGAAGGCTCCTGAGGGCGGCGATGGAGAAACGGGGACTCTCAGCCCGCGCCTATGACAGGATACTAAAGGTAGCCCGGACAATAGCCGATCTTGATCGCTCAGACACTATAAGACCTGACCACCTGTCCGAAGCCATAAACTACAGAAATCTCGACCGTGAAGGTTGGGCGGGCTGAAATTTGCCCTGACTGTAGCTTGTAACATTTCTTTTTACTTATTTTGTCTTCGGGTTTTGGTGGTACTTCATTTTGTCGGAAGGTATGGAACTTATTAACAAACTAAGGCGGAAGCTTTCAGACGAACACCTGATGTTCGCCTACCGGGGAGAGGTGACCGGAGATAATTCAGTCAGCCTCCTGACACTACTGGAACGCGAGATGGAGTTCTCTGACTTCAGCATGCTGGGCCGTAAACGGCTCTTCATGTTCGTCCTTGAAAACCTCCAGAACATTACCAGGCACGGCATTACAAAGAGTGAAAACATTACTTCACTGGTTGTCTATAGCAAGACTACCGACGGTTATACCGTCAGCACCGGAAATGCGCTCAAAAAGAGCGAAGTCAGGGCCTTGAGAAAAAACCTGCAGAAGATCAACAGCCTTGACCCTGAAAAGATAAGGGAGGTATACAGGACCATGCTCCAGGATACCAAAATCGGCAGGAAGGGCGGGGCAGGACTGGGCCTCATGGAGATGGCAAGAAAGACAGGCAACAGACTTGACTACGACTTCTTCCCGATAGATGAGAAGTATTCCTATTTCATACTCAGCAAGACAATCGACTCGGGCGGAAAGGGAATGAGTGAACCCGCCGAAGAAAGGAGCACATTTGACTCGAAGAGGATAGTGCAGCTTGAGCGTATGATGAAGTCGAACAATATTTTCTTCATCTGGGCAGGACCGATGACCCATGCTATCAGCAAGGAGCTGCTGAACTTCAGCGAGACAACCATGCGCGAGGCAGAACTGGAACAGAATCTTCACAAACGCGTTTTTGCCACACTCATTGAGCTTCTGCAGAATGTCGCACAGCATAGCCCGGGTTTTGAAGCTGAGAAGCACTATGGCATTCCCCTGGCCATGATAAGGAAAACACCCGCATCATTCATAATCACCTCAGGCAACCTGATCAGGAAAAGCGACGCAGATCACCTTATACAGAAGCTTGATATGGTTAACAGGTATGATGAGGAAGGCCTTAAGAAACTTCTTAAGGTGGCGCTGATGGGACAGGATATGTCAAAGATCTCCACCGGCTACATGGGGCTCCTGGAGATGGCCCGCAGGTCAGGCAACAGGCTTATTTACAGGTTCGATGATGTGAACGACGATTATGCCTATTATACCATAACCGTCAGGGTGAGAGCAAAGGGATTCAGATCAACCGTGACGAATTAATCTGCCTTTATTGTATTATTGTTTGACTTGCCGGCGCTTCCTGTCCGGAAATCTCATTGCAGGGTGACCAGCGTCAGATCCTTTCCGTCATACACTGCATAACTCTCACGGCAGCTGAACCAGTCACCCAGGATTACCATCCGTCTTCCTTCTTCGTCAAATGTCAGTGGCAGGTGCCTGTGCCCGTAGATGTAATATTTTGCCTTGCATCCACCGGATGCCATACCTCTGGTGTGCCTGACGAGGTCTTCCTTTTCCTCGCCCATAAAAGGGAGAGATACATGCTTGGCCAGCCTGCTGCTCTTTGACCAGGCATGTCCAACAGCCATTCCCCAGCGCGGATGGAGGGCCGAGAAGAGAACACGTGCGATTTTGTTCCGGAAGAAGCCGAAGAGAAGCCTGCCTCCTGTACTTCTGCTTCCAAGCCCTTCACCATGGGCCATGTAAAACAGTTCCCCGCCTATGGTTGTCACCAGCGGTGCATAATGTACTGTCACACCGCATTCTTCGGCAAGGTAACCTTTCATCCACATGTCATGGTTGCCTGTAAAGATATGCACCCTGATACCGTTGTCAGTCAGAGAGGCAAGCCTGCCAAGGAACCTGGTAAATCCTTTCGGAATCACCTTCCTGTACTCCCACCAGAAATCAAACACGTCGCCCAGAAGCCACACAGCCTCTGCGTCTGCTGATACCCGGTCAAGCCATGCTATCACCCTCTGTTCACGTTCATGAGGATTGGTCCCGGCTGCCAGTCCCAGGTGAAAATCAGATGCAAAATATGTTTTACGGCCTTCCAAATCCCGCTTATTGGTTGAAGAGCTGATCCATCCTTATAAGCAGGTTGCGTCCTGTCAGGTTGGTGTTGATAATATTACCCTGCGGGTCATACAGCAGGTTTGAAGGCAGGGTGTTAATGTTGACCAGGCGGGCAAAAACCGGGTTTGCCGGGTCAGGCTCCCTGACGCTGATCCATGGTATCTCCTCAAAGCGTACTACACTTTTCCATCTCTCGGGGTCCGGATCGAGACTGACCTGGAAGATCTCCAGTCCTTTCCTGTGATAGTCGTTGTAGATTGACCTGAGCAATGGCAGCTCATTCATTGATGCTTCAGAAGTTGTGCTCCAGAATGAGACCAGCACATATTTTCCCTTCAGTGACGAGACGCTGGTCATTTTGCCGTTGATGTCAGGCAGTTCAGGAGATGCTTTGGTTACCGGCATCTGCATGGCAAGGGTGGAGATACGGTTAATGTACATCTGGTTCAGCTCCGAGGTGACGTTTTCTTTCAATGCGCGCACATGTGGCGAAACCGGATATCTGACCGACAGTGAGTCGGATACGATCTTCAGATACTGAAGGTCACGTGGCTGATAAAGCACATAGGTGTTTTCGTCGATCCTCTGGTAAAGAGCCTGGATGGATGACATCGAGCTAATGTTCTCTATCACGAATTTGATATTGAACTTGCGTTGTGCCTCCACTGCCACTGTGTATGCCTTTTCAAGCTCCGGTCCCCTGACCGCCAGTTCCTCAGTGCTGAGGGCATTGTAGATGGTCCTTAATGAGTCGAGCCTGGTTTTGGTCACCAGCAGCTGCTGGTCAAGCATGCGTAAGTCTGCCGATCCCGGAGAGCCCTGGACTGTGTAATTCATTGCAACGGGGGTCTTCCCCAATTCCAATGATATATTCTCCCCCGGCATTGCCAGCAGCGCCACGAACTCATTGCCCGGGCATCTCACCTGGTAGAACTCCGGACCTGTCACCTCGGTGACGAATTTAAACCGTCCCCTCTTTAATTCGACTGAGTCGACCCTGGTACTGCGGTCCACCTGAGACTGGTCAAGGTATACCACACCTTCCTTCGGTACGGTGAAGACACCTTTTATGACCACTTTTTTATCATTGTTGCATCCTGCCAGGAGAAGTACGGCCAGGAACACGGGCAAAACTCTCTTCATTCCTTTTAAATATTTCAGGTACAAATTAAATAAAAATCAGCATCGGCTACTCTGTAGCCAGCAGTTCATCCAGCTTTTTCTGCAGCTCTTCGCCCCTTAGATTAACTGATATCACCTTCCCTTCACGATCAATGAGGAAGCTTGCGGGGATTTCAGTAAGTCCGAACTGCTTTACCACCTCCGAGTCGCGGTAACGGAGGTCGCTTACATGTTTCCATCTCCCCAGCCTGTCATTTCTTATCGCCTCTACCCAGTCCTCTTTTCTGAGGTCAAGTGATACCTGGAAGATGTCAAAACCCTTCCGGTGATACATCTCGTAGAGTCTTACCAGGTTGGGATTTTCATCACGGCATGGCGGGCACCATGCAGCCCAGAAGTCAACCAGCACCACCCTCCCTTTCAGGGATGAAAGGCTGAGTGTGTCACCGTCAGGGTCCGGGAGGACTATGTCAGGCAGCAAATCTCCGGGTACCGGTGGCTCTCCGGCCCGTTTGCCCACCGTGACGCTCCTGCGCAGGCCCGCCACGAATGAATGCAGGTCAAGTACCAGGTCTGACTCCGGGTAGAGGGCATAAAGGGCTGAATCAACCATGTAGAACAACTCCGGATTCTTTGCTGGTTCAAAGAGCTGAAGGCCCGGCACAAGATGCTGGTTAATAAGATATATAGAAACCATTGAGGACTTGTTTTCCTTAAGGAGACTGACAGATTTTTCGCGGAAAGCGGTGACGATTTCTGCAGCTTTCCTGTCAAGGCTGTCCATCAGGAATGGCCGGCGGGGGCTGTCAATGCTGTCATTATAAGTATCAGTCAGCTCCATCAGCCGGGCTTTGACCTCATCCTGCTCCTCACGGAATTTGATAATTGTTGATGTGCCATCAGAGCCAGTCACTGATGCAGGCCTTGCCATCGAATTCCGTGCTGCTTTAACCTCTATTTTTTCCCCGGGTGCAATCAGAAGTGTGAGGAAGTCATCCTCATCCATGCTGAGCATAAAAAATGCAGGCCACTCTGTTTCAGATCTGAAGCTGAACCTGCCGTCCTTCTCTGGTACCACCGAGTCAACAGGTTCCAGGATGCCGGGCTTGACCTCCTTCAGTAACAGATATTCACCATTTCCGGCACCCTCTATGGTTCCACTGATACTGAAACTTCCCCGTTTACATCCTGATACCAGAACAGAGATGCAAAACAGCAGCAGAATTACTTTTTTACCCATGTTGTAAGGTATTACATAAAACATTTTTCAAGGTCCTTTTTAAATTTCCGTCAATCCGGCCGAACCATTTTACCTCGCATTGGTTCTCCTTCTGGAGTGCAAAGATATCTATTTTTCAGAGCCTTTATGGACTGCCATGCCGTCGGCCGGCACATAATATATCTGATTTTTTTTGCTTTTCTTTGTACCTGAAATGATTTGTTATTAAATTAATAGAGTTAATTCTCCTGCTATTCTTTAGCAGCAAAACGGAACTCCTGAAAATATGGGATACATTAAATTTGATAAGGCACAGGTAGTTAACCTGGAATATTCCCTGACACGCGAAATCCTGCGAACCAACAGGGCCGGAAGCTATTCGTCAACAACTATTGTAGGATGCAATACCCGCAAATATCATGGCTGGCTTGTATGCCCCGTTGATGCCCTGGGAGGCGAACGGCATGTCCTCCTGTCATCTGTAGACTCCACCGTAGTCAGCAATGGTCAGAGCTTCAACACCGGGATCCACAAGTATCATGGTGACCACTACAGCCCGAAAGGACACAAATATGTGGAGGACTTTGATATTCAGGATATTCCCGGGATGACTTACAGGGTGGGGAATGTAATCATGAAACAGGAACGGATACTGGTCCATTACGAAGAGCAACTGCTGATAAGGTATACCATTATTGATACGGATGAGCCGATAAAGCTTCAGCTGAGACCGTTCATGACCTTCAGGAACGTTCACCAGCTGACTCATGCCAACATGTGGGCTAACACCCGCACCGAACCTGTGCCCCACGGTGTCAGGATAAGGATGTATGAAGGCTTCCCCTACCTGCATATGCAGTTATCCTGTAAGGCTGAGTTTGTTCCGGTGCCCGACTGGTACCTGGGAGTCGAGTATGTTGAGGAGCAGAAGCGCGGCTATGACTACTCGGAAGATCTGTTCGTACCTGGCTTTTTCGAGATGACTGCTTCAAAAGGAGACGTGATTGTCTTTTCCATCTCAACCAGGGAAGAGAAGCATGCAGGGCTGAAAGCCAAGTTCACCCGCACCGTAGCCACCAAGATTCCACGCAGCGACTTCGGCAACTGCCTTCGCAATGCAGCCCAGCAATTCATTGAGAAACGTGGCAATGACACCAACATTATTGCCGGGTATCACTGGTTCGGTTCATGGGGGCGTGACACTTTCATCTCACTGCCCGGCCTTGCACTGGCCAGGAAATCAGAAGATCTGTATTCAGCTGTGATTGAAACGCAGGTTCGCCGCATGAGGGGGGGGCTCTTCCCAAACATGGGCGATAATGACAACCCTGCTTTTAACAGTGTTGATGCACCGCTCTGGTTCTTCCAGGCTCTGTGGAATTATGGCCTTGAGCCCAAAGAGACATGGAAGAAGTATGGTGCAGCCATGAAGGATGTACTAAATGCATACAGGGCCGGCACCTCCTTCGGTATACACATGAGGGAAAACGGCCTGATATATTCCGGTGCTCCGGGTAAAGCCCTGACATGGATGGACGCAGTGGTGAACGGTGTCCCGGTTACTCCACGTGAAGGTTATGCGGTGGAAATAAACGCGCTGTGGTATAATGCGGTATGCTATTCACTTGACTGTGCACGCAACGCCCGCGACAGGGCATTCGTGAAGGAGTGGGAAAAACTGCCCGAACTGATCGGCAGGTCATTCATCGAGACTTTCTGGGATGAGGAACTCGGTTACCTGGCTGACTATGTAAGCGACAGGGAGATGAGGAACATGCAGGTCAGGCCAAATATGGTCATCGCCACTTCTCTTCCGTATGTCATGCTGACACGGGAACAGATGAAGAGCATCCTGGATATTGTCAACAGGATATTAGTCACACCGAGGGGATTAAGAACACTGTCGCCGTCTGATACGGGGTATAAGGGTATTAATTGCGGCGATCAGGCTGCTCGTGACAATGCTTACCATCAGGGTACCGTGTGGCCCTGGCTCCTTGGCCCGTTCTGTGACGGATGGCTAAGGGTCTACGGCGAGGGAGGCGTATCACGCGTCAGGAAACTTATAATGGGATTCGAGGAAACACTTACTGAAGCAGGCATTTCCACTATCTCGGAAATATACGATGGTGATCCGCCACATTTACCCAGGGGGGCAATATCACAGGCATGGAGCGTCGGAGAAATTCTACGCATCTTCACACTGCTAGAAAAGAATTATCCAGAAAATAATAAATGATATGCGTGTCCTGATGTTTGGATGGGAGTTTCCTCCTCATATAGCAGGGGGGTTGGGAACAGCCAGCTATGGTCTCACACGCGGTCTGGCAGCCCACCGCGATATTGAGGTCATCTTCGTGGTCCCGAAAGCTTATGGCGATGAAGATCAGAGCATTGTGAGACTGATTGGTGCCAATACCGTCCCTGTAGCCTTCAAGAAGGTTAAATACAGGTATTTCCAGAAACCTGTTGAAAAGATCGAGGTCTTCTCCAAGCTGGTGCCATATACTGACCCCGAAGAGTTCTGGAAGATGACCCGTGGTGAGGTGGCTGATACCGATGTATTTGTCAGGACAAATAAGCATGGCAAGGTTGACTTCACGGGAAGCTACGGCGCCTCTCTGATGGATGAGATTCACAAATACTCAGTTGTGGCACAGGTAATCGCATCGGAACAGGAATTTGATATAATTCATGCGCATGACTGGCTTGCCTATCCGGCAGGGATAGCTGCCAAAGCCGTCTCTGGCAAGCCCCTGGTCATCCATGTGCACGCCACTGACTTTGACCGCAGTGGAGGGAACGTCAACCCTGTGGTTTACGGTATGGAAAAAGAGGGTATGGATGCAGCTGACAAGATCATCACTGTAAGTAACCTCACCCGTGATATAGTCATCAACAAATACAACATCGATCCGGCAAAGGTCGAGACTGTCTACAATGCCGTGGAGCCGCTCCATCATTCGGAGCTTGACATCCCCGACAGGGCTTATGACGACAGGATAGTTACCTTCCTCGGCCGCATAACCATGCAGAAGGGTCCCGAATACTTCATCGAGGCGGCCAGGTTGGTGCTTTCGAGGATGCCCAACGTAAGGTTCGTTATGGCAGGCTCAGGAGATATGATGGAACGCATGATGCGTCATGCCGCAGCACTGAAGATTACTGACAGGTTTCACTTTACGGGTTTCCTGCGTGGCAATGATGTCTTCACCATGCTGAGGATGAGCGATGTGTATGTGATGCCATCGGTCTCTGAACCTTTCGGCATCTCCCCACTCGAAGCCATGCAGTCAAATGTGCCGGTGATAATAAGCAAACAGAGCGGTGTGGCAGAGGTTCTTACTCATGCTGTCAAGGTCGATTTCTGGGATATTGAAGCCATGGCTGATGCCATTTACGGTATCCTGTCCTATCCGGCTCTCTCAAGGATGTTCATCATGAACGGCAAGGAAGAGGTCGACAAACTGAAATGGGAGAAGGCCGCCGGCCATGTCAGGAGTATTTATTCAGGAGTTTTGCAACAGACAAGATAAAAGATATGAGCACATCACAGAAAAAGGCAATATGCCTGTACTTCCAGGTTCATCAGCCCTTCAGGCTCAGACGGTACCGTTTCTTTGAGATGGGTCATGAACACTATTACTATGACGATTTTATGAATGAGTCTATCCTGCGGAAAATAGCCACAAACTGCTATCTGCCTGCAAACAGGATAATCCTTGACCTTGTAAGAAAGCATAAGGGCAAGTTCAGGGTCACATTCTCCCTGACGGGAATCGTTATTGACCAGTTCAGGCTATATGCTCCCGAGGTGCTCACTTCATTCAGGGAACTGGCTGAAACAGGATGCGTGGAGTTCCTGGCCGAGACCAATTCCCATTCCCTGGCATCACTCATGAGCAGGGAGAGGTATGAGAAGCAGGTGAAGGTGCACCGTGACAAGATGGTGGAATATATAGGTTATGAACCCACTTCCATACGTAATACCGAGCTTATCTATTCCGACGAGATAGGCAGCTGGATGGCAGATTTGGGTTACAAGGCTGTTGTCACTGAGGGAGCCAAACATATCCTCGGCTGGAAATCGCCTAACTACCTGTACTGCAATGCTATCAATCCAAGGTTGAAGGTCCTGCTGAGAAACTACACCCTCAGCGATGACATTGCCTTCCGATTCTCAAACAAGGAGTGGTCAAGCTATCCCCTGACAGCAGAGAAGTATGCCGGGTGGATAAAAGGCCTGTCATCAACTTCGGAACTGGTGAATATCTTCATGGATTATGAGACCTTCGGGGAGCATCAGAATAAGGAGACTGGCATCTTTGATTTTCTGAAGTATATGCCCGAAATGATCATTAAGAAGACACCCTTTAATTTTATGACGGTTTCAGAGGTAGCTGACAACTACCAGCCGGTATCCCTCCTGCATGTTCCGTCACCCATCTCCTGGGCTGACGAGGAGAGAGACCTCACTGCCTGGATGGGCAACGAGCTGCAGACAGCTGCCGTAAACAAGCTATACAGCCTTTCTGACAGGGTGGGCAAATGCAATAATGAACAGCTGATGCGTGACTGGGTTTATCTGCAGTCAAGTGACCATTTCTACTACATGTCAACGAAATTCTTCTCTGACGGTGCCGTGCATGCCTATTTTAATCCCTACGAGAACCCGTACCAGGCGTTCATGAACTACATGAACGTGTTGAGTGACTTTGAGATAAGGCTCAATACAATCTGCCCGCTTAATGTTCATGATGAAGTGGTCAACCGGCTCTCTGCAGATATTCAGAAACGTGATCGTATGATCATCGAGTTGCAGGAGAAACTCGCAAAACTTGAAAGGAAACCGGTGGTAGGAACAAAGAAGAAGGCCACTTTCGCCAGGAGCAGGACATCTGCTGCAAAGACTGCCATAAAAGAGACTGTAGCCAGGACCAGGACATCTGCTGCAAAGAAGGCCACGAAAAAGACTGCCATGAAGGGCAGCACTGCTGCCGGAAAAACCGCCGCGGTAAAACCCGTTGCTGCCAGGAAGAAGTCCGGCAGCAAATAATTACCGGGACTTATTTCAATGTGTAACTTATCTGCGCCTGGTGCGTATTAATTACTTATTAATTAAATGGAAATGAAAGCTGATTTTTTATTTGAGACAAGCTGGGAAGTATGTAATAAGGTGGGAGGAATTTATACAGTCATTTCAACCAAAGCACTCAACGTAACATATGAATTTGGAGATAATTATATACTAATCGGTCCCGATGTCTGGAGGGATGACAAGTCAAATCCGGAGTTCACACCTGATGACACGATGTTCCAGTCATGGAAGACCGTGGCAGCGCAGGAGGGGCTGATAGTAAAAACGGGCCGCTGGAACATAAGGGGCAATCCGCGTGTAATTCTGGTTGATTTCACCCCCTATTTCGGACAACAGAATGAAATTTTCGCCCGTTTCTGGGAAACATACAAGCTTGACAGTATTTCAGGCCAGTGGGATTATATTGAGCCGGCATTGTTTGGTTATGCTGCAGGTAAAATCATCGAAAGCTTTACCAATTTCTACCGTGAATATCCGAGGGTTATTGCCCAGTTCCATGAGTGGATGACCGGCATTGGCGTTCTTTACCTCGAGAAACATGCCCCCTGGGTTGCCACGGCATTCACCACGCATGCTACTGTTTTAGGCCGGAGCATTGCAGGCAACAACAGACAGCTCTACAGTCGTCTCAGGGAGTTCAATCCTGTGCAGACAGCTCACGAGTTCAATGTCACTTCAAAACAGTCGCTTGAAAAGATCAGCGCCCAGGTAGCCGATGTTTTCACCGCAGTAAGCGAAATCACCGGGCGTGAATGTGAGGCTTTCCTTGGGAAGAAGACAGACGTGATAACCCCTAACGGATTTGAGGACACTTTTGTACCTGCCCCTGAGAATTTTAATGCGGCACGCCGGGCAGCCAGGGACAAGCTCCTCTCAGTGGCACAGGCCCTGCTGGGGTATGACCTGCCGTCAGACACGCTGCTGGTATCCACCAGCGGAAGGTATGAGTACAGGAACAAGGGCATCGACCTTTTCCTCTCGGCACTGGGCGGGGTGAACAGGAAAACTGATTCCAACCGCCAGTGTGTTGCATTTATCCTCGTTCCTGCATATCACAAGGGTCCCAGGCAGGATCTCGCTGCTGCCCTTGCCAATGGCACGAGAGTGACTGAAGGTGACAAGTACCTGACCCATGGCCTTCATTATGTGAATGATGATCCGGTAATGAATCAGCTGGTGCGGGAGGGTATACATAACATAGCCTCTGAAAAGGTAAAGGTCATATTCGTTCCGTCATACCTGAACGGGAATGACGGTATCTTCAACATGGAATACTATGAGTTGCTGATCGGCTTCGATCTCACGCTCTATCCCTCTTATTATGAACCATGGGGTTACACACCGCTCGAGAGCCTGATGTTCCATGTACCCACCGTGACAACAAACCTTGCAGGATTCGGCATGTGGGTAGATAGCTACTTTGACGGGCCCGGCAACGGATGCCTCGTTCTGAACCGTACTGACAACAACGAGAAGGAGGTTACTGCCAGCATGGAGGAGTTCATCCGGAAATTCATGCGGATGAATCCTGAAGAGGCTGCCGCTGCCAGCCAGAAAGCCTGGGAGATATCACGGATAGCCAACTGGAACACTCTGTTCAGCTATTACAGCGAAGCATACCGGTTTGCACTCGAGAAAAGCGAGAAGAGAAGAGACCAGCCCAGGGATTACGCCCGCATACTGGAAGCTACCGAAGTGCAGGTGAGAAAACCGTTCCAGGCACCGGTATGGAAAGACATATATGTGCAGTCAGAGCTTCCTGAACGCATCGCTTACCTCAAGGAGCTCTCATCAAACCTCTGGTGGTCATGGAACAGCGAGGCTGAGTTTCTGTTCCGGCGGATGGACCCCACACTGTGGGAAGAGGTGGGGCACAATCCGAAGAGACTGCTTGAAGCTATTGATTACAAGAGACTTGTGGTTCTCTCAGACGACGAAGTGTTCCTGGATGATTCTGACAGAATCTACAAGGAGTTTACCGAATACCTGGCCAGGCCTCAAAATAGTGAGTTGCCTTCTGTGGCTTACTTCAGCATGGAGTTTGGCATACACCCAAGCCTGAAGATATACTCAGGAGGCCTGGGTGTTCTTGCCGGCGACTTTCTGAAGGAGGCAAGTGACTCAAACGTCAACATCACGGGCATCGGATTACTGTACAGGTACGGTTATTTCAGGCAGAAGCTGGGCCCGAGGGGAGAGCAGCAGGCTATCTATGAAGCCGAGGATTTCTCGCAGATTCCGGTTGAACCGGTGAAGGACAACAACGGTAATCATCTTACCATCCAGCTGACATGGCCCGGACGAACGGTGAAAGCCCGCCTGTGGCTGGCACCGGTAGGCAAGGTGAAGCTTTATCTCCTCGACACCGATTTTGAGGATAACACACCCGAAGACAGGGCAATTACCCACTATCTCTACGGGGGTGACTCAGAGAATCGCCTGAAACAGGAGCTGATCCTTGGCATCGGGGGTATGCGGGCTCTCCTTGCCATAGGAATTGAACCCGATGTCTATCACAGCAATGAGGGGCATTCAGCGTTCATCGGCTTTGAGAGGATGCGTCACCTCATTGAGGATGAGCACCTGACCTTTGAAGAGTCAATGGAGATAATCAGGGCATCAACCCTGTTTACCACCCATACCCCCGTTCCGGCAGGTCATGATGCCTTTGAGGAGGACCTGCTTAGAAAGTACATCTCACATTACCACACCAGGCTGAATATTACCTGGGATCAGTTGATGGCTCTCGGGCGTTGCCAGGATGATCATGAGCGCAAGTTCAACATGAGCTACCTCGCCACCCGCTTCTCCCAGGAGATGAACGGAGTGAGCCAGCTTCACGGGCATGTTTCACGCGGGCTCTTCTCCAGGCTCTGGCCCGGTTACCTTCGTGATGAGCTTTATATAGGCCATGTCACCAACGGTGTTCACTACTCTACATGGGTGGCACCCGAGTGGGAACAGGTTTACGAGAAACTCACCGGTACACGTCATTTTGACCTGTGTGACCGTGAGCAGTGGGCAAAGATATACCAACTGGAAGACGAGAAGGTTTATGAGACCAAGATGAAGCTCAAGAAGCGCCTGTTTGACAATATCCGCAAGCGTCTCCAGTCAGACATGCTCGAGAGGCATGTCAGCCCGCGCACCCTGATGAACATCAGCTCACACCTCAATGAAAAAGCCCTGACTATAGCGTTTGCCAGGAGATTCGCAACCTACAAACGTGCAAACCTGCTCTTCCGTGACCTTGACCGCCTCTCGAAAATCGTCAATAACCCCGAGAGACCCGTGCAATTCATTTACGCCGGCAAGGCTCATCCCAATGACGGCGGAGGTCAGGATCTCATCAGAAGAATCAATGAAATATCACAGATGCCCCAGTTCGCGGGTAAAGTACTGTTCCTTGAAAACTATGACATGGAAATGGCCCGTTACCTTGTGCGCGGTGCTGATATATGGCTGAATACGCCGACCAGACCCCTGGAGGCATCAGGTACCAGCGGCGAAAAAGCCGTTATGAACGGAACTATCCACTTCAGCGTTCTCGATGGATGGTGGGTTGAAGGATACCATGCCTTCGCCGGATGGGCACTGCCAAAAAAACGGACTTTTGCCAGCCAGGATCTTCAGGATGATGTTGACGCCGAAACCATCTATAACATGCTCGAGTACGAAATCGTCCCTGCATACTACTCAAAGGATGAGAACGGCATACCACGAGAATGGACCAGTTACATTAAAAACACCATGGTCAAGGTGGCACCCGAGTTCACTACCCGCCGTATGCTTAACGACTATATGGACAGGTACTACCGGAAACTATGGGAAAGAAGCCGCAGGATGACAGCTGATAATTATGCACTGGCCCGCGAGTTGGCAGCTTGGAAGAGCTATATTTCAAAAGCCTGGGATGAAATTGAGATAGTTAAATTTGATCTTAAAGGGCAGGAAAAGAATGTCTTCCGGTCAGGACACAAATACTCTACCGAGATCATCCTCGATATCAAGGATATTCCGGTGGAGAATGTTGGCGTTGAACTTGTTGTGACACGCCAGCTCAAGAACGGAGAACATGCCTTCTTCTCATCCGGGGAATTCAAATATGTAAACAGGAAGAAGGGGCGGGTTATCTTCGGGATAGAATTCCAGCCTGAAATGGCAGGCACTTTCTTCTACGGAATACGTATCTACGCCAAACACAGCGAACTACCTCACAGGCAGGATTTCTGCCTCCTGAGATGGGTCGACTGATTCTAGAGATCCATGATAGACTTTACCCTCTCCTGCAGGAGCACGACAGCTGTTCTTGCGGGGAGGTAAAGCTTCAGGTGATGGGGAGCCGTCACACCATAATGTCCCTGGTCAGGTTGTGAAAAGTAAGTTTGTGCCGTGTCGATACGTCCCTGACCTCCGAACAACGGATCATCTGTATCAAGAATGATCCTGAATTTTCCCCTGAGGGGAATTCCGTACCCGGTAAAAGACACCGTCGGATTGAAGTTCATCACCGTGACAAGTTCCCCGCGCTTAAATGCAATGATATTGTCAGCGTTGTTGACTGACAGTGTTTCAGTCAGCTGCAGTTGGGGCAGCCCGTATCTCTTTCCGGTTTCAACCATTGCCCTGTCGAATTCGTTCAGGAACCTGTACTTAAGCAGTTCATCACCTGCCAGTCTCCACTGCCTGCGAGCGTATTTGTAACTCCATCCGTTCCCCTCCCTCGGGAAATCGATCCATTCCGGGTGACCGAATTCATTGCCCATAAAGGTGAGGTAACCCCCTCCGGCCGCCATGAAGGTAAAGAGTCTTATCATCTTGTGGAGAGCCACGGCCCGGTCAATGATGAGGCTTGGGGTGAGAAGGCTCATTGAAGTATACATCTCCTTGTCAGCCAACCTGAAAATCAGGGTCTTGTCACCAACTAAAGCCTGATCATGCGACTCACAGTATGATACCACCCTCTCCTCTGCGCGATGCTGTGTGAGTTCATGCAGAAGGTACCCGAGATCCCATTCCTCATCAGGGATCTCCTTGACCATCTTTATCCAGATGTCAGGCACTCCCATTGCAAGCCTGTAATCAAAACCAATCCCGCCGGAGGCGACGGAGGCGGCAAGTCCGGGCATACCGCTCATCTCCTCTGCCACCGTCGTGGCATCATGGTTGAATTCATGGATCAGCTTGTTGGCAAGGGTCAGGTAAACGATGGCATCTGTATCCTGGTTGCCGTCAAAGTACTGTTTGTACGAAACGAAGTTGGACCCCAGTCCATGGTCATAGTAAAGCATGCTGGTTATGCCGTCAAATCGGAATCCGTCAAAGCGATACTCCTCCAGCCAGTATTTGCAGTTTGACAACAGGAAATGGTTGACCTCCGGCTTGCCATAGTCATAGCATAGTGAATCCCATGCCACATGCTTCCTCCGTGATCCGGAATGGAAATAAAGCCCGGGATCACCGTCAAGCAGGCCAAGACCCTCGAGAATATTTGCCACGGCATGTGAGTGAACCAGGTCCATGATTACTCTAAGTCCCATGCTGTGGGCGGTATCAATGAGTTCCTTCAGATCATCAGGAGTGCCGAAGCGTGATGAGGGGGCAAAGAGGCTTGAGACATGATAACCGAAGGAGCCGTAATAGGGATGCTCCTGGATGGCCATAAGCTGTATAGTGTTATAACCCAGGCTTTTCACGCGAGGCAGCACATTTTCGGTAAACTCCCGGTATGTACCGGTCCGTTCTTCTTCAGTAGCCATACCTACATGTGCCTCGTAAATGAGAAGTGAAGGAGGCGGGGGAGGTGCCTTGTGTTTTATTATATACCCGTTTTCAGGATTCCATACCTGGCCGGAGAAGATCTTGGTGACATCATCCTGAACAGCGCGGGTGACATAGGCTGGTATCCTTTCACCGTGGCCGCCCTTCCATCTGACAATCATCTTATAAAGGTCACCATGCGAAAGCATCTCAGCATCGAACTCACCCACCCAGTCTCCTTCTGCCGTCCGGGTGAGGGCATACCGCCTGTCTTCCTTCCACCGGGAGAATGTCCCTGTCAGAATGACAGAGGTGGCATTCGGGGCATGCTCCCTGAAAATCCAGCCTTTCCCTGTGCGGTGAAGGCCGTACCAGTGATGTCCGTTGGCATAGTCGGTCAGGGTCCGGCCGCCGGTAAACAGTTTCTCACGGTCACTTATGTAGGTAAGCCGCGCCTCAATAATCTCCCTGTAGGGATCAAGCCACGGATCAACATGGTAAAATCTCTCTGCCATACCCTCTGCCTCTATGTTACAGTCAATATAAAGATAGGATTTTATTAATTTTGTTATCTCATTCAGTTCATGAAAGTCTATTACGGCTATACAGGCATCTCATTCAACGACCCGGTGATTACCATGGGTGTCTTTGACGGCGTTCATCTCGGACACCGGATGCTTCTCCGGCGTGTTACAGAGGAAGCTTTGAGGGAGGGGACTGATGCAGTTGCAGTTACCTTTGATCCTCATCCCCGAATTGTGCTTTCAGGCGATCCCGGTCATCTGAGCTTCCTTACCGACCTCGGGGAGCGGATAGCTCTGTTGCGCGGGACAGGCATAGGCCACCTCGTAGTCATCCCCTTTACCGTTGAATTGAGCAGGATGACTGCCTCCGCATTTGTCGATTCCATTCTTTGCCGCCATCTAGGCGTCCGCCACCTCATTACCGGGTACGACCACCATTTCGGAAGACGCCATGAGGGTGACAGCAACACCATCATTGAGTGCTCGGCAAGGATGGATTTCAGGGTAACCCGCGAGGAAGCATACATGGTTGACGGGGAGGCTGTCAGCTCATCGCTTGTCAGGAATGCCCTGGGCGAAGGGTACATTGAAAAAGCTGCATCAATGCTTGGTTATGATTATTTCATAAGGGGAAGGGTGGTTTCCGGAAGGAAGATCGGCAGGGGCATGGGCTTCCCGACTGCCAATATTGTTCCGCTCTTTGCACACAAGCTGATACCCCGTACCGGTGTCTATGCCGTGGAGGCAGCCGTTGAAGGTGAATCAGACAGGTACATTGCCATGCTCAACATCGGGCACAGGCCTACAATTACTGACAGTGACGGTACACGCACGATAGAGGTGCACCTGGTTGACTTTGCCGGCGATCTTTACGGGAAGGTAATCACTGTATCATTCCGTCACAGGCTGCGTGATGAGATGAAGTTTGAGAGTGTGGATGCACTTGCAGCCCAGTTGGCCCTCGACCGTGAGAGGACCATCGCCCTGCTGGGTCACTGAACAATAATCCCTTTTTTTAGTTATCTTTGCAAACTTAAAAATTCACTGACATGCCATTCATTAACAACGATCTTCAGTACAAGGTAAAAGACATATCACTGGCCGGATTCGGTCGTAAAGAGATAGAGATAGCTGAGAAAGAGATGCCGGGGCTCCTCTCTGTCAGACGCAAGTATTCAGGCTCCAGGCCTCTCAGTGGAGCAAGGATAACCGGCTCGCTCCATATGACCATTCAGACTGCCGTCCTCATAGAAACTCTCAGGGAGCTTGGCGCAGAGGTCAGATGGGCAAGCTGCAACATCTTCTCCACACAGGATCATGCCGCTGCTGCAATAGCCGCTGCCGGAATCCCGGTGTTCGCCTGGAAGGGTGAGACTCTCGAGGAGTACTGGTGGTGTACAGCACAGGCGCTGACATTCCCCGGCGGAAAAGGCCCGAACCTCATTGTTGATGACGGCGGTGACGCATCTCTGCTCGTACATATGGGATATAAGGCTGAAAAAGACCATTCGGTTCTTGAAGCTAAACCGGCAAGCCGGGAAGAGGCGATAGTACTTGACACACTGAAGCGGATACTGAATGAGGATCAACAGAAATGGCACAGGACAGTAAAGGAGATGAAGGGTATCTCCGAAGAGACAACCACAGGTGTGCACCGGCTTTACCAGATGATGGAGGCAGGTGAGCTGCTCGTTCCGGCAATCAATGTCAATGATTCGGTTACCAAGAGTAAGTTCGACAATCTCTATGGCTGCCGCGAATCACTCGCTGACGGCATCAAGAGAGCAACGGATGTCATGATAGCAGGCAAGGTCGTTGTTGTATGCGGATACGGTGACGTTGGCAAGGGATCAGCAAGATCGATGAGGTCTTACGGCGCCAGGGTCATCGTGACCGAGATCGATCCTATCTGTGCACTCCAGGCAGCAATGGAAGGCTTCGAGGTAAGGACCGTGGAGGAGAGCCTGGCGGAGGGCAACATATTCGTAACTGCGACTGGCAACCGCGACATCATCACCATTGAACACATGGAGAAAATGAAGGACCAGGCCATCGTCTGCAATATAGGTCACTTTGACAATGAGATACAGGTTGATGCTCTTAATGCATTCAAGGGCATCACGAAGATCAATATCAAGCCGCAGGTTGATAAGTATGTGTTCCCTGACGGTCACGCAATTTTCCTGCTTGCTGAGGGCAGGCTTGTAAACCTTGGCTGTGCCACGGGCCATCCTTCGTTCGTGATGAGCAACTCGTTCAGCAACCAGACGCTGGCACAGATCGAGCTATGGACCAAAGACCACGCAATCGGTGTTTACCGGCTTCCGAAGCAACTCGATGAGGAAGTGGCGCGCCTGCATCTTGCGCAGCTAGGCGTCAGCCTGACAAAGCTTACCGGGGCTCAGTCTGACTATATAGGTGTCCCTGTGGGCGGTCCCTACAAGCCTGACCATTACAGGTACTAGGCTAAGACCTGTTAATTATTCCAGACATGAAGGTATGTGCCGGAAATACCGGTCTTATAGATCTTTAGCGGGTATTGTCCGGGGCCCGACGATTTGCTGCCGAAACTGGGAAGAGCATAATAAGTGCTGCACTGAGGACATACTGCATAAATGCCATCGATATTTACAGCTTTGCTAAGTGATTCATTAACGAAGCAGTGCGGGCATGTGCGATCATATGCATAAAACATGTCCCAATCAGCATGATAGAGAATGATGCCATTTCCGTCATAACCAGCTGCTCTGGGTCCCCAATTGTTAGTTGATGCTGATATATAAACACTGCTAGTTATAGTTGAAACAAAATCAAAGAAATAGACGTCAGATCGCAGATCAACATAGAAATCGACATAAACATCCGGAATGACATCATTTTTATTCCTTTCGCATGAAACAGCAGTCATGAGAAGCAGGATACAGACCAAAAAAATCCTTAAATTTGAAACTGACATGGGCTTGCTTCCGTTTCTGTAAATGTAGTTATTTCCAGTCTGACGCGGCTAACTGAAAAACGAAATGAAGAGAGGGTTAGTATTATTAAGGTTTGTATCAGCGGTAATCGTTCTGCTTTTTGTGGTGCAGGTAACCGAGTGCAATGCGCAGAAGAATGCCACTAAACGGTTTGAGAGGGAGACCTTCGGCAAATCGCGCCGCAGCAAGCCTGTGAAGGAGAGCGGTGAGAGCAAGGCAGCGGCAAAAGCAATGAAGGAACAGGCCAGGAAGGAGGCAAGGCGTGAAAAGGAGGATGATAAGGCCCTGAGGCAGCTGAGGGACAGGCATTACCAGATCCAGAGCGAGGGGACAAAGATGCGAATGGAGAACAACAACAGGAACACTGCAGAGAAATACAAGGTCAAAAGGCAGAAACAGCGCAGGGAGCAGACAGAGCCTGACCTGAAGAAGCCCCGGCAGCCGGCGCCTGACCGGACCGGGCCAAAGCTGAAGACCAAGGATCCTTCAAAGCAACCTGAAATGAAGCAGCAAAAGCAAAAGGCCAGGTCGAAGGTAAAGGATCCATCGAAGCAGCCGGTGCTGAAGCAGGGAAAGAAGAGGGTAAAGACGGTTGATCCGAAGAGACAGCCGAAGATCAAGCAACACAAGGTAAAAAAATACTGAAGCAGATGGAAGATATTGGTAACCTGATTTTTTATATAGTACTGGGGATCATTGCCCTGGCAGGATCATTCCAGGGTAAGGGCAAAAAGAAGCCGGGCGCCCCTAAACCTGTACAGCACAAGCCGGACATATTTACCACTAAAACCCCGGCAGGAACTACAGCACAGACATCAAGACCGGCGGCTTCCACTGTCAGGCAGGAGAGGCCAATACCTTCCACTATCAGGCAGGAGAGATCCGTCCCCAAACCTTCACCATGGACCATTCCGGCCGGACAAACCCTGGAGGGAAGATACGATGAACCGATGGCCCGTGATTTCAGCCGCGAGGGAAACATCAGGGATGACCTTGCGGGCGCTTTCAGCAGCGAGGGATCGATCGCATCCGGAATGGGCGAAGCCTTCGCCCGTGAGGGCTCCATTGCAGATTCCATGGCAGCCGCTTTTGCTTCAGAAGGTATGTCAGCCATGGGTGAGTCAGCAATCGGCGAATTTGTTCATAACGAGATATCAGACAGTGAGATAGGTGATGCTCCGGGCTATGATTATGAAACCCTGCCCGGTGCTGATATCCACACCGGAGGATTTGACCTGAAAAAGGCAGTAATTTATTCGGCCGTTCTTGAGCGTAAAGAGTACTCCCGCTGATTACCTGATATTTACTAAAGAAGAGGGATTTGTTTTTTAATTAAAAAATCTTTATATTTGTTCTTTGAAGAGTTCCGGTAATGCCGGGATTCTTCTTATTTTTTAACCTATTTAAAAGAAATTATGTCGGAATTTGTTTATGTCACGGAAGAGGGGCTCCAGAAAATGAAGGAGGAGCTTGATCAGCTCCGTAATGAAAGGCCGGCTATTGCACGTATGATTGCCGATGCCCGCGACAAGGGTGACCTTACAGAGAATGCCGAGTATTCTGCTGCCAAGGAGGCACAGAGTATGCTTGAGATGAAGATAGCCAAGCTGGAAGACATGGTGGTCAGGTCTCGGATAATAGACGGCTCCAGGATAAACACCAAAACGGTGCAGATCCTGAACAGGGTAAGAATCCTCAACAAGGCAAACGGTGCACTGATGGAATACCAGCTGGTCCCTGAAGGCGAGGCTAATCTCAAGGAGGGTAAGCTTGCTGCAACATCGCCCATAGCACAGGGATTGATGGGCAGGAAGGTTGGTGATGTGGTACAGGTTAAAGTCCCCGTCGGAATTATTCCTTTTGAGATTTTAGAGATATCAATCTGAAAACAGGATATTATGGCATCAATATTTACACGCATCATCAATGGTGAGATACCCTGCTACAGGGTGGCAGAGGATGAACGCTATATTGCATTTCTGGACGTGAGACCGCTTAAGGCGGGCCACACTCTGGTGGTCCCGAAGAAGGAGGTGGATTACATATTCGATATGGATGAGGATGCCCTTACCGGAATGATGATCTTTGCCCGGAAAGTGGCCAGGGCGATGAAGGAGGTGATTGAATGCAGAAGGATTGGTGTGGCAGTGATCGGACTGGAAGTACCCCACGCCCATATTCACCTTATACCCATCTCAAGGGAGGGTGACATGCTCTTTACCAATCCCAGGGTCTCCCTGTCACCGGAAGAAAATGAACAGCTGGCAAAAGAGATAGGAGCACATGTGAAGCTCTGATCAGACCACACAATAAAAAAAAGAGGCTGTCTCAAAGGGGCAGCCTCTTTTT
>ENA-UOOK01000215-UOOK01000215.1-fermentation-metagenome-genome-assembly--contig:-NODE-215-length-73477-cov-6.633080_pt1 | contig 73477 bp, 104 predicted proteins | sample MGYA00245777_ERZ724023 | MGnify/ENA primary metagenome ERZ724023 (study PRJEB28704, sample SAMN03018312) | fermentation metagenome | biome: anthropogenic terrestrial biome; feature: soil; material...
CCGCAGGTTCGAGTCCTGCCGGGCGCACCACTAAGAATATTGATAAGACTGCTTTTAGCAGTCTTATTTGCTTATGATGCTCTTTTTAGAAATCGTTAGAAATCGCTTTAATTTGGAGGCGTAGCCTACAGGTAGCCTACAGGTAGCCTACAAAAACAACAAGCTTATATCTTTTCTATAGCTTGCCTCAACTCTTCTAAGTCTGTGTGTGTATAGATATTTGCTGTAGTAGAGTAATCTGCATGTCCAATTATTTCTTGGATTGCTTTAGTATTAGCTCCGGCTTTACTAAGGAGACTTGCAAATGTGTGCCTAGTGGAGTGAGGTACCAAAATTCTTACCCCTGCTTTTTCAAGAGTAGGGTAATAGAGTTGAGTTCGGTAGTAATCCACCAGTATTCTTTGACCGTTTCGATTAATAATATAGCTGCCATCCGTGTTATACCACTGTCTAATATAATTTTGTATTTTAGGGTGAATAGGTATAGTTCTGTTCTTACCAGCTTCTGTTTTGCTTCCACCTGTGATAGTCATCGCTTTAAGGTCTATGTTAAATTTTGTGAGCTTCAGAAGCTCGCCAATTCGCATTCCAGTATATATTAGTATCAGTATGCTATTAGCCCACTGATCATCCTCAGCTAATTTCTCTATAGCTTTTATTTCGATCTCAGTGAAGCATTCGCGTCCTTTTGCAGTTTCTTCTGGTAATTTAACTAACTCTGCGTAGTTCTTGCTAACTATATCATCAGCCATCGCATATTGGTACAGCAACCCAGCAAGCACCTTGACTTTGTGACAAGACGACTTACTTAATCCCGCTTTACTCATGCTAGTTATAACATCTTGCAAATGTGATGTCTTAATATCTTGAAATTGCATATCTGACAGTTTGGAGAGATGCTTCCAAGCGGCATTATAGGTTTCCCTAGTGCTTTTGCTTATGGTTTCGTATTTTAGGTTAGCCCATTCCTCAAAGAGCGCATTAAGGGTTATCCCTGAGCGCTCTCCGATGGGGTTCTTGTTATATTCAGTAAGCGCTGATATAGCCTCCGCTCTTGTTTTGTAGCTTCCTACGTAATACTTTAGTTGCTTGCCATCTTCTGCCCAGCCCGTAGTCACGCGAGCAACCCACGAGTTGCGGCGATTACCCTTTACTTTGTATACGCTACCAAATCCATTTGGCAACTTCACGAGGATCAACCCCCTACAACATACTTTGAAAGAATATAGCTTTGCCCAAAATCTTTATTTCAGCAAAATCTTCTGCTGTGTAATACCGCGGTTGGTAGTTAGAATTTTCGGGCTTAAGGATAATGCCGCCATTGTTCTTATAAAACCTTTTAAGAGTAGCTTCGTTATCTAGTAGTACCACAGCTATTTCTCCATCGTCCACAGCTGACTGTTTTTTAACAAACACTACATCGCCATTGTTTATTCTGGCATCGACCATACTGTCACCCTTTACCTGCAAGCAGAAATCAACATCCAGGCATTCATCCACCTCTACATATGTTCGGCAATCCTCGTACGCATAAATTGGTTCTCCTGCGGCTATAGTTCCGAGCAGGGGGACCTTTTTTGTTTTAAGTGAAAGGATGCTTTCAGGCTCGTCCATCCCCATGATCCACAGTGGTGATACCCGCAACGCCTTTGCTAAAAGGGCCACGTTATTCCTTCTCATGTTTTCGATAAAACCTGTTTCCCATTTCATAACTGTGCTTTTACTAACACCAACTAAATTTCCTACATCTTCTAAGGTTAATCCTAACTCTAATCTTCTTTTTTTTAATTTGCCTCCCATTTCCATGCACAATCACCTCATCCTTTGTAATACTATTATAAACATATTTGCTTCATATATGCAACAATTTGTATCAATATTGAGGTAAAAGTTTCCAAAAGTGCTTGCATGTGTTTCAAGCATGTGCTAGACTAAAAGTAGTCTAAAGGAAACATAAGAAAGGAGTTATAAACATGAGAGTAAACGAACTAAAAGCAGAAGCAGTACGTAAAGGGTTGACTATAGACGAAGTAGCTGAAAAAGCAGGCATCAAAAAAACTACTATGTGGAGAAGGATACAGGACTCGGGTAATTTCACGATTAAAGAAATCGAAAGTATTGCTAATACTTTAGATTTAAGTGGGATTAAGATATTGGAAATTTTTTTTGACGAGAAAGTTTTCTAAAGGATACAGAGGAGGTGTTCGCTCGTGACTTTGCAAGAGCTGGAGGCAAAAAGGCCGCCCAAGATAACAGTCCAGGAAGCGGCAAGAATCATGGGGGTAACGCCAAGATTTATTCACATGGGCCTTCAGTATAATAAGTTCGGTTTTGGTACTGCGATTAAAATGTCGAAGCGCTGGAGCTATTACATTAATACAGAGAGATTCTTGCAATACATGGCCGGTGATGACTTAAAAAAGGAGGCTTAAGTATGAACGAATTACAAGAAAAGAAAGTTTTGACTCTTGATAGTCGAGAAGTTGCGGACATGGTAGAAAAAAGGCATGCTGACTTAATGAGAGACATCAGGAAATATGAAGAGTTTTTAACCAACGCAAAAATGCGTTCGTTAGATTTCTTTATCCCAAGCACTTATGCAGACAGTAAAAAAGAAGAAAGACCCAACTATCTAGTCACCAAAAAAGGTTGCGAGTTTATTGCTCACAAACTCACCGGCCAGAAAGGAGCAATCTTCACAGCGACATACATTAACCGCTTCCACCAGTTAGAACAAAGCTTAGAACAAGCTGTTACAATGCTCACCGAAGAGCAGAGATTACAGCTGGCTATCTTCCAGGCCAGGACAGCAGAGGAAGCAGGAGTGGCGGCGGCTAACCTCGACAGATACAGACGCAAGCAACTAGAAGAAACCAAGAAAGCACTGGACCATAAGACCGAAGTCATTAAAGGCGTAACAGAAGACATTGACATCTACACAAAACGCAATGTTCTCAACAAAGTTGTTCGCTACAAAGGAGCTAACTTCTCGGAGCGCTGGAACGAGCTTTACGATCGATATAAAGAAGTCTATTCGGTTGATTTAAGAGCCAGATGCGAGGGTTACAATCTAAGGCAGAAAAAAGGTAAGGACAAGCTGTCGGTAGTTAAGTATGCTGAAAAGTTTGGTCACATAGATAATCTCTATAAGATAGCACTGAAACTTTACGAAACTGATATCAAAGAAATTTTGGAGCATCTAAAAGAGATAGCTTAAGGGGTTGATGTTGTGCTTACTGGTTACGATAAGTACCTTTTCCTTCTTCGAATAGACTTTGAAATCTGGTCTTATTATGGGACGCAAGATAACGCCTTGATGGTATTAAAAAGAATGGCAGAAGCAGATGGTTACAAAATTGAAGACGGAGACATTTATGTCGGAAACTTAAGCGGTTCTAGGGCTATATGTTTAGAAGAGATTGTAAAGGAGGGCTAGGAATGGAGACAAAGGGCAGTAAATACGATTCGTCCGAAAGCATCTTACTGAAATACAGCGAGCTATTCGAAAAAGCAGTTTACGACATTTTGTTTGAAATGCTAGAAGAAGAAACGGCTTCAGCCAGAGATGCGGCAGAACGCCTGAAACAAATTATTGAAGCAGAAAAGGAAGGACGGCTTGTAATACTTCCAAGCGAAAGCGAGGAAATTGTCAACGCTATTGAAGTCGCATTAGGACTAAAGCTTTATGACTGGCAAAAAGCTTATATGTTCGGATGCAGTGGCTACCTAGCGCCAGGCCGGCAAACTGGCAAAACTCTTGCATGGATACTAAAAATACTGCTATCAGAAGGCCCTCCGCTTCATCTATATAATCCGGCCGTGTTGCGCGAGGTTTGCGACTCTACCGCGCATGGTAGTCAATATTTTATCTGGTTTAAGAACCAGCTAAGAAAGGTGTACTATACGCTACTATATGATTCTTTTTTAAAGCCAAAGCTCAGAAAGATATATTTTACCCAAAGAGAAGCTCGGAACGATGAGTATTCAAAATGACTAGAATGGGAGGGTTAGGAATGGAAGAAAACATTTACGAAATCATTGAAGGAACTCTAGATAACTTTGACACTGCATTCGACAAAGCGGTTAACCAGATTATTTTTACACTCAAGAAAGACGCCAAGAATTATGGCGAGGCTATGCGAAATCTTCTCAAGTTTAAGATGGGACTTTATAATTCTCGTGGCATAAACAGCAAATATACGAGCTTACTTGATGTTGTAACCAGGACAATGTTGGACGAGATGAAGAGTCTGCAGATAAAGGAGGATTAGCATGTATACCATCTACATCACCAGAGCGGATGGGATCAGAAGACAGGTCTGTCGGTTGAGTTCCAAAGATAAAGCAGTAGACCTAGCGCACCGGCTACTAGATACTGCACCGAAGGGGTTTCCGATTGTTGTAGAAGTTTTTCGAGGCACTTTCCAATTAATGGTAGCGGCATAGGGGGTAAGGTAATGATTCTTAAGAGCCTGGAACTCACCAATTTCAAGGGCATCAAGCATTTTGTTTTTAAGCCAGACGGCAAAAACATGAACGTTTACGGCGACAACGGCACAGGCAAGACAACTTTGTATGATGCTTTTCTGTGGCTACTTTTTGACAAGGATTCACAAAACCGGTCAACCTTCGCAATCAAGACACTAGACAAGAACGGCGAACCGGTGCATGGGTTAGAACACGAAGTATTGGCAGTGCTTGGTTTAAGCGATAAAGAGCTAACACTAAAGAAGAGTTATAAAGAAAAATGGACCAAGAAACGCGGTTCTACAACTGAAGAATTTACCGGCCACACAACAGACTACTTCATCAACGACGTACCAGTAAAAAAGAGTGAATATGATGCGAAAATAGCTGAAATAGCGAACGAAAACGTCTTTAAATTACTTACTAATCCGTCATATTTCAATGAACAGCTCGGCTGGCAGGATAGGCGAGCGAACCTCTTGGCTATAGCTGGAGATATAGCAGACGCAGAAATTATTAAAACGAGCAAAGAGCTTGCAGAATTACCCGCGATACTGCAAGGCAGGAGCATAGACGACCACAAAAAAGTTATCCAAGCTAAGCGCTCAGAGATAATAAAAGAACTAGAAAAAATACCAGTTCGCATTGACGAGATAAAAAGAGGATTACCAGAGATTGACGATAGTATCGACTGGGCAGATTTGCCCGCCGTCATCGAGGCAACCAACAACTTGATTAGCAAAAAACTTAAAGAGATTGCCACACTTGAAAGCGGCGGGGGGATAGCAGAAAAAACAAAACAGCTTAACGAAATAGAAGCAAAAATCATCAAAGAAGAATCAGCTCGTTTACACGAAAAAGAAGAGATTATTAGGCAAAATCAAGCTAAACACGCTGAAATACGAGTAAATATCAGAGATTGTGAAGACAAGATAGAGCGAGCAGAGAATGCAAAAGAATGTTGGGAAGAAGAAGTTAGCGAGCTTGAATCTAAGATGGCCAAGCTCAGAAACGAATGGACAAACATCAACAACCAAGAAGTCGAGATAGAAAACACTTGCCCGACCTGCGAACAACAGCTACCAGAACACAAAATCGAGGAAGCTATTGCAAAGTTTAACCAAGCTAAAGCAGAGAAACTGGAAGAAATTACCGCAACTGGCAAACAGCTTAAAGCCAGAGCGGACAACATTAAAACAACCATCACTAAAAAAGATGAGGATATTAAGACACTTAACGAGAGTTTGGCGGAGCTACAAACTAGACTAGATGCTTCTCAAAAAGAAATAGAGCAACTAAAGAGCAGAGAGATAGCGCTTGATAAGAGTTTATTTGATGAACGAAAGCAGCTCGAAAACGAAATAACAGAGCTTGAAAATAACAGCAAAGACGCAATCGAAAAAGCAGAAGATGAATACGCAAAACTTAAAGAAACATTGGCCAATTTGGAACAAGTGCAACAGAATATTAAAGCCCGCAACGAAGCAGAAGCGAGAATCGTGGAGCTTAAAGAACGAGAAAGAGTTCTAGCAAAAGATTATGAGCAACTTGAACGAGAGCTAAACCTTGTAGATCAGTTCACCAGAGCCAAAGTCTCCATGCTTGAAGACAAAATAAATAGCATGTTCAAGCTGGCCAAGTTCAAGCTTTTTGAAACGCAAATAAACGGCAGTATAAACGAAGTTTGTGAAACAATTTATAACGGTGTTCCATACTCGCAAGGATTAAATAACGCGGCTCGCATTAATGTTGGCTTAGATATTATATCGACTTTTTCCAAGTGGTACGGCTTCACCGTTCCAATTTTCGTTGATAATGCGGAAGCGGTTACAGAGTTGCTACCAGTTGGCGCGCAGGTCATCAGATTAGTTGTTTCAGAGAAAGACAAAAAACTCAGAATTGAGGAGGCAAAATAATGGCAGAACAAACAAAAGCAATCAGAGTCAAGCCGATGGACAAGCTTAAAGCTGTTTTGAATGTAGATAGTGTCAAGCAACAATTCCAGAACGCACTAAAAGAGAATTCCGGGGCATTTTTGGCGAGCATTATTGATCTTTATGGATCAGACACTTATCTGCAAGAGTGTGATCCTAACTTAGTTGTTATGGAAGCGCTGAAGGCAGCTACCTTAAAGCTACCCATAAACAAACAGCTAGGCTTTGCTTATATAGTTCCGTACAAGCAAAACAAACAGAAAGGCGTTGCAATACCGCAGTTTCAGCTGGGTTACAGAGGTTATATCCAGTTGGCCATGCGTACCGGTCAATATAGATTTTTAAATGCTGGTGTAATTTGTGAAGGTGTGAAGGTCGATAAAAACATTTTGACTGGAGAAGTTGCTTTTAGCGGAGAGCCAGAGAGCGATAAGGCCCAAGGGTACTTTGCTTATATGGAGCTACTGAATGGCTTTAGTAAAACGGTTTATATGACAAAAGCGGAAGTAGAAGCGCATGCTAAGAGATACAGTAAAAGCTACAATTATTCAAACTCCGCCTGGCAAACCAACTTTGACGAAATGGCGCAGAAAACAATGATACGTAATCTCTTGTCTAAAAACGGCATCCTTTCTACAGAAATGGTCGCGGCGTTTAGCGCAGATGCAGACGATATTGACGGAAGAGCCGCTACTGAAATCATTACAGAAGCCAATCAGGAAGAGCTGGACTTAACTACAGTCGAGTGCGAAGTAACCGACGAAGACGAGGCCAAGCAAGGCTCTCTAGAAGGACCAGGCTTCTGATGGACATTCAGGTGCTGGGGACTGGCAGCAAAGGCAACTGCTACAGAATTAGTGACGGCAAGACAAGCCTACTGCTAGACTGCGGTCTCCCCGTTAAAAAAATAAAGGAGGGCCTAAAGTATAGGCTCTCCGACATAGATGGTTGCCTGCTTACGCATGAGCATTTTGACCATAGTAAAGCGGCCAGAGATATGCTCAAAGCCGGCATAGATGTCTATATGTCGGAAGGTACGAGAGATGCTCTAAACATCAACGAGAGCCACAGACTGAATATTGTTGAGCCTAAAAAGCAGTTCCGGTTAGGCAGTTTAGAGGTTATGCCATTCGACACCCAACACGATGCAAAAGAGCCGCTTGGGTACCTGGTTGGGAGTAATGCAACTAGAGAAGTGCTGCTCTACGCAACAGACACTTACTATTTAAAGTACAAATTCCCTGGCCTTACGCACGTTATGGTTGAATGCAACTACATTAAAGACATTCTGGATAACAATTTATATGCCGGCAAGATACCGCTGACACTTAGAGATAGGCTTGTAGAATCTCATTTTAGCTTGGATAACCTTAAAAACTTCTTTAGAGCAAACGACTTGAGCAAGGTTAAAGAAATTTGGCTTATTCACATGAGCGACGGTAATTGTGACGAGCAGAGAGCTAAGAAAGAGATTCAAGAGGTAACCGGTAAACTGGTTTATGTACCTTGAGGGAGGGGCTGAAAATGGTTGTCATTGACCACATTTTCTATATGACGGTAGAGGGGCAAGTGGTGGCAGTAGCGCAAGCAGGTGATGGCTATTACTGGGTTACAGGAAAAAAGACCGGCAAAGAAGATAATTTGATGATGGCAATTAAAATAGCCGCAAGACATGCAGCAAGGGAAGCTAAGAGAGAGGAAATCTTAGTAGGTTAGGAGGCGATAGCGTGAAAGCCCTACAAACAACGAGAGAGCGTGCGATTAAACACGCTCTCCACAGGGTAGACTGCAGCCTTTGCAAAGCTAGAGTTAAGAGCTGGCTAGAAAAGGCCGCAGATATAATATTCTTCAGTGAAGCGTTTGAGTCCTGCATGTGTGCATTGATTGTGGTGGGAGGCCTTTATTTCGCGGTGCATTTAGCTATAGCAATTTTCAGAGGGTGGTTATAGTGGACAAGCTACAAGACAAAAGGCGAGCAGGTTGGTTTTGGGATTCGAATACGATATTTGATTCAGGGTTATCAGCTTACGCGATACTAGTAAGGCTTTATCTTGCTAGATGCGCAGACAGTGACGGTGTAAGCTTCCCAGCAATAGCTACTATAGCAAATAAGTGCAATATAAGCAGGGCTTCTGTTGTCCGAGCTCTCAAAGAGTTAGAGGCAAAAGGCTGGCTATGCAGAGAGCCGAGGATAATACCAGGAACAAAGGCAAAAGCAACAACAATTTACACACTCATAACACCTAGTGAAGAAGCAGCATCAACGTCAGAAACTGCTGACCTAGGTTCACACAGAACCGAGGGTAGGTTCTCACAGAGCCTAGGGTCGGCTCACACAGAACCGAGGGTAGGTTCTCACAGAACCAGAGAAGGACTACCCATAGAAGGACTACCTAATAAAGGACTACCCATAGAAGGACATATGTGTGCATCAGAACCAGAACAGCAAGATAAATATACTGCCGAGTTCGAATCATTTTGGCAAGAGTATCCAAGGAAAAAAGAAAAGAAGCGAGCTTACCGAGCGTGGAAAGCTGCTCTCAATAAAAAAGCAGAACCGCAACAGTTAATTACTGCCGCTAAACATTACTTCTACCACACTACAACAGAGCGAACAGATCAGAAATATATAAAGCACCCTTCGACATTCTTAGGACCAGACGAACCGTGGCGAGAGTGGCTAGAACCACCGAAGATTGGAGGCGGTAAGAGTGGCAAGTACGATCCAACAGCAGTCGACTGGGAAGCTGAAGCCGCAAAGTACCTGTCTTAAAGCCGGGACCTGCTTAAACGGCAGATACACGGATGAATATATAGACTACAACATGCTACCAGCTAAAGAGTATACGGAATATATGGAAGCAATGAAGAACGGTACTGCACTAGACGGATATAAAACATGCCCAAGATGGGGATTACCTGCTTACTCTGAACTGGCTTGTATCAGAAAAAGAGATGCTTGGCCATCGAAGCTTAGGCAAGCTGATATACCTGCAAGATACGAGTTTGCAAACAGAAGCGGCATAGAACTAGATCAAACAGCGATAAAAAGCTGGAAAATAATTAATAAATACATGGATAATTTAGAGACATATATGGGAGCTGGGCAAGGATTGATAATGTTTGGTAGCTTTGGGACGGGCAAGACTACAGCGGCGGTCGTGGTGGCACAAGAAGCTTTAAGCAAAGGCTACTCTGTAAAGTTCCTGGGTGTCGACTACCTCACGGCTGAACTGCGAGGTATGCAATACGAACAGGCGGCAATCTTCAGAAACGAACTAGCGGAGAAAGACTTGATTGTTCTTGATGGCCTCGAAGCAGACGCGGATGGGAAGTGGCTATTAGAAGAGGTCGGAGCAATAATTTCTAGACGATATGACAACAGAAAAGCAATAATAATTACTACTAATAGCACGCCAGAACAATTACAAAACAGCGCTTTACCTCAAAGATATGTTGAGCGCATACTGCACAGTTGTAAGGTTGTCCCACTCACTGGGAAAAATTGGCGAGAAGGAGCATTGTAAAATGAAAATTACCTTACCGGACCTTCCGATTGTTGAAACATCAGATTTTGTGACACAGATGGCCAAGGTAGAAGAAGAAGCTAGGGAGCTCGTTGAGTCTATTGAGTTATATCAGCCAGGTAGCGATTCATCACTCTACGACATGTTGGGCGAGGCACTAGATGCAGCCCAAGCGATTGCCGGGCTACTAGAGCTTATAGACGATTCAGTGCTTGATAATGCGATAGAAATTCATACCGAAAAGTTACAAAGAAAGTATGCTGCAAAAGGTTATACAGTAGTAATACGCAGGGAGGTAAGATGATGAATAAAGCTATTTTGATAGGCAGGCTTACACGTGATCCAGAGCTTAAGCATACCCAAAACGGCAACCCGGTTGCTAATTTTACGCTAGCAGTAGACCGAGGATATGGGAAAGAAAAAGAAGCGGATTTCATTAATATCGTTGTTTGGAACAAAGCGGCAGAAGCTGTTGACAGGTATCTTGGCAAAGGCAGTTTGGTGGCTGTTGAGGGAAGCATTAGGGTAAGAAGTTATGAGGCAAAAGATGGCGGGCGCAGATATGTGACTGAGGTAGTTGCCAATAACGTCAAATTCTTGGAGAAAAAAGGACAAGCCGAAGCGAGCGACCAGGAGCATTACGATAATAGGCCAGATCCATTTGAAGAAGAAGAGGCGCCATTCTGATGGGTTCAACAAAAAAAGCGAAAGAGATTAAAAATTGGAGAAAGAAAGCTGGCTTGAAACAGATAGAACTGGCCGAACTAATCAAAACAAGTCAGCAAAACATTTCACGAGCAGAAAACAATTACTTTGTTAGTCGTGAGATGCAGGAGAACATCCTCCAAGCTATTCGGAAATTGAGGTGGTAGCGTGCGAATGACTGAAGAAGAGTTCCTGGGCCTGACTGGTGGAAGCAAGCCCAAAAAAACTAAGTACAACAACAAAAAGACCTGGGTTGATGGAATTTGCTTCGATTCAAAGAAAGAAGCAGAGTGCTACGAAGGATTAAAGCTACTGCTTAAAGCTGGAGAGATAGCTGGTTTTTGCAGGCAACCGCAGTTTATTTTGGCGGAAGGCAATGCAGAGGAAAGAGCCATCACGTATAAAGCCGATTTTATAGTGTTCAACAAAAACGGTACGTATGAAATTATAGACGTCAAGGGCTTTGAATCTCAACAATGGAAGCGCACATTTAAGCAGTTCCGGCTGAAGTTCCCGAGCTTAGATATGAAAATAGAAAAGTAAAGGGACGGTGAAGGCGTGATTCAACAAGAGTATGAAGAACTAGAACAAAGCATTAACCCCAAAGAAGCTACTCTTGAAGATTTAAGCGTTTATGATCGGATTATCATATGCACAAGTGGTGGGAAGGATTCAACAGCTTGCATCCTTTACCTTTTAGACATTGGAATACCTAAAGACAAGCTGGTTCTCTGGCATCATGATGTAGATGGTGGCGTACCGTTCATGGATTGGCCAGTTACGGGTAATTACGTGAGAGCCCTAGGAGAAGCGCTAGGTATTAACACAGAGTTCCAGTGGCGCACTGGTGGATTCTATGAGGAAATGATGCGAGAAAACAAATTAACAAACAATGTACAGTTTGAAGATGGCCAAGGGAATGTTACTACACTACCAACTAAAAACGGGAAGCTTAGTACAAGACGCAAGTTTCCGGCTAAGACTGCCAGCCTTAGAACAAGATGGTGTACAGCATATCTCAAGATAGATGTAATGCGCCGGGTGTTAAACAACCATCCTGATTATCAACGAGGCAAATATTTGGTCATTACTGGTGAAAGGCGAGAAGAATCAGCAAATAGAGCTAAATATCTTAATGTAGAAAAACATCCATGCGATCGCAAGGACCGGCAAGTTACCTGGTGGCGAACAATTATAGAATGGCCAGAGGCAAAGGTCTGGGAAATCATTGAGAAGTACCGCATCCTACCGCATCCTGCTTATTGGCTGGGGTTTAGCCGGACAAGCTGCTTTGGCTGTGTGTTTTGCACAGCTGACCAATGGGCAACGGTCAGAGATATTGCACCATCTAAGTTTGATGAATTAGTTCGCTTAGAGCAAGAACTTAATCATACGATTGACAACAAGCTTACATTGATAGAGCTGGCAAATAATGGAATATCAAGGGTTCCAAGAAATATGGACCCCGAAAAATGGGTAAGAATGGCCTTAAATAGAGATATCACAACAGCAGATATCATAATGGACAAATGGCAGTTACCTGCTGGGGCTTTCACAGGAGCGGCTGGTGGTTCAATCTAAGCACCGGAGGTGAAGAGTAGTGCCTTATTACTTCTTCTTGAGTTTTTCAAGCATTTGGGAAGATTGCAGAGATGGACTTATCGAATGGCTTCGAACAAGAAAGAAGACCGGACCAGTTTCAACAAACCGCACCGGCAGACGACACAGCTTGTATACTACCAGATTCTACTCTCTGCCTCCTTAAAAAGAGGCACTAATACATACAAAAAGGAGGGCGAGAAAATGAAAAACGTTGTGCTGGCGTTAATTATCATTCTAACCATTTACACCCTCATTGTCGCAATAACAAGAGCCGACCAAGTGCTTGAAAATAGGCTTGAGTTGATAGAAGAGAGAGAAGACAGCTTCACTTATAGAGATAAGCTTAATAGTCATGTTTACGTAGTTCCTAAGAATCATTTGTGAGGAGGGGTAGAAGATGGAGTTATACCACGACCACTTTCAGAACTATAAGCGATACAACATACCGAAAGCACAACTTATCATTGCGGACATACCGTACAACATTGGTGTAAACGCATACGCAAGTAGTCCCACGTGGTATAAAGATGGCGATAATACCAAAGGCGAGAGCGAAAAAGCAGGTAAGCAGTTTTTTGACACAGATAACGACTTTAATATTGCTGAATTTATGCACTTTACAAGCACTATGCTTAAAAAAGAACCAAAGGAAAAGGGACAAGCAGGGTGCATGATAGTTTTCTGTGAGTTTGAACAACAGTTCATGCTCATTCAAAAAGCAAAGGACTATGGTTTCAATAATTATATCAACTTAGTATTCAGAAAGAACTATTCAGCACAGGTGCTTAAAGCTAATATGAAGATAGTTGGAAATTGCGAGTATGGAGTTCTTTTATACAGAGATAAGCTTCCTAAGTTTCGTAATAATGGCAGAATGATATTTAACTGCATTGACTACCCACGAGACAGCGAAACACCTAGGATTCACCCAACGCAGAAAAGCGTTCCTTTACTAAAAGAGTTAATATCTATTTTTACCGACCCAGGCGACGTCGTAATTGACCCCTGTGCAGGTAGCGGGACAACATTGCTGGCGGCGGAAATGTTAGGTAGGAAAGCATACGGTTTTGAAATTAAGAAGCAGTTTGTTAAAGACTTTCAAGAGAAGTTAGCTAAAAATATACAACCAACGCTTTTTATACCTCAAAACAACAAAAGGTGTGAACAACTTAGATTGCTAGAGGTGAAGTAAATGCCTAGAGACTTGAAGAAAGACCTTGAGATATGCAGCAAAGCTACAAGAGGCCCTTGGTATATAGGCCCAAAAGAAGGCGTCCCTAACAGGCTCATAGCCACCACTTCCCTTTTTGGCAGCGCAAAAATATATACAAGAGGGCAGGATGCTAGCCCTAAAAACGATACTGAGTTTATAGCTGAAGCACGCACCGGCTGGCCACAGGCGATTAAGAGAGCGATGGAATCAGAAGCTAAAGTTAAAGAGCTGGAAAGAAAAATATACGAACTTACAACAGCAGTTAATATGTATCACTGTACAAAAGAGCGAGCGGTGAAGGCGGAGGCACTGAACAAAGAACTGTTAGACTGCTTATTGAAAGTAATTTTAGAAACGTGCAAGCGAGGGAACGGGGAGTATGATTCATTCGGTATTGCCGCTTATGCGGATGCGATGAAGTTGCTATACATTAATGGGAAAATACACACCATCAAATCAAACGCGGGTAGAATTATAGCCGTAAATAGAAAAGAGCAGGCTTAGTCCTGCTCGAGGAGGTTCAGAAATGGCAAGAGACTTACAGAAGGATTTAGAAATTTGCAATAGGGCTACTAAAGGCCCTTGGTATATAGGCCCAAAAGAAGGTATAACTAACAGGCTTATAGCTACTACTTCTTTCTTCGGTAGTGGCAAAGTCTACAAACAAGGGCAAGATGCTAACCCTGGTGCTGATTTAGAGTTTATTGCCGAAGCTAGGGAAGGTTGGCCACAAGCGATTAAGAGAGCGATGAAAGCAGAAGCTCAAGTTAAAGAATTAGAAAACAAATGCAAACTTGTAATTGCAGAAGATAAGTAAAAGCTAGGAGGTGGTCGAGTGATATTTAACTGCGAAATAGACAACCTCAGGACTTTAAAGAGAGGCAGTAAACTAACATTAACTTTAGATGAAAAAAATACCAAGATATTGTTGAGCAGTATTGTAAACTTCACAGATAAACCGTTGCAGGTTAACCTAGGAATCGATGCTGCCGAACAGCTAGAAAGGCTAAAGCAAATATCACAAGAACAACGTAGGAAAATATATGCAATCTATAAGGATATTGAGGACTATACAGGCCAGGACCACGAAAGCGTTAAAGAAGAAACAAAACTAGGATTTATCCAAGTTACTAAATACGAGTACTTCTCTCTTAGTAACTGCTCAAAAGAATTAGCAACTGACTATATAGAATACCTTCTAATGCTCTGTTTCAGAATGGGCGTACCACTATCTGAAAACCCGGCCGACGGATTAGACGATATAGAAAGATACATTCGTTTAACCATAAAGAATGAAGTATGCGCTCTATGTGGGAAACCAGGGGAAGTACACCATTGGGATGCTATTGGCATGGGTAGGGATAGAAAGAAGTATGACGATAGCGAGCACAGGAAGATATGTCTATGCCGAGGCCATCATAGCGAAGCAGAGACAATTGGCAGAGATACCTTTGCGGATAAATACCATGTCTACGGGGTATTAGTAGCATAACATTTACAAAGCAACTCAAGGAGTGATAAGCAATGAAGGGATATGCTTTTCCAAATGAAGCATGGCTAACAATAAAAAGCAAATGTCCTGAATGTGGTGTCGAGAATAAACTGCATATGACATTTCCCTTTAATAACAGAGAATTAACCTGCTCGTGCGGATGTAAGATATTCATTCGAACAGGTAAATACATGCTTGAATATGGAGTAGACAAAGCATTTAAGGGAGCTTAAAAGACAGAGCAGGAGGTGTTAATGTGTTAATAGCATATGAAAATGAACGACTTCCTCATGAAACAATAAATTTTATAGAAAAGAAGCTATATAAATATCCTGTGTTTAAAAAAGCAGTACAAGCCTGCGAAGAGCAGATCGTGGATATAAGGACAGGGACTAAGCAATGGAGTGAAGAACCACCTCCTACTACATTTCAGCAAGATAGCAATGTGGAAAATAAAGCTATAAAGATATTGGTGCTCGAAAGAAAAATGAAGAAATATGCTTATTGGGTTGACGGGATAGATGACGTTATGTCAACCCTAAATGAAACTGAGAAGGAATTAATAAGATTAAAGTACTTCGAGAATAACCTAAACCACACAGAAGTGGCAGGAGAGCTAAATGTTGGCCGGACTACTTATTATGAAATAAGAAATAGCATAATGGAAAGATTTGCCCTTTATTTTAACGTGGAGTAACATCGGCGAACAAATTCCGAACAAATTCCGAACAAAAAGCGAACAGTTTGTCACATTATACGTGATATTATGATATTGGGAACTACTGATAAGTTTACATCACCTAAAGGCCCTGCAAGAAAAATTACAAAACCCAATTTTCTTTCCTCACCCGGAGCAGGGCCATACGTATCGTGCTACCCTGCCCATTAAGCCTCTTTGGTCTAATGGTAAGACAACTGTCTTGTAAACAGTAAATGTAAGTTCGATTCTTGCAAGAGGCTCCAATACGACACAGTGGCAGAAAAGATATGCAGTTTTCTAGCCTTAAACTAGCCCGACGTTTCAGGTAATGCTGGTCGCTTTTAAATATCGGGAGAATGATGCAGGGTGCAAATCCCTGCCTGTGTCAATGTAATTATCAATACTTCATACCTCCTTTGCTTGTCTTCCCAAGGTAAAAAGGCTACATTGCCATTATGTAGCCTTTTTTCATGCCTATCTAGCTGGTAAGACGTTGTAAAATCAATTCTAAGAGCGTTTCAAACGACTACCTAAACAATAACACCTGTATAATAGTTCAAAACATAATAAAACTCTTACAACCATAACCTTTTCAGACATAACATCATAAAATCTGATAATAATTTCTAGTAGTTCAACAGCGAAGAAAACGTCACAATGATTCAACAAAAAATTAGTGATTTTGAACATTACTTTTCTCATTGGTTCACCAATCCTTAAAAATATATTTAGAGGCACAGAAGGCCTCAATCTCTAGCTCACCTTTCAAAAAAAGCAACAAGGTTATCAATAAAAAAACCACCCACGAATGGGTGGCCAGATAGTGGCTAGAGAAAAAAGCCTATATATATTTGTTATGAGAAATATTTTTCAAAAAAGTAACTCAGATCCATGCCCCTAAAGTAATATCCAATGTGGGCCATAAACTTTTTTTACAAACCAATAAAGAACGTCCGATTAATTCATCTGACGTTCTTTTAATTTATAGCTAAATTCAGAGAGAGGTGGTGGCATGTCCCATGAAATCGACTGGGTAGCAATTAGAAAAGAGTTCGAAACAACAGACATTACGTTAACAGCTCTTGCGGACAAGCACCGTCTTAAACCTGGCACAGTACGCAGTCGTAAAGCTAGGGAAGGATGGCAGAAGCAAGAGAACATAGAGCCGAGCCAAAGCAACGATAAACACGCAACGCAACACAAAAAGAAAAATGCAACGCAACGTAATAAAAAAAAGAATGAAAACGTTGCAACAGATCATAGTGATGATGCAGAGAGCAATGCAGAAGGACAAGAAGAATATCCTCTTATCGATCTGAAACCAGGAGGACCTACTGACAATAAGAGTGCTGTAGTGACTGGAGAATATGAGACTATATGGTATGACACCCTCGATGATGAGGAGAAGGAGCTCTATCATCAGATTCAGCTCGACAAGCTTAAGCAAGTTGATAACGAGATAAGGCTCATCGAGATAAGGGAACGACGTATGATGAAGCGTATTGCCGACCTAGCAGGAATAGATTTTGCAGAGGTGGAGTATTTCCTTATCAAAGAACAAACTGTATTTGGCATAGGCAAGAAAGAATCTCTCCGCTTGGAAGCCAACCTAGAACGCATCCAGCGCATTGAGGAAGCACTGACTAAAGTGCAACTTAGTAAGGGTAAATTTATTGAACTTAAGCACAAGTTAGAGAAAGAAACAGGTAAAACAGGCAAGGCTGGTAACCTGGATACTCTAGTGGGCTTAGTAATGCTTGGCAGTGATGATCTATGATTAACAAACAATCAGCAAAAGATGTAGTATTAAGAATGCGTTCGGATCCAGTCTGGTTTTGTAATGAGATACTAGATGTTAAACCCTGGGCTAAACAACAAGAAATAATGTTTAGCGTTAGGGATAATAAAAAGACAGCCGTTAGGAGCTGTCATGGTGTTGGCAAAAGCTTTATTGCGGGGAATACAATTCTCTGGTTTCTCTACTCGTTTGCTCCAAGCATTGTGCTTAGCACTGCTCCAACATGGAGACAGGTAGAAAAACTTATCTGGAAAGAGGTTCGCTCAAGCTACAGGAAGGCTAAGGTAGACCTAGGGGGTAACCTCTTACCAAAGTCACCTGAGATACAGATAGTACAAGATGAATGGTATGCGGCTGGTCTTTCTACTAATGACCCAAACAGATTCCAAGGCTTCCACGAATCTAACATTCTGGTGGTGGTTGATGAAGCTGCAGGAGTACCTGAAGATATATTTGAGGGTATAGAAGGTGTATTAACCTCCGAACACTCCCGGTTACTGCTACTAGGTAACCCTACAGAAATAGGTGGAACCTTCTACAAAGCTTTTCAGACACCCGGATGGAATAGAATAGCTATATCTCCTTACGACACACCTAACTTCACAATGTACGGAATAAAAGAGGATGATATAGCAGACGGTACTTGGGAGGAGAAGCTTACAGGACCGTTACCATTTCCTAAGCTAATCACTCCTGACTGGGTAGCAGATAAATACAGGAGTTGGGGACCTACTTCACCGGCATACCAAGCACGTGCAAAAGGTCAATTCCCAAGCGGTGCAGATGACACCGTTATCCCCTTAGCTTGGGTAGAAGCAGCTATGGAGAGATGGGAAGATATGCCAGAAGAAACACCTATAGAACTGGGTATAGACGTAGCACGTTTTGGCAGTGATAGTTCAGTTATTGCACCACGTAAGGGATATAAGATAGTGGAGTTAAAAATAATATCTAAGCATGACACTATGGAAGTAGCTGGTATAAGCATTGAAAGATACCATTATTATGAAGCTACCCACATCAAAGTGGACGTAATCGGCATTGGTGCAGGTGTAGTTGATAGATTGAACGAACAAGGATACCCTGTTACAGGTATTAATGTATCTCAATCACCAATAGACAAAGAGAGGTTTTGTAACTTACGCAGTGAACTCTGGTGGAACTTAAGAGAGATGCTCGATCCAGATCCGGCAAAGAACCCCACACCGATTGGGTTACCACCTGATGACGAGCTACTCTTTGAGTTATCCAGCGTTAAGTACAGATATAACAGCAACGGCCAGATACAAATAGAATCAAAAAAAGACATGAAAAAGCGACTGGGACGCTCTCCAGATAGAGCTGACGCAGTCGTTTTAGCATTTGCACCTAATGGTTCAGGAGATAGTGATTTATATGACGTATTCAGGGGGGTGAGATTGTATGGCTAAATGGAGTTGGCCCTTTGGCGAAATATCTAAACTACGCAGGGTAAATACAGTAAGAGTAATAGGTAGTACGGCGGAATACAAGCTAAACTCAGCTGATAAAGTAGATTATGGCCTTACTAGAGAAATATATAACAATGCTAACGAAAAGTATAAACTAGGAGCTGGCTTTGCTAAACCTATTATTAATACTACTGTTGGATTCATGGGCACACCGGGCTTTAAATGTCCTGATGAGGAAGCTCAAAAATTCTTAACAACCTTTTTTAATAGCAATATAACCAAGCAACAGAAAACGCATCGAGACTCACTGATATTGGGTGACTGTTATGTATGGATAACCAGAGAGAAATCACACTTACCATTAATTAATGATAACAAGGCTAGCTTCAGGTTTAACATCATTCCACCTGAACAAATAGCAATAATCAATAGAGATCCTATAACAAGAAGGCCCATTGAGTACATCCTAGAAGGCGAATATGATTGGTATGATGAGAATAGAAAAAAACATACTTATACCGTTACGCAAAGTATTACAGCAGATAAACGTATTATAAAGTTTAGCAAAGATAAGCCGCCTGGAGTAGAAGATACAGAAGACGATAATACGTGGGGTTTCATACCAATTGTGCACTTTAAAAATGAAGCTACTGATACCTCTGAGTATGGTCAAAGCGATTTAGAGGTTATCGAGCCTGTTATAAAAGCCTATCATGACGTAATGTTACAAGCCATCCAAGGTAATAAGCTACACAGCACACCAAAACTTGTAGCAAAAATAAAAGAGTTCACTAAATTTGTTATGAATAACTTCGGTGTCAAAAGTGCTGAAGAACTAGCTAATAAAGGTCCTATCGATCTACAAAACAAAGACTTCTGGATGTTAGAACCAAATGACGATCTAAAATTTGAAGGTCCAAACACTGCAATAGGATCAGCTGAGAGTATCCTCAAGCTGCTTTTTTATTGCCTTGTTGATTTCAGCGAAACACCAGAGTTTGCTTTTGGTGTACACACACCTTCTAGCCAAGCAAGCGTAAAAGAACAGATGCCTGTGCTCGTTAAAAAAGTAGAGAGAAAGAGAGAACAGTTTACTGAATCTTGGCAAGAACTAGCACAAATGCTACTTGTTATGAACTCCAAGGTTGAAGGTGCAACCTATTCAAGCTATGATGTGTCTCTTGTTTGGGACGAGATTGACCCAAGAGACGAGAAAGATGTAGCAGAAACCATATTAAATGTTGTAAACGCTCTCAGTAAAGCGGTAATGGCAGAACTAATTAGTGACGAAGCCGCGGTAAATTACCTTAGATACTATATAGACACCATGCAACCGTACGAGACAGACAACGATGAAGTACCAGGAGAGAAAATCCGTATCCTTAAAGGAAAGCTTCAAAGAGCAAGGCTTGAGGATGGCTTATATGCGGAGAAAGAAGAGGAACTCCTAGATAAAGTTTTAAGTGAAATGGATGAACTTGATAGGAGTGCTTAAGCATGGCCAAACAAGCTAGATTAGATGATATGCTTTGGAAGAATATAAAAAGGATACAGAGTGAGAATAGCAAAGAATTTTATCAGCATATTCTCAACTCTAGGAGTGAGTTCCTTAAACTCAGACTAAAACAAGACCTTGAGCTAAAACAAGTATATATTAACTCTGCCGAAAGGATAGCTAATGATATACGCAACCTCCCAGATTCTATAGGCCCTCTGACCAGAAACCATATGTCAGCACTAGAGCAGAGCCTTAGAAGAGAAGCTGAAGAGATTAGTAGCAGGGTAGAAAGTAAATTTAGAGAAGGTATTGCCGAGTCGGTAAAAATAGGGATGAATCCTCTCCAAGCTTACTTGGGAGACGTCTTATCTAGTCCGGGATTGCCCTTTAATGCCATGCAAGTACAGAGAGGCTTTGGGGATGTCAATACTAGAGCTGTGGAAGCTCTCTGGGCTAGAACAAGGCATGGCATTAAATTGTCAGAACGCATTTGGAATCTAGGCAATAATGCAGAACAATCAATCAGGAAAATACTTCTGGATGCAGTAGCTACCGGCAGGGATGCAGTTAAAGTAGCAGAAGACCTGCAACAATATGTAAAAAGCGGAGTTGGTACTCTAGCAGAAGCATATCCAAACATGATGAAAAGAATGGGCTATAGGGTACCTAAAAAATTAAGCTATGAAGCTTTGCGCTTAGCTAGAACAGAAATGACTCTAGCCTTCCAAGAAGGGACTTATACAGCTGGAGCGGTTAACCCTGCATACAAAGGGGTAAAATGGATGCTTTCAGCTAGCCACCCTGAGAATGATATCTGCAACGACTATGCCGATTCTGACCTGTACGGTTTAGGTGCTGGCGTATATCCCAAAGGTGAAGAGCCTATTGTCCCTCACCCAAACTGTTTATGCTTTACTGTTCCTATTGTAGAGGACAAAAAAGAGTTTATTGAACGTTTAAATAGCTGGCTAAAGAACCCTAATTCTCAACCAGATATACAAAAATGGTACAGAGACTTCTACCAGCAGTTAGATGTTAAAGCACCTCTTTCGAGAATAGACTCTTTCCTAGCTAATAAACCACAGGCTAAAACTGTAGAAGAAGCTACAATGTGGAGCGAAAATAACGTAGCTGAGAAAGCTCTCTTTACCCGGACTTCAAAAGCAGAAGGGCTAAATGATATAAACACTGCGATCATGGAGGTTAACGAACGTTTTAACCTTGGAAAATTCAATTATATGGGTGATCCTTCGAAGATAAACCTGAAAGTAAGCTGGAAAAGTAATGTTGTTGCAATGTACGCACGTACAGCTAACTCTAAGAGTGAGTATTTTCTCTTTAAAACATTGGCTACTGACGAAAGTAAAGTTGTAGATAGAATGACAAAGTCAGACGAATTTGCTGCTAATAGTCGTTCGATAGAAGAATTAATACAGGTGCTAAAAGATATCGAAGCCGATCCAAAGGTTATTGAGATATTAGAAGGTAGAGAAAGCAATCTCTGGACGATATCGCATACTCCTAAGGAAGTTGCTTATCATGAAATGGGGCACCGAGTTTACTATAATTTAGATGACGATGATGACGACGATAATGAGCTGTTAGAAGCTATTTCAGAAACCAAAGACAAAGGATGGCCAACGGTACTAGGTGAGTATGCAAGAACGAATAAACAAGAGTACTTTGCAGAAGCATTTTCTGCTTACATGCAAGGGAAAGATGATTTAGTAGCTCCTCCTATTTTGGATTGGTTAAGGAGGCACGACAAGAAATGATCCTGACCCCGTGTTTATGCCTTTTGTGCAAGCACTTGTACTATGGTAAGTTTGGTTGGAAGTGCAAAGCTTTTCCTAGGGGTATACCAAAAGAAATACTTACCAATGAATTTGACCACCACCACCCCCATCCCAAGGACAAAGGTATTCAGTTTGTGGATAAAGGCACAGAGGAGGAAGAGGTATAATGTTAACCATTTGTGACTCTTGTAAAGCTGAATTTGAACCTAATATGAGGACTAGCAGAGAGGGCGAGGTAGAAACAACATGTTTCACCTGTCCCTCATGCCAAGCAGAATATATTGTTTACAAAACCAATCCAGAGCTTAGGAAGATGCAACAAAAAATAGAGAACATGCGTAACAGGATTACTAAACAGCGCAATAACGGTTACGTAAAACCTGAAAAGCTAAAAGAATACCAAAGCTTGACTGCTGAGTTCAAAGAGAAGATGGATATCTACAATGGCAAAGAGAGCACCGACCAACAGGGTTAGGTGCTTTTTTAATGCGAAAAGGGAGGTCTTTTAGTGACACAGGAAGAGATTGTAAAGCTAATTGAGGAGTGGCAGAGGAGATTAAAATAACTATTAAAAGGAGGTGAGATAATGCCAAATATCACTATGCTGAAAGCATTAATCAACGGAGAAATGAGCCCTAGTAACATCCCTGTAGCTCCAGGCGTTGATCTGACCGCTATTAAAGCAGGCGATACTAGTCCTGTTGAGGTTGTTGTAGAGGTACCAGCTGGTGAATCAACAAGAGGTTGGAACTACAAAAAAGAAGCACTACAAGACATCGTTAACCATGTTAACACTAACACGCTTAACGGTTTCTTGGGACATCAAGATCCAGAGAAGGTTGCTAGTGAGTTCCCCACTCCGGTTACTCATTGGGTAGGCGCTAAAATGGAGGGTGAAAGTGCTTTTTTTAGAGGCGTAATTGACCCAGCAGCTGAGGACCTTAAGCGCTGGGTAAAGGCTAAGCGCATTAAGCAAGTTAGCATCTATGGAATCCCTCAACTTAAGAAGGTTGGGAGCAAGACCGAGGTAGTGGGTTACAAACCAATGTCTATTGACTGGACTCCACTAGACCGGTCAGGGATGCCGACAAAGATTGTTGCTGTTGGAGAGATGGACTCCACTTTCGCTAATGACGAACTAGACGGCGAGATGGATGGTAGTTTTGAGGGAATAAGAAATGCTGTTCGCGAATCTTTGCTAGAGAAATTCCCCAGCGACAGTACCTACGTCTATATAAGAAGGACATTTGTGGATCATGTTATTGCAGAAGTAGAAACATTAAAAAACAAAATAAACTCAACAAAAATATACAGTGTCCCTTACTCGTTGTTAGAAGATGCTGTTATCTTAGGTGACCCTGTAGAGGTTATAGAGCAAAGAATATATATACCTGTTGATAAAAAAACAGGAGAAATGGACACAGGAGGTGCTGATCAACCTATGGGTTGGAAAGAAAAGGTAGCAGAGATTAATAATCTGCTCAAAAATGGTGAGGTTACTGTTGGTCAAGTTGTAGGTGAGATGGGAATCAAAGCTGAGCACGTAGCTCCTGAGCTTGTAAAAGAGCACAAAGACACTTTGGGCGACCTAGAACAGGTTAAGCAAGCTTTAGGCGTTACAGGTGAGATGAGTGAGATTCTGCAAGTTGCTAAAGCTGCTAAAGAAGCTTTAGATGCAGAAAAGGTTACTAAGCACGAAGCAACTATTGATGCAGTTATCAAAGAAAAGGTTACCGGTGAGATGGCCCAAGCTTTAGCCAAAAAAATGATTCATGTTGAAATGGGAGCCACCAAAGAACAGATTACTGGAGAGCTAGATCAGCTGTTAGCTGATAATGTTTGGAAAGAAACACTTAGCAAACTGCATCTGGACAAGCCACCTATGGCTGGAACAGGCGGTAAGAACAATTCCAGCTCCTCTTCCCTCACAACTTCGAGGATACCTGTTTAATCAATTAATGGAGGTGATAATTAATGGGTAGAATTGCAAAAGAAGGAAAAAGTGTTAAGGTTATGGCCCCTGAGAACACCACAATTAACCAGGGCGACTTTGCGCTAGTTAGTGGTTGGTTTGGTATGGCTATTCAATCTGTTGAAACCAAAGCTGCCGAAAGCAAGCCTGTTGTTTTAAGCATAGACACAGGCGTTTTTTATGAGACCAGTCAGATTGTAACTACTGATACTATGGGCGTTGGGGCCGAACTGTACTGGGACGCTGTTAACAAAAAGATTACAGAGTCAGCTGGTACAGACAATCGTAAAATTGGTCGTGTTACCTTGGCTAAAGATGCTAATAACGTCATTTGGTTTAAGCTTTTAGATCAATAAATCAATAACAGGAGGTGCGTATAACATATGCCTAAAATTATAAGTATCGATTCATTAAAATCTCAAAGACCTAAGGACAGGGAAATTCAAATCCCTGTCCTTTTTAATGGAGAACCTCGCAATGTAGTCGCTAAAGTAGTTAACGGTGAAATGGAAGTTTACAATTTCAATAAGCCAATTGGTGAAATGTTAACTACTCCAGCTGGTTTGTACGACATCATACAAAAGTCTGTTGTCGATCTCCAATTAGGACGCGAAGAAGTACCTCTCCTTTACACACCTATTTATAGGAAAATAGAGGATAGGAACTTCTCTGAGTATGTAGACACAACTCCATTTACCAGAGCCGAGATTGTGTTTATGGAAAAAATGGAGCTTGAAGGCGTTGTCTTTGGTACTAGGAGAATTGGTCAAAAAGACACTGTTCCTATTATCACTTACGCCGCTGGTTTCTCTATCACTGAAGATATGAAGGAATATGACAAAACATGGGAGTTCACCGAGTACAATAGAGCATTTGGTGAAGCTTATAACTCCTTGCTAAACCATATTCATTTAAACCCAATTATCCAGTATAAATATCAAGCTAAGAACTTGACACCAGCTGATACAACTAAAGAAACTTATATGGAAAAACTCAGAGAGACCATCAAAAACGGTCTCAAACATGCGGCTGCTGATAAGAACACGGTTACTAGATCTCCTAGACGAGCAAGAATCTTAGTGGCTAATTCAGCAATGAAATGGGATCTTGAAGAAGCAATGTCCAGGATGGTAATCAAAGGTACCGAGTACCCTGCTATCTCTGGCATTGATACCATAATCCTGTATGATGGCTGGACTGGTATGGTCGGTGAGAAGGTTGTTGAGTATCCTGGTGTACCAGTAGACAAAGCCTATCTAGTTGAACCAGGTAAATACTTTAGAGAGCTAATTAAACATGACTTGCTTATTGACGCTCAAGCCGGAGATCTTAAGCGTTTAATCGAGCAAGACATTGTTGGCAGAGCAAGACGCGGTGTCATTGCCAGCCCTGCAAACGCTGTTGAAGAATTAACCCTACCTACTAAGTGAGGTGTAATTAATTAATGGGCAAATGTAAAGATTGCGCCTGGTTTCCCTGGAAGCTAGGCGCTTCCCTTTCTGGGCTACCTGCAGTCAGATGTCATCCTGAGCAAATCTCAAAACGCTTTACCGATGAAGGAGTGGAGCAGGAGACATCTTGTCAGTATTACAAGCCAGAAGAAGCGAAAAATCCTAAGAAAGAACAAGGAAAGCCTACAGGTTCAGAAGACCAAACTCCAAAAAGCTCCAAGCCTCCATCTTCTGAACAATCAGTAGCTGTACCTGAAGGTGAAGGTGATGAAAATGAATCCGACACCGGAACTGATAACAAAACTAAGAAAGCTTCTAAGTGAGGTTATTCCGGAAGGCAAAACAGATGCTGATACAAGATTTACTGACGATGAACTAAACGACTTAATCCTAGAGAATGACAATATCTATGCATCTGCATCACTAGGTTGGACCATTAAGGCTGGCCTATTCCAAGCTGAAATGGACGGAGTAGAGAGGTACTCTTTCGGCCAAGAATCAGAAGTGTTTGTTAGTCTAAAGGATAACTTAGACTATGCTCTGAAAATGGCAGCTAAATACGAAGCTCTAGGTAGTGCCCAGAACAGTACGAGCTCACTAGCCTTTACTGTAAAGATGCCGGAGGTACTCTAGATGAATGTTAACCTAGCTAGAAAGTCTTTAGCGCGTAACATAGCTAGAAATCCTACCACAATAGTGATACAACGTGGTGTTATGGAAAAAGAAGATGGTGCAGGCGGAAGTATTAAGGTACCTAACATTTTGCCTTCCCAAACTGTACGCATCTTTATAAGTTCCTTAGACCACAAGCAGACAGCTAAAGAAGGCGGACAGATACAAGTCCAAAGGTGGGGCATGGTGGCCACACATGAGGCAGATATTCAAAAAGGAGATACCTTCAGCGTTAATTCTAGAAAATTCAGGGTTAGGGGTATTACAGAAACTTCTACAGCAGGTCAATTAATAGGCTTTCAGGTGGATCTCGAGGAGGTGATCTAGTGGCTGGCGCAGATAAAGTAGTGTCTAATATGGAAAGCTGGGAAAACCAGCTTAAAGCAGCTTTGTATGCTTTGGGTAGCCACTATGCTGCCAAGATGGAAGGCGAAGCTAAAAACCCTCCTTATCCTCTTAGGCCTCTGACAAAAGCAGAAATAAAACGCTTAGAAAAAGGACTAGCTAATAAAGAGTCTCAGCAGTATAAACGTAAAAAGCCATCTAAAAAAGCTGAATATCATGAACTTAACGGTGGTGAATCTCACTTAAAGTGGCGAGATCAAACAGCTCATGCTAGACAAAGCATATTTGGTGAGGTCAAGGAGTTTAAAGACATTAATAAACTTAGAATTAGAGTTGCTCATACTATGGAATATGGCGAATACTTGGAGCTATCACATCAACGGAAATACGCTGTGCTAGAGCCTGTTGCTAAAAAACACGGACCAGAGTTCATCAAAGACGCTAAGGAGTTGATAGGTAAATGAGAACAGCAATTTATCAATACCTATCACAAAATATGAGCCATGTTAAGTGGATACAACCTTATCATGCCACAGCAAATACACCTAAACCTTATGGAGTGATTGTAATTGGAGAGAGAATAAGAGCTCCGCTAAACAATCGAGCTTCTTATCTAGGATTAACAATCTGGCTCTATGTAGAAGAAGGATCGTATTTACCTCTTGATAACCTGGTTAAAGAATTAAAAAGTCTTCTTGATAAGAAAATATTAAAAACAGTAAATGGTAACAGTTTTATGGTTGAGTGGGAGCATGATGGTCGTGATTGGTATGATGACGACCTTAAGGCTGCTACTAAATATATTGAGTTTATAATTCCAATGGGAGGTTGATAATATGCCGACTTATAGTGTTTGTTTACTTGTATTGACTGAGCTTAATCAAGATGGTTCTGCAAAAACAACTGATCCAAAAACTTTAAAAGTCACTACGCCACAACAAGTATCTTTCGATCCTCAGATTGTTGAGGGGCAAAAGCAAGAACTTAGAGGTGGCGGGAAAAGAATTGCAACTGTTGTTGAACCAGATGAACTTACTGGTATAAACGCAACATTGCAAAATGCAGTCCTAAAGATCGAGGAAATGGCAATGATTGGTGGTGGCACCATAACAGGAACAGCACCTAGTCAAGGGTACAGTGCCCCTAAATTAGGTGATCCTACTCCTACGCCATTCAAAGCAGAAGTTTATAGCCCGATATATGAGGAAGGTGAGCATCACGAATCAGATATCAAGGGCTACATGAAAGTAACGTTGTGGAATTGTAAAGGCAGAGTACCATCATGGGTACAACAGGATCGCAACTTCGTTATTCCATCTTATACCATTAAGGGGCTTGAGAATACAGCTCAAAGCAAGCCTTCTTTTGAAATTGATTTTGTTGATGCTTTGCCAGCGTAAAGCATAATCAAATAACAGCCAAGGAGGGGAAGTAATGTCAGAAAATATCGAAGTAAAAAGAGCTATATCAGCTGAAGAAGTCCTTGAAAAAGCTGTTAAGCTAATCGAAATACCTGGTTGGGAACCAGGTGAATTTATTAATGTTAAAGCTAGACGGATGTCTCTTACATCTCTAATACAGAACAATGAACTACCTAACGATCTGCTCAGTATTATATACAAAGCAGAAACACAAGGTGAATACAATCCAACAACCGACAACACAGAGAACTTTGCAAAATATATTAACCTGACGGAAACGATATGTAAGAATGTGCTAGTTGAGCCTACCTATGATGAAATAGGAGAGTATCTAACTGATATTCAGAAAAGCGCAATTGCAGCATATGCGCAAAGAGGTGTGAGAGCACTAGAAAACTTTCGCATCGAACGAAAATCTAATGCTCCGGATAGCGATAACAGCCAAGGAGTTCGGCCAGAAGCCAAGTAGCTACATGCCAGATATAAGTAGCTATGAGGCTTTTTGTTTTGATGAAGCTTGTGCGCATTATTTGATTAGGGCACGAGAAAAGGCAAGAAAAGATCAGGAAAATGAATCACCCCACAGCAAAACTCCAACTAGTAAAGGCCCTGTATCTTTTGAATGGCTCATGGAGCAACAGAAAAAACTTAAGAAAACTGGGCGGTATCGATGATACTGCCCTTTTTACATAGAGAGGTGACGCTAAATGGCATGGGGTAATATGGGTACTATATGGGCAGAGGTTGGCTTGGACTATAAAGCTCTTTCTGAAGGTATGAGAGAATCTAAAAAACAGGTAAACGAATTTGACAAAACGCTTAGAGAGACGTTTAGGGATCTTAGCGACACCATATCTCAAACAGGCAAATCTATGTCTGTTGGCATTACTGTACCATTAACTGCAATGGGTGTTTTTGCCTACAAAACAGTTTCAGACCTAGAGTCTGCTATGGCCAACGTTTGGACTATTACAGATATAACAAAGGGCCAACTGGGAGCATTTACAAAAGAAATAGAAACAATGTCTACTAGAGTACCGCAAAGCGCTAAAAAACTAGCTGACGGTCTCTATGACGCTATAAGCTCAGGTATTAGAGACATAAATGAAGCAATGAATGTCGTTGAAATCTCTGCTAAGGCAGCTATGGCTGGTATTACAGATACAGCTATCGCAGTAGATGCTTTAACATCAATCCTTAACTCTTATAGCATGTCCGCAACCGAAGCTGGTCGTATTACAGATGTTATGTTTAGGACGGTAGATAGAGGTAAAATCACCTTTGGAGAATTAGCTGGTAATATCGGTCAAGTAGTATCTACAGCTGCAACAGCTAGCATACCTTTCGAACAACTAGCAGCTGCTTACGCTACCCTCACCAGAGGTGGTATTAATGCAGCTGAAGCTTCTACAGCTATTAACCAAGCTATTCTTTCTATTATTAATCCTAGCGAGGAAGCAGCAGGTTATGCTAAACAGCTCAGCATTGAGTTTAATGCAACTGCATTGGCAAGCAAAGGCTTTGCTGGCGTGTTAGAAGATGTCTACAATGCTACAGGAGGCAATATTGAAGCCTTAACAACCTTGTTCCCTAACGTTAGATCGTTAAAAGGTGTCTTAGGTCTAGTAAGGAATGAAATGCAAGACTATACCGAAGACATAAACCAGATGACTAACGCTACTGGTGCAACTGAAAAAGCCTTTAGTAAGCAAATGCAGACTTCTACTGCACAACTACAATTATTCAAAAATGAAGTAGCTGCTCTAGGAAGAAGCCTTGGTTCAGACTTATTACCTATGATTAACTCAGGTATGCAAGCTGTTAAACCATTAATACAATCTTTCTCTGATCTTTCGGACGGCATGAAACAGGGTATTGTAATTTTTGGTATCTTAGCAGCTTCTGCAGGTCCTGTAATGACCGCTGTTGGCGGATTAATTACATTGATGACAGGACCGGCAGGTTGGGTTGTAGCTTCAGCAGCAGTTATTGGCTCTGTCTATGGTGTAGTTAAAGCTAATGATGAAGCTAGATATGCGGTTTTAAAGCAAGCAGAAGCTCTTAGAGAACAGATTTCTACAATGCGCACACAAGCAGATACCTATGGTAATCAAGCTAGAGAGCTAGATAGCCTACTACAAAACTATGATTCTCTAAAAGAAAAATCTGAAGATAATGCTGATGCTCAAAGAGAGCTCCAGGATGTTGTTAGAAAGATAGCTGAAATTGCTCCTGAAGCAGTTACAGAATGGGATAAATTTGGTAATGCGATTAGCGTTAATGCCGATAAAGCCAAGGAAGCTGTCACATTGATGCTAGAAGCCAGAAAAACTTATCTTGAAGCGGCTAAAGCTAAAGCGGAATATGAACTGCCTATGTTAGAGCAAAAGGCAGAGAAGATGAAACCTGATGTAGAAAAAGAACAGGGAAGATATAAAGAAGCTTACGAAGACTTAAACCGTGCAAAAATAAACGAACAAAAAGTGTCAAAATTATATGATAATGTTTTTGCTAAGTTAGGTAAAATAGGCGATGCTCAATCCCCACAAGCAAAAATTATTACTGCACAAATCGAAACTATGCTAAAAGATGCATTCGAAGAAGGAATCATAAGGGGCTATGATCCAAAAGGTTTTGAACAGTTAATAAAAGAACTTCAAAACGATCCTAATGGTGTTGCTAAAATAATTCTTTCTAATCAAAAATGGATGGCTGAAAACTGGAGCAAAAGTGCTACCAGCAAACTAGATACATCATCTAATCTGCTAAAAAAAGTTGCCGATCCTTATCATGAACTTGAAATGCAAATTGCAGAACTAAAAGGTCAATTGAGAGAACTAGAAGCAGTTGATGCTCAAATAAATGCACTTAATGATAAGAATACCAATGGCGAAAAGGAAACTTTGGTAACTTCGACTTATACAGAAGATATGAACGATTGGCTCAAGTGGTCTGAAAAAATAAAAGAGCTTAGCAAGGAAACCTTTGGCGATCTTCAAAAAGAATGGGATACAATCACCAAAGACTTAACTTCAAACGATCCCGCCATCCAAGCTTGGGCGCAAAAAAGGGCTAACTCCCTTCTTAAAGCTATATCAGAAGGTTTAGAACAGAATGGCGGAGAGTGGTTAAAGGCTGCCGAAAAAGCTGCTGAAGAATTCAGGAGTGGATATGCTAGCCTAAAAAAAGCCATTAAAGAAGGCGAATCCGAACTATCTAAAGATCTAAAAGAATTTAGATACAATGTATCTATAGGTAAGATAGAAGGCACAGAAGAACAAATTAAAACACTTGAAGCTATAAAGCAAACAAATGCACACACAATGGCTAGTCTGGATGAACAAAGACAGCTTGAAGTTCAAATATATCAACTCAGAGAGGACCTAAGGAGCCAAAATATTAGATCTGCCTACGAAGAGTATAGACATACCTCCACACTCTTAGATTATGAGGAACAAGATCATGTTGAGCATATTAAACGGTTGCTAGAAAATGAACAACTCAGTGTTAAAGATAAAAAAGCATTACAAGACGAGTTAGATATCTGGATAAAACGCAGAGATGACAGAGCTAAAGAAGAAGAAAAACGCAAACTGAAAGAAGGTTATCAGCGTACTACAGAACTGCTAGACCTCTCTTACAAAGAAAGAGCCGAGTATCTTTCTAAACTCATGCAAATGGATATCTGGAATAATGATGAACGCACAGAATTACACAACGAATTCACAGATATGTACCTCAAAGCTGAGAAAGAAGCAGCCGAAAAGAATCAAAAGCTTATTTTAGATCAAGCTGAATATGAAGTGTCAATTGGTAAAAAAACTCAAGCCGAGCTTCTAAACGACATTGTCAAAAGTAGAGAAAAAGAACTAGAAGTTGCTAAGAAAAGCGGTAAAGATATTGATCAGGCTCAGCTTAAAGTTAATCAAGCTATAGCTAAATATAATGAGCAAATGCGACAAGATGATAAAGATACTCTTGATCATCAAGTGAGGATGAATGAACTTAGCTTGGAAGACAGGTTGAAAACAATCAGAAATTGGCTGAGCGCAGAAGATGGTGCTACTTCCCATTGGAAAAATATTACACAGGCAGAGCGTAGAGCATTACAAGAACAAGAGTTATCTCTTCAAAGGCAAATTAATGAAGAGTCCGCTAAAAAGCATATAACTGAACTAGGCGTAGAAACTGTTGTCAAGTCTGGTAGTAGTAGCGAACTAAAAGAACTGCAAAAGACTCTAGGTGATGCTTATAAAGCTACACTTGCTTTAGGTACAGCTGGTATAGAAGCTTCAAGACAATATGAACAGGCATTACAATCTGTTGCAAGCGGACTAGAGCGGTCCACTAAACAAGAAGAAGAACTCAATGTCAATAGGCTAAGATACGAGTACGAAAACGGTGTTATCTCTCTCAGCAAATATAAAGAACTACTTGAGGAGAAGCTTGCCCAAGAAGAAGAATATTCTTCAAATTGGTTAGCTATTAAAAAAGAACTCAGAGAGTTAGAGACAAACATCAATAAAAAAGCTGTTGACGAGTATCTCTCCAATCTTGGCGATCTTAGAAATGTCGAAATAGACACTGTCAGAGAGAAGTTAGAAGCACAAAAAGTTTACTATGAAAGCTTAGGTGCTGAAGGGCAAAAAGCTGTCGAAACAATAAAAAAGGCATTAGAAACCCTAGATAAACTAAAGAACGAGCAAATAAGTAATGATAAAGCTAGACTACAACTGCTTAGCATCATTAGTACCAACTCTATTGCAGAACAAATAGAGTTAGCCAAGCTAATAGCAGAAACAGAAAAAGAAACCGAAGCTGAACGCCTAGATGCGGCTAGAGGATATTATGAATACCTAGCTGGATTAATCAGTAAATCAAATAGAGACTCTCTTCCTGTCATTAAAAATACTCTTTTAGAGCAATTAAAAGCTTATGAAGACGCTGGGGAAGGTTCTTCTAATATGGCAGCTGTCGTCATAGTAGCTCTGAAGCTTATTGAAGACCAGGGTAAAAAAACCGCATTAAATACCGCTAATAAAGCTATTGATGCAGTAAACAAAGTTACTCAATCTGTATCTAGTCTGGCTTCATTGTTCGGTGCAGATTCTGAACTTACTTCTGGGATTGAAGCTTTTGGTGGAGCTATTGCAGATACCATTAAAATGGTCGGCCAGATTGCATCAGGTGATATTTTCGGCGCTGTTACGTCTGGGATATCTATGCTCTCAGGTTTGGATAAAGCTTACGCCACGTTAATTCCTAGCATTAGAGACTCTAAAAAAGCATTCAAAGAAATGTCAGACAGCATGAAAGAATCCTTAAATACACTGGGTAAATTTAATTCCAAGTCTCTAATTGGTCTAACTGACTCTATAAAGAAAGCGCAAGCCGATCTCGAAGCATGGCAGAAAGCAGCCGAAGAAAGAGCCAATGCTGGGTTCTTCAAGAACCTATGGTGGTCCTTAACAGATTCAGCTCCAGATGCTGGTTCAGAAGCTGGCAGAGAAGCGGCCCAAGCCTTCATTGAGACCTGGAGCGTTGTGGGCAGTGCCTTAAACTCAGGGGTAACCTCTGGTATTCAGAGTGGGATAAAAGCCTTCATGGATGGCACGGGACGCATGATCACATATCTAAGAAATGGTATCAGAAGTGCCATTATTGATGCTATTACGCAAGCAATCATCCAGGGTTCTATTTACAAGGGAGCTCTCGGTAAGATGTTAGAGACGCTCACAGACCAGATATCAGATTCACAGTGGGATGCTGCTCAAGACACAATAATGAATATAGCAAATGCTATACCAGAAGTGGCTAGCAACTTAGAAGGAGTACTTGCTCCTTTATCTGAAACGTTAAACAAGTACTTGCCTAGTTCTTCCTCCTCTGGTAGTAGGTCAGGCAGTTCTGGTACTCAAATAGCGGAGATAACCGGCTCTTCACGAGACATGCTTGTAGAAATGCTAAGACCGCTAATAACATTGGATTCTCTGCCAGTTTACACCGCTAGCATTGAGGTAGCTATTTACGATATGAGAGATGCTTTTCTAAGGTTTATAGGTACTGATATTGCATCTAAGGTAGCTACTACAACAATCTATAACGAGTACAACATTAACGAAATAAATATCATTGCTCAAAGTGATGACGATTTTGACAGGATTATGAGTTCTCTTGATAAAAGAGCAAGAGTCGCAACCGAGGGGAGTGGAGGAAAATGAGGGTTAAATTAGTTAACAGATATGGGGAGGTCCTTATCCTCCCTGAAGAACTATCGTTAAAAGGTTGGCCAGATGATACTAACCTAAAGGGAACTGAAATCGAAGGCAGACCTGGTCGCATCATAGATAGACCAAATTCTAAGCTCAGACCAAGGATCATCAGAGTAGCTGGCTATATGGCAGGCATAGATAAAGATGATGCAGACAAAATAAGAGAAATGATTGCAGGGTTCGTCAATGAGGCGGGCCCTTTTAAGATCTATAGACATGACACTGCAGACAAGTATATGTATGTTTACAAGAAAAGCATGGATCATGAATATAGAACTGGTCACTTTGAAGGTAAAGTGTTTAGTCTCTCCCTCAGTTTCGAAGCAGCTGACCCCCTCTTCTACAGTGACGAAGTTACAGAGGAATTTTATGTAACAGGGGATTCTGTAAGGGTAAGCGCAGTCAATCCGAACTTGCCAGGGACAAACGGTTTAGTAGACGTAGAGTATGTTGGAAGATGGGACTTCAGTGGTGAAAGAGCGAGGACTCAACAGGTTGATGGGGGCATGATAATTAAATTTTATGGTACAGGGTTAATCTTAGATGCATATGGTTCTTTGAATAATAAAATAAACGTACAAATAGATAATGAGGCCCCCTTTATGTTAACATTTGATAAATTACTGCAAGATTATACCAGTTATGCGCTGTCAAGTGAATTAGAAGCAGGTGTTCACGTTGCAAAAATAGTGCTGGCACAAGGAACTTTGGCTACTAGACATTTTGACATTCTTGGCTCGAACCAGTATTTATTGGAGAACCCTGGCACAGCCGAATCAGAACCTGTGATCTATGTTGAACCTGCCAAAAGAGAAGAAAGCTTTGATTATAAAGGTAAATTAAAGGGAAGCATTACAGAAAACAAAAATGTTTTTTATGGAACTATAGCAAAACAAACCATTTCTCCGTCACAAGCAGGATGGGCAGAAGGGTTTTCTGAGTCTATTTATAACAAAGATGGAATAACTGCAGGTAACCCTGTAGCAACTGCAGACCATTATTATATGCAACGTATGGAGTATGATCTTTCTCACCTCTCTCCCGCTTACCTTAATTCACTCGTCTATAAAGGTTTTCACAAAGCCAACGGTAGCAACGCAGGCGCAAATTCTTACACGTACAAAGTGCAGGCATGGGATAATGTCGGCCAGAAGTATGACGTTCTTGGTACAGGTGGCCTAATGTTTGAAAGATATAGTAAGGCATTAAAGGGAGATGGTAGTTTCGCAATTCCGAATGAACCACGTTTCGACCACGGTGGAACCAAAAACCTTTTACCTGCAACAGCAACCAAGTTCAACTGGAAGCACACGGGTTTTTCGTATTATGATGAGGTCGTAGGAGTGCCAGAAAACTGCTCGGATGGGAAGTTTAGTGTAGGGTTAAAGGGGTTAACTGCCTCCAATTTAATTAAAAACAGTTTGTTAAACGATTTGAACGATAAAATATCAATGAATCACTCGGTAGTATTAAATAAAGGATATAAAGCTACCATAATGGAAGACGGTAAATTTGGGTTTGTAGTAGCAAAAACTTCAAGTACTTTAATGTCAGGGAAAACATATCTACTATATGTTAAAGCAGATACTGGAACTGTAACCGAAAATTTAAACCTTGCTTTGAAACGAGCTGATGAGCAGGGAACTCAAGAAATTCAAATCTTTCCACTCGGTGGGATACAGGAAGTATATGCCAAATTCACTTTTACACAAAACAGCACAGGGGTTGGTTTAAGTGTTTATCCAGCTACTAATGCTAAAGCTGGACAATGGTATGAACTTTTAGGTGCTATGGCTATTGAGTTACAAGGTGAAGATATAAATTTATCAGTAGAAGAATTAAAAAGAAAATATAAGTATATTTCAAGTGGCATTAAATCCACAGTTAGTGCAGTTAGGGTTAAGAGCGTTGGGAAGAATTTATTTAAAGTAGATCACACTTATGCTAAAAAGTATGAGGATTATAATATTATTGATTCGATTGCCTGGGATGCAGTAGTAACCTCATATTATAGTGATAGATGGGGGATTTGGACAGTTTTAGCAGGGGAAACTGCCCATAAACAGGTTTTAAAATGCCCGAAATTTAAGTCCAATACACAGTACACTTTTACTTTTGATTTTATAAACAAACTATCAGATGGATATATTATTAGAATTTTTTATACTGATGGAACTAGTAATTTTGTTGGTGCATGGGCAAAGAATATTACTCACCATGTATTTACTAGTTCTCCAAATAAAACAATACAATATATCGCTTTTCACGTATCTGATTTAATATTGGACACACTTCAAATCGAAGAAGGTACAGTAGCAACCTCCTACGAACCCTGCACAGAGTCCTCTCTCTACCTCAACGCAGGACAACCATTGAGAAGTCTCATGAACGGAACTAAAGATGAGGTTAGCGAAGGCAAGTTAATTAAGAAGGTTAGTAATGTCTATACCCTGCAAACTACTGATATAACAAGTATAGGGCAATTAACAAATGTTGATATAGTTATTTTATCAGCATCAAGACTCCTTAATTATATGTTCAAAGAAACAGGAGATAAATCAGGTAAATCACTTTCTTTAGAAGGATACTCGCCATTAGGTTCAAAGACGATAGATAGCACGGACAGCATTGGTTGCTACTATATTAACCCTGCAAACTGGGTTGTTATTGTAGCAAAAGGCACTACTATAGAACAAGCCAGAACATTGCTAACAGGAAAAGTACTAACCTATCAGTTGGCGACACCAGAAGTTTTACCAGTTGAATCTGAAGGTCGTTTAACTGCATACCAGAACGGTACCCTGTACGCCGAGCCAAGTCTTTGGGGGTATATCGAAGCTGGCAATAGTACAAAGACAATTACTGACATCACCCTGCCAGCAGGATATATTCGCAAAGTTGAGAGAATAGACATCTTAGACGGCAAAGAAGTGAGGGTAGACGTTACGGCCGATTGTAGTTTAACAGACCTCAACACGGCAATAACAATTAACACTCCTGACCTCGGCAAGAGATATTTTTATGACTGTTCTATTGCAGAAGGGTATTCGACCAACGGAGAAAAGACCTACTTTTTCGAGAAGGCAGTAACCTTGACACAAGGGCAGGTCGTAGCAGAATGGGAAGCAGTAAACGCCACTAAGGTCGAACTGGTGAAAGGAACGAGTGATAGCATATATTACACCACTGTAACGCCAGACAAGCCTAAGCTGACACACACGGCCTCTATGTACGTAAAAAACATTGGCACTGTACCCGTAGTAATTGGCTCGCAGACAATACAACCTGGAACACAGACCAGAGCAACCATTAGCATACCAGCCAACACAACAGAGGCGAAACTCTCAATAGTAGCAACGCCAGAAACAGTACCAGGCACGAAACTAGCATTAATGGCCTGGCATCCGCAAATAGAGGAAGGAGCCACTGCCACTGAGTGGGTTGAGGGAAGAAATACAGGTATCTTCATTGAGGAAGGAACAACCAACCTCATCACAGACCAAGATTTATTTAATATTTATGAAGGGGCAACAGTTACGATAGGGGAAGGAGAAGGCGACCGAGAAGGATGGAAAAAAGGAGTAGTAACGTATGTAGGAACCGAAGGATATATTGGATACCTGCAGACATATAAAGTACAACCAGGTAAAACTATATCGGTTGGAATAGATTTTTATTCACCGACGGGCCAAATATATCCGTTATTGACTGGAAGCATTTATGCGGACGATTTACAAGATAATGGAAACGGTCGTTACCAATTAACGTGGACAAATAAAGAGAGTACGGAAAAAAACATGGGCGTTTATATTAGAAGTACCCCAAAGGAAACAATAAATGAAGTATTTTATTACAAAGAATATCAGATAGAAAAAAAAGCCTACTGCACCACATACACACCGACAACCAGAGGGGAAGAACTGGTAACAGTACCAGCCAGAGGAGTTCTTCCGTTAGAAGGCAGTTTAGAAATAGAGTTCTTTTACAGGTATGATGCAACAAGAAATAAATTCCTTTTGGACTGCAATACAGGCCTGGGTAACGCTTTTATGTTGTGGTTTTATAGCGAAAATAACCTAAATTTAAGGTTAGCCAATAGCAATAATGAAGGCGTTAATGTTGTAATACAAGTAACAACAAACACTAGAGGCACTGTACGAATTGCTTGGAGTAAAAACATGTTAAGGGTATATAGAAATGGGTTAAAAATAGCAGAAAAAGCTGACCCGTACATTATGCAAGAAATTACAAACAAACTTTATATAGGCAAACAATATAATGACACGATTTATTATTTGCATATTACTTCCAAGCAGTGGACAGACGAAGAAATGTCCTCCCCTGATAGGTTGCCTGTTGATGGTAATACAACGTTAGTAAAAGATTTTTCAGAAGAAAACCTTGACTGCATTACGCCGTTTGAAGCAACCATAACCAGCCCGCAAAAATATATTGATGCCGAGGGCAAAGTGAATTTCCTTGTAAGAAGTTCGTTTCCTGCAGATGCGAATATTCCTTCGTATGTTTACACTGATTACGTACAGATGAAGGCAAGTTACCAGCAGGCAAAGTTAGGAGCTAACGCAGTAGTACTAAAGGCCAGAAACCTGTTAGATAATCCGAGTTTCGAGGAAGCTGCAGATGGGTTGCCTGTAGGATGGGGGAAAATAAACAATCCTTCGTTGTTATATGTAGAACCCAAAGAAGGCAAAATAGCAATAACAGGCATAGGGCCAAATGATTATTTCTACCAAAATTTAACAGTAATTCCATATAACTATTATTGGATTGGTATATGGGTAAAGGGTGTTAATGATGGAGAGCAATCAATACCGATTTTAATCGAATGGCAAGATGCTAAAAATTCTTTTATTAAATATGATATGGCAAAAACAACAACGTTAATGAAAGACTATCAATGGGTAGAAATAATTAAACAAGCACCACAAAATGCTGTAAAAGCAAAGTTACACGCAGGATATGCTGGTGGTAATTTCAAACAAACAAGAGTTATAGTAGATGGCCTAGTTTTCGAGTGCCTCGGTGACTCCCCTGAATCTCCCACCAGACAAGGATATGTAGAACCTCTACGCAAATACCTCTCCTTCTCTTCCCCTGTCGTACTAGCTAAGGGTGAGGTCCTCTCCTACAGCAACACTTCGCAGATGAGAGTACAGAAGAATGGTGAGAGTGTGCTGAACCAAGCCAGTACTGAAATGCTCCTTGGTGGCTTTCCTATTCAACCTGGAAAGCAGATCCTTGAGTTCAACTGTCCTAAAGACGAGCTATGGAAAGTAACGCTTAAATATCAACCAAAATATTACTAAAGAGGTGATATGTATGAGAGTTGAAGAAATTGTAAGCTCTCTCCTTTCAAAAATTGAAGATGTACAAAACAAAAGAATAACGGCTCAGGCAGACCTTTTAGATGCCTTGGGCCGTTTTCAATTAGCAAAAGAATCAGAAGAAGAGGCGATCAATACACAAGCCCTTTCGGCCGGAGAGATATCTTCTCTAAGAGCTCAGCTCCTCCAATTTAATGAGCAAGAGATGGCCTATAAAGAGCAGTTGAAGCATTTCCAAGCACTTCTTAGCCTAGCACAACCACCAGCCGAAGAGCCTGCCCCTGAAGAACAACCTCCTGCAGAGCAAGAAACTGCTCCAGCGGAAACTATTCCCGAAGAAGAGCAAATAACCGAAGAACCAGTAACCGATCCGACGGCCGAAGAAAATCCCGCAGAGGGCGAACTACCACTTGATGATCCTCCTCTGCCGGCAGAAGAAGAGATACCACCAGTAGAGGGTGATGGCGGTGGCCTATAGAGTAATTGTTTTAGACGCAATGGGAAATCCTGTTGCGTCTTTCCCTTCCACAGTTAAATATCGTAAGAAGAAAAACCAAGGCACAGACTTCTCTTTTGTAGCTCCACCAGATGAAGATATTCTTCAAACTCTACTACCTGAAAGACGTTGCACTGTTTACAACGAAGATAAGCCTTTAATTTCAGGTGTAATTCGCAACAGAGACCTTACTGTTTCTAGTCCTAATATTTTTTGTATCACAAACCATGTTAAGTTAAATAACTACCGCACTCCCGAAGCATGGACTGGGTGGAATGGTATGGACCTTAAAGACGCTGTAGAGGATATGCTCTACTCCTTTCTTGTTCAACGCCAAAACCTTCAATCACAATGGACTTCAGCAGTTGACATGGATAAAGTAGATGTTGTTACAATGCCAGGTAAAGTTATCTTGGCTAAAGATGCTAATGGTTCTTACTACTCTAGTGGGCACATCACTCTACAGTTTGATTTTGGGCAAGACTTGCAAAGATACCAGTTACTTAGATGGTCGGAGACTGTCGGTGATATGGTACGCATTAGAGCAGAGTTTAGGCCCTCTTTTGACGCTGTAAGCTGGTCTCCTTGGAGTGAAAGGTTAGCCTCAGTTTTCCCAGACACTTACGGCGTCGCTTTGACGGGCTCTGGACGTTACATTCAAGTCCGTATGCGCCTTTACACAAACGATACTATGTCTATAGATAAGAATGGAAACCCTACTGGCGTTACGCCTATTTTAAGTGGGGTAGAGGTTGTCGGCAGAGGTAAAACAATCTTTACTAAAGGATCTTTCCCTGCTATAGCTACAGGTAAGGTGCTAAACGGCTATCAATTCAACAGAGATAACTACTTAAACATTATTAAAACTTGGTGTGATGATTTCGGCTATGAATTTGATGTTGGCCATAACTTAGAGTTACATTTTGGTGCAGAATTAGGTAAGGAAACCGATTTCATATTAAGAGCTACAGACAACATCAATATAAAAAACCTCAGTGATGAGTCTAAGGACCTTGTGAATTATCTTACTTGCTATGGTGCAGGTGATGGTCCCGCTCAGATCATGACTGCACGCCGGGATGATAACAGTATTAATAATTATGGACTAAAGCCTGGTGAATTTGAAGATAAAGACGCTGATTCAATCGAAAAGCTTAATACCTCAGCTGATAAATATCTTGCAACTAAAGCTTGGCCAAAGGAAGAATTTATCGTTAGTATGCCTGTTAGCCTTCTAAACGAAGATGGCAGTTTAGGCTGTTTAGACACTGTTAGGGTTGTCGATCCTACCAGAGGCTTCGAAACGAAAGCCAAGATATTAGATGAGGACAGCGACGGTGCAATTATAACCTTCGGTCTCAATACTGATTTAGATAATATCCTAGAGAAGCTCAGTAAAGGCAATATAGCTAGGCCTAAGAGCAGAGGACTTCCTCCCGAACCACCGACTGATGTAAGGATTAAGAGTGGCTATAAGCATATTCTTATCTCTTGGCAGAGTGATGCAGACAGATTTGCTATAGAGCATTCACTCGACGGCCAAGACTTTAGCCTACTGCAAGTAGTAACAACTAAAGAATATGTACACTCACAGCTTGATATCGATTCTACGCATTTCTATAGAGTAGTAGCTATTAAGAATGATCTAGTTAGCGTTCCAAGCGTCACAGTAACAGCTATAGTTAGAAATATTCCTACTACTGATATAGACGATTTTGATATAGATAAAACTCCTCCAGGCAAACCTCTAAATTTATCTATGCAACAGCAGGTAGCTAATCGTATAGGTGATGCCTTCGATATAGTAATTATGCTGACTTGGACTAATGATTCAGCTGCAGATTTAGCTTTAACAGAAATCCAACGAGCTGTAGATAATGGTACCTGGGAAGTTATTGGTACAAGCAAAGGTTCATCATTCATTGATAGAGATATTGTCATTGGAAGTAAGTACGCCTATAGGCTAGTACATGAGGATTATAGTGGTAACCGGTCCGAGTTCTCTGATGAAGCGTCTATCACAACAACGAATATTATTCCTCCTCCACTTGCTCCTGCAAATATAAACATAGCAAAGGGTGCATCCTTCTTTAAGGTAGAGTGGAATAAGAGTAAAACAACTGATGGCAATGACGATCTTAACATCAAAGAGTATGAAGTATTTGTTTCTGATACGTCTGGTTTCACGCCAAGCGATAACAATAAAGTGTATGCTGGATTTGCTACTACCGCTTTTGTTAGAGCTGATGGAGATAAAACCTACTATGTACGTGTTAGAGCTAGGAATAAAATGAACGATACCTCTCCTTTTACCGATGAGGTGTCTTTTTATTTACCTAAAATAGCTAAAGAGGAATTAGCTTTTGCAGCTTTAACAGTTGATGATTTAACCGCTTATAAATTCTCTGCTGATCAGATATATGGTGGAAATCTTGATATTTCGAGATTTATCACCATAAACAATGGGAATGGCAAGGTAGTATGGGATACAACTGGTTTTTATGCGATCCAAAACGGAGTTAAAACCTTCTCCATCGATCCTGAAGATGGCTCAGCTTTCTACGGAGGTCCTCTTAGCGCTAAACAAATAACTGTAGACCAGTTGGATGTAAACAGGCTCAATCTAAATGGTTGGGTGTCGGTATTACTTAGAACCACTGGATACCCTCTTTTATCTACAAGTGGCAAAGATTATCGCTCAAATAATGGTGATTCCTGGCAGACAGTATATGAAACTACACTCCCACGAAGTAGCGACGCTTACTATATAGCTAGGATTGCATATAAAATAAACTTTAGACGTCTTAGCTGGATTTCAACAGGAGCAACAATGGCACGACTTCAAGTTGTGATAGGTGGACAAGTATTCACTGGAGCTGCGCATCAACAAGTTAGCCAAACAAATAACTGGGGGGAAGTTAGGGGAGAGCTAGACTGTGATGGTCCACAAAGTAGCCAAGCTACAATCAAGCTGCAATTGTATGGTCCAGCTGGAAGTATCACAGCTTTTACTCTAAACACTAATGAAGTAGCGCAAAATAGAAAGATTTAGGAGGCGGTTTTTTGCTTTATTTAATCAATGAAGGCGTAACGGACCAGGAAAACAACTCCTATGTAAGAGCAAGAATTATTTCAGAATTAGAAACGCCTCTTTACGCTGACACAGTATACGAAATTGACAACAATACTGACCCAGCAAGGGCCCAAGATATTTCTACTAAGCCAGATGATTACTTTATTGAGTACGAATATAATCCACCGGCCAACGATGAGGATATACCTACTGTAAAAAGCAAAAAACTCATGCACAGAATTAGAGACAGCGATGGAAATATAGTTGGCACAGAAGAAGTTACCCCTCCTCAGGCAGCAGGCGGTATACCAATATCGAAATTGAAAATTCAGTGGCATTATATCAATAAACTTTCTGTTTGGAAGCATTATCTTAGCGGAGGACAGGTATCACCTGGCTCCCCGTTCGAAGCAGAGCTTATCAGCACTCCCGACGGTGCGAGTGCTAGCAACCCTACAGATGGATGGAGCGTTTTTAAAATACCTAACGGTCAATATACAAAGAACACAATATACAAATGCAATTTTAACAGTGCAAATGCATATGGGGATGCAATGCTTCACGATAATTATGTTCTATGTGCATCAATAGGTCATCAGGCAAATGTAGGAGACCCAAATAGGGGTGGAGTACCAAATAGCGAAATCGATTGGTCTATCCCAATTAAGAACATCTTCCCACAAGTTCGTTATTACGATAATCATATAGGGCATTTGTTACTAAATGGGATTGTTAGTAATAACTGGTATAAAAGTACGACAGCTGGTTATCTTGGCCATAATGCCCAGAATATTACTTTTGCATACACCGCTGATGCTAACCCGAACGATACAGATCCATTTAAAGATATGTACTTCAGAATTAAGCGCTATTCCATTTTATTTGAATGATAAGAGGTGGTTATTTATGGGCGAAAATGAATTAATTGGGTATATCAGAGAGGATTTAAAGCGCATGGACGCTAACATCAACGCTAACTTCGATAAATTACGCGACGAAATACAGCAGTTGCGAAAAGATCAAGGGACAGACTGCTCAATTAAACGAAAAGCCATTTATGAAGATCTTGGGAAACTTGATGAACGCCTGGGAAAAGTAGAAGCCGCTATAGTTAGGTTAGACATGGGCCTAACTGTTAGCGGCTTTGTTGCTGGAAGTGCTGTAACTACATTAGTTGGGATGATCATCAAAAAGACTCTAGGAGCTTAAGAAAGGTGGTGATAATATGCCCAGCATTGAAGAACAATTAATGCTGCATGAGGGCTTAAAGTTAAAAGCTTACCTCTGTCCAGCTGGTAAAACTACTGTTGGAGTAGGGCGAAACCTAGAGGATAGAGGCATTACGCGCGATGAGGCGCTTTTTTTATTGCGCAACGACATCAAAGAAATAACAGAAGAGCTAAGCAAGCGTTACAGCTGGTTTAGCTCTTTAGACTTTGTACGCCAGAAAGTATTAATTGATATGACTTTTAACATCGGCCTTGGTGGGCTTTCTCAGTTCCGAAACATGCTCAATGCAATTGAAGGTGGTGATTATCAAAGAGCCTCTACAGAGATGGAAAATTCTAGGTGGTATCGTCAGGTAGGGATTCGGGCTAAGCGCTTAACCAAAATGATGAGAACCGGTTCAGATTATTAAAAAGAAAAAGAGAAAGAAGGTTAATGTAATGGATAAGATTATTGGTTTCCTCTTGTGGGTTATCACTCTTCCTGCTGTTTTAGCTTATGTAGCTAGCTGGTTGGTTAGCCGGCTAAAGGTTAAGAAAGAAAAAGAGTGGCTAATTACTCTTGTTAGGTTAGCCACGAACGCATATGAGTACGCTGAAGCCCAGGGCTTAGCTCAGGGTCTAAGAGGATATGCAAAGTTTGACCCGTTTATGGATAAATTTATTTTAGAATTTCGCAAAGAATTCGGATATGAACCTGCTCCTGAAGACAAAGGTAAAGCAGTAGAAATTATGGAGCAACGAGTTATTAATGAAAAAAAGGAGCGTCTTCAGCAAAGCGAAAAAGCTAGCTGAAGAAAATGTAGATGCTGTTTTTGATAATTGGGTAGAGCAAGGAAAAGCTCAAAGGGATAATATCTCGGGTAGATTAATTGATTCACTCAGAAAAAAGGATATGTAAAAAAGCGAAGCGGGCCTACATGGCCCGCCTTTTTTTATATTTCTGAGTCTTTTCCGGTACGATCCTTATAGACGAATAAAGGTTCTATAACATGAATAGCATCCTTACTCATTTCAATTAGATCTTCGGTTGTGTATCTAGCCTTGATTTTTTTAAGGACAAAGAGATATTCGTCTAAGTCGAATGGCTGTTGTTTTTGCATTTCTATATAGTCCTTCATCTTTAGAGTGTTTTCTGCCGATAAATAAACACCTCTGTGTACTTTTAAAATTCCTGTATCAGCATCAACAAGGAATACTATCGTCCCCAGACGATTACCTGGTTCGATATTAGGTAAGTCAGCAGGTTGTTCTTGCAATAAATTTACGTTATACGGGATATCCATCCATTCTAGGTCGCCAAATTTAACCAAGAAAATGATAGCTCCTTGAATATAGCATATCTTTAATTTGAATCCGCCCTTCTGAATGTTGTCTATTACCTCTTCAGTCGGGCTTTTGATGGTAAAACCAATCATCGGCATTCCCTCAAGGATCTGAAATATCCTATTTTCTGGGTAAGACGTTTTCCCTTCAAAAAATAATTTGCCAACTTGAGGTTGCTGTATAGGCTTATTACTAAAGGTCAACATATTACATCTTCCTTCCTGATATTCCTCTAAATAGTTATTAATAGCCCATGCTAACAAGTTCTCTGGTTGTATATTTGGCATAGATGCTATTAATTGTTTGATGATAGTTATTTTCATCAAAAGGTTTAGCTTTTTGTTCCTCTGTAAACTCTTTTAATTTTAGAGATATATTATTCGGTAGGCCAATTAACCTAGCTACTTTAAGTAACCCTGTATGGGCATCTACAAGAAATACAGAAAGGCCGTACCCCTGACCTTCATCAGGTTCTTCCAAAATAAATGATTGCGACAGATGTATGTTATACGGAGCGTCCATCCACTGTTGATTACCTAGCTTGGCCAAAAAGAAAATAACATTATCTATATAACAGACTCTAAACTTAGTGGAGCCATTTTTAATATCAACTATTTCTTGTTCGTCCGGTTTATCGTAAAAGAGTAATAGCATAGGTCCTGTCTGATCAATGTCAAAGACAATCCCTTCACGGTACCTGGTTACACCCTCCTTGAATAGCTCTCCAACTTTAAGCTTCCTCACCGCTACCATCCTTTCGTTCTATGATGATCTTTTTCTGGCTATATGTTAGCTTTACTTCTCTGTTTTCAGGCGTTATACCCATGTCATCTGCCCAAGCTTTAGGAAAGCTAATACGTGTTCCAAAAGAGTATTTACCGGAGTTACCACCAGCTTTATAAAATATAACTTTTAATGTCCTAGATTTCTTCATATTAGATAACGTCCGTTGTTTGCCAGCTTTTCGAGAATTCTTTGTCTTTGAAGAGAGCAGCTAAACCTGTTATCTGTTTTAACCTTAGTATTTCGTCTAAATCCATGCCTAAATGTTTTGCTATCCATGCATCTGACCTTCCAATCTCTATCAATTCAGCTACAATATTGCTCATAAGACCTATGTCATGTGTGCCTCTTGCTCTGTTGTGTCTAATGGTGCTAGCCATTCTCTCGTCAATAGGCTTGTCTATCACAGATACAGGTATCATACCATTTTCTCTTTCGTAAATATCTTTATGTTCTAACATGATTCTGTACCTATGAAAACCGTCTACAATCTCATACATATCGTCTTCTTTATGATAATAACATACTATAGGCATTGTGTACCCGTCTTCTTTGATGCTGTCATACAGTAGTTTCATCTCTGGCGGAGCAACTGCATTAGGGTTATATTCATTAGATCTTATCTTTTCAACAGGGACAGTAATAACATTGTATACAGGACTTTTAAACATGAACAAATCATCTCTTTCCATAAAACTAATATTGTTTTTGTTTTTCTTAACATCACGGAAGCCAGCCTTAATAAAAAGGCTATAGGACTTTTCTGATGCAAAAGCTGTAACTTTCGTTGTAGTAATATTCTTCAGAGCATGGTTTAGAAGCTTAGTGCCAATTCCTTGGTTACGGTATCCATCTTTTACATAGAAACTCTTTATTCTCACTGTAGACTTATAGCTGCAAGTGGAGATAATGCCAATTATTTTTCCACCATACATATAGCCATAGAAAATACCCTTTTCGTTAAACGACACTTGTTCTTTGTAAGCCTTACTATCAATAATGAACTTCTTAGCTTCTTCACTACTTATGACGCTAATCATAGAGCACCTTTAATAATCGATTTGTATTTTTTCATTAATTGCCGTCTTCGTTCTTCGTCTTTCTTGGTCGGAGCAAAGCCCATATACTTACAAAGGTGGTCGTTTTTCATGATACATATACACATCCGCTTATATGTCGGTATTCTGCGAAAGTCAGTTACGTTTGTGTCATCTAAATAATCTTCAAACTGTATAACTTCCTTATCTTTATTGCCTCTATTTGATTTCTTGCCAGTCCGTATTATAGGAGCACCTTCACCCTCCAGTTCCTTGATAGTTTGCTTATCTATTGCTCCGCCTTTAATCCAGCTCTTTTTAGATACTTCCAACCTGTCCAGATAGTTCTTGCGTGTTTCTTCGGGCAATGTCGATAAGAGAAAGTACATATAACTCTTCCATGTGTGCCCTTCTGGCAGAGTGATAGACTTCCATCCCATAGCTGTGGTACCGCCATAAATGCCAGCAAAGTTTACTCCGTTTACACGTCCAACCATCTTAGCCCATGTATTTGGTTCTATTGCTTTATATAGCTTTAGTGAATTTATAGCACAATCATTAAATGGAGATGCTACTCTCATTTGGTCTACGCTTAGACCTGCTTGATAGTAAAGATCGTACACTTTGTTATAAGCAAACCCGAACTTTGCATTAGCTATCCAGACATCCTCTGCTGTCCAATCATATAGAGGATAAACATTAAACGCTTTATCTTCTTCCCGCCCATTTATCCAGGACATATCTTTATATTTAAACACTTTACTGCTTGCTATAGCTCTATACCTATTTAAACTCTCGTCCGTTCTTATGCCTATCATAACAGCTGTTTTGCCGCACTCATTTGCAAACCATTTGCAAAAGTTATCCTGAACTGTATAATCTGAAGTTCCTTTTTTAAACTCAAAAGGGACGTTATCTTGATTAACAACAAATTTATTAGACGGCATATTCCTTACCCAAATATCTTCTTTGTCTTTATCCCAAGGTATCCAATGATCTTGGTACATTGATACTGCGCATTGTGCTGCCACTGGTAAGCATAGCCAGTATTTTTTTACACCTTCGAAGTTATCCAGGAAACTCTGTTCCACAAATTCAGTCGTCATTGAATACTGAGCTTCATAATCTAGGTGATACATAGCTAATTTATCAAGCTGACTATACTCTTTTGCATACCCGTAGCACATATTGAGCAAAACACTGCTATCCTTGCCTCCGCTAAAAGCAACTAGCACATTATCAAACTCTTCAAAAACGTATTTTAACCTTTCTTGCATAGCCTCATATACATTCTGGTTTGTATATACTTTTTCCATTCTAAACACCTTCCTTCAAGTCATCTATTTCTTTTATTTCGGATTTCTTTGCGTACTTCACACCGTCGTAACTTCTCCGATAGATGAAAGCATCTACAAAGTTATTATCTTTTTGCCGATCTAGCTCCTTTTTAAAGCTAGCGACAAGATCTTCTTTCCTGTTGAGACATTTGATTATTCTCTCGTCTAATGTGTTGCTTGCACATATATCAACAATATGCACGTTTTTATCTTGGCCAATACGGTGTACTCTGTCTTCTGATTGGCCTCTTGTAGCGTAGTCCCAGTCATTAGAATAATAGATTACATAGCTGCAGAATTGCAAATCAAGCCCATATCCAGCACATGTCTTGTTCGCTACGAAAAACTTGGCACTATCTTTAAACTCAAGTATGTTAACCTGACGCTTTTTTTGATTAAGTTCGCCGCAAAAAGCAACTGCTGATCCTTCACCATATCTATTATTAGCAATCTCGACAATATCAAGAATCTCCTTCGTGTACTTGCAGAATATTATTACTTTCTCGTCTAAATTGTCTAATATCTCAAATAGTGTCTGCATACGGGGATTGTCCATTGGGTTTTTAAATAAAGGTTTTCTGGTTAGCTTGTCGCCAACTTTAACTCTAAACCCGCTTATTACACTTTCTAACCCGCTAAATAGTCTGTATATTGTATGTGGCTCAAGCTCATCAACCTCAAATAAAAGCTGCTCTGCTACATAATCGTAATGCTCAAGTTGCTCTTTTGTCATAGAGTAGTAATAATTGCTATATGTTTTATCTGGCAGGTCAAGACATTCTGATTTTTTAACTTGATATGTGTAAGGGGCGATCTTTCTTACTAAGTAATCTACATTTAAACAGCGTACAATCTTTCCTTTGACTCTCTCGTCATACTCCAAGTGATTAGCAGCAAAGCTCCAAAAGCTTCTATAGCCAAGAATACGCCAGTCGAGAATATACCATTGAGCAAATAGATCCTTCTCACATTTGCTGATAGGTGTCCCGTTCAGAATGAGTTTATACTTGCAAGATTCGCTTAAGCGTATTATATTTTGCGTACGTTTGGCTTTATGGTTTTTAACTAAGTTGCTCTCGTCTACAATCAAGTAAACACTTTTCTGCTCAACTAGCTCAAGTAGAGCAATGTTAGCTCTTATACTACTTGAAAGAGTTTCAATACCACAAATAGTAAACATAGATAGATCACCGCTAGCATGCTTCTTAATATCTCTCTTCAGGCTTTCTTTGACACTGCAGGGGCAAAGCCACAGTACGTGGTTAACTTTGCCCTCATCTAGTCTCTTTTTGATTAATTCAAGTGCAGTTCTGGTTTTGCCGGTGCCCATCTCCATGTATAGGGCTCCGACTTTTACATTAGAAAGCTTGTCTACTGCTTTAATTTGATGTTCGTACAAGCTGGTGTTTAGCTGCATAAATTAGCCTCCTCAATCATCTTTTAAATCTGCCAGTATATCTGAACTGCTATCTAGTATCTCTTTTAGACCATCTTTCCGCTCTTTATCAGCTACCTCTTTAATTGCAATAGCCTCTATATTAGATATAGCTGCTTTATGTTCTTCTATAAATGCCATTGCTTTTTCGGTGAACTTAAACCCCTCAAGTTCAGCAAAGTCTATTATCTCTTTATAGTGCTCAACTCTTACAACTACTCCTTTTTTCTCCCTGTCCCACTTGCTCCCAGGTAGGCTTCTAGCTCTATCATAAAGTCCTTCGATATTCTCGTACTCGTGCCATGCGATAATTAGGCTATCTTTATCATTCCTATATATCCAGCGTTTACATTCCTGTTCATAAACGCCTTTGACAGCATTACCAGCAATTTGGGGATCGTAAATTATAACAGGAAAGCCTGCGTTAAGCAACTTGTTGCCAAGCTCAGCAGCCCTATCTTTGTTTAAACCAGTGATTTCGCTTATATTTCTGTACCATTTGCTGCCATCCCACTTGTAGCCAAGCGATTTTACTACATCGATAAAATCTTTATTTTTCTCGTATAAAGCATAAACAGAGTCTTCTTTGATTATTATTTCGGCAGGGACATTGTAATTTGCTTTTTCTGGATAAAGAGTAGATTCTTTTTTAGCTTCTTGCTCTTGTTTTTTTTCAAGCTCATCAATTGCTATTTCATCCTCTGTCTTAAACGCTTCCTCTGCCTCGTTGGCAATGATTCTGAAGATACTTTCATCTCTATTGTCAATATAATATTTAGCTTCTGTACGATTTACGAGAATGAAGTCTAAAACTTCTTTAACGTCTTGGTATGCCAAGTTTTCAAGAACATCTGCTTTTTCATATCCACTACTTTGCAATTCCAATCTAGTGTAGTTATACTGTTCCTCTTGCATTCTTTCGATTTTCTGCACAAGCTTTACTCTTAGCGTGTTTGCCCATGCTACTTGCTTTTCGGTCCCCGATAGTTCTGGCAGATCTCTTTCGGTTATAATTCTTTCTACTTCTTCTTGTTTTTTTAACGCATAACAATCACTGCATAAACTGTTAAAATAGCTATCTGCTTTCCATTGACGGTCTTTTGTTGGTCCAATTATGTTTACTCTACCTTCATGTCCACAACTATATGTCCCGTAATACCAAGCCATATTTATCACCTCGTAATATATTGGAATCCAATAGCGCTTTATTAAAGCGGGCCTCTGCCCGCACATTAATCTATTATGATTCTTCTAACTCATATTCATCTGGCTCGTAACTAGGGCTATTACTAACGATATCTTGGCTATTATCGTCAAACTTGCCATAAGGGAATTTGCTACTGTGAGTTACATTCCATTCTCCATACTCCACCCAAGCACACCAAATCCCGCCTGCGTCGCTAAGTTCCATCTGCTGACCTTCCTCTACCCTATAGAGAAAGCCTTCTTTATCAGCGTAAACTGGCATCTCTGCAATATGTCCAATCGAAGCTCCGTCATAGAAACTTCTCTCTACCTCATATACAGGTAGCAAATTAGCTATCTTGCACGCCTCCTCATAGCGTGTCAACAAGTACATTCTTAATGCCTTCTCCGCTACTTTGCTCTTAGTAGTCTTAGACGCACTAGCTACTAGTGTCAACGCTACATCTACATTATCGGGAAAACTCAAGTTAGGTCTCCTCATATCTTTGCCTCCTAAAGAGGGCGCGCTAGGCCCCTCGGTTTAGTATGTGTGTACTCGTTCTTCTTTGGTTGTACCGTCTGGCATTGCATAACCAATAATTAAGTCCAAGGTGCAGTCTGCTAGATGGTCGTTGCATTCTTCGCTAAAACGGTATAACTCAACAGGTTTTCCGGTTATCTTTGCTTCGTCAAACTTAGCTTGCTTCTCAGTTTCTTTCTCAGCTTTAGCTTTTGCCCTCTCTTCTAAAGCTGGCTTTGCGTATTCTTCAGCTTGCTGGTAGGTGAACTCTTCGCCTAGAACTTCTACTGCGTCGTCATTAACACTTATCCCCCAGCCACTGACTTTGTGAGCCAAGCCTAACTCCACGAGTAGGTCTGCTGCCTTTTCGTTGTATATTTTCCAGCCGCTTAGGTATTCACCATCGTGGTAGACTACTTTGATTAGGGTCTTGCCGGTCATTAGGTTATTGAGTTCTTCTTTGTCTTTGCGTTCTTTCTCTGCATAGTATTCTTGCTTTAGTTTACCCTCTAGTTCTTTTAACTCTGTTAAGAAAGGTTCTGGTACCTTTAGTCCTTTAAGGTCTTTACCATTTGCTGTAAACTCAAATCTCATTACATCTTTATAACCGTCAAACTTTGCGCCGTAGAAGAAACCGTCGTTAATCTTGTTTTCTTCAACACCAACCACCTTATACTCTGCCTCTAGAATGTACGGATGCCACTCGAAGTTACGGAACTCAAATATAAAGCCACCCTTTTCGATTCTCATTTTAATTGTCTCCTTTTATGTACTTCGCTCTTTCTAGCTTAAGTATAGCCCAATGTGTTTTATATGTCAACATAAAAAACATATATTAAGGAGTATGGAATAACTATATAAAAGAAAAACGCCTAAAAAGCGTACAAGAGGATTAATTCATTCCTTTATTATATATACTTATATTGGGCCTAGCACAAAAAAGTCTCATTTATGTAAACAAAAGTTGAAAATATGATTACTTTTATTTACAATTTGGAAGGAAAAGATGATAATATGTATAATCTACTAGTTAAAGTGGTATAATCTAAGTGAGAGCAGAGGAGCGCTAACTCCTCTGGGGCCCGCAGTGCTCTCTCTAACGCTGATAGATTATGAATAGCCCTTTCGCAATAAGCGGAGGGGTTTATTCTTTAAATGCTCTGACGAGATTGGCTGCTTGTTTTAAGATATTTGCTAGTGAATACATAAGTATTGCTTCAGCAATAACTTTAAACGTTTCCATATTATCAGCCTCCCTTCCTGTATGAATACAGGCCCTGTATTCCAGGAAGGTTTAGACAGATACCAACTCTCACAGTTTATATTATATCAAATTTAATAAGACAAGCAATCAAAAAACGATGATTTATGCAATTGTAACGTATTGTCCTAACAGTTAACATTCCCACATAATAAAAGTTATTTATTTGTTTGAAAGTAAATAATAAAACGTTTAGCTAGCAATGCTTATTTTACCATTCCAATATTTTTTGATAAGTTCCAGGTAGTTGTTGACCAGCAGTAAGCTATTCTGTTTGTTACCAGCTTTAATCATCAACACACCATTATCTATCAAAGCCCTTGCTGGTTCTAGCAAGCAATAGTAAGTTGGTTTGCTGACCAAAGGTTTTATTTGTTCTTTTATATGCTCCCATTCTTTGCAAGGCTTGTCTTCTTTATCAGCAAAAGCCTGCACTGCTCCTGAAAAATACATATTACGCAACACAGTACAGAAGTACCCTACAGCTGAGTGTACTTTACCTGTTTTAATTCTGGACCTGGTTACAAAACAAGCTTCAAAGGCAGCATCTGGACAGAAAGTATTGCTACCAATAGCACGATAGAAAGCCTCTTCTATTCTAGCAGGGCTAACCTTAAGAAGTGACGCCAATTTTTTAGCAGTGTTTTGTATTTCGACAACTTCGTCGTTAGATCTAGATATATATATATGCTGATCTTGTATTTTAAAGTCTTTTAAATCTGGCGACATTGCTGTCGCTTGTGATATATCAGCGACATTATCGACATCAGAAGCATAGTAAAAACCGTTATTGCTATATGCTAACCCTAAGTCAGCAAGTATCTTAAAATTCCGTTCTACTGTTCTTTGTGTAGCATTAATGCGAGTAGCTAGTTCTTCTTTACCGTTACAGCCATTTGCTATGAGCAGGTAAAGATATCCTACCTGGGGTGTAACTTTGCCACTAGAAACATAAGAATCGATAATTTTAAACACATCAAATACCTCCTTGATTTCTACCTGGTATTTGATATACTATTAATGCATGTGTTGCAGTATATCAACACCAGAGCTCCGTGTTAGCGCACGGGGCTTTTTCTTTATTTAAAGATATCTTTAAATTTAAACAAGATCAATACATTGTACTTAACTAATCTATAATCTAAAATCGTTAATATATATTCTTTAATCTGAAATATAGATTACAGAATACAAAATCATTAATCTGGAATAGGGAATAAGTAATAAGCAATCTATAATCTGGAATAATGATTAAAGAATAAGTAATCAAGATTATAGAATCTGTAATAAAGAATAAGTAATCTATAATCTAGATTACATAATCTGTAATATGTAATCTAGAATCACTTTATCCACAGGCAAAAGAGACCGTACAGAGCGACATTTATTTTTCGCCCCGCACGGTCTCTATAGCTAGTTTTAATATTTTTCTGCAGAAAGCTTCTTGATCATCAACAAGTTTAGCTAAATCATCTTCCCATCCAGAAGGTAATTGCTCAAGAACTTCTCCAAGAACAATCATTGCTATGTTCCATATCTGACCAGTTATTATTTTGGGTCTCCATGTATCTCCCTCTATAGATAAAACTAGTTTTTGTAAAACTTTTTCCGAACCTACTGAAACTCCATGTGAAGTTTTTACCCAATTGGGAGATCGTGTATTAAGATCTGTTATTAAGTGAGGTATTGGCGCAAGCTCTCTTTTATCAGTTACTCTTTTTTCTTCAGTTTTGTCTTTATCGTTATTTACTGAAGTATCCAAGTTGTCGGTTTTTTTGGTTTCGCTTTTTTCTTCTGCAATGTCAGAAATGGTATTAGAGTCCAATAAATCATCGGGGAATTTAGCATCGTCAGGAATCATAGAAGATAGGCCTTTTTTCTTTATTTGTTTATCTTCTTCCTGAGCTGGTTTAGAAATCAAATGTTCTACAACGTTTAGTGGTTTACGAGCCATTTACTACACCGCCTTTTGTGCGGCTTCTTGAGCTATCAGCTCCTCTGCTAATGCTTTATATGCCCTAGCTCCAGAACAATCTGGATCGAAGAAGTTGATAGGTTTTCGTTCATTTTGAGCTTCGCCAATAGTTACGTTTTGCGGTATTTCTGTTTTATAAATAGTAACTCCTCTATTGCCAAAGAAACCTTCTACTGACTGTCTGCAGACACGATCTAGGTTAGTACCTCTTGTCATCGTCAGGAAAACACCAGCTATTTGTAAATTAGGATTACATTCTCTTTTTAAATCAGCTACGTTATTAAATAATGTTCTCATTCCATCAATTGCCCACCGACCACTTTTTAACGGTACCATAACTTCTGTAGCAGCTACAATTGCATTTGTTGTAAGCATTAATAAATTAGGGGGACAATCTAGAAAGATGTATTCATAACGATCTTTGATGCTTTCTAGATGATTTTTTAATTGGTATTCTCTATTACGATAATTAATCATAGCTAATTCAATAACGGTAAGGTCTAGAGCAGATGGTATTAAGTCTACTCCAAAAGGGGTTGAGAGAATTGCACTTTCTATGCTGGTCTCAACATTTTTGTTTAATACTTCTACTAGGCTAACTTCAAGTTCAGCGGGGTTGATACCAAAACCAGATGTTGTGTTTGCTTGTGGGTCTACATCAACAACAGCAACTTTTTTACCAAGTTCTGCTAGAACACCAGGTAAATTAATAGATGTTGTACTTTTTGCTACACCACCTTTTTGGTTTACAACAGCAATTATCCTAGTCATTCTATTCCCCTCCATTCACGTCCTAATTCAGTAGCGATTTCTCTTAAAGTAAGCCTTTTTTCTTTTTGTAGACGGATAATGTCACGCATTATAATTACTGCATCATCGCGAAGTCTTGCGTGCCCGCCTTGTGTGTCTTCATGAGGTAGCAGACCAATTTTAATATAATATCTTACTGTGCTAACTGGCATGTTGAATTTTTCAGCTATATCTTTAGGCTTTAATAGCTCGTCCAAGGCTATCACCTCAAATCTAAACTTCTACTTATAGATTTAATTTCCTTCTGTAGATAAAAATATAAATCCAAATCATGGAATTTTGACTATTAATCCTCCAACATTTTTTAATTAATACCATTATTTTATAATATTTTACTTGACAAACCACACCAAATTGTGTATAATATAATTAGAGAGAGCAAGAACGGAGGCAATAAATTGATAAAAGCAACATTCATAATTCCCAAAGCAGATAATAATGGTGTTCTTTTCCCAACAGGTCTAGTAGCTAAAATACAAATACAAATAATAGATATGTTCGGTGGTTACACACTTAGAGAAGCTACAGGAGCTTGGCAAGATGAAGATGGTAAGATTTATTACGATAATAATTGGGTCTTTGAAGTAAGCATGAAAAAAGACCAGGTGGCTACCCTGGTCGAGTGGTTAGAAAAGATAAAAGCAACGCTTGAGCAAGAAGCGATGTATTTAGAGCTTTCCGAGCCTCATATAAAATTTATTTAAGTACAGTATAGCACAAGGTCTAAGGAAATACAAACGCTCTCTCTCCTTAGGCCTTCCTAAAAGAGAGCAGGAGGAGATAATATGATTTATACAACACGTAACGGTAAGAAAATTGACACAAGAAATTGGCCGGAAGGGCATAAAAAATTCCTTAGAAAAGCTTATGTTTGGTACTATCAAGATGTAAAATATATCGATTTTGTTAATATGATATTCGGCGCTAGTAGTCCTGTATTAAAACTAAGTTCAAATGGGCCAGAACCAACTAAAACTACTTTATACGAAGCAGTAACCGATCTGCAGTTTAGACTCGGTGTAAAACAGGGCCACTTTAGTAAAGATTGGGAAGGAGATGTTGAACCAATATGGCCAATAAAAGAGTAAATATATCAATACCTGAAGCTTTGCATGAAATTCTTAAGGACCTTTCGGACAAATATTACGAAGGCAATTTTAGCAGATTTCTTACAGATGCTGGGTTGTATTATGCTGGGGTGTTGGATAAAAGAGAGGAAAACAATAGCGAGAATGTTGATAATGTTTAACTTAGTTTCTCCATATATTCGGCAACATCTTCATAATCCATGTTTTGAGAATATACTGCTGCTAATTGAGTTTTAGCTTTTTTCGCATCACCTAAAGCAAAATAACTTATACCTAGCCAATATTTAGCTTCTAATACATCTTCGTCAAAAGTTCTCCTTAAGACAGGCCCTTGTTTAAATTGTTCTACAGCTGCTTCATACTGACTAAGATAGTAAAAGCATTTTCCTAATGACATATAACGCATTTTCTTAACTAAAGTATTTTCGTTTTCAGCAACTTTTTGCCATTCTCTTACAGCGTTATTATAGTCATTTAACTCCATATAAGAATCAGCAATAATTATTTGGGCCATAAAACGATCTTCGTGATTAGCGTTTACCCCATTTATTAACGTCATTGAAGTAGTGATTGCATCTTCGTAACGTCCTAATTTATCATGGCATATAATAGAAAAGAGCATTTTCGGCGGTATATATGTTCTATCTTCGTTAAGAGATTTATTTATAAATTCCAGAGCTTTGTTGTAATGTGCATTTCTATAGGCCATTACTGCTAAGTTGTGGTATTTTACTTTCTTATATTCTGGTCTATTCTTATACACAAAATTTATTATTAAACTAATAGCGAAAATCCACCAACCTAATGAATTTATAAATGCAAAGATTAGGCTTAGAACAATAAGTATACAGCCAGGATTTTTAAGATCTTCAAAAGGATATTCTTTTTCAGTTATGATATTCGTGTTGTTTTTTGTCGTTCTATAATTGGTTTTGTGGTATGGTTTAGAACCAGTTGAAGTAGAGTAAGACACCCCAGTTCCTGGTAGCGAGTAAGTTGAGCGCATTCCTTTTGAGCCAATGTTTAATGTATGGCCTTTGCCACCAAAACTTAAACTGGAGCTTTTTGCACCTAAGTTAAGCCGGACACCTTTTGCGAGTTTAATTGATTTACGAAACCTTAATCCCATTATGAATCACCTCTGTCAAAGAGTATGTTTGCTATTATAAGTAATTCAATAGTTTCTTTATCATAATCTTTGACTGGTACATCATCGTATATTGTTTTATATCCGTTAGGATTGTGACGGTAATATCCTTTTACTTTTTTACCTTTTTTTGTAGTATACCCATTTACCCATATATCGCCAGTATAAATGGTTTTAGCTTGTCTAATTGTTTGTGGTTTAGAAAGGATAACAATGTTCGACGTATTAGTTGTAAGCAAGAGTAAAGTTACTATTGCTGATTTAGAGGATAAAACAATTTGATCTATATTGTTTACTTCTACTAGAAAACCCAATTTACTTAATGTAGCGATAATTGAATCCATTGCTACTCGCTCTTGTAAGCAAGTGGTTGGTATTTCGCGTATACTGGTATCTAATCCAGATTCGTTGAAGAGTTGTATTAGAATTTCTTTGGTAGTGGAAACTTCACCATTTACAAACGATTCATTTGCTTTATCCAATGTATATTCGGACGCAAAACTTACTGAAGAAAGTGTTGCTAAGATAATTAAAAAACAGTAAACTATACGTTTGTTGAGCATAAGATATACACCCCTTAGTTTGTATTGAACCAAAGCGTTTTAAATAATATCATGTAGCAATACTTTCTTTATATACGATTTAATACCTTCCAAATAAAAGACTTTCTGCGCCTTTGGATAGCTTAAAAATTAGCTCCACTTAAATCCCTAGCTATGTCCTCTGTAGTTAGTTGTAGATATATCTGGGTAGTGGCTAGGCTTTCATGGCCAAGAATACGGCGTATTGTTTCTAAGTTTGCACCTTTCCTTAAATAGAGAGTAGCCGATGTGTGCCTTAAAAGGTGCGGGTGCACATTTACCCGAGTTATGCCTGCTTTGTTGCCAAGATTAGAGATTATTTTTCTCAAGTTACGGTCACTCATAGAAAAAAGGCGGTCACTAGGCAGCATTCTTTTAGTGTATGTTTTTAGCTGTTTTTGCAGCTGTCTATCCACTATGGGAATCTGCCTATCTTTTGCCCCTTTGCTTTGCCGTATGGTAAGAATGGTTAAACCTTTATCCTCTACAATATCACCTGCCGTTAAAGATAGAAGATCAGATTCTCTTATTCCTGTACGTAGCAATATATTCACGATCAAACTATCTCTTTCTGGTGAGCTGGTTCTACCAGCTTCATGGATCAATGCCTTGGCTTCTGCTTCGGTAAGAGCATTAGGAAGTCTTTTTTCTGATTTTATTGGAGGCAAGTCTAGCAAAAGTCCGGCCCATTTTGCATACGAAGCAAGAGAGGTCCTTTTTCTAGCTATGGTCTTGTTAGTGAGACCTTGGCTTTTTAATTGTGTAAACCAATCAGAAGGAGATAGGCCACTTTTAAGCCATTGACCGACATCAAAAGTAAAAGCTTTAATAGTATGTGGTGAAAGACCTCTTCCTTGGAGATAATTAGCAAATTCTTCAATGGTTCCGATAGTCATTATAAACACCTCGCTATTAGGAACTAAAAGAGTGGTTTAGCAAGTATATAGTACCTATAGTTATTACTATAGGTACTTAGACTGGAAGAAGAACCCGGCTAAGAGCCGGGCTATATATCTAAAATAAGGCGCAGCTTCATATGTTGCTTGATAATATAGAGTAGATTCTGTTATATATTCATTATACTCAGGGGCTCTTTTGGCAAGTTCTAAAGCTGCTTCAAAGTTAGTTGATCTAGATTTTGAGAACGACACAGTAGCAAACCAAGGTTCTTTTTTAACAGTGAATAGGTTTGCTAACTGCTCTTTGTTTGCTTTAGAGATATCAATATATTTTAAGCTATTGGCATTATTTATGGAAGGTAAAGAGTTATTCATTTTACTATTCACCTCCTAAATGATAATATTAAAACTCATCTGCAGTTTGCTTGATAATTTTGTCTAGATTTTCAACCGGTAGGAAATCATCTTTTATTTCAATAGTGAAGTAATAGTTAATTTCCCAGATAGCGGTAATATAATCTTGATGTCCAATAATATTAAAAACAATACCTCGATCTGGTAAGTTCCACCAGGTAAAAATTCTCATAAAAAAACTATCTTTAAATTCATCTATAGACGGTATAGTGGACTTATATAGAGGTGGTCCATACTTTTCAATTAAAACATTTATGATAAAGGTTAACTCTTCACTTAATTCATTAGTAAAGTTTTCGTAGTTGGATTTGCTATGAAATATTAATTTTTGTAATATCGCTTCTTGGTAGAACACTGGTTCGACAGTAAATTGATAATATCCAACCGTTGCATTAAATGTTTCATCTATGTTCAAGATTAGTGAAGAGTCGTTTAATATCTTTTTTTTTACAATATCTTTTGTATCGCCAAACATTATATTTCGGTAAGCCTTGTAATCAGGTGCTGTGCTTGCATATATAGACATAGCCAGAGCAATAATTATGCATATTACACAGGCAACTTTTTTCATATATATCACCTTTTCATAAGATAAAATTAGCACAGCTCGTCTCTCACTTTGGCAATAAGTTCTTCTGTCACATCGTATTTTTCGGCTATTTCCCACGTTTCGCCAGCGAAAGATTCAATAAGCAAATAAGCAGCAAAAAGGTCTGCTCTTTTTTCTGATTTTGTCGCTCTTATATTATCAGATAAGTGCATACACAGCTCATAATTAGGATCTAGACAATAGTGCCCAAGCTCATGAGCTATAGCATAACGTTTCTTACCTTCATTAAGGTTTCTATTGACAATAATAAAAGAGTAGCTAGATTCGGTACATAAAAACCCACTCATTCTCGCCGGCAGAGGTTTTTCAATGATTTGAATACCTAACTGTTTTGCAATAAATCGTGGGTCACGTGATTTGTATTTACTTATAAGTCCAACAGCCTTCTTTTGCGCCGTGCTCATACTTATCACCTCGAATAAATAGTATATTTTTAAGCTTATCACGACGCTATGACACCAGTTTGTCACTAGGTGTCTTTTTCTTTTTCATCTACTTTTTGTTTGAGCACTTTAATGATAGAAACTACGGCCTCCTTCTCTTCTAAAGTAAGAGGTTCTCCGCAGAAAAGGACTCTTTTTTCGCTAAGAATTTTATCTAATTCATAGTGACGATGTTCTTCTTCTTTTGTTAATCCATCTGGATTATCTGCTCGGCCAAGAAGATAATCCAAAGAGACCGTAAAAAAATCTGCCAGTTTTTGAAGGGTGTCAAAACCAGGCGTTCTTCTATCTGATTCCCAAGAAGCAATGGAACTTCTGGAGATGTTAAGCATATTACCAAGCTCTTCTTGTGTAAGATGCTTCTTTTCTCTTAATTCTTTAAGGCGGGTAGCGAAAGAAGACATTTTTAAGCCACTCCTTTATGTGACTATTTTATCGCTATCTGTTGCTAAGGGCAACTACTTTTATCTATGTCACTAGAGGTAACAGAAAGTTCTTGACAGTTGCGTAATGTAACTTTATAATGAAGTTACACAGTGTGACAATCAAAGGAGTGAGAACATGAAATCTAAAATTGAACAAATTAGAAGAGATAAAAAATTAACACACGAGCAAATAGCACGCGCTGTTGGAATAAGCAGATCGTTTTATACACAAATAGAAAACGGAAACAGAAACCCTTCATTAGAAGTAGCTATTAAACTAGCACAAGAGCTAGATTGTAAAGTAGAAGAAATTTTTTTTAGCAAATAATGTCTCGCTGTGTACACATCGTTTTTAAAATGAAATAAAAAAGAAGGTGATTTAATGCAGTTGGTTGAGCAAAAGTCAGTGCAATTTGAGGGAAGTGAACTGTTGGTTGCCAGAACGAGTAATGACAAAATTTATGTAGCAATTAAATGGGTTTGTCTAGGAATAGGACTTACTGATGGTCAGTATCAAAATCAAACCAGGAAAATAAACGACGATGTAGTTCTTTGCAAAGGTGTTGCAAAATTGCAACTCCCTACACCTGGGGGAACGCAAGATGTTTTGTGTATAGAAATAGATTATCTTCCATTATGGCTAGCAAAAATCAATGCAAACATAATTGAAAACTTTATCGTAAAAGAGAAATTGGTCAATTACCAACTTAGAGCCAAAGATGTTTTATCAAATGCATTTTTGCCACAAGCAAAAACTCCACAAACTGAACTCGAAGCTCTAGCAGCTCTAGGTAATGCAGTTTCACTCATGGCTAATCAAATGATACAAGCGCAACAAAAGGTTGAAGTCTTAGAAACTAAAGTAACAAACATTCAAGAAGCTTTCGACCCAGAATTACATGATAAACCTTGGAGAACTTGGGTAAAAACATCTATTTCAAGGCTAGCCAAATCTAAAGGCGGTTATGCAGATGATTACCAAACTACTTACGCTAATCTCTACGCTCTTCTGGAACAAAGAGCTGGTTGCAGACTTACAGAGAGGCTTAATAACAGAAAAGAGAGAGCTAGAAGGCTTGGCTTACCTAAAAGCGGAGTAGAAAAGCTTAATCACATAGACGTAATCGAAGCTGATAAGAGGTTAAAAGAGATATTTACATCGCTAATTAGAGAAGCCTTAGTAGCTATAGCTTAAAAAAAAGGAGGTTATCTAATGCAAGACCAAGACAAAAGCGCACTTTCTAAAGTGCAAATGATCGATATTATCAACGAACTAGACAGACGCAACGGTTATTGTCACCGCGAGATAAAAGCAGACTTATCTCATTACACAAACATTGAGTTACTGGCAGAGATTCAAAACAGAGTAAATCCGTCTATGTTCCACAACCCGATAGATGTTAAGTATTTTAGCGAAGATAGCTCTGCAGAAATTACAGTAACAGAATCTGGTCGTAAATATATCAAAGGCATAAAGAAAGGTCCAATAATTGTTATCACTATAGCCGCTAGTGAGATTCATGAAAAATGAGATATAGATAGTTATAGTAAAACGAATCTTTATCTTTAGCGTTTACCAGATCAGTAAACCAGTCTTCAGTTAGTGGTTGCCAAACATACACAGCGCCATATCTCATATGCAGGGTTAATGATTTGTTATCCGCATCATATTCAGCGTAGCTAATTTCTTTTGAGTTAATTGTAGCTCTTTTGATGCAATTGTTTTGGTTACACATAACACAGACACCTCTTAATGATTGTGCTTTTTAATTCCATCAATAAACTTCACTAAATGAGTTATTTCCTCAGGGTTGATTCCTGAAAGAGAGTCTATAAGTTCTGTTATGTGTTGTGATGATTCACCAGTATTTGTAGCAAAAAAATTAGAAAGAGATATTTCCAAAACATCACATATTTTTTCGAGAGAATCTAAGGAAGGTTTGCTTACTCCCGTTTCGATCTTAGCTATTTGAGATTGGGTAAGACCTGCTTTTTTAGCAAGGGTACTGCCAGACAGCCCCTTTAATTCTCTTAGTTTTCTAATCCTTGCACCTACATTCATTAAAGCACTCCCTTTAGATATTCCTCTTATTCATATACAAGCATACCAAATAGATGATAACAACATCAACCTATGAAAAAAATTCATATTTAGGGTTGACATAATGAATTACATTCATTAAAATTAAGATAGGAGGTGAGGTTCTTGTCTAAAGTAGGATTAAATATTCGCAAGTTAAGAGAAGCTAGGGGCTTAACACAAGAAGAACTAGCCTCTGGAGCTAAGTTAAAACAGTCCCATATAAGCAAGTTAGAAAGCGGAGTAACAGAAGGATCTTTATCCAGCCTTAGAAGGATTGCTGATGTATTAAACGTGCCAGTAAGTGAATTGCTTGGCAGTTGCGACGAAAAAAGAGAAAAGGAGGCTATTTAATGTTATTAGAGTCTGACCCCAAAATTGATGAGTATTTGCTCATTAAAAAAGAGGACGATGAACTACATCACATGGATCCTCCGGTACGAGAACCTAAGCCCTGGATGTGGGCTAGTATGTGGCAAAAGGATTCTAAATTCAAAGATTCGTTAGTTTCTGTAATTATTATCAATGAGCGACCTGTAGCGGCTGTCGTTAGACCAGCTGCAACAGACGAGTGGTGCCGCAAGCAACGTTATATGGCTTGGGTGGTCGATTCAAAGAAGCCAATGTTTGTAGAATCCCATAGGATTCTCGACACAAAAGAAGCGGCTATGAGAGAAGCTACAGCAATGTTGTGCAGATATTTAACAGCAATTACAGAAAAGGAGGTGTCTATGTATGTGGGAGGAGAGAACACCAACAGAGTACATGCTTAGGGTATTGCTTGATACACCAGCTGGAAACAGAGAGATTAGATTGGTTATCTACAAAGATGATGTTTATGGTTGGTGCGCTTGTGTTGCAGATCTTAAAGCATCTAAAGCTACGCATTGGCAAAGTGGTATGAAGAGCGTAAACGAAGCTAAGACAGTTGCAAGCCGGCTTTTGGGTGAGTATATACGCTATTTAGAAAGCGTATTCAACCAACAAAAGCTTTTAGCTTAACTATAGTTTAGCATCTTTATTATGTATTCCAACTAACACAATGTTCCGATTCACACACAAGGAGGGGTCATTATGTCACTTGTAAGCGCAATGTTACGCAAAGAACGTTTAGCGCAAGGAGTTACTCAAGAGGAGCTTGCTAAAGTCGCTAACGTGAGCAGAACAGCATTGGCTAGTTATGAGTCTGGTGTACGTAAGATTCCGGATGATGTGCTAGGGAGAGTAATAAACCATCTTGGATCAGTTGAATTGCAAAGTCAGAAGTGTTGGGAATGTGAAGTTAACGTTTTTTTACTCCCTCTGTTAGACCAGGTTGATAGACACCCTATGGCAGTACGAACAAAACTTATTGAAGAACTTAAGGAAGCAGTTACTGCATTAGAAGAGCTTGGTCTGGTTAATAAGCTCACAGCAGAAAGCCTGAGTGAATATGAAAGAGTAAAGCTCAACGAGGTTTTGATACAGATATTAGACGTTATACCAGCGATACAGCTATTTGTTAATGCGGTAGCTCATCACTATGATGTACCACTTGGGGACCTTAAAGCAAATATGTACGCAAAATGCAGAAGCAAAGGATATCATAGCAACCCTAATGAGACCAGGGTAATAAAAAACGCTGCCCCTAGCAGCAACTAGGAACAGCAAAAAGACATAAAAATAAACTTCCTACCTCTATTCTAACACGAGGATAGAGGTAGGACAAGCCTAAAAGGAGGATGTCGCAATGTGTGCCAATGATGTTGTGATAGAAAGTACAAATTTAGCAGTGCAACCAACTGCTTTAAGTATGGAAATATCAACTAATGAAGCATTAAAAAAGATGCAAGAGTTACAAGGTTTTGTTAATCAAGTAATGATCAAAGGTGCTGATTATGGCGTTATCCCAGGTACCGGTGAGAGACCAGCTTTATATAAGTCTGGTGCAGAAAAGATGTGCGAAGTTTATGGGCTTGCACCAATAATTGAAATAGTAGATAAGACAGAAGATTGGAGTAAACCTCTCTTCAATTACACAATTAAATGTAAGTTAGTAAGCAAGCGTTACGGTTTTGTAGCAGCAGAAGGTATAGGAAATTGTAACAGCATGGAAAGTAAATTTCGTTGGCGGTGGGTTTGGGAAAATCAAGTTCCTGCTGGTATCGATAAAAAGACCTTACAATACACAGAAACTAACAAAGGAAATAGGAGATACAGGATAGAGAATGATGACGTTTATTCACTGATTAACACAATATTGAAAATGGCCAAGAAAAGAGCATTAGTAGACGCTGCTTTATCTGCTACTAGAAGCTCTGGAATTTTCACTCAAGATGTAGAGGACTTTATTGAATATGACTTTACAGAAAAAGAGCCGGAACACGTAAATAAGTCAAAAGCTCAGTACACAACTAGTAAGCAAAATACTAAACAACAACCTAAAAGTAAAGCTGAGTTTGTAAACAAAAAAGAAGAAAGTAAACCTCAAGATACTAAGAACAACCAAGACAACAAGCCCAATAAAGATAATAAAGACAATGATTGGATTGAAGAAGCAAAAGCGATAGCATCAGAAACTGGCATGACAGAAGCGATGTTAGATAAATTCGTGCATGGAGTTTTCAAGAAGGACTTAAACGAGCTAACAAGCACAGAGATAAGCAACCTAATCACCCAGTTAGAAGAGCGAAAGAAAAAATAAAGGAGCAGGGGGCTTAATGCCTCCTGCCCACACCAGGGGGGTAAATGAGAACATGAAGGCTTTGCAATCAACAAGAGAGCGGACCTGCCGGTTAACTCTCCCTAGTATAGACTTGTCGCTGGTAAAAAATGACATTGAGCGGTTCTTAGATAAAGCAGGTGACGTTATCTTTTTTAGTAATACTTTTGAAGCTATAATGGACTCTTTTGTTATACTAGCTGCTTTATATATTGTTGGCCACATTATAGCTGCAGTTATAAGAGGGTGGCCTATGTGATAGATAAACTTCAAGACAGAAGATCAAAAGGCTGGTTTTGGGATACAAATGATATTTTTGATGCTGGCCTATCGTGCTATGCAATTTCGGTACGGATGTATTTAGCTAGATGCGCTGATATCAATGGCCAGTGCTTCCCTGCAATTAGCACCATTGCAGAAAAGTGTGGGACAAGCAGAACTTCTGTTGTTAGAGCACTAAAAGAACTGGAAGAAAAGGGATGGATAAAAAGAACATCTCGAAAGATTCCAGGCAGTAAAGCTAAAGCAACGAGTATTTATACATTGCTTACACCAAATATACAAAAGGGACAACCAGATAATAAAAAAGATGTTATAGAAGAAACAGAAGCAAATAATCCAGACCTAGGACCACATAGAACCGAGGGTAGGACCACAGGGAACCTAGGGTCGGACCACATAGAACCTACCCTAGGACCACAGGGAACCAGGGAAGGACTACCCAATGAAGGACTAAATATAGAAGGACGATCCATAGAAGAAGATCGTCCCGACTCCGAGGAGCCGGTACCTTCCGACAATAAACCGGAAATAAAATACCCTTTAGAATCAATACCTTTTCTTTTAGCTCATTATCTCAGAGCGAAAATTCTTGAGAGAGACCCGGGAACTAAAGTTCCTGCTTATAATCTCGTAGCACTCCAATCATGGGCTACAGAAGCAGACCGCATGATTAGACTGGACAATCGAGATCCTACAGAAGCTCAAGAATTAATAGAATGGTGTCAGAAAGACGATTTTTGGAGCTCTAATATTCTAAGCATGAGCAGTTTTAGAAAACAGTACGACCGCCTTAAGAGGCAAAGAGAGACCGATATGTGTAGAGGAGGCACTGGATATGGGCGAAGTAATACAGCTTCAGAAAAGCCAAAAAACAATAAGTACGCGCATCTCTACAAATAGAGAAGATGACTGGATTAGAGTATTTGTGCCTTCTAGATTTAGCAACGCTAATCTAAAAGATTTAATAATAAATGAGCATAACGCTGACATGGTAGCAAAAGCACGACAGTATGCAAAATATTTTGATGAATATACAACCACTGGACTGCTATTGTCTGGAACTGTAGGAACAGGCAAAACTCACCTAAGCTTTGGCATAGGCAGATATTTAGCATCAAAAGGATTCTGGCCATACCGTAAAAGCTTTGTTGATATTTGTTTAGCTATTAAGCGCTCTTGGCGACAAGAAGTAAGCGAAGAAAGCCGAATCAAAGAACCTCTGTTAAAAGATTCCCCTATTATCATTGATGATCTTGGTGCTGAGATGAAAGAGAGATCTGAGCAGGGATGGGTTTCTGAGCTCCTATTTGAGATTGTGCAAACGCGATATGAAAAAGAACTACCAACAATTATTACTACTAACTTGAAACTGGACGAGCTGTCACAGCGCTATGGTGAACGCACAGCATCAAGGATATGTGAAATGTGTACTGTTACCTGGACGGAAGGCTACGACTTCAGAATTGGAGGGATATAAATGCCTAACGAAGAGCTTATTTCTCTAGCTGAGAGGATAGAGCAGCTTATAGATGATGCACAAGGAGCTAGGTACCAGGCAGAGTTTGCAGCTAGTGAATCAGAAGGGTGTAAAGCTGAGTTGCTTAGAGTTTGGACTTATATATCAGCAGCAGAGAAGCACCTAAAGAAAGCAAAAATGGCAGCACGGGCAGAGGAAATAAAAGATGCATCCTTGCATTGTTGAGCAATTCTTAGATGACCTAGATTATGTTTACTTGCTAGCTAAAAAATACAGCACGGAAATAACAACAGCTGAAGTGGTTAGCAAAGTAATAGATTTATACCATTTTTATGACATCAGAAAAGCTAAACCAATAAGCCGAGAATGGGTGGAGAAAGGCAAAAGTATACGCAAAATGAGGCTGGAACTGGGCCTAACCCAGCAACAGGTGGGAGACATGATAGGAGTATGTGGCACAGCAGTGGGAAGAGCCGAGTTATGGAACCAGAGCAACAGAACAAGCAGAGATACACAACAAAGAATATATAGACTTTTAATTGAGTTAAAAAAGAAAGCTGGTGTATGAGGTGAAGATAATATTTCCTGAGTTGCCAATAGTACAGGAATCAGAAATTAATGCTCAGGTAGCAAAAGTTAGAGAAGAAGCTGCAGAACTGATTGAAGCCATTGAGCTTTGTAAGCCAAGTAACAAGTCCGATCTTTATGACATGCTTGGTGAAGCATTAGATACAGCCCAAGCTATAGCCGGACTTTTAGAAATGATTGATGACGCAACTCTAGAAACCGCTGTTGAAATACATGACGAAAAACTAAGAAGAAAGTACGGCGCTAGGGGTTATATGGCAGTGATCCGTAGGGAGGAGAGGTAGATGGGCTACCAGGCAACGATAGTTGATAATTTTATCTGTGAGCTGAGAAGAACGCAAGATTTATTGCAGGAAAAGGGTTTAAACGCTACTCCTAGCCAGATAGTGGAAGGAGTTATGAAAATATTTAGACCGGAAACTCGCGAATCGAAGAAGATAAAAGATAAAGCTGTAATAAGCCCAGAACGTGAACGGATAAATGCAGAAGCAAAGCAGAGAATTAAAAACTTAAACATAACTCAAAGAGAGTTCGGCCGGAGAGTAGGTCTTACAGAATCGTCAGTCTGCTATATACATCGCATAAGCAATGAAACGATGAAAAAAGTTTTAGATATGCTAGACGTTGTTGAGAAAGAAGAAAGGATGGGCTTATAAATGGGTTTTAATAGAGCTATTTTAATTGGTCGTCTTACCCGCGACCCAGAGCTGAAATACACAACAAACGGTAAGGCGGTTACTACATTCACTTTAGCAGTGGATAGAGATTTTACTAACCAGCAAGGCGAGCGGGAAGCAGATTTTATTCCTGTTGTAGCTTGGAATAAGCTTGCGGAAACGATTGCACACAATTTATCAAAAGGGCGATTAATTGCAATCGAAGGCAGAATTCAAGTGCGCACTTATGATGATAAAGAAGGCGTCAAAAGATACGCAACAGAGATAATAGCTGATAAAATGCAGTTCCTAGAAAAGAAGCAAGACAGCGAGCAAAGCTATAGCAAAAGAGACGATGGAGACGACCGGCCGGAAGTAGACTTTGGTGACGATGATGTACCGTTCTAAAAAATGATATCGTGCAGAGGGTGGTTACTCACCTAAAAGACGCTGAACTATAACCACATAGTCTGGACAGCCAACGTGTTTGTTATACAAACATAGTGTTATAAATACTACTTTTAGACTTAAGGAGGCGTTGCGATTATGTCACGTTATGGTATAGGAAGCAAGGTTAAATTAAATAGTCAAAAAAGCTTAACTATCGAAGAAAGAGCCCGTTTATCCTGTGCTGGGATAAGAAAAGGCTATGAATATGAGGTTGAAAAGTATGTACCTGCGCCATGGTGCAATTTGATATTGAAAGATGCAATGTCTTGGTGGCCAGCAGACTGGTTTGAACCGGTTGAAGTCGCATAATGATAGGCCACAATATCAACTCAAGCTATGCAAACCGAGGTAAAAGACTAGAAACTCTTATTGATTATCAAAACCACCTCTATCTCATAAAAAAGCTAGCAATTGTTCATAAAATACCTGTTGAACATAAGACATACCACGGCCAAAGTTGGTTTAATCAGCCTTCTATCGTAGATTATGTTGGTTTAACAAGCGGTAAAGCTATTGCTTTTGATGCGAAAATGACAGGTGCTAAAAACCTACCTCTGGCAAACATACCAGATCATCAGGTCGAGTTTTTAACAGACTGGCAAACTCAAGGCGGGCAAAGCTTCCTGGTAGTTGAGTTTACAGCGGTAAACGAGATATATAGGTTGCCACTGTATGTGTTACAGGAAGCGATAGAAGAAGCAACAAAAGGCGGCAGGAAAAGCATTCCTCTTAAAATATTCAGAGCACAAGCAAAGAGAATAGAGGCGAAAAGTGTATTCCCATTAGATTACCTAAACCTGGCATAAAGGTGGAGGTGAAAACATTGAACTGGTTCTTATTAAGTTTGAAATATGGCGAGATTTGGAGAGATTCCGGAGATGGGCTTATTGACTGGTTGCGGACAAAAAAGAAGCTTAGATCAATCTCCATAAATACCACTGGCAGACTTCAAAAATTATTCATTACTAGGTATTACTCGCTACCTCCTTAGAGAGTTTATACGCTCTCTGCTACAGCAAAGGAAAACATGAGGTGAGAAAGATATGGATAACGGAGTAAACAGATACTTTATATATGCTGTGCATGCAATCGAACTAGAAAACCTGATAAAAGCCATGCCTGCTTTTATGCCCCAAAAAGTAAGAGACTTATTCTACAACTTGAAAGAGACAATAAGTAATCTCAGTGTAGCTGATATAGAAAAGGCAAAGGAACATAATGAAAAAGCTTATCAAGTTATAAAAACACTAGTAGGCAAAGAAGCTGATCAACTTACACCAATTGATGAGCTTAAAGAAATTCTGTTATATGAATTTATGCTCGAGACAATAAGAGAAAGTGCTAATACTGCTAAGTAAGGGGTGCAACAAGAGCACTTATTGCCCATTGCTTATATAAGGAGGGCTAAAATGGCTGTGTTGATAGTAATAACAATTATTGTTATAGCTTTAGCAGTTGGAATCTATTGCTACTTGCGTGGTTATCGAAGCGGTTTAGCTGACGGGACAACAGAAGGCTGGTACTGGGGCTATGGGGATGCAAAAGAAGACTTACTTAATGGCTATATAGCAGACACAGACACTGGAGTATTTCATAGTGTACTAGACATAAACAAAGGCGGTGCCAGCGATGATAAATAGAAGCCTCTTCACATCGGATAAAAAGGATTGGGGTACTCCTCAAACACTTTTCGACACCCTAAACAATGAATTCAATTTTACGCTAGATGTCTGTGCAAATGAAAGCAACGCTAAGCTACCTAGATACTTTACACCTGAAGAAGATGGACTAGTTCAAAGTTGGGCAGGAGAACACTGTTTCATGAATCCACCATACGGAGAGCCTGAAAAAGCTTGTGAACCTAATTGCAAGAAAAAGACATGCAAAAAGAGGGGATACCACCTAACTGAAGACGCTCCAGGGATTATACATTGGGTTAAAAAAGCTTTCGAAGAATCGCAAAAGGGCGCTCTCGTGATTGGCCTCTTACCAGCGAGAACGGATACTATCTGGTGGCAAAAGTATGTGATGGAAGCTGTAGAAATCAGATTAATTAAAGGCAGGCTTGCGTTTGTGGGAGGACCAAATACTGCACCCTTCCCTTCCGCAATTGTAAAGTGGACAAATACTAGGAGCTATAATCATCCTTTTGTGTATGGCTGGGACTGGAAAATAAAACCAGATATTATGGGAGCTTTCAAAGCTATTTATGAAGCATGTCCTACTGCTTGGAGCGGAATGACAGACGAAGAGATAATCCAAGCAATTAGACAAATGAGGGGGTACGAAGATGGAAATTAAACCGGTTTTACAGCCCCCGAATAATGAAACTCCTGAGCATTTTTATCTTAAGCAAATTGCCAAAATCTGGCTAAAGGTGCAGCAACAATGCCAGTATGTAGCAAACGAGATTTATATACCTGGTGATAGATATGAGGGGAGAGAAGAAAGAAGTATTAGCGATGCTGCAGGAGTGAAAAAAAGGCATATAAAAGGGCCGGTTTACGACTACACCGTTTTTAATATTGAAGTAAAAGTTTCAAAGTCTGATTATCTAACTGGCTATTGCACAGGAGGTCATTATAACTGGGTAATGACACCAAAGGGGTTGCTGAAGCCAGAGGAACTGCCTACAACAATAGGCTTGATTGAAGTTGATTTAGATAAATGCAAGATTGAACAAAACGTAAAATATGCAAAACCTGTTTTTTGTGGACTAGAGACAGCAAAAAAACCACGCAAACGAATGGTGGAATACGGAACTGCTTTAGAAGTTGTAGACAATATATGCAGGCGCTTAACTAATCAAGATGTTTACAATAACCCCTGGGTAAAGATTGGTTAAGCATATTAGGAGGGTGTGAAGATGAAAAATATATCACTGGTATTAATAATCATTATGATTATATACACGCTAGCAGTTCTCTTTTTGAGGTCCGATCAAATGCTAGCAGAAAGCAAGCTTAACTTAATATATGTACTGCATGAGAACCGCCTTGAGCTGATAGCTGAAAATGAAAATACCTACACTATCAGAGATACAACAAACAACCACTTTTACGAGATACCGAAGAATGACTTGTTAGTGAAATTGTAAAGGAAAAGAGGGGAAGACAAGATGGCAGACACCAAGAGAGAGGGTTCCCGAGGGAGGGGTGAGCAAATGGAAACTGATTATATTGCTAAAATTATTGGTTTCTACAGAAAAGAAGCGACTAAAATACCTCTCAAATGCGAACATCCTACATGCTTATTTGATATTACCAACATCCATATAGAAGCCACAAAAAAATTATATGCCAAATGGAAAGCAGAGTGCCCACATATATGCCCTAAGTGGAGAGAAGAAGAATTTGATAAGAATAATACCAAAAATGCTAATCCAGACGAATAGGATATCCCTAATGCAAAAACGGAGGGGTAGAAGATGAGCCTTTGCGTAGATACAGAGAGAATATTTGCCTATCGTGGGAAGACAAAAGACAATGGTGAGTGGGTTTATGGAGGATATTATTGGATAGAACTTGGAAAA
>ENA-UOOK01000217-UOOK01000217.1-fermentation-metagenome-genome-assembly--contig:-NODE-217-length-73264-cov-12.230313_pt1 | contig 73264 bp, 63 predicted proteins | sample MGYA00245777_ERZ724023 | MGnify/ENA primary metagenome ERZ724023 (study PRJEB28704, sample SAMN03018312) | fermentation metagenome | biome: anthropogenic terrestrial biome; feature: soil; material...
GCAGCACGGCGGCGGGCCGGGCGGGGCCGCCGCAGTAATAGGCCGTGCGCAGCCACCGCAGCCCCGCGTCGAACGCCGCGGCGGAGCGCAGCTCCCCCGCCGGCCCGTGCGCGACCAGCCGGAAGCCCCCGCCCACGGCGAAAGCCTCCTGCAGCACGGCGCGGCCGCCGGTCTTCTTCCATTTAAAGCAGCCGGGCGCCAGCCGGTACCGCACGCGCACGGGCTGGCCGTCCTCCATTCCCCGGCGCGAGCCCTTCGCCCGCCCCGAAGCGAAAAATTCCCCCAGCGCGGCCGCCAGCAGGGCGTCCTTCTCGCCGCCGCCGTCGAACGGGCGGTAGCTCACGGTGTAAAATTCCGAAATATGCTTCTTTTCCGGCACGGTTTTCCCTCCCCGCACAGATTTTTCAATAAAAAATGGAAAACCGTCCCTATTCTATCGTATCCGCCGCGGGAATGCAAGAAAAAGGGCATAAAAAAGGCGGCCCGGCGCGGGCCGCCAAAAAACGGACAGATTGTCGGAAAAAGAAACCGGCCGTCGAAAACCGCGCAGCCGGCTAACGGAAAGCCCCCTGGATGCCGTCCAGCAAATCGCCGAGGCTGCGCAGGGTCCTGCCCGCGCGCCGCCTGAAGCCGCGGCTGTTGTTCTGCATCATTTTGCCGCCGACCGCGGCAACCGTCACGCCGACGAGAATCCCGGCGCCGATTCCTCTCATGAATCCCACTGCCTGCTGATGCATCGTATAAAACCTCCATACAGAATTAATCCAGCGAATCAGTTTGCCTACGTCCATTATTCTTTCCCCCTTTTTTCGGAATATCGAAGTGAATTGCTGGAAAGCCCCCGCTCCGGTTTTTCCGATACTCCCTCTGTAAGGAATTCTGTCCGCTTTTGCGCGCCCGATTCAGGCAATTCCTTCCTTTTGCGCCGCCGCCTTTCGCCGCGCGCCCGAAGGCAGGATTTTACAGTTGAAAAAGCTGTGAAATCCTGCGCATAACGCTTGAAAAAAAATGGAAAGTAGAATATAATAAAAATTGATTGTTATATTGTAAACAATACCTTGAAAGATAAATCTGCAAGTCCCATCTGAGAGGTAGAAACTGTGTTAAAGAAGGAGCGGCTATTCACATGGATTATCTGAACAAGAAAACCGTCGAGGACATCGACGTCGCGGGCAAGAAGGTTCTTGTCCGCTGCGACTTCAACGTGCCTTTCGACGACGCCGGAAAAATTTCGGACCCCAAGCGCATCAACGCGGCCCTCAAGACCATCCGCTATCTTGTCGACCACCGGGCAAAGGTGATCCTCTGCTCGCACCTCGGCCGGCCGAAGGGTCAGGTCAACCCGAAGTTTTCCCTCGCTCCCGTAGCCGCCTACCTCTCAAAGGCGCTGGGGCAGCAGGTCAGGATGGCGAAGGATGTCGTGGGCGAAAGCGCGAAGAGCATCGCCGCCTCCCTCAAAGACGGCGAGGTCGAGCTGCTGGAGAACGTCCGCTTCCATAAGGAAGAGGAGCAGAACGACCCGGCCTTCGCGAAGCAGCTCGCTTCCCTTGCGGAAATCTACGTGAACGACGCGTTCGGCACGGCCCACCGCGCGCACGCCTCCACCGCCGGCGTCGCCAAATACCTGCCGGCCGTGTGCGGCTTTCTGATTCAGAAGGAAATCAGCGTGATGGGCAAGGCGCTCACCAACCCGAAGCGCCCGTTCGTCGCCATCCTGGGCGGCGCGAAGGTCTCGGACAAAATCGGCGTCATCACCAACCTGCTCAATAAAGTGGACACGCTCATCGTCGGCGGCGGCATGGCCTACACCTTCATCAAGGCGCTCGGCTACTCCATCGGCTCTTCCCTGTGCGAGAACGACAAGGTCGAGCTTGCCAGGGACATCATGGCCAAGGCCAAGGCGAAGGGCGTCAGGTTCCTGCTGCCGGTCGACAACGTGATCGGCAAAGAGTATAAGCGGGACACCGAGTTCCGCCGCGTCGATTCCGACACGATTCCGGACGGCTGGATGGGCCTCGACATCGGCGCCAAGACCTGCGCGCTGTTCGCGGGCGCCGTGCAGGGCGCCGGCACCGTGGTCTGGAACGGCCCGATGGGCGTCAGCGAGTGGGAGCATTTCGCAAACGGCACCATCGCGGTGGCGCAGGCCGTCGCGGACAGCGGGGCCATCTCCATCATCGGCGGCGGCGATTCCGCCGCGGCCATCGAAAAGCTCGGCTTCGCCGACAAGATGACCCATATCTCCACCGGCGGCGGGGCGTCCCTCGAGTTCCTCGAAGGGAAAGAGCTGCCCGGCATCGCCTGCCTGAACGATAAATAAAAAACGACCGGGGACGGGCACGCTGCCGCCCCCGTTTCGTGCGTTTTGGGATAAATTTCGGGATAAAGTCAAAAGGAAGGAAGATGTAAAGATGAACAAGCAGCTCAGAAAAGCCGTGATCGCCGGCAACTGGAAGATGAACAAAACCCCGGCCGAGGCCAAAGAACTGGTGGAGGCCGTCAGGCCCCTCGTCAAAGACGCCGGCTGCGGCGTGGTGGTCTGCGTGCCGTACGTGGACCTGCAGACCGTCCTCGATGCCGCGAAGGGAAGCAACATCGGCGTCGGCGCCGAAAACTGCCACTGGGCATCCTCCGGCGCGTTCACCGGCGAGGTTTCCGCCCCGATGCTCACCTCAATGGGCGTGCAGTACGTGATTATCGGCCACAGCGAGCGCCGGAACTATTTCGGCGAGACGAACGAGACGGTCAACAAACGCATCCGCGCCGCGCTCGACGCGGGCCTGCGCGTGATCTTCTGCGTGGGCGAGTCGCTCCGGCAGCGCGAGCAGGGCGTGACGGCCGAGCTGGTCGCCATGCAGACGAAAATCGCGCTGGGCGGCGTCTCGAAGGAAGAGCTCAGGCGCATCATCATCGCCTACGAGCCCATCTGGGCCATCGGCACCGGCAAGACGGCCACCGCGGCCCAGGCGAACGAGGTCTGCGCCTGCATCCGCTCGACCGTGGCGGGCCTGTACGGCAGGGCCGCCGCCGATGCCCTCACCATCCAGTACGGCGGCTCCATGAACCCCAAAAACGCCGCGGAACTGCTGGCTCAGCCCGACGTGGACGGCGGCCTGATCGGCGGAGCGTCCCTGCGGCCGGCCGATTTTGCACAGATTGTGAAAGCAGCCGGCAATTGACCAACCCGGCGGGACCGCCGAAAGGAGAACATACATGAAAAAGCCGCTGATTTTAATCATCATGGACGGGTTCGGCATCGGGCCGGAGCACGGCAACGCCATAAAGGCCGCGAAGAAGCCGAACCTCGACCGCCTGTTCTCGTCATACCCGGTGACCCGGATCGGCGCTTCGGGCCTCGCCGTGGGCCTGCCCGAAGGGCAGATGGGCAACTCCGAAGTCGGGCACACCAACATCGGCGCCGGCCGCATCGTCTACCAGGAGCTGACCCGCATCACGAAAGCCGTGAAAGACGGCAGCTTCTATAAAAACCCCGCCCTGACCGGCGCGGTGGACAGCGCCGTGTCCGGCGGGAAGGCCCTGCACATCATGGGCCTTCTGTCGGACGGCGGGGTCCACAGCCACAACTCCCACCTGTACGCGCTGCTGCGGCTGGCGAAGCAGCGCGGCTGCAAAAAGGTCTTCGTCCACGCCTTTCTCGACGGGCGCGACGTCCCGCCGTCCTCCGGCAGGGAGTACGTCGCCGCCTGCCTGGAAGAAATGAAGAAAATCGGCGTCGGCACGATTGCGACCGTGTCGGGCCGCTATTACGCGATGGACCGCGACAACCGCTGGGACCGCGTGCAAAAAGCCTACGCCGCCCTGGTGTACGGCGAGGGCGTGCAGGCGCCGGACGCGCTGACCGCCGTGGAGGATTCCTACCGGAAGGGCGTCACGGACGAGTTCGTGGTGCCCGCCGTCTGCAGCGGGGGCGCCCGCATCCAGCCCGGCGATTCGGTGATTTTCTTCAACTTCAGGCCCGACCGCGCGCGGGAAATCACCCATGCGCTCGTCGACCCGGATTTTAAGGGATTCGAGCGCAGAAAGGGATTCTTCCCGCTCCATTTCGTCTGCATGACGCAGTACGACGCCACCATGCCGAACGTGACCGTCGCGTTCGGGCCCGAAAAGCTCAGGAACACTTTCGCCGAGTATATCTCGTCCAAAGGGCTCAAGCAGCTGCGCATCGCCGAGACGGAAAAGTACGCGCACGTCACGTTCTTCTTCAACGGCGGGGTCGAGACCGTCTACCCCGGCGAGGACCGCTCGCTGATTCACTCCCCGAAAGTCGCCACCTACGACCTTCAGCCGGAGATGAGCGCCTACCTCGTCACGGACGAGCTGCTCAGGCGGATTCACAGCGGGAAATACGACGTGATCATCCTGAACTACGCGAACTGCGACATGGTCGGCCACACCGGCGTGTTCGACGCCGCAAAGGCCGCGGTGGAGACCGTGGACAAATGCGTCGGCAAAACCGTGGACGCCGTCCTCCGGCAGGGCGGCGCGGCGCTGATTACGGCCGACCACGGCAACGCCGAGCAGATGCTCGCAAAGGACGGCACGCCGTTCACGGCGCACACCACAAACCCCGTCCCGTTCTGCGTGGTCGGCTATCCGTGCCGGCTGCGCTCGGGCGGGTGCCTGGCGGACATCGCGCCAACCATGCTGCAAATTCTCGGCCTTCCCCAGCCGCCGGAAATGACCGGCAAGAGCCTGATTGAAGCAAAGGAATAAATTTCATCCTTTTGAATCCTTATCCTGATAATGCGCCCCGGAGGCGGAAAACTTCCGGGGCGCATTTTTACGGTTCTCCAGACAAAAAGCCCGCTGCGGAGTAAACTCCGCGGCGGGACGGACCGATAAATAAAGAAGAAGCAGAAAACAGGGACGACGGGAAAGGCGGAATTCGGATGGGGTGGAAAAAGCGTGCGCTGCGGCTCGCCGCGGCGATCCTGCTGCTGTTCTGCACGGGCTGCGAAAGCGCGGCCGCGGTGCAGGCGCCAAAGGCGGACCGGCAGCCCGCAGAAGCAGCCGTTTCTTCCCCGCAGAGCGCGGCGCCGAAGGCCGCTCCGGCCGGCGGCAAAACCCTGCCGGTCGAAAACATCCAGCAGCGGCCGGAATTCCCCTCCGGGTGCGAAATCACCTCCGCGGCCATCGCACTGAACTACCGCGGCTACGAAGTGTCCAGGGAAACGCTCGCGGGCTATCTTCCCCGCAGCAGCAGCTTCAGCAGGTCCGACGGGCGGCTGTACGGCCCGGACCCCCGCGAAACGTTCGTCGGCAGCCCCGACACGGACCGGTACGGGTGCTACGCCCCCGTTGTCGTCGAGGCCGTCAACCGTTTCCTCGCCGGCGTGGGCGCTTCGGAAAACAGCCGCGCGGTGGATTTGACCGGGACCCCCGCCGAGCGCCTGTACGGCTTTATCGACCGGGGCCTGCCGGTCATCGTCTGGGTGACGAGCGGCATGGAGGCGCCTTCGCCCGGCGACGAATGGTTCCTGCGCAGCACGGGCGAATATTTCCGCTGGATTAAAAAAGAGCACGTGATGGTTCTGATGGGATACACGGCCGGGCAGGCCGTCTTCAGCGACCCGGACGACGCGCGCGGGACCGTCTTTTATGACAGGGCGCTGTTCGCCAGACGGTACGGGGAACTTTCCCGGCAGGCGGTCGTCATCGAATAGTCAATCAGACCGTCGCCATGCGGTACACGGCTTCCAGGCAGATCTGCGCGTGGACCAGAAAGCGGTCCGTGTCGATGTTTTCGTTGGTGTTGTGCAGCCTGCGGTCCGGCTCGTCCGGGAAAAACGGCCCGAACGCCGCGGCCCTGCCCGGGATGGCGCGGGCGTAGGTCCCGCCGCCGGTTGCGTACAGCCCGGCGGGCCGGCCCGTCACGGTACGGTAGGAGTCCTGCAGCAGGCTGATCAGCGGGCTCTGTTCCGGCAGGTAAAGCGGTTTCGTGTCCTGCAGCAGTTCGGCTTCAAAGCCCGCTTGTTCGGCGCAGGCGCGGATTTTCCGGAAAATCGCGCCGCCGTCCGCCGTGACGGGGTAGCGGATGTCGAGCCCCGCGCAGGTTCCGGACCCGCCGGCCTTCACGATGCCGAGGTTGAGCGTGAGGGGGCCCGACGGGGCGTCGCTCCGGCGGACACCCAGCGAGGCGCCGTCGGTTTCCGTCCCGATAAAGCGGTCGAGGAAGGCGAAAAATCCGCCCAGCTCTTCCGCCGGGAAGACGCCGGCCAGAAGATGGAGCAGAATGGCCGCCGCGTTCACGCCCTTTTCCGGCTGCATGGCGTGGGAAGCTTTCCCTTTCGCGGAGAGCTTCGCGCCGTCCGCCGTGCGTTCCAGGCGGAACGCGGCGCCGGCCTTTTCGGCCGCGGCGGAAAGCGCGGCGAGGCGCTCCGGCCCGCAGCGCAGGACGGCGCCCGCGGAATCCGGCACGGCGTTGAGCACGCTGCCGGCTGAAAACTCGCGGACAGCCCCCTCCGGTTTTCCGCCCCGCAGGTTCAGCCGGAGGATGCCCTTTTCCCGGTTGCAGATGCCGTACTCGCTGTCCGGCGTGAACGCCATGGACGGCAGCGGCTCCGACTTGAAATACATTGTAAGGTCGTTGCTGGCGATCTCTTCCCCCGCGCCGAAAATCGCGCGGATTCTGCGTCTGGCCGGAATTTTCTCGTCGCGCAGCGCCTTCAGGCAGTACAGGGCGACGACTGCGGCGCCCTTGTCGTCGGCCGCGCCGCGCCCGAACAGCAGGCTTCCCCTCCGCGTCAGGCGGAAGGGGTCCGTATCCCAGCCGCCGCCGGCGGGCACGACGTCCACATGCGTGACCACGGCGGCCATGTCGCCGCCCGCCCCGTATTCCGCGTGCCCGGCATAGTTGCCCACGTTCTTTGTCGCAAGCCCCATCCCATCGGCGATTTTCAGGATGGCCCCCAGCGCGCGGGCCGATTCGGCCCCGAACGGCCTGCCCGGCTCCGCCGGCCCGCAGACCGAAGGGATCGCCACCAGCTTTGCGAGGTCGGCCTCCATTTCGTCTTTGTACCTTAAAATCTTCTGCCCGAAAAACAAGGGACAGCACTCTCCTTCCGTAAAATCCATTCCGCCCGGAAAGCCGCGGAAACCGCGGCCCCGCCTTCCGTCGAATAAAATCCGCCGCCCTGCAAATACTGGGAGTGTTTGCTCAACCGCAGGGGGTGGAAAATTTGAAGAAAAAACTCGCGCTGTTTGTGACGGGCGGCACGGTGTATCCCGCGATGGAAATCCTGTGCCGCGGAAAGACGGATTTCTCGATGGCGCTCGCCGGCGGCACCTGCCTCTGCCTGATTGACCGCGTCTGCAACGGGAAGCTGAAAGCCAAGCCGCTTTCCATCAAATGCTTCGCCGGGTCGGTCATCATCACGGCGGTCGAATTCGGAATCGGGCTGCTGGTCAACAGGGTCCTCAAGCTGGACGTGTGGGACTATTCCTCGATGCCCCTCAACATTCTGGGGCAGATCTGCGTCCCCTTCTCGATGCTGTGGTATGCGCTGACGGCCCCGGCGCTCGCGCTGTGCGCCTGGTACGACAAAATCATGAAGGGCTGACGGCGCTTTTCTCCTCCGGCTCGGAGCGCCCGAGAAAGTACGCCTCGATGATGTCCCAGCGGCGCTCGCTGGTGAAGTCCCCGGACAGGAACTTCAGCATCAGCTCCTGCGCCGAGCGGTGCCTGCGGTGGATTTCCGCGAGCAGGCCGTTGGCGTACCCGCCGCGCGAAAGGGCCGCGAGCTTCTCCGGGTCGTTGGCCCGCACGAAAATTCCGCTGTTTCTGCCGCCTTCGACCTCGTACGTCGCAAGGCCGAACAGCTCCAGGAAAGACAGCAGGCGCATCCGCTCGCTCTGGCTGCCGTTTTTCCCGGTCGGGATGAAGGCCTGGTAGACGCCGTCTTTCCCCGGGGCGCACTGCTCCGCGAGGCGCAGCAGAAATTCCGGCATGGAAAGATAGCCGGAGTTCATAATCCGGTACACTGTGCTTCCGCCGGAGGGCGGCCTGCGCGACGAAACGAACCGCAGCTTGTCCCGGTTGGAGCGGAACGTCACGTTGCGGGAGACGTCCGCCACAAACATCTCGAGCAGGACCCCGGCGAACTCGGGGCTGACCGCATCGCAGCCCGGGTTTGCCGCCAGGTCTTTCCGGAACTTCTCCACGGTAAAATACGTCCCGGTGGGGCGGTAGCTGCGGAAAATCCCCGAAAGCGCCGTCAGGCAGGCGCGGAAGCGCTCCAGCACCTCGGCAAAAGGATACCGGTACGCGACCCGGACCCGCAGGCGCGGGGAAAGGCGCTCGCCGTTCGCGCAGCGGAACAGCCCGCCGCTGAAGAACAGGCGGCGGAACTGCACGAAGCTGATGTTCCGGAAGCCCTCTTCCCAGATTTTGACCAGGTCGATCTCATAGATTTTGCCGCTGTTCATCACGGTGGTCCCGGCGCCGCGCCGGCCGCCGTGCGGGGGCTGCCCGGCGCTGTCGTCCATCTGCCTGGCGTGCGCGCCGTACATCCGCTGGAAGGCCCTTTCGGCCGCGGCCGGCACGTTGACATAGCTCCTGGCAAACACGGTCTTCGGCCGGACGCTCAGCACCGGGAAGCCGTAGGTGCGCTGCAGGTCCTTCGCAATCAGCAGAAAGCCGTTCTTGACCTTGTTCTCCAGCTCTTTTTCCCCGAAAAGATAGGAGAAGGTGTCCGGCGAAATCAGCATTGCGCGGTGCCCGCGCCGCCGGAACAGCGAGCAGAGCTTGCGCAGCATCTCGGCAAGCTGGTACTGCTTCATCTCCGAGATTCCGTACAGGATGCGCACATAGTGGATGTCGCTCGGCAGAAAATCCGTCACGGCGCGCCCTTCCATGTTTTCGCCGCGCGCGGCCCGGCCGATCTCCTGCACATAGTCGGAAAGACCGCCCGTCGGGGCGAAGTGGTAGACGTTCCGGATGTCCTGCACGTCGACGCCCATGCCGAACGCCTTGGTGCAGATCATCACGCGGCACGCGCCCTGCTGAAAGCTCTGCTGCGCGGCGTTGCGGGCGGCTTTGTCCATGGTGCCGTAATAGGTGCGCACGGCGGGCCGCACTTTCGGGTCGAGCCTGCCGTACACCTCCTCCACCTGCGAGACGAACGGGCAGTACACCAGCGTTTTCTCCCCCTTCTTCACGCAGGCGCTCACCGCGCGGGCGGTCTGCGCCACCTTGAACCGGCCCACCGCGCCGGAAACGGCCTTGGGGTCGACGCGGCGGATGTCGAAGCGGATATCCGGGCGCCGGACGCTGCCGAGGAAAAGGATGGGGCTGCCGAGCGAGAGGCTCTCTACGGTTTCGTGCACGACGTCCTCCGGGCCGCCGTAGACCGCCGTGGCCGTAAGGCAGAGGACGGGGAACCGGCGCCCCTGCCGCCGCAGGTCGGCCAGAAAATCGCCGAGGTACCAGTAGTCCGCCCGGAAATCCCGCCCCCAGGACGTGACGATGTGCGCCTCGTCAATCACGAACAGGCCGATTTTCCGGTCGCCGAGGATGGATTCCAGTGGGGTGGAAACCAGAAGCTCCGGCGCGAGGTAGACGATGGATTTTTCCCCGGACCTGATTTTTTCGATGCGGTTCTGGCGCTCCTCGAAAGTGATGGCGGAATTGAGGAACGTGGCGCAGGAGACGCCGTGCTTCTGCTCCAGACTGAAAACCTGGTCCTCCATCAGGGCAATCAGCGGCGAGACGACGAGGGTCACCGCGCCGCGCGAAAGCGCGAGGCGGATGGCGGGGAGCTGGAACAGCAGGGATTTCCCCGCGCCGGTCGGCGCCGTGATGAACAGGTTGCGGTAATCCGGGTCCCCGTCCAGCGCAAGGGCGCACTGCCGGGCGATCTGAGAAACCACCAGCCCCTGCGAAATCCGCTCCGTCTCGCTGGAAACGTCCGGGTTTTTGTAGAACTCCAGCTCCCGGAACGAGGCGTCCTTCCCCCAGTACCGGCGCAGCAGGGGCAGGAACTCGTCGGCGCGGGCGCCCCGCGTGTCGTTGAAGCGGCTGCCCGTCCGCACGGCGTACGGAACGCCGAGCCGGTCGAGCAGGGCCGCAAACGCGAAAAGCCCGGATTTTTCCAGCTCCGCCGGCGAAGCGGCGGTGTAGACGGCCGGCCCCGGCAGGCGGCCCTGCGCGAGCTCCGCCTTGCGGACCCGGAAACCGCTCCCCGAAACGGGCACGGTTTCGGCCCCGCTCAGCTCCCCGCGGAAGTCCTTTCGCTTCTCTTCATAAAACGGGACGGCCTCGAGCTTTTCATCCGTATGCCGGTCCAGATACGCCAGGAAAAAGTGCCGGTCGTCCGGCGAGACCGCCTCGCCGTAATAGCGCAGGTACGGCTCCGCCTGTTGCGGCGCGTCCGGCGATTCCCCGCGGAAATACGCGCACAGCGCCCGGGCCGCCTGCGGGGGAATGGCGGCGGGGTACCGGTGAGAAAACAGGTTGTTTTCGACCACGGCGATTTTTCCGCCCCACCGGGACTTGAAATCCGGCGCGGCGGCCAGCACGGCGATCCACTGCTCGTAAACCCCCGTGAACAGCTTCGCGCCGGGCCGGCACAGCCGCCGGGCAAGTTCTTCCTTCCCCGCCTCGAGCGACGGGACGTCCAGCGTCCCGTCGCTGTGCAGCAGGTCTTCCGTCCCGCTGAAAGACAGGATGGTCCTGTTCTGGCCGGGGGAAAAGCCCCTGAAGAACAGGGCCGCCTTTTCCGCCCGGAAGCGGTCCGTCAGCCGCCGGAACCGTTTTTCAAAGTCTTCCTGAAATGTCATGCACTCACCTTGCCCAGTTGGTTTTTAAAAACGCGTCTTTTCCGAATCTCAAGTCTCTCAAATTCCGCTGAAAACGCCTTCCCGCCCGGGCGGGAAGGCGTTTCTTTGCGGCCGGCCCCCGGGGGCCTATTTTGTGCGGTTCTTTCCCGCGGCCGGCGCGGACCCCAGGCGGAACAGGGAAGACACCAGCAGAATTCCCATCGCCAGCGCGCCCGCGATGCCGAGGGTGTGCAGGCCGGTCTGGAGGAACATGGCGTTGTTGCCGATCACGCAGTACTCCATCGTGTAAAAGATGCCGCCGCCCGGCACCATCGGCAGCAGCGCCACAATCTGAAATTCCGTCGCCGGCTTTTTGAAGACGCGCGCCAGGATTTCGGAATTGACCGCCGTCACGACCGTCGCGAGAAAAAACTGCACGATGTCGTTGCCAAGCGGGGCCAGCAGCAGGTAGACCAGCCAGCCGACCGAGCCGCCCAGCGAAGCGACCACCAGCATCCAGCCGCGGATGTTGTAGACGATGCAGAACGCCGCGCAGGCGAGGAACGCCCACGCGCAGGGAACCAGATAGCTCAACCCCTTCACACCCCCAGCAGCATGCGGACCGCCGTCAGCGCAATGCCGGCGCCGATGGCGATGGCGGTCGCGACGAGCACGCTTTCCGCAAAGCGCAGGATGCCCGCAATCACGTCCCCCGCGATGATGTCCCGCATGAAGTCGGTGATGGCGATGCCGGGCACCAGGTTCATCAGCGTGCCGATGATGATTTTGTCATAGCTGAGATGGGCGAAAAACTGCGAGAAGACCAGCGCGATGGCAGCCGCCACAAAGCTTGCCGCCGCATCGACGAAAAACAGGTTCGCATGCAGGCGCTCCAGCAGGCGGCAGACGGGCTTCATCACCGCGCCGCACAGCAGCGCCACCAGCGCGTCGGCCGGGCTCCCGCCGTAAAACAGCGTGAACCCGAAGGCCACCAGCCCGAACGCCGCCACCTGCACCGGGAACGGGAACGGCCGGCGCGCGGCGATGCGCCGCACCTCCCGGTTCACGGTGGAAAAATCCGGCGTCGTGCGGCAGACGCGCCGGCACAGGCTGTTGGCGAGGTCGACGCGCGTCATGTCCACCCGGCGCGACGGAATCCGCCGGATGGTCGTCACGGGGCGGCCCGTCGGCGTGCTGACGGCCACGCTGAGAAAGGTCGGGATGGCGAAAACCTCGCTGCGCTCCGCCCCGTAGGCGCGGAAAATCCTGCGCATGGATTCTTCCGCGCGGGAAATCTCGGCCCCGTTCGCAATCAGCAGGTACCCCACGTCGGCCGCGGTGTTGACCAGTCTGTCGTAATCCATCGGCACCTCCGGAAAGCGGCCTCTTTCACACGGTGATTCTGATCCGGTTCCCGTCCGGGTCGGCGACGCAGCTTTCATACCGGCCGCTCCCGGTTTTATGCGGCGGGGCGATCATCGGCTGGCCGCCCTTGACCAGCGCGGCGGTCAGGCTGTCCACTTCGCTTTCGCTGCCGACGCTGAACGCCAGGTACGCCAGCCCCACCGCGGGCTCCGGCGGCCGGTCCCGCAGCCCCGGCCGCGCGATGACCTCGAGCCGCACCTCGTCGTCAAACCGCAGGAAGAAGCTCTGGCAGCCGGTTTTGGGGCCGCCGCAGCCGCCGTCCCGGCTCGCATAGAAATAGTTCCGGTAAAACCGCTCCAGGCGCGCGGGGTCCCTGCTGTAAACCGCGATATGGTTGATGACCTTCATGCTTCATCCTCCGTCGCTTTTCCCCCCGGCCCGTCACGGGAGGGCGTTTCGCTCCGGTGCATCCGAGCCGCGCCGGGCTGTTTTCCTCTGTAAATCCATCGTCTTTAATTATACCACCGGCCGGCGGCCGTTTCAATCGCCGCCGGGTCCGCGGGGAAGCGGCGGGCCGCTCCTGCTCCGGTTCAGGGCGTCCAGCACCGCGTAGCAGACCTTTTCCCTCGCCTGGAGGAACTCCATGCGGTCCGCCGTCTTGGCGAAGCAGGAGACCCGCAGCCGGGGGCCGGCGTCCCCGATGCCTTCCAGCGCGGCGGAGGCGGTCCCCTCCTCGATTTCGGGGTCCTGCTCCAGAAAAAGCCGGATTTCTTCCACGGCGCTTTTCAGGCGCGGGACCGGCGTGCCGGGGTCCGCGCTGACCGCAAGCTCCAGCCGGCGCCCGCCCGCCCGGCTGAAATTGGCGACCGGTCCGTTTACCACGGCGGAGTTCGGGACGGAGACAAGCGCCCGGTCGACCGTGCGGATTTTCACGCTGCGGAAATTGATGGCTTCGACGGTCCCCTCCACCTCGCCCGTGCGGACCCAGTCGCCGAGCGTGAACGGCTTGTCGAGCAGAATCACGATTCCGCCGAAGAGGTTGGCGAGCATATCCTTCGCGGCCAGGGCGAACGCCAGGCCGCCGATCCCCAGCCCGGCCAGCAGGCCGCTGATGCTGTAGTTCCACTCCTGCGCGATAATCAGCACCGCCAGCGCAAGGACGACGAAGCGCGCCGCGCCGGAAATCGCCGGGAGCAGCGGCCCGCTGCCCTTGGACCTGATTTTCTCGGCCAGAAAGGCGCTGCGGGCCAGCGCCTCGGGGCTGGCCATGCGGTACAGGCCCCACGCCAGCACAACCACCAGAAAGCTGCGGAAGCAGCGGTCCAGCACCGGCCATCCGCCGGAAAGGGCCGGCACGCAGCGCAGCGCGGCATAGGCGCCGATGCCGACCATCAGGGCGCGCATCGGCCGGCGGAATCCGCCGCCGAACCAGCGCCCCCAGGGGCCGCCCGTCTTTTCGGAGGCGCGGGCCGCCAGGCGCGAGACCAGGTCTGAAACCAGACCGCTCAGCAGCAGAAAGACGAGGAAGACCACCGCGGGCACCACCAGGTTCGACACCCACGGGCTGCGGAGCAGGGACTGCCACAGGGAAAGGATGTTCATACGGAGTTCCTCCCGGTTCTGCATCCGGCCTGCCGCTCAGACAATCTGCCAGGGGTTTTTCTTCCCCCCGGCGAAAAGCAGGCAGCTCCGGATGGAATTTTCGACCATGTCGCTGACCGACCGGCCGGTATAGAAAGCGGTGTGCGGCGTCACGATGACGTTGGGGAACGACTGCAGAACCGCCAGTCCCCGGTTGCCGAGGATTTCGCCCTCCCGGTTGTGGTAGAAGATGCCGGTTTCGCCCTCGACGACGTCCAGGGCGGCCCCGCCGACCTTGCCGCTCTCCACGCCTTCAATCAGCGCGTCCGTGTCAATTAAAGTCCCGCGCGCCGTGTTGACCAGAATCACGCCGTCCTTCATCTTTGCGAGGGTCTCCCGGCGGACGAAATGGAAGTTCTCCTTCGTCGCGGGCATGTGCAGGGTAAGTGCGGAGCTTTCGGCGAGCAGACGGTCGAGCGGAACATACTGCGCGTATTTTTTCACTTCTTCGCTTTCGTGCAGATCGTAGGCGAGAATCCGGCATCCGAACGCCGAAAGCCGGCGGATCACGGCGCGCCCGATGCGCCCCGTGCCCACGACCCCGACGGTCAGGTCGCTCAGCACGGTCCCCTGCACGCCGGCAAGCGAAAAGTCCTGCGCGGCGCTTTTGAGCAGGATGGCCCTGACCCTGCGCACGGCCATCAGCAGAAGCATCACGGTATAGTCGGCCACGCTGTCCGGCGTGTAGCTGACGTTGCCGACGTGCAGGCCGATTTCCTTCGCGGCTCTGAGGTCGATGTGGTCGTAGCCGATGCTGCGGGTGGAGACATAGCGGACGCCCAGGTCGTAAAGCCGGCGGAGCAGCCCGCGCGGCATGGGCGACGTCAGGATGCTGGCGCACGGGCAGCCCCGCGCGTCCCCGGCATTCTGCATATCGGCGGGCTCCGCATGAAGCGCAAGCTCCACACCGTACTGCCCGGCAAAGCGGGCGAAAGAGTTCCGCTCGTCCGGGCGGCAACTGAACACTGCAATTTTCATCGGATGGTTCGGTCCTTTCTTTTATAAATCCGGGGCGTCTAAACGACCTGGAAGATGTAAAATTTGAGGTAGTCGGTCTCCGGCACATTCCAGAGGATGGGGTGGTCCGGCGCCTGCCGGCGGGCCTCCACCTGGCGCAGGGACACCTGTGCGTCCGCCGCGGCGGACCGGAGCACCCTGCGGAACAGCTCCTCCGTCATGAAATGCGAGCACGAGCAGGTGGCGAGATACCCGCCGCGCGGCAGGAGCTTCATGGCGCGGTAATTGATTTCCTTGTAGCCGCGCTCGGCGCCGGAAACCGTCCGCCGGGACTTGGTGAACGCCGGCGGGTCGAGGATGACGAGGTCGTACTCCCCGGCCGCCTGCTCCGCGAGGCGGGGCAGCAGGTCGAACACGTTCGCCGCCTCAAAATCGACGCGGTCCTGCAGGCCGTTGAGCCGGGCGTTCGCCTTCGCGGCCCCGACGGCCGTTTCGGAGATGTCCACCGCGCGGACCCGCTCGGCTCCGTTCTTGGCGGCGTTCAGCGCGAACGAGCCGGTGTCCGTAAAGCAGTCGAGCACGCGGCGGCCGCGGCACAGCCGCGCGACGGCGCGCCGGTTGTATTTCTGGTCGAGGAAAAATCCGGTCTTCTGCCCGTTTTCAAAATCCACAAGATAGTCGATGCCGTTTTCCGTAATGCGCGTCTTCGTCTCCTGCGGGACGGGAAGGCCCTCCAGCGGGAAAAAGCCTTTGTTCTGCTCCAGCCCCTCCAGCCCGCGGATGGCGGAGTCGTTGCGCTCGTAAATGCCGTCGATTTTCTGCCCGTCTTCGGCCAGAATGCGGTGCAGCAGCCGGAACAGCATCGGCTTGATTTTCTCGATGCCGAGGGACAGGGTCTGCGCCACGAGGATGTTGGAAAAGCGGTCCACCGTGAGCCCCGGGAACTGGTCGGCCTCGCCGAAAATCACCCGGCAGCAGGAGAGGTCGCCGCCCATCACGGCTTTGCGGTACTCCCACGCATAGCGCAGGCGGCGCTCGTAAAACGCCTCGTCGAACCGGTCGTTCGCGTTGCGCGAAATCAGCCGGACCCGGATTTTGCTGCGGTCGTTGATAAAGCCGGTCCCCAGGTAGCTGCCGCGCGGGCTGAGCACATCCACCAGGCCGCCGTTCTCATACGGCCCGGCGCCGGTCAGCTCCGTGCCGTAAACCCAGGGGTGGCCGGCGACGATGCTCCGCTCCGCCTTGCGCGTCACGGTCACCCGCGGATACGGGCGGGTCTGTTTCATCATATATATTCACCTTATAAAAATTATATCAGCCCGCGCCCCCGGGCGCAATGCCCGGACGGGCTTTTTCCCGCCCTACCGCATGTCCAGCGCGGTCTTATGCGCGGGGGCCGGGTACGCGGCGGACAGCGCGGCGAGGTCGGCGTCCGTCAGGGCCAGCAGGCCGGCGCCGGCGTTTTCGAGCGTATGGCGGGGCGTGCCGGCTTTCGGAATCGCAATCACGTCCCCGCCGCGCATCACAAAGCCGAGCAGGACCTGCGCGGGCGTCGCCCCGTGCGCCGCGGCCACCCGGCGGACCGCCGGATTCTCAAACAGCCCTCGGCGCAGCGAGCCGCCCTGCGCAATCGGGCAGTAGGCCATCAGCGGCACGCGGTGCTTCCGCATCCAGGGGAGCAGGTCGTACTCGACGCCGCGCGAGCCCAGGTGGTAGAGGACCTGGTTCGCGGCGCAGCGGCTGCCGCCGGGGATGCGCCAGAGCTCCTCCATATCGGCCGTGTCGAAATTGGAGACGCCCCACCGGCGGATCAGCCCCCGCGAAACGAGCTCCTCCATGCAGGCAACCGTCTCGGCGAGCGGGATATTCCCGCGCCAGTGGAGCAGGTACAGGTCAAGAAAATCCGTCCCCAGGCGCCGGAGGGAATTTTCGCAGCTCTCAAAGATATTCTTCCGGCCCGCATTGTGCGGATAGACCTTGGAAACCAGAAACAGGCCGTTTCTGCCGATGCCCCGGATGGCCTCGCCGACCAGCGACTCCGCGCGGCCTTCGCCGTACATTTCGGCGGTGTCAATCAGCGTCATCCCGAGCCGTACGCCGAGGCGCAGCGCCTCGATTTCGGAGTCCCGGCGGGAAGGCCGTTCCCCCAGGTGCCACGTGCCCTGGCCCAGGCGCGGCGCTTTGGCCCCATCCGGAAACGCAACGCGGGCCGCGCGGTTCTTTTCGCGGATTGCCGCTTCTTTCTGCAAGTCTTTGTCCACTGAAAATCCTCCTTTTCCCGTTTTCCGGCCCGCAGGCCGGTCTTTACAAAATTGTTGCTTGCGGTTTTCCCGAATATGAGATATAGTGAAAGACAGATATCCGTCGGGAGGTTGTTACTATGAAAAAACTGGGAATTATCATTCTGTTCGCGGCCGCGGCCGTGGCGGTCGGCGCCCTGATTATCCGGTTCGCCGGCACAAAGCCCGCTCCGGCTTCATCCTCTTCCCTGCCGCAGGCGGCGGGCCCGTCCGCGGCGGCGCCGTCCTCCGTGCCGTCCTCCCAGGCCGAAGCGCCCGCGTCCTCTTCCGCTTCGCAGGCCGGCGGCTCGGACCAGCAGGCCATGCAGGCGGTCAAATCCCAGGTCCGCCTCGACTGGAACAAGTACACCCTGAAGGCCGCCCAGAAGCAGAAGACGGCCCAGGGGAAAGCCTACCGGACCTATGAACTGTGGGACAGCGACTACCAGCAGGGCATCTCCATCCTGGTGGATCCGGACGACGGAAAAGTCTACACCCTCGGGCCGTCGGACTCCTCCCCCGTGCCCGCCGCGACGGACAAGGCGTTCGACAAAACGCCGCACACCGTCACGGGGACCATGGTGGACGGCGCGATGATGAGCGTCCAGCTCAAGCTGCCGGACGGGAACCAGATTACGGTGCGCCGCCTCGGGGTCGATACCTCCGGCCTGAAGAGCATGAAAATCGGGGATAAAATCAAGGTCACCTACACGGGCGTAATCAACGGGAGCGACACTTCGCGCGCTTTCGTGACGAAGCTGGAAAGCGTGGGCTGACGCCGCGCCGCCCGGCGCGCGGGAGAAGCGATTCCCCGTGTGCCGGGCGGTTTTTTGCGCCTCAGCAGTTCCCCTCGTAGACGTACCGCAGGGCCCCGCGTGCCACCGCGGCCAGCGCGTAGACCTGCTGCACGGGCGTGGGCGCCCGGTCGGCCATTTTGTAGCGCGGGAAAAAGCGGGTCACATGCAGGGGGATTCCGGGGTCCACCCCCGCGAGCCACTCGGAAAGACGGCGCATCTCCTCCGGCGAATCGTTTTCGCCGGGGACAATCAGCGTGGTGACCTCCACATGGCAGCCGGCGCGCGCCGAAATCTCAATGGTCCGCCTGACGTCCTCCAGCCCGCCGCCGATTTTCCGGTAAAAATCCGGCGAGAAGCTCTTGAGGTCGATGTTCATCGCGTCGATCAGCGGCAGCAGCTTCCGCAGCGGCTCCTCGCAGACATAGCCGTTCGTGACCAGGACGTTGAGCAGGCCGTTCGCGCGGTTGAGCTTCGCGCAGTCCCGCACGTACTCATAGGCAATCAGCGGCTCGTTATAGGTGAACGCCAGGCCGATGTTCCCCTGCGGGACCAGCCGCTTCGCCTGTTCGGCGAGGGCGCGCGGCGGAACATAGAGCATTCCGCTCTCCCGCTTGCCGGACATGGAAATCTGGTAGTTCTGGCAGAACGGGCAGCGCAGGTTGCACCCGTAGCTGCCGACGGAAAGGATGCCCGCCCCGGGGTGGAACCGGGCGAGCGGCTTTTTTTCCACCGGGTCGAGCGCCGCGGACGTCAACCAGCCGTAGCTGTCGCACACGACCCTGCCGCCGCGGCAGACGCGCGCGCCGCAGAAGCCGGCCTGCCCCTCTTGGAGCCGGCAGCGGTGCGGGCAGATTTCGCAGACCGCCCCGCTCATGTGTGGCGCACCGCCTCAAACCGCTCCATGCGGAACGCCTCGTCCAGACGGATGTCCGCTTTGCGCAGGGCGATTTCGACCTGCCGGCGGGGCGTGTCCACACCGGGCAGGTCCGGCAGAAGCAGGCCGCACCGGTCCCCGCTGCGGACAATCACGCCGTAGCGTCTGGGGTCCAGCTCGTTCATGGAGCTGATGGGCGCCGGGGCACCGAGAACGTCGACGCTGTAGACCAGGTCGGGCAGTTCCTCTTCCCGCACCGGCTCGAACCGGGGGTCGTGGGTGCCGGCGCTGATGGCGTTGCGCACAATCTCGTCGGCGACGCTGCCCTGCACCGGCAGAATCGTGCCGATGCAGCCGCGCAGGGCGCCGTCCTTATGCAGCGAGACGAACACGCCCGCGCGCCGCCCGGTGAGCTCCGGCGGCAGGTCGTCCGGCAGGGCGGCGCGGCGGCCGGTGCGAACCCAGGTCTCCAGCGACAGCCTGGCCAGGCGGACGTAGACGTCCTCGTTTTCCCGCTGCTTTTTCATCGCGCCGCGCTTCCACTCCAGGTATTTCGGGCCGAAGCGGCGGCTCTCATCCGGCCCTTTGGGGCGGAACCCGCACACGGCGTACCCGACGCCGAACGGCCCTTCATAGGAGAGAAACTCCGGCTCGACGGCGACGCCGTCGAAAACCCCGGCCAGAATCATGAACGAGCGCAGCCCGCATTCGGCCGCGGCCTCGCAGAACGCGCTGTCGAAGGTCAGGAAGCGGAGAAAATCGCCCGTCTTCATCGCCTCCGTAACCTGCCGGTCGAACTGAGGCCCTTCCGCGGCAAAGCCGTAGGGCCCATCCTCCTTCAGCTTGTGCGAAAGGTCGCCGCTCGCAATCATCACCGTGCGCCGGTTCAGCTTTTCGGCCGCGCGCGCGATGCATCGGCCGAAGTTGTAATGCGTGAGCGGGTCCAGACCGGAAATCGAGCACCGCACCAGGCGGTAGCCGCGGTATTCGCCGTTCACGAACGTCAGCGGGACCAGCGTGCCGTGGTCGACCGAGGGGTTCCTTTCCCCGAACGTCCCGGCCGGGATGCGCATCCGCTTCGCTTCCTGCGTCAGCGCCTCGACGAACTGCGTATCATAGGAGAAGGAAACCGGCCCTTCCTGCGAGCCGAACTGCCGGAAGTCCCCGCTCGCGCCCGCGCCCGGCGAAATGTGCAGATAGTCCGCATAAAGCACGGCATGGGGCGAAGTGACCACGATGGTTTCCGGCTTGAGCTGCGCGATTTCGCGCGCGGCCTTTCGGTAGGCCCGCACTGTTTTTTCAACTCTTTTTTCTTCCCCTTTTCCGACCGACGGGATAATCACGGGCGGATGGGGCATGATGAACGCACCGATAACCGACATACCGAGATACCACCTTTCGTGCCATAAACGTCTGAAAAATCCGCGGAGGCGGGCCATGGCCAGCTTTTCGCGGAAGTTTTACGGAACCCTTTTTATTATAGCCCCTTTTCGGCTGGAAAGCACCGGCGGAAACGCCGAATTGGAATATTTTTTAGAAAAAGCCGCCTTCCGGACGAAGGGCGGCTCAAAGTGCCGAAAAGCAGGCGGCCTACTGCAATTCTTTTTTCCGCTTGATTTTTTTATAGACCACGATGCCGATATAGACCGCGAGAAAGGCGCCCAGCACGGCGAGCAGCGTTCCGGTGTCGCCGGAGCTGCCCATTTTGACCTGCGCCCACAGCGTATCCAGCAGCAGGCCGGTGCCTTCCGGCAGGTCGCGGAACGTCTCGGAGTTTTTCAGCACGCTCTTCGGCGGGTAGATGATGGGGTCCTCCCGCATCTCCTCGGGCAGGAGCTTCCTCGCCGCGGATTCCGGCGTGGAGTAGCCGACGGCTTCCATATTGGCGGCGGCGACCTCCGGCCGGCAGAGAAAGTCGATATACGCCTCCGCCTCTTTTTTGTGCTTCGCGCTGGAAGGGATGCAGATGGCGTCCACAAAGAAGTTTGTCTTCTCCTTTGTGGGAATGGCAAAGCCGATGTTCGGGTTGTCCGCGACGAGGGTGGCGGCGTCGCCCGCGTAATACGGCGCGAGCCACGCCTCCCCGCTGGACATCTTGTTGAAAATCTGGTCCATCACATAGGCCTGCACCAGCGGCTTCTGCTTTTCCAGCAGCTCGGCGGCGGCGTTCCACTCCTCGGGGTTCGTCGAGTTGAAGGAGTAGCCGAGAATCTCCTGCGCGATGCCGAACGCGTCGCGCGGGTTGTCGAACATCAGGATTTTGCCCGCGTACCTGCGGTCCCACAGGATCTTCCAGCTGTCGACTTTCTCCTTCACATATTTTTTGTTGTAGAAGATGCCCACCACGCCCCAGGTATAGGGGACGGAATACTCGTTCTTCGGGTCGTAGACCAGGTTGCGGTACTCCGGGTCGATATATCTGTAGTTCGGGATATTGCGGAAATCCAGCTTCTGAACCAGCTTTTCCTTGATGAGCTTCGACACCATGTAGTCCGACGGGAAAATCACGTCGTAGCTCGCCCCGCCGCCGGCCAGTTTGGAGTACATCGACTCGTTGTCCTCAAACGTGGTGTAGTTCACGCGGATTCCGGTCTGCTTGGTGAATTCGGCATTGACGTCCATGGTGCCGTCGCTGCCGGACGCGATGTATTCGCCCCAGTTGTAGACGTTCAGTGTCACGCCGTCTTTCGGCGCGGCCTGCCCGCTCTCCGCCGCAAAGGCGGGGGAACATCCGGCGAGCAGCACGGCGCTCAGAACCGCCGCAATCCATTTTTTCACCGGGTCCCGCCCCCTTCCGTTTTTGCGGCCTTCGCGGCGCCCCCGGTCTCCCTCGCGGCGCGGAAGTTGATGATCAGCAGCAGGAAAATCACCGCGCCGAACAGCAGGGTGGAAAGGGCGTTGATTTCGGGGCTGACGCGCTTGCGCGTCATGGAGTAGATGAAAATCGGCAGCGTCTGGGTGGTCCCGCTCGTGAAATAGCTGATGACGAAGTCGTCGATGGAGAGGGTGAACGCCATGATCATCCCGGTCACGACGCCGGGCGCAATCTCCGGCAGGACGACCTTGAAGAACGCGGGGAACGGCGCGCAGCCGAGGTCCTGCGCGGCCTCGTACAGGTTGGGGTCCATCTGCCGCAGCTTGGGCATCACCGAAAGAATCACATAGGGCAGGCAGAACGTGATGTGCGCGAGAATCAGCGAACCCATGCCGAGCGAAGCGCCGCCCAGAAAGCGCGACGCCGCGACGAACAGCAGCATCAGGGAAACGCCGGTCACAATGTCCGGGTTGACCATCGGGAAGTTGGTGATGTTCATCACGACGCGCCTGGCCCACCGGTTCATCGCGCCGATGCCGATGGCGGCGGCGGTGCCCAGCACGGTGGAGACCGCCGCGGCCACCACGGCGATAATCAGCGTGTTCTCAAGGGCCTGCAGCAGCATCCGGTCCTGAAACAGCTGCCGGTACCACCGCAGCGAAAAACCGGACCAGACCGAGCGGCTCATCACGTTGGTGTCGTTGAACGAGAAGAGAATCAGCACCGCAATCGGCGCATAGAGAAACACGTAAACCAGGACCGCATAGACGCGGGAAAGCGCCCTCATACCAGCACGCCCCCTTCCGTCGCTCCGTTTTCGTCAAACTGGTTCATGATGCCCATGCAGATGAGAATCAGCACCATCAGCACAAGCGAGATGGCGGAGCCGAGGTTCGGGTTGTAGGCGCTGCCGAGGAACTGCATGTCGATCAGGTCGCCGATGAGCAGGTTGCTGCCCCCGCCCAGCATCTTGGAGATGATGAAGGTGCTGACGGCCGGCACAAACACCATCGTAATGCCCGAAATCACGCCCGGCATGCTCAGCGGCAGCGTGATGCGCAGAAACACGCGCTTCGCGTCCGCGCCGAGGTCCTGCGCGGCCTCAATCACGCTGGGGTCGATTTTGGTCAGCACGGAGTAGAGCGGCAGAATCATGTACGGGATGTAATTGTAGACCATGCCGAGCACCACGGCGCCCTGCGTGTTGATCATGTGGGCGGGCGGCAGACCGAGGGCGGCGAGCGCCCGGTTAATCAGGCCGCTGTCCTCCAGCAGGGTCATCCAGGCGTAGGTGCGCAGCAGAAAGTTCATCCACATGGGCAGCATCACCAGCATCACCAGCACGCCCTGCCTGTGCCCGGCGGATTTTGCGATGATGTAGGCCAGCGGATACCCCACCAGCAGGCTGACGGCCGTGGCGATCGCCCCCAGCCAGATGGAGCGCAGAAACACGTTGGAGTAAAGCCCCACGCCCGCCAGGTTCTTCAGGGTGAAGGCGCCGCTGCGGTCGGTCAGCGCAAACGCCACGACCAGGGCCATGGGCACGACGATGAACAGGACCATCCAGACCAGGTAGGGGTAGGAAGCGGATTTCGCCCTCATTCCGCGCCGCCTCCCCTCTTTGCGGCCGCGGAATGGAGGTCCTCGTCCATCTCGTCGCTGAACGTGCTGTAATCGCCGAACCGGCCCGAATATTTCGATTTGCGCATCACATGGATTTCGTCGGGCTGGATGGAAAGGCCGATATGCGCGCCTTTTTTCTCATAATCCGTCGTCTGGACCATCCATTTGAAGCCCTGCACGTCGACGATGATTTCATAGAACACGCCCTTGAAGTTCACGTTGATGACGGTCCCCGTGAGCCGGTCGCCTTCCGGCGGGACGATGTCGACGTCCTCCGGCCGAAGGACCACGTCGACCGGCTCGTCCGGGCGGAAGCCCCTGTCGACGCAGCGGAACTTCCGCCCCGCGAACTCCACCAGGTAATCCTCGCGCATCACGCCGTCCAGGATATTGCTTTCGCCGATAAAATCCGCGACGAAGGCGTTCTTCGGCTCGTTGTAGATATCCAGTGGCGTGCCGATCTGCTGGATGGCGCCCTGGTCCATCACGACGACTTCGTCGGACATGGAGAGCGCCTCCTCCTGGTCGTGCGTGACGAACAGGAACGTGATGCCGGTCTGCTGCTGGATTCTTTTGAGCTCGACCTGCATGTCCTTGCGCAGCTTGAGATCCAGCGCGCCGAGCGGCTCGTCCAGCAGAAGGACCTTCGGCTCGTTGGCGAGCGCCCGCGCGATGGCGACGCGCTGCTGCTGCCCGCCGGAAAGCAGGTTCACGTTGCGGTGCTCGAAGCCGTTCAGGTCCACGAGGTTCAGCATCTGGCCGACGCGGGCCTTGATTTCGCGCTCGCTTTTGCCGTGCACGCGCATGCCGAACGCCACGTTGTCGTACACGTTCAGGTGCGGGAAAAGCGCGTATTTCTGAAAGATGGTGTTGACTTCCCGCCGGTGGGGCGGAAGGTCCGTGATTCTGCGGCCGTTGAAATAGACGTCGCCGGCGTCCGGCCTGACGAAGCCGCCGATGATCCTCAGAGTCGTGGTCTTGCCGCAGCCGGAAGGGCCGAGCAGCGTGACAAACTCCCCGTCCCCGAGGTCCAGGTTGAAGTCCCGGAGCACGGGCACCCCGTCGAACGCGACCGAGATGCCCTTGAGCGAAACGATGGGTGTTCTTTCCATTTTCATGCATCCCCTTTGCGGTAATATGAAAAGTTGCGCAAAGCCGAAACACTTCAGCGCAATCCCGGCAGCACCGCTTTGGCATTGCCCCCCGCAAAGGATTTTTCGCAGCCCGCAGGCTGCGGCAATCAGCGCCGCCGGTCAGATGCAAACGCAACATATCAAATAATAGAGGCGCGGGCCCCGTTTGTCAATTATTTTTTTAAATTTTACCTGAATTTTTCATTGATTTTCAGAATCCCATAAATTTATTCCCGTAACTTTTCGGAATTTCTCCCGTTTGCTCACATATCCTGTGTCTTTTACCGAAAAATCCGGCCTTTTTTGTGGGTTTCTCTTTCGGCCCCTCCGCGCACCCCCGGGCGGGGCGCCGCCGGCAGAAAAAGGGCCCGGCCAGACGGCCGGACCCTTTTTCGTTCGCTTGAGGGGTATATTGAGGAGGGTAGAACATGTATCAGAGAGCGGTGCGGCTCCGCTGTTCTGATTACGGTTTTCATTATAGCGCCCATGCACAAAAAGGTTGTGAAGAAGTTATGAATTCGTTGTTAATTTTTTATAAAGCAAAATCCTGCTTATTCCCGCAGCAGAACCGCGCGGACCGGCGCGGCCTCCGCCCCGCCCAGAAGCAGCGGCAGCGCAATCAGGCGGTAGTCCCCCGGCTCCGCGCGGGAAAGGTCCAGCCCTTCCAGCAGCGGCACGCCCGCGCCCAGCAGCTCGCGGTGGGGGGCGGCCTCGTCGTCCGGCGCGCCGACGCTCGCGGCGTCCGTGCCGACCAGCAGGAAGCCCGCGTCCGCCAGCGCGAACGCCGCGCTCTGCGAGAGGAAGGCCCCGCCGCCGCCTTTGAACAGGATGCGCCTCTGCGACCGCGGGGCCAGGCGGTCGATGTCCGCGCCGGTCACGATGCCGGAGGCCTCCGCGACGGTGCAGGGACCGATGCAGCGGCCGAGCGCCACTTTGTCGACGGAATCCCCGCCGTCGATGAAGTGCAGCGGGGCGTCCAGATGCGTCGCGCTGTGGCAGCAGGCGTAAAAGCCGGAAAGGTTGCAGTCGTCCCCCATGTCCATCCTGCGCACGAGGTCGCGCCGGGGGGCCGGGTCGCCCGGATAGGGCGCCGCAGAGAAAAGCTCGCGCGAGATGTCGATGATTTTCATGGTTCCGGCCGCCCGATCTTCGGCAGGATTCTGACGACGAGGTCGGCCGTTTTATGCGCGGAGCGCGCCGCGAAAACGGAAAAATCGACGGCCGCCTTCTCGTCCGCATTGTCCGAAATCACGCGGACCGCGACGAACGGCACGCCGTTCATATAGCAGACCTGCGCAATGCTGCCGCCCTCCATCTCGCAGGCGCAGGCGCCGAACTCCCGCGCGATGCGCCCGAGGCGGTCCGCGTCGCTGATGAACTGGTCGCCCGTGGCGACCACGCCGGCGTGCACCTTCCCGGGGCCGTAGATGCCGCGGGCGGCGGCGAGGACGAGCGCCTCCAGCGGGCGCGACGCCGGGATGACCGTGAGGTTCAGCCCGCTGATTCTGCCCTTCGGGTCGCCGAGGGCGGAAGTGTCCATATCGTGCTGCACCAGGCCGGTGGAGACGACCACATCGCCGATATGGATGCCCTTCCCGATTCCGCCCGCGACGCCGACGTTCACGACGGCCTCCGGCGACCAGTTCAGGATCATGGTCTGGGCGCAGACGGCGGCGGCGACCTTCCCCACCCCGCACCGCGCGACCACGCAGTCCGTTCCGGCGATTTTTCCCGAGCGGTAGGCGATTCCGCTCACGGTTTTCGACGTGCCGCCCTCCATCCGCTTCAGCAGATTTTCCACTTCGACGGCCATGGCCCCGATGATTCCGATCATGAAAGCACCTCCAAAAATTTTCCGGTCCTCAGCGCAGCCGCGCCCGGAGGGTATCCGTGATGATGCGGAGCGCCTGGATGCGCCCGAATTTCTTGTCCTGCGACTCGACGATGTGCCAGGGCGCGGATTCGGTGGAGGTGTACCGCAGCATGTCGTTCACGCAGACCTCGTACTGGTCCCATTTGCTGCGGTTGCGCCAGTCCTCATCCGTGATTTTCCACTGCTTCGCGGGCGTCCTCTGCCGGTCCTGAAAGCGGCGGAGCTGCTCGTTTTTGTCAATCTGCAGCCAGAATTTTATCACGACGGCGCCCCAGTCGCAGAGCTGGCGCTCGAACTCGTCGATTTCGCGGTAGGCGCGGAGCCACTCCGCCCGGGTGCAGAAGCCCTCCACCCGCTCCACCAGCACGCGGCCGTACCAGCTGCGGTCAAAGATGGCGATGTGCCCGTCGCGGGGCAGGTTGACCCAGAACCGCCACAGGTAATGCCGGGCGGCCTCGTCCGGGGTGGGGGCCGCGATGGGGACGACCGCATAGCCGCGCGGGTCCAGCGCCCGCGCGACCCGGCGGATGTTGCCGCCCTTCCCGGCGGCGTCCCACCCCTCGTAGACCAGAACGGCGGGCACCTTTTTGCGGTAGAGCCTGCCGTGCAGCTCGCTCAGAAGCTCCTGCTGCTTTTCCAGCTCTCTGCGGTAGGTCTTTTCGTCGAGCGCGCGGTCCAGCTTTACGTCGGCGAGCTTGGGCATGGGCACCAGCGGAAAGCCGCCGGGCAGCGGCGCGGTTTCCGGCTCCGCCTGCGCGCCCGGTGCGCGGGAGAGCGCCTCCTCCATCTTCTGCGCCGTGATGCGGAACACCTCCAGTGCGGCGGCCTTCCGGTCCATGCCGGAGACCACGTGCCAGCGGGCGCAGGCGGTGTCGGTGTAGCCGAGCATCTCGTCGAACGCCCGAAAATACCGGTCGTACCGGTGGTTGCGCCGCCAGTCCCGCTCCGTGACGCGCCAGGCGGTGTCCTTGTCCCGCACCAGCTTCTCGAACCGTTTTTTCTGTTCTTTGCGGCTGATGTGCAGGAAGAATTTCAAAATCAGGTATCCGCCGTCCGTGAGCTGGCGCTCCAGGATATTGATGTCGTTCATGCGGCGGACGGCTTCCGCATCATCTAAGTCTTCCTCGATGCGCGCCGTGGAGACATCCATATACCAGCTCCGGTCCAGCACGGCGATCTGCCCTTTCGGCGGAATCACGCGCCAGTAGCGCCACAGGACCGGCTCGCGCCGCTCCAGCTTCGTGGGGGCGGTGAAGGAATAGACCTTGAACCCGCGCGGGTCCAGGTTCAGAATCAGGTCGGAAATCAGGCCGCCCTTGCCGGCGGCGCCCCATCCCTCGAACAGGAGAATCACCGGCAGCCCCTTTTTCCGGACGGCCTGCTGGAGCAGCGAAAGGCGCGCGCCGAGCGCCTCCGTCTGCTTTTTAATCTTCCCGCCGTCCCTTTCGGGCTCTTCCCCGGTCCGTTCAAAATCCTGCAGCATACTGCTCCTCCCTTTCCAGATTCTTTTTTATTTTTCATGGCTTTTCTGAAATCATGCGAAAGGCCGTGAAAAAGGAAAAAGCCCGTTTTTTACAGCCGCGCCGCAAGCTCGCGGAACTGCTCGTAGCTCATCAGGCTGCTGAGCACCCCGGGAAGCGACGAGGGCGAAAGATGCTCCGGCAGGTCCAGCGCGCGCAGAAGCGCCAGCCGCCTGCGCGCGCTGTTCTCGCCGCCCGAAAGCCCCGCCAGGTACAAATCGGTCTTGGTGATGGGCCTGCCCGCCGGGGGCTGCGGCGCGCAGTCTACGCCCGCGCGCCGCAGCGCCTGCAGAATCGCCTGCGCCGGGGCGCCCTCCACGCCCAGCTTGCCCTCGCGGGAAGGCCTGCGCTTGCGCTTTTCCTTGCCGAAAAGGTCCGGCAGGTAGGCGTGCTTGATTTTTTCCGGCGGAATGGCGCCGGAAAGGTAATGGCGAATCAGGAACCCGGCGGCGTCGCTGTCGGTCAGGACGACCAGGCCGCGCGTGTCCGCCAGGCGGCGCAGAAGGGCCATCCGCCGCCCGTCCTTGAAGATGCGGAACCCGCCGGTCTCCAGAATCAGGCCGTCAATCAGCGAAGCGAGGCGGATTCTGTCGTATTTTCCCTCGACGACGACGGCTTCCTTCACGTGAATCAACCGTCCTTCTCCCCTTTCGCAAGGACGAGCAGCCGCGCGACCAGCTTCTCCAGCATCAGGCGGCGGTCGCCGCGCGCGCTTTTGAGCGCGAGGTCCGTCTCCAGCAGAGCGTCCAGGCTTTCGCGCAGCATGGAGGAAGAAAAGCGGCCGCACAGGCGCTCCGCGTTGGTCAGGCGGAACTCCCTGCGCCTGTAGTCGAAATATTTGGCCGGCTCCGTCGCGGGGCGGCCGCTCTGCACGGCGGCGCGCACGCGGTACAGGTCCAGGTACGCCCCGGCCAGCACGGCGAGCACGGCGACCGGCTCCTCGTTCTGGTAGAACAGGCCGCCCAGGATGCGGTAGGCGCGGTCGCCGTCCCCCGCGAGGACGGCCTTCGAAAGGTCGAACACGCGCGCCTCCAGGTTGCGGACGGCAAGGCGGTCCACGGTCTGCGCGGTGATTTCCCCGGAACCCGTAAAAGCGCAGAGCTTGTTCAGCTCGTTCAGGGCCGTGTGCATCCCCGTGCCGCAGCAGCCGAGCAGGCGGGCGGCGTTCTGCCGCGAGAGCGCGCAGCCCCGCCGGGCCGCCCCCGCGCAGAGCAGCTTTTCCATCTGCGCCTGCGTGCGCCCGCGAAGGGAGACGGTGGCGCCCGCTTTGCCCGCCTGGGCGAGGAATTTTTTCCAGCCCCTGTCCCTGCGCTCGTCGAACGCGATGGAGGGCAGGTAAATCACCAGCACGCAGCTTTCCGGCAAATCGCCCAGAAGCTGCCCGAGCTTATTGGCCTCGCCCGCGCGCAGGGCGGGGACGTCCAAATCGGAGACCGCGACGCATTTTCGCCGCGCCAGAACCGGCAGCGCCTCGACCGCGGCGGCAATGCCGTCCACGCCGGTCTCGCCGCCGTCGAACTTCTGCCGGTTGAAGTCGGCCGGACCCTCGGCGCCCGCCTTGGCGAGAATTCTGCCGGCGTAGTATTCGACCAGGTATTTCTCCTCGCCGTACAGCACGTACAGTTTCTGAAAATCGGCGCTCTTAATCTGCTTTTTAAGCTCCGCTTCCGTAATCTCCGGCATCATTTCTCCCTCCCGATCGACAGGGTCCGGTCCCCTTTGAACTGCAGCACCACGTTTCCGCAGCCGCCCGTCCACAGGCGGCGCCTGTCCCGCGCCGCCGCGTCCGATTTTTTCAGGTCTCCGCCCTCCACGGCGAGCACCGTGCAGGCCGCGGGCGGCGTCTGCCCGGCGGGCGGGGCGTCCGTGACCAGAAAGTCCGGCGCACGCCATTCTTCCGGCAGAGCCGCCGCATCCGCCGCCCCCGGCAGCAGCAGCACGGAAATGCCGCCCGCGCAGATCCGCGCGGCATCCGCCCCGCCGCACGACCGCGTCTCCACCGTCGCCGCGCCCCAGAGCGACACGCTCGCGTTCTGCCGGTACAGCACGCACCGCCCGGCCTTCGACGCGGCGGCCTGCAGGAAGCCGTCCACCCGGTTTCCCTGCCGCGACACCAGGCACCGCGGCGGGAACCGGCCGGCCAGCCCGGCGGCGCAGGCAAGCTCCTCCCGCTCGGCCGTCAGGACCTGGAGCGCGTCGAGGCTGCGGATGTTTTGCTGTTCCAGATAAGAGAGGACCGCGCCGGAATGATAGCCGCCGCATCCGACCACCGCCGCACGCCCGTCGCGCGTGAGCACGGCGGAAACGCCCGTGCCCGAATCCAGCACCGCCAGACGCACCGCGCCCCGCCGGGGAATCTGGTACGAGAACACGCCCGTCAGCAGCAGAATCACGGAAAGGCACGCGGCCTGCGGAAACAGCCGCCGGCCCCTGCCGAGCGCCAGCGCGGCGGCAAAAAGCAGCACCGTCCCCGCCAGCCAGAGCGGCACGAAGCCCTGCGAGGCGGAGCCCCCCGCCCCCGGCAGGCGGGCGAGCCACGCGGCGCACACCCGCATGTACTTTGCCAGCAGGCCCGCCGCCAGCGCGAACGGCATGGCCAGAGACGACTGCGGCAGCAGCAGGTTCAGCACGGCCGCCGCGCCGCCGAAGCCGATCATCAGCGAAGAGGGCACCAGCTCCAGCAGGTTGGCGAGCGGCGCGATGAAAGAAACCGAACCGAACGTCAGCAGCACCACCGGAAGGGTAAACAGGGTCGCCGCGACCGTCGTGGCCAGCACGCCGTCCACCGCCCGCACCAGCGGCGACAGGGCGGGCACCCGGTCCAGCCTGCCGTTCAGAAAGCGCGCCGCCGGCCCCGCGAGAAGCACCAGCCCGAGCGTCGCGGAAAACGAGAGCAGCAGGCCCACGTCCGCCGCGGCGTAGGGGTTGGCGAGGCAGATCAGCAGCACCGAGACGCACAGCGAATTGAGCGGGTCCGCCCGGCGCGAGAAAACCGAGGCGGCGAGCAGCAGCAGGCACATCACCCCGCTGCGCGTGACCGGCGGCACAAAGCAGGTCACGGCCATAAAACCGAGGACGCCGCACCCGGCCGCCGCGGCCGCCGCGCGCTTCGGCACCCGCAGGGACAGCAGCAGAAAAATCATCAGCTCCGCCACGGTCGCCATGTGCAGGCCGGAAACGGAGAGGATGTGCGAGATCCCGTCCGTCCGGAAGTCGGAAATCAGTCCGTCGGAAAGGCCGCCCGTGTCCCCCAGAAGGACGCCGTTCAGCAGGGCCGCCTCGTCGGGCGGAAGCAGGGCCTTCACAGATTCCAGCAGGCGCCGGCGCAGGGTCAGCGCGTAGTAGTACGGCGGCCTGGAAACCGGCGGCAGAATCCGGACGCCCTCGTACCCGTACAGGTAGGCGAACATCGCCACGCCTTTGGAGGCGTAGTACCCGCGCGAAGAATACCCTTCGCCCCCGGGCGGCAGAAACAGGTGGATCTTGCCCCGGATGCGGGAGTACGGCTCCGCCTCCGGCATCTTCTGCGCGGAAAGGCGGATCTTGAAGGGCCGCGGCAGCGCCTGCCCCTGCGCGCGGTCGACCCGCACGACGCAGTACCACCTGCCGTACCGCCGGACCGGCAGCTCGCAGACGGTCGCCTCCACCTGAAGGTCCCGCCCGTCCAGCGCGCGGGGCGGCTCGATGACAAAGCGCGTGTACAGGCAGAACGAGGCCAGCGCCACCGCCGCCGTGAGGAACGCGAGCGGGAACACCACGGCCCGGCGCGTGCGCCAGTAGACGAACGTGACGCCGGCCCCCGCGGCGCAGACCCACAGCAGAACGAACGAAACCGCCGCGCCGAAAAAAACGGCGGCTGCCAGTGTCAGCAGGGAGCAGAGCCCCACCAGCACGAGCGGCCGTTTCATCCCATTTCTCCCTTTCCGGTCATTTGTAAAACAGGGGCAGCGGGTTGAGGTAGACGATGTCTCTGCGGTCCTTCGCATCCCCTTCGGCGAGCACGCAGGCGCGGCCGACGATGTTGCCGCCGTACCGTTTGACCAGCTTCTCCATCGCGGCGAGGGACTCCCCGGTGCTGATCACGTCGTCGACAATCAGCACGCGCTTTCCGCGCAGGACCTTCTCGTCCTCTTCAGAGAGGTACAGCCGCTGCATGTGGTCCGTGGTGATGGATTTGACCTCCACGTAGATGGGGTTGCGCATGTACGCCTTGACGCTCTTGCGCGCCACGACGTATTTTCCGCAGCCCTGGCGCGCCATTTCGTAGCAGAGCGGGATTCCCTTGGTCTCGGCGGTGACGACCACGTCGTGCCCGGGGCATATCTTCAGCAGCGCGGCGGCCGTTTTCTCCGTCAGCTCCACGTCGCCGAGCATGATGAACCCGGCTATGTCCAGATGTTCGTCAATCGGGCAGATGGGCAGTTCCCTTTCGCATCCCGCGATGGTCATCTTATAGTATTTGCCGCTCATTGGTGATACAACCGACCTTTCCGTTTATTGGGGTCTTTTCGTCAGCCGGGAGGCCATTTCATCGAGCGCCCGCCAAGCAGGTGGAAGTGCAGGTGCGGCACCGTCTGCCCGCCCTCTTTTCCGGCGTTGCAGACGATGCGGAACCCGGCTTCCAGATGGTTCTGCGCCGCGAGCTTCGCGGCCACCTCAAAGATATGGGCCACAATCGCGCTGTTGGCCGGCGTGATGTCCATGGCGGAAGCAATGTGCTGTTTTGGAATGATGAGAATATGCACCGGGGCCTGCGGCTGCAGGTCGTAAAATGCCAGAACCGTTTCGTCCTCGTATGCTTTTCTGCTGGGGATCTCCCCTTTTGCAATCTTGCAGAAAACACAGTCCATGCCGCGACCTCCTTCCGGGAATCAAAAATACCGGGTTCTATTATAAACTTATTTTACCATGTTGGCAACGATTTTTTCCACAGAGGCAAGTGCGCCGTCCAGCCGGGAAAGGTCTTTCGCGCCGGCCATGGCGCTGTCCGCCCGGCCGCCGCCGCCGCCGCCGGCAAGGGCCGCGGCCTGCCGCACCACCCCGCCCGCGTGGGCGCCCCTGGCCCTTGCGGCCTTGCCCGCGCAGGCGGCCAGGCTGGCCCTGCCGCCCGAAACGCCGGCCAGCACCGCCACGCAGTCCGGGGAGCGCTCCAGAATCCTGTCGCACATCAGGCGCAGGGCGGCCGGCTCCGCGCCGGCGAACTTCGCCGTGACGACCTTCACGCCGCCCACGTCCTTCGCGCGGCCCAGCAGGCTCTCCACGCCGGCGGCGGCCAGCTTTGCGTTCAGGGACTCGATTTTGCGGTCCTTTTCCTTCAGTTCCGCCGCCGCCTGCCCGGCCCGGCGGACCAGCTCCGCCGGATTGTTCACCCTGAGGGCGGCCGCGGCGCGGCGGAGCTCGTCCGTCGTGCGGTCCAGCAGGGCAAGGACGTTGGTGCCGGTGACCGCCTCGATGCGGCGGACGCCCGCGGCCGCGGAATTTTCGGAGACGATTTTAAACAGGCCGATTCGGGCGGTGTTGGAGACGTGCGTGCCGCCGCAGAATTCCTTTGAGAAATCGCCCGCGGAAACAACGCGGACCACCTTGCCGTACTTCTCGCCGAACAGGGCCATTGCGCCGAGCTTTCTGGCCTCCTCAATCGGCATCTCGCGGCATTCGACCGGAAGGGCGTCCAGAATCGCGCCGTTCACGAGCCCTTCCACTTTTTTCAGTTCCTCCGCCGTCAGGGGCGCGAAATGCGTGAAGTCGAACCGGACGGCTTTTTCGTCGACCAGCTGGCCCGCCTGCTCCACATGCGTGCCGAGCACGCGGCGCAGGGCCGCCTGCAGCAGGTGCGCGGCCGTGTGGTTGCGCATCACGGCCCTGCGGCGGTCCGCGTTCACCGCCGCCCGCACGGCCTCGCCGACGCGCACGGTCCCGGCCCTGACGGTGCAGCGGTGCAGGAAGTTCTTCGCGTGGTTTTTCGTCGTTCCGGTCACGGCCAGCACGGCGTCGTCCGATTCGAGGGTGCCGGTGTCGCCCACCTGACCGCCGCCTTCGGCGTAAAACGCGGTGCGGTCGAGCACCAGCACGGCCTCGTCCCCCGCCGTGGCGGAATCCGCGCGCCCGCCGTCTTTCAGGATGGCGAGCACTTTGGCGGAAGTCGTAAACCGGTCGTAGCCCACGAACTCCGTCGCGGGCACGCCGTCCAGCAGAGAGCTTTCGCCCGCCCAGGCGTCCGCCCCGGCGTTTTTGCGCGCGGCGCGGGCGCGCTCGCGCTGCTCGCGCATCAGCCTGCGGAAGGTCTCCTCGTCCACGGTCAGGCCGCGCTCGGCGACGATTTCCTTCGTGAGGTCGATGGGGAAGCCGTAGGTGTCGCTCAGCCGGAACGCGTCGGCGCCGGAAAAGGTCTTCGCCCCGGTCTTGACCGCGCTGTCCATATAGCCGTTCAGCAGCTGGAGGCCCTGGTCGATGGTCTTTGCAAAGCTCTCTTCCTCCACGCGGATCAGCTTGACGATCATGTCGCGCTTCTCGGCGAGTTCCGGATAGGCGGCGCGGTTCTCGTGAATCACCGTGTCGGCCACCCGGTACAGGAACGTGTCGCGGATGCCGAGCAGACGGCCGTGGCGCGCGGCCCGGCGCAGCAGGCGGCGCAGCACGTAGCCCCGCCCTTCGTTCGACGGCAGGACCCCGTCGCCGATCAGGAAGGTCGTGCTGCGGATGTGGTCGGTAATCACGCGCAGGGAAACGTCCTTTTTGGGGTCTTCCCCATACTTGACGCCCGCGATGCGGCTCACGTGCTTCATGATGTTCTGGATGGTGTCGACCAGGAACAGGTTGTCCACGCCCTGCAGGATGCAGGCGAGGCGCTCAAGGCCCATGCCGGTGTCGATGTTCGGGTGCGCCATCGGCGGGTAGTGGCCCTTTCCGTCGCTGTTGTACTGGGAGAACACGACGTTCCAGAACTCGACGTAGCGGTCGCAGTCGCAGCCCACGCCGCAGGTCGGCTTTCCGCAGCCGTATCGCTCGCCGCGGTCGAAGTAAATCTCCGAGCACGGGCCGCAGGGGCCGGAGCCGTGCTCCCAGAAATTATCCTCCCGCCCCATGCGGACGATGCGCTTCGGGTCGAGGCCGACCTCGTTGGTCCAGATGTCGAACGCCTCGTCGTCGTCCTGATAAATCGTCACCCACAGCCGGTCCACCGGCAGCGCCAGCACTTTGGTGCAGAACTCCCACGCCCAGGCGATCGCCTCGTGCTTGAAATAGTCGCCGAAAGAGAAGTTGCCCAGCATCTCGAAAAACGTGCCGTGGCGCGAAGTGATGCCCACGCGGTCGATGTCCGGCGTGCGGATGCACTTCTGGCAGGTGGTCACCCGCCTGCGGGGCGGCGTGACCTCGCCGGTGAAGTATTTTTTCATCGGCGCCATGCCGGAGTTAATCAGCAGCAGGCTGTTGTCGTCCTTTGGAATCAGCGAAAAGCTCGGCAGCCGAAGATGCCCTTTCGACTCGAAAAACGACAGAAACTTTTCGCGCAGATCGTTCAGTCCCGTCCATTCCATATTCCGTTTCTACTCCATTCCCGCCCGGCGCCGGGCCGGGCCAAAAAAATAAGGCTTTCCCGTCCATATGGGACGGAAAAGCCCGTGGTACCACCCAATTTGCGCCGCTTCCGGCGCCGCTCCAGCCCCCGTAACGCGGGGAAAACGCCGCGCCTTTTCGGCGCGGGGCTCCGGGCCGGCTCTGCGCGGCGCACCCGCGGGAACCTTGCACCCGAAGGGTTCCCTCTCTGCTGCGGGGCGGCGGCGCTTGATGCCCATCCTTGCCTTTGCACTATCCGGTTTTGCGCGGCCGGAGCTTTCATCGAAAAGCCCGGCCTCTTACCCGTTTGATTATAAAACGGATTGCCGGAAAAGTCAACGCCGCCGCGCGGAGAAACACGCCCGGAAAAGCGGCGGCTCCGCGTTTTTCTCACGTGTCGTCCAGGTCGGTTTCCTCCTGCGGAACGGACCGGGGCTCGCGCCCGAACAGGGTCTTGGAATTCGACAGCACCATCACCAGCGAGATGATGACGATTACAATCGCGGCGATGGCCGTGATGGTCGGGTCGAGCTGCTGGTTCAACCCGTCCCAGATTCGCTTCGGGAGCGTGGTGATCCGGATGCCGCAGAGGAACTGCGTCACGATGATCTCGTCGAAAGAGGTCGCGAACGCGAACATCGCACCGGAAAAGATGGCCGGCTTGATAATCGGCACGGTGACTCTGAAAAAGGTGGTAAGCCTGCCGGCGCCGAGGCTGCGCGACGCCAGCTCGTAGTTCGGGTTCAGCCCAATCAGGTTGGAAAGAACCGTGCGGATGACGAACGGGACGGCCATCAGCGTGTGCGCAATCAGCAGGCCGCTGAACGTGCTGGCCAGGCTGATCTCAGCCTCGAACCGGTAGATGGCGATGCCGACGATGATCCCGGGCACCAGCATCGGCATCATGAAAATTTCTATGATGGTGTCCTTTCCCCTGAATTCCGACTTTGAAAGCCCCTCGGCGGCCAGGATTCCCAGCACAAGGGACAGCACGGTGGTCAGCACCGCGAGTTCCACGCTGATTTTCAGCGCGTTGACCCACTGCGGGTTGCCAAAAAATGCCTGATACCACTGCGTTGAAAAGCCCGGCGGGGGAAATTCCAGATACCGCGAAGCGCTGAACGACATCGGGATGATAATCATCACCGGAAGAATCAGAAACAGGACAATCAGAATCGTAAAAAACCACAGCATCTCGGAACCCGTCCTTTCTACCAGAGCTTTTGCACATGCATCACTTTTTTGGACAGATACAGAATCCCATAGGTAAAAGCCAGAAGCACAATCGATATGGCCGAGGCGAAAGGCCAGTTCATCAGCTTGTTCACCTGCACCTGGATGGCCTGGGATATCATGATGTCCTTCGTTCCGCCGAGCAGCGACGGGGTGATATAGTAGCCGATGCTCATCACGAACACGAGGATGGAGCCGCAGGAAACGCCCGGCATGCTCAGCGGCACAAAAACGTGCAGGAAGGTATAGCCCTTTTTCGCACCCAGGGTCCGGGACGCGAGGATAAGGTCGCGGTTGATGCCCTTCATCACCGGGTAAAGCGAAAGGATCATATAAGGGAGCAGGATGTGAATCATCCCGATATAGATGCCGAGCTCGTTGTGCATCAGGGGCAGCGGCTGGCGAATCAGCCCCAGGCTCTTCAGGATATTGTTGACCACGCCGTTCGACTGCAGAAGAATCATCCAGGCGTAAGTCCGCACCAGCAGACTCGTCCAGAACGGAATCAGCACGGCAATCGTGAGCAGGCAGCACACCCGCTTGGAGCACACCGTCATCGCGTAGGCCACGGGGTAGCCCAGCACGAGGCAGACGAGCGTCACAACCAGGCTGATGCGGAAGGTCGTCGCAATCACCTTCAGATAGACGGGGCTGCTGAAAAACTTTGCGTAAGACGCCAGCGTAAGCCCGCTCTGCGGCCCGGTAAAGCTCATCGCCAGAATCTGGACCAGCGGCCAGATGAAGAACACCGCAAAAAATGCGGCGGGCGGAAGAATCAGCATCCACGGTCTGAAAAAGCTTCTTCCCCGCGGCTCCTTCTCTTTCTGGGCGACTTTTGTATTCTTAAGGGCAATCTCCATATCTCTTGGCATAAGCAATCTCTCCCGCCTGTAGAGTAAAATAGGTTAAAACCGTAAAAGACTTTCGCGGGTCCCCTCCCTCTGCGGCCGCGGCGGAATCCGACGCGGCCGCAGAGCCGAAGGGCCGGTCACTTCATCTTCCAGTCCTGAAAGCGCTGGTAGACGGAATCGTAGTTCTCCACCCACCATTTTACGTCGTAATACACCTGGTTCTTTATCTTTTCCGGCGAAGACGCCAGCTTGCCGACCTGCTCGGACGTCATCAGCTTGTAGGCGTTGTTGTTGCAGGGGGCGTTGCCGGGGTATTCGACGGCATAGTCCGCCACAATCTGCGCGGAGGTTGCAAAGGCGATGAAGTCGTTCGCCATCTCGACGTTTTTCGAGCCCTTGCCGATGACCCAGGAATCGGCCGTGATGATCGCCTGGTTCGGGTCATAATCGACCGGCTGGCCCTCTTCTTTCGCCTTGATGACCCGGCCGGCCCAGAGCTCGCCCAGGGGATTGTCTCCGCTGGAGACGAGCTGCACCGACTGCGAACCGGAATCCCAGAAGGTCTGGACGTCTTTCTTATGCTTGGTCAGAAACGCGAACGCGCGGTCCACATCCAGCGGATAGAGCTTTCCCTTGTCCACGCCGTCGGCCATCAGGACGGCCTCCAGCATGGACATCGGGTTGGAATACAGGGTGCGGCTGCCCGGGTACTTCGCGGTGTCAAAAAACTCCTTCCAGGTCTTCGGGTGGTTCTGCTCGGAAAATTTGTCCGTGTTCCACGAGATGCAGATGGCGGAGCACTCCGAGGGCACGGAATAGTCCGTGATGAAATTGCTGATTAAACCGTCTTTTTTGACGACGCTGAAATCGATCTTCTCAAACAGATTCTGCTTTTCGCCGCGGAACGCAAAGTCAGTGTCGACATCCCAGACGTCCACTTCCATGTTGTTCGCCTGGACGGCCGCCTTGACCTTCGCAGGGCTGGGGTCGGTGTCTTCCGCAACCGTGCACCCGTATTTTTCGGCGAATTTGTCGAAGATGGTTTTTTTCTGGGCCGCCTGAATCGCCCCGCCCCAGCTGCAGACGGTCAGGGCCTTCCCCTGCCATTTCTTGCCGCCCGCGCTTCCGGACGGCGCGGACGCACCGGAGCCGGAGCTGCACGCTGCGGTGGAAAAAATCAGGGAAGCCGCTGCGAGCCCGGCAGTAAGACGGGATACTCTTCCCCGGCACGTTTTCTGTTTCATGTTGTCGCCCTCTCTCATATCCGAAATATCCGAAATAAATGATGAAGCGGTCCTGCGCGGGCCCCTCACGGCTTGACCTGCACGATGTCCTCCTCCGGCACGCCGAGCGTCACTTCGTCGCCGACGTCCAGGGAAAGGGAAGAGGTCGTAAAGACCTTGACCTTCATGTGGTGGCCGTTGCCCAGCCGGACCCTCAGCTTCAGAGCGTCCCCGACGTACACGGACTGCTCGATTTTTCCGTGAAACTTCAGCCCGCCGTAGGAATCGTCGACCAGATTGATTTTCTCCGGGCGAATCACAACGTTGACGACGTCGTTTTCCGAATAGCTCCGGGTCTGGTCCGGGGCGGGGACGGTGATGCCGTGCAGGCTGATTTTGGCTTTGCCGTCCCGGTCCACGGAAACGACCGGGCAGGGGACGACGTTTGCCTCGCCGATAAATTTGGCGCAGAACACCGACGCGGGCTTTTCGTAAATCTCGGTCGGGGTCGCGACCTGCTCGATTCTGCCGTCCCTCATGATGCAGACATCGGTGGCCATGGTCAAAGCCTCTTCCTGGTCGTGCGTGACGGAGACGGTCGTGATGCCGAACTCGCGGTGGATATCCTTGATTTCGAGCTGCATCTGCTTCCGGAGCTGTTTGTCGAGAGCCGCCATCGGTTCGTCCAGCAGCAGGATGATGGGGTCGAAGACCAGCGCCCTGGCCAGGGCGACGCGCTGCTGCTGGCCGCCGCTGAGCTCCCGCGGGTAGCGGGACGCATATTCCGAAAGCCGCACCCGCTTCAGAATCGCGGTGATTCTTTTCTTTCTCTCTTCTTTCGGCATCTTGCGGACGCTCAGCGGATACTCCACGTTTTTATAGACCGTCATGTGCGGGAACAGCGCGTAGTTCTGGAACAGCATGCCGATGTTGCGCTTGTGAATCGGGGTCCGGGACACGTCGTTCCCATTGATGAAGATATGTCCTTTCGTCGGTTCCTCAAAGCCCGCAATCATTTTCAGCAGAGTCGTCTTGCCGGCGCCGCTCGGGCCCAAAATCGTGAGGAATTCCCCGTCCCGGATATCGATGTTCACATTTTTTATCACTTTGGTCTGCTTGTAGTTCTTGTCGATGTTCTGCAGCTTGATTCTGGCACCCATACGGAAGGTCCCTCCTGTCGCGGACGTAATATGACGTAATATGAAAAAAGGCGGGTATGAACCGAAATTCATAAGCGCCCTTGCTTTCGTCTTAAATCAGCCCGGTTTGAACCGGTCTTACTCTTAAATTGTTTCAGAAGCCTTTTTCAGAATCCCGAAGGCTTTGTCGCAGTCTTTTTCCGTCAGAATCAACGGGGGAATCAGGCGGATGATCCGGTCGCCGATGAGGGTGACCAGCAGCCTGTTGTCAAAGCAGGCGTGCTTCACCTGCAGGCCGAACGGACCGTCGTATTCGATTCCAATCAGCAGGCCCTTGCCGCGCACTTCTTTGACGTGCGGCAGCGTGCGGAGCTTGCGTGTCAGGTAGCCGCCCATCTTTTTGGCGTTGCCCGCCAGGTCGCGGTCCAGCAGCTCGTTGATCTGCGCGAGAGAAGCGGCGCAGCACACGGGGTTGCCGCCGTAGGTCGTGCCGTGGGAGCCAAACGAGAAGGCTTTTGCAATCTCGTCGCTGGTGACGATTGCGGAAATCGGCATCCCGCCGCCCATCGCCTTGGCCATCGACAGGATATCCGGCTTGATGCCGTAATCCATGTACGCCATAATCCGCCCGGAGCGGCACCAGCCGGTCTGGACTTCGTCCAGCAGCAGCAAAAGTCCTTTTTCGTCGCAGAGCTTCCGCAGGCCCCGCAGGAATTCGGGCGTCGCCGGAATCACGCCGCCTTCGCCCTGAATCGGCTCCACCATAATCGCGATGGTGTTTTCCGTGACCTGCTCCCGGAACGAATCCAGGTTGTTGTATTCCGCGTAGGAAAATCCCGGGAGCATCGGCTTAAAGCCGATTTGGCAGGCGTTGTCCGGCTGGCCCGTGGCGGAAAGGGAGCCGTAGGTCCTGCCGTGGAAGCCGCCCTTCGCCGTGATAATATGGTATTTGTTGGGGCCGTATTTTTCGACGCCGTATTTTCTGGCCATCTTAATCATGGCCTCGTTGGCCTCTGTGCCGGAATTCTGGTAATAAATCTTGTCGAAGCCCAGCGTGGTGCAGATTTTCTCCGCCAAAAGCGCCTGCGGAAGCGTATAGGGATAGTTGAACGTGTGGATTACGTCGCCGACCTGGTCCCGGACGGCCGCCACGACCTTTTCGTTGCAGTTCCCGGCGCCGTTTACCGCAATCCCGCCGTAAAAATCGAGGTAGGCGTTGCCCTTCTCGTCATAGAGATACATCCCCTTCGCCCGCTCGCATACGAAATCATAGCGCTCGTATGTCTCAATCATGTACTTGTGCACCAGGGCCTTGACGTCCTGTGCCGATTTGCCATATTCTTTGAGCCTCACAACAAACACCTCAATATTAAAAAAATGAAGGAACAACGGCAGGAACCGCCGGCTGCCCAACACGGGTTTGAGAGTTTAAAAGTATGAAAACGCAAAAGAACAAGAGTGCCCTGTTTCTTTACAGAACACCCTTGTTCTTTTAAAGCTGTCTTATGAAGTTCCTCTGAGATTGAACCTATTATAAGCTGTGCGCATTGTCTTGTCAATACATTTTTTAATTTAAATTATGCAGCTTTTCCGTCTTCTGCCACTTCGCCGGTTTGCGCCGCGTCCTGTGGTCGCCGCGGGAAAATCCGGAAAATAAGGGCGATTTCAAGCATATGTCGGCCCTATATCGGCTCTTTAGAGGCGATGCGGCCTGTCAGGCGCCGCTTTTCCGCAAGGCTGGCAAAAGCCCGCCAAGCCGTAAAATGAATTACTATTTGCATAAAATTTCATTGTGTTCGCTCTTAATTTTCTACTCAGGAAAGTGGCCGGGTGGAATCCGGCCGGGCGATTTTATCGAGGGCGAAAAAACGGAATGAAGCCCCTAAGGGCTCAGTCAAGCTTCGGCTCCGCTTCAAACGTCACACAGCCTGCCGCTTTCCCTTCGGTCTCAAAGACGATTAATTCATTCTGTCCCCGACGCAGCAGAGGGGCGGGAACGTAAAGGCGCTTCTGAGGACCTTTTTCCCAAAAGCGTCCGAGATTAAATCCATTGAGCAACGCGCAGCCCTTTCCCCAGCCGGATAAATCCAGAAAAGTATCTCCCGCCCTTTCTATGGAAAACAAGATGCGGTAAAACGCCGGGACTCCCTTTTGGTACCCCTTTGCGAAATCAAGTTTTTTAAGCATAGTGGTATCAAATTCGAGCGAATACATCTTCCATCCACAGTGACCGTGACCGTTCAGCAATACTGAGCTTTGGATGCCCTTCCTTTGATCTTTCAGCTTCGGGCCGTAATTGACACGCCCCATATTTTCCATAAGGATATCCAGCTGTGCAAAATTGCGCCCGGATTCGGGAATATCATATTCCCTTTCCAGCTCGTGATCATACAGTGTCAGAAAGGGCTGCTGATCCAAGAAAATCTGAGCGCGGTCACCCGCCCCCAGAAGCTGCAGCTTTTCGATTTGAATCTCTTTCCTCACCGCAGAGCGGTACAAAGTATATCCATAGTTTTGCCCGAGTTTTTCCATGGAGACAGGCCAGGGGCTTTCGACCGGCGAAGAAATGTCCTTCAATGCGGAAAAAAGCGAAACCCGGCCGGATACTTTCTGCTCTCCATAAAACCGCTTTTCAATCTTCGTTGAAAATGTTGCTGCAGGTATTTCGGCGTACTTGGCAATCACCTTTTGAAAAGCCCGATATTTTGGTGTGATTTCTCCGTCTTCCGACAGCGGCGCGTCGTAGTCGTAAGAGGTCACGTCCGGAGTGAGCCGGTCATAGTAGTTGGAACCGTTCATAAACTCAAAGTTGGTCCCGCCGTGGAACATATATAGGTTGACACTGCCCTGCGAAAGAATCGTATCGAGGTCGTTGCAATTCTCTTCCAAAATCGATTTGTGGTGCCTGTCGTCCCCCCACGCGTCGAACCATCCCGGCCAAAATTCCATGACCATCAAAGGTCCTCCGGCTTTGAGGCGCTTTTTCAGCATCGCCAGCCGGGTTGAAGCTTTCGAGCCGAAATTGGCGGTCGGATGCGCGCCTTCGACAGAACCGGCTTCAAGGTAGTCCATCCACGGCCCATCGGAAGTGACCAGCGGAACCGTGACGCCGTCGGCGCGCATCTCGTCGCGCAGTGCCTCAAGATAGGCTTTTTCATCGCCAAAGGCGCCATACTCGTTCTCCACCTGCATCATAAGGATCGGGCCGCCGTTGTCGATCTGCAGCGGCGCAAGAATCTCGAACAGTCGGGAATAGTATTCCCTGACCGCCCTGAGAAACGGCGGATAGGTGCTGCGCAGGCGCATCCCGTCGTCCGCGAGCAGCCAGGCGGGCAGCCCTCCAAATTCCCATTCGGCGCAAATGTAGGGCGACGGACGCACAATGGCCCACAAGCCCACTTCTTGCGCAGTTTTCAGAAAGCCGGCAACATCTCTTCGCCCGTCGAAAAGAAATTTCCCGCGTTTCGGCTCATGAAAATTCCATGGAATATACGTCTCTACAGTATTGCATCCCATGGCCCGTAACTTTTCCAGCCGATCGCGCCAATACTCCGGCACCACGCGGAAATAGTGAATGGAACCTGAGATGATTTTAAACGGTTTTCCATCGAGGTAAAACCGATCCCTTATTTCAAAACGGCTCTTCATGTCTTTCTTCTTTCTGAAATCATCTATGGATTTGAAAAATATCGAATTTCTATTTTACTGAACCGATGATGCCAGCGACAAACTGTTTCTGCATCACAAAGAAAAGGAATCCTGTCGGAAGAGTAGCAATTACAATTCCGGCCATGATCATTCCGTAATTCGGCGTGTATGAAGATCCCATGGCGGAAAGGATGAGGGGGACCGTGCGCTTCTGCGGTTCCTGAAGCGCAACCAAAGGCCACAAATAGTTGTTCCAGCTGGTCATAAAAGTGATAATAGCACCTGCGGCATAGGTAGGCCTCATGACCGGCATGTACATATGAATAAACACACCAGGCTCATTGAGGCCATCCATGCGCGCCGCCTCAAGAATGTCCTTAGGAAAGCTTTTTGTGTTCTGGCGGAAGAAGAAAATCAGAAAAGCCGTGCAGATATAGGGCGCAATGACAGAAAACATGGTATTTAGCCCGATGCCCCTGAGGCCTGCCCTTCCCGCCATGCTGAACATGCGATACAGCGGAATCATCAGGGCACAAAACGGCATCATCATTGAAAGCAGAAGGATATTAAACACGCGGTCACGCGCTTTGCTGTGGAAAATTTCAAAGCCATAGCCTGCCACGGAAGAAAGGAGCAGTGCCAGCACTGTGGTGACGGCAGCAATCATTGCCGAATTGCCAAGCGAAATTCCGAAGCTGAGATCGCTATGAAACAGGTTTCCAAGATTCTCCGCAAGGTGCGGGCCGAAAGTCAATTTCCCCACATTGACTTCCCTGGCGTTGTTTGTGGCGGACACGATCATCCAGAAAAACGGAAAAATGGACAGGAACGATAGAACAATCAGGAAAAAATATTTTAAAATCGAAAGGGGGATGTTTTTCTTCTTCATTGATTCTCTTTCCCTCCTAATTTCATCTGCACCATGGAAAGGAGCATGATCAGAACCACCACGATGAAAGCCACCGCAGAAGCATATCCAAAGTTAGGCGTATATTTAAAGCAGAGATTATAAATGTACTGCGAAATCGTAATGGTTCCGTTCGCCGGTCCGCCCTGGGTGATATTCTGCACCTCGTCAAAGAGCTGCAGCGTCCCTATTGTCGAGGTAATCGTAGTGAACAGGATAATCGGCTTTAAAAGAGGAATCGTCATGTAGTTCAGTTTCTGCATGAAATTGGCCCCGTCGATTTCGGCGGCCTCATAAATGCTCGGTTCAATATTCTGCATCCCGGAAAGATAGAAAATCATATTGTATCCGGTCCAGCGCCAAGTGATGGACAAAATGATCAGGACCTTTGCCCAAAAGGCATCCGTTGTCCACATAATTGGGGAAAGCCCAAGATGGACAAGCATCTGATTGAAAAGGCCGTCATTTGAAAAAATACTTTTCATGATCAGCGAATAAGAAACCAGAGATGTGATGCAGGGCATGAAAATCGCAACCCGAAAGAATGTGCGGCCTTTCAAACTCTTATCGTTCAGCAGTACAGAAATAATCAGGGCCAGAACAAGCATGATCGGGACCTGGATAATCAGATAGATAAACGTGTTGCCTAAGGCCTTGCCCACCGTTTGATCATGGAAAAGTCTCCGATAATTAGCCAGACCGCCAAAGTGCATGTTGATGCCTTTCCCCGTCTGAAAAGACATGACGAGTGCTCCAACCATCGGGAAAAATACGAAAATTGAGATTAGGACAATACCGAGAGCAACAAATCCCCACCCCCAGCGATTCATTTTTTTCTCTAAAGTATGGTGCGTCAGCTTCTTCGAACTTTGTCCGGCAGCTGTCGTACGGTTGCCATCCATACGAAAACCCTCCTTAAAAAAGCAGCCGTTGCCATCCCTGGCAATGGCCGCTTTTGCTTTGCTTTGACTTTCGTTATCCGGCAGCGGAAACAATACCCTCTACTTCGGTCTGCGCATTCTTTAACGTATCGTCAAGGGAAGCTCCCTTTAAAATGCTCTGGACCACTTCGGTCATTTTATTTTCAATATCATAGGTAGACGTGCCGTAATTCACAGCCGGAATGTTTTTAGTCCACCCGATCCAGTCTTTGTAGATCGCCTGGTTGCTGAAGAAAGCATCCGGCAAACTGACATTTTTACCGGACGAAGCATCCTTGTATGTGCTGACGAGGCTGATATCCTTGCACAGGTTGTCGAGCAGCTCCGTATCGGAGGCAAAAGTCTTGCTCAGAAAGTCTTTTGCGGTATCCCTGCCGGGCACCTTGTCAATCACATACCAGCTGGCTCCGCCGCAGTTGGTCGCATTGACGGCACCGGAAACGTTGGACATTTTCGGGAAAGACGCAACCGCCCATTTGCCGGACTGATCGGTCGCCTTCTTGATGCTTGAAGCATACCAGCAGCCGTTGACAGCAGTGGCGACCTTGCCTTCATTCACCGCCGCAACCCCGGCATCCCAGCCGGAAGCCGTGATGGTGATTCCCGCCGTCTGCATCTTTTTATAGATGGTAAGCGCTTCTTTAAGCGCGGGATTGCCGGCAATATCGGCTTTTCCATCGGCATCGACATACCATTTGCCCGCAGACTGCATCATCATGCGGATCAGCCCAAGATCGCTCGGATCGACGGAAAGCATGGCCTTGCCTGTTTTCGCCTTGACCGCCTTGCCAATTTCAATGAACTTGTCCCAAGTCAGGTTTTCCATATCAGCAGGCTTATAGCCGGCTTTTTGAAGCAGATCCGTACGATAAAACACGCACGCCACGCCGCTGTCAAAGGGAACGCCGTAGATTTTCCCATCCTCCGTCATGGTCTTCAGTTTGTAATCCATGAATTTATCCGCTTTCGTGACGTCGGAAAGGTCGCTGAGGACGCCCGGATAGGATTTCAGGTAATTCTGAATCCGGTAGTCTTCAATCAGCACAATGTTCGGCATCCCGTCCATATTTCCGGATTCAAAGGCTGTGTTCAGCTTTGCGACAATGTCGTTCTGCGCCATACTGACAACGCTTACCGTAACATCCGGATTGATTTTCGCATACGCCGCTTTCGCCTCATTTGCAGCTTTTACATTGAAGGTATCATCCCAGGCCCAGATGGTAAGTTTCTTCGCTGTGTCCGAGGCTGCCGAAGAAGCGGTCGCCTGAGTCTTTTCACCCCCTGATGAAGCGTTGGCGGCAGAGCTGGCCGTTCCGCCGTTTCCGCCGCAGGCGGCCATGCTTATCAGCATAACCGCACTAAGGACAGTTGCTACAACGCGATTGCACTTCATAGTCGATTCCTCCCATAGAATTTGTGTCCATATACATTTTTTTCAAACTATATCAGTATTTTATCATTAATTTATACAAATCCATAGGATTTTTTTCAGATGAATTATCCTTATTTTTTGAAGTTGCGGCAAGGCTGTCCAAATGAAATTCGCATTTTTTTCAGATATTGGTATTTTATTCCGATGTGTCACTGCCCTTCCGGATAACAGGGAGCGTAACTTTTACAGAGGTCCCGTGCCCCGGCTCGCTGAAAATTTTCACCCCGTATCGCTCGCCGAACAGCAAATGGACCCGGGCATTCACATTCCGGATGCCAATCGAATAGCTGTCCTCGTCCGGCCGGGCGGTAAGAAGTCTGTCGGCTTTGCTCTGAGGCATTCCGACACCGTCGTCAATGATCTCACAACACAGGCTTTCGTTGTGGCAGTCAATCAGCACGGAAATCACCCCTCTTTTCCGGTCGGCAAAAGCGTGGAAAAAGGAATTTTCCAGAAACGGCTGCAACAGCAGCTTCGGTATCTGACAGCCCGAGGCGGAAGGACTCAGATATATATTCGCCTGAATCTGCTGGCCGAATCGGATTTTCTGCAGAAAAATATAATTTTTTAAATTCTCCACTTCTTCTGAAGCGGGGATCAAGCTCCGGCTGCCGCCGATAGTGCTGTGCAGCAGCATGGAAAACGTGTCGATACTTCTGATCGCTTTTTCCGAATCCTTCTGCCAGATGAGCCATTTTATGGAAGTCAGAGTATTATAAATGAAGTGGGGATTGATCTGCATCTGAAGCGTGTGGATCTCCATCCGGCGCTTTTCCCGTTCCAGCTCAATAAGCTGGCGCATATAGCGGTTAAGATGCTCAATCATGATGTGGAAGGCTTTGGAAAGCTGCTGCACTTCATAGCCGCCCTGGATAACCTCGACATGGTCCGGAAGGCCCTTTTCCGTGACCTTGTCCATTGTATGGACAAGCTTGTTGATCGGCCGGGTAATCTGGCTGATGAAAATAAAGACAGCGGCAAGCACCAAAGCGGTGACGGCCAAACAGACCAGCAGGATATAGGCGCTGCCCTGCATTTCGTTCAAGGCGCGTATGTAGTCAAAAGCGCTTACAATATGCAGATTCCACCTGGGCATGGTTCGCGTGAGCATAAGGACCGGCTTATTCTGCAGCGTTGTATAGCGGCTGTTTTCCTTATGGGAATCCATATCCCGGATAATTTGTTTCAGCTCCTCGTCTTTTTGCCCCACAAGGCTGTGATTCGGCGAGGATACAACGGTGCCCGACTCGTCCAGCAGCATCAGATTGTTTGTGCTGTTCCCGAGATTGTCAAAAAAAGCCTGCAGGTCCCGCTGCGTCATAACGACATATACAAAGCCGTACACGGCTTGGGAGCCGGGAGAGGCAAGGGCCTTCAGAGCGATGAAGGCACTGCTGCCTTTGGAATTTTTTGTGATTCCCTGCGGCACATAGCGGTACAGAATCCGGTTCGGGTGTTCCCGGGCCTCCTGCGTAATTCTGCTTCCGAGCAGCTCTTTGACCGATATGGAAAGGCTGGACTGGTTGCTGACATAGCTCTGCTCATTCAGGCCGACCACCGCAACGTCATAAAAAGTATCCGGCTTAACCGTATCGAGTTGTTTAATCATATCGTAAACCAGGGTAAATGTTCTGGGATTTTCCGGTTCGGTCTTTAAATATTGAGAAAAGGCCCAGCTGTTGTTGATTGTCAGTTCCACGTCGGTGATCCTGTCGTTCATCGCTTCCATTTTTGCCTGGACCATCGCCATGATCTGCCGATTTGAATAGTTCATCGTCTCTATGTATCCCTGCCGCGTCATGTTGCGTGCGGCGACGAGAGTGAAGGCAGAAATAGCCAGGACGCCCAGCACGACAACGCATGTGATCTTCCGAAACAGGCTGCCGGGATGCATGGCACTGGTTTTTTCTCTGAGATTCACTTGTTTGGCCCCCTCATCTTCTATATTTCCTTCGGTATTCCCGCGGAGTAATGCCGACCGATTTTTTAAAAACGCGGGTAAAATAGCTTTGATCCATATAACCCACCGCTCCGCACACGTCGGATATGGCGGATGTCCCTTTCCGCAGCAGCTCCGCGGCATGAAAAATGCGCACTTTATTCAGGTATTCGCTAAACCCCTCCGCGCTGTGCGACCGAAAATAGGACGACAGATAGGAATAGCTGAAATTGAACTGTTTGGCAAGGCTGGAAAGTGTGAGCTGCTCATTATAGTGTTTGTCTATGTAGCCCAGAATGTTTTTTATGATATCGCTCTGCGAGTCAATTTTATATTTACGGACCAGGGAACGAAAATCCGCTTCCATCACATGGAACAGCCGTTTGAAATCCTCGGCGTATGGGCAGGCATAAATCTTGACCAGACAATCCCTTTTCAGGTAAGAAAGGTCGTCTGCATTGAGGCCCTCATCTTCTAAAATCGAAATCATCCGATACCACGCGTTCTGTACAAGAGTTTTCAGTTCCATTTCCCCAAGCGAATGTCTGGAAATCGCGTTGTCCACATAAACATCCAAACAATCAAGCGCCTTTTCCAGCTGTAGAGTTCCCAGAAGTTTTGCATACTCTGCGGTATCAAATTTCTCCGATTTCTCGGAATCTTTAAAATCTTCTTCCGTAAGAAAATGTTTTCCCTTATAAAAAAAGATTCGATCCAGGTTTCGGAGAAAAGATCCGCGGTAGATATCTTTCAGACGGGACGGCGAGGTGAATTCCCGGCTGACAACATAACAGGTTTTCGGTTCCTGCCGGGCAATCTGCTCAATGGTTTCTTTCAAGTTATAAAAAACAGATTTTCGTTCCGCCTGCGTAAAATTAATGACAAGCAGCAGGATGGATTCGTCGGCAACAAGCTGGACAAAGTCGTATCCCTGCATATTTTTTTCCAGGCTTTGATACAGCAGTTTTTTTTGCTTTTCCAGGGCTGCCCGCTCACCGTTAAAAATCCGGATAACGTCCATTCCGGCCAATATAAAACAGGGTTTGCGAAAAGCCCCCTGAAACTGTTTTTGCGTTTCTTCCGTAGAAAGTCCGGAGAGTATCCGCTCCACGCAGGTGGTCAGGGACCGGTCCTGACGCTCCTGCACTGCCAGCCCGGGAATGCGGGCTGCCGCCTCCCTCATGGTTTTCAGCAATGCAGCCGGATTCAGAGTCGGCTTCAGAATATAATCAGCCGCACCGCTTTGAAACGAATTTCTCACATATTTGAAATCGCTGTAGCTGCTCAAGACCACAACCTGAATTTCCGGATATTTTACTCTCAAATTTTGTTCCAAATTCAGTCCGTCCATGACCGGCATTACGATGTCAGTCAGCACGATGTGCGGATGAAATTTTCCGACTAATTCAAGGGCCTCTTTCCCGTTGCATGCTTCCCCGACGATCTCAAAGCCCTCCGCTTTCCAGTCCATCATGTTGCGGATTCCCTGACGCGTGATATATTCGTCCTCCACAATAAGCACTTTGCAAAGATTCTCCAATCGATTACCCCCTGTTAAAGTGCGGCCTGGCAGACACCCCGAAACCGTCTTTGAAATTGACCCAGAGAAAAGGTTTATGATGTTTTTGCCATATACATTTAGATAGATAGTATAAATTTTACGCTGTTTTACCATAAATATCAAATGCAGTGACTGAGCACGTTCCATTCTAAAATTACGAGCGCATCCAGAATGAAAAACGGCCCGCTCCGTTTGAAATCCGGAGCAGGGCCGCATAAATTCAAGCTATTCAGTGACAGGGCTTATTTTTTGTCCGTTCAACGGGGCGCTCTTTCTCACCCCGCCAGGCCGAGGCCGTACAGACCGTCGGCGATGTCCCGGAAGGCGGGGCCGCAGGTCGTCCCGCCGCCGTCGCCCCCCTCGGCGAAAACGACGACGGCGTATTTCGGGTTTTGGTAGGGGTAAAACCCCGCATACCACGACTGCACCTGCTCTTTGCCGTCCACGTACTTCCCGGTCTGGGCCGTGGCGGTCTTCGCGCCGGCGCCGCCGTGCGCGGGTTTTCCCTTCTGCCCCGTGCCCCCTTCGACGGAAGCCTGCATAAATTCCCGCAGCAGCCTCGCGGTCCGCGGCTGCAGGACCTGCTGTCCGCCGGGCTGCCGGGCCTTTTCCGTGAATTCCATGGCCTCGTCCACCAGCCCCTCGTAGAGGTACGGCTGTGTGAACCTGCCGTCCGCCGCAATCGCGTTGACCATCCCGGCAATCTGGAGCGGCGTGGCGGTCAGTTCGCCCTGCCCGAAGGAGAAATTGGCGAGCGCCCGCGGGATTTTCAGGCTCTCCGGCTTCGGCAGCACGCCTGCGGCCGAAACGACGCCGGGGGCGATTTCAAAAGACTGGCCGAACCCGAGGGAGCGGGCCGTCTGCAGAAATTTTTCCTGCGGAACCTTCTGCATCAGGTGGACAAAATACGTGTTGCAGGAGCGGGCGATGGCCTCCTTCATGGTTTCCGTGCCGTGGCTTTCGGAGTTGAAGCAGTGGAAGACCGTGCCGTCCACCTCGATGCCGCCGGTGCAGGTGTAGGTCTCGCCGGGCGAAATGCCGCTTTCCAGCGCGGCGGCCGCCGCCGCCAGCTTGAACACGGAGCCGACGCTGTACGCCGACGTCGCCCGGTTCAGCAGCGGGGAATCTTCGTCTTTGAGGACGGAGGCCACGTCGTCGGGCGAAAAATCCGGCCGGCTGACCATGGCGCGGATTTTCCCGGACGGGACTTCCAGAACCACGACGGCCCCGCGGTCCAGGTACCGGTCGGCGGCCCGTTCCGCAAGGCTCTGGATGCGGCTGTCCAGCGTGAGGACCACGCCGCTTTTCTGCCGCGCCGTGGTGTCGGTCACCGTTTCTTTTTCCCCGGGCAGAATCCGGTTCATCGCGTCCACGGGGTAAGAGACGACGATTCTTCCCTGCCCTGCGCTGAGCTGCCGGTCGAAGGCCTTCTCGATGCCGGAGGTCCCCTTTCCGGAACCGTCCAGAGAACCGAGGATATGCGCCGCGGGCTGGGGGTACGAATACCGCCCGGCGACGGAGAACACGCGGATTCCCTCGCAGGAAACCGCCTGCGGCAGTTTCAGCGTGAACGGCTTGCCCTCCTCCAGCAGCGGGAGGACCTCCTTCATCCTGTCCGCGGGCAGGGTGCGGTTCAGCGCGGCGTCGGCCTCGATGCCCGGCACCACGGCGGCGACCGTTTCTTTTTTTCCGGTTCCGGTCAGGGCGTTCCCGTTGCAGTCGTAGATCGTCCCGCGCGTCGAGGCCACCGTAAGCACGTATTTCTGCTGGCGCGCCGCGGCCTGCGCCAGCCCCGTGCCGTCGGAGACCCGGTACACGCTCAGAATGCACAGAAACAGCGCCGTCGTGACGCAGCCGAAAAGGACGACCGCCCGCTTGGCCATAAAAAAACACCCCCGCGGGCTTAGTCTGCCACACGGGGGCACATTTTAAACATTTGAAGCATCGGTGCGCGCGCGGAGGACGGCCCCCGCCGGGATGGGGCGTTCCGTGCGCAGAAAGACGGTCATCTCGGCGTGGTTCGCGCAGTCGACGGGGCTGCCGTCGGCGTCCAGCATATCGTCCAGCGCCACCGGATACGGCGGGACGCCCGGCTGCAGCACTTCCGCCGTTCCGCCGCGGAAAAATCGGTTCCTCTGCGAGAGCACGGCGCGCCCGCCGGACATTCCCTCGCAGACGGCGATGATTTCCCATCCGCGCACATAGCCGCCGCCCCGGTACACCTGCCCCGGCTCTCCGCCGAGGTAAAAGCCGGTGCAGTACTCGCGGTGGCTGACCTTTTCCGTCTCCTGCGCGATCCATTCGGGGAGCGGGGCGTCCGGCGCGCGGCCGAACGCGTCGACGGCGCAGCGGTAGGCGTTCGCGGTCACCGCGGCGTAATAGGCCGACTTCGCCCGGCCCTCGATTTTCAGGCTGTCCACGCCGGCCCGCGCGAGCTCCGGGATATGGCGGATCATGCACAGGTCGCGCGAGTTCAGGATATAGGTGCCGCCGTCTTTTTCAAACACGGGCATGTACCGCCCGGGGCGGGTCTCCTCGACCAGCGAGTATTTCCAGCGGCAGGGCTGCGCGCACTGGCCGCGGTTCCCGTCCCGGCCCGTGAAGTAATTGGAAAGCAGGCATCTGCCGGAAAACGACACGCACATCGCGCCGTGGACGAAGGCCTCCAGCTCCAGCTCTTTGGGCGTCTTCGCCCGGATGCCGGCGATTTCCTCCAGCGTCAGCTCGCGGGCGAGAATCACGCGCCCGGCCCCCAGCTCGTAACACGCGCGGGCGGCGGCCCAGTTCGTCACGCCCGCCTGGGTGGAGATATGAAGCTCGACGCCCGGCGCGTATTTCTGCGCCAGGCGCAGCACGCCCAGGTCGGTCACAATCAGCGCGTCGACGCCCGCCGCCTTGGCGGAGCGCAGAAATTCCGGCAGACGGGCGCATTCTTCGTTGTGCACGACCGTGTTGCAGGTCAGGTAGACCCGCACCCCGGCGCCGTGGGCAAAGCGGACCGCCTCCGCCAGCTCCTCCGGGCCGAAATTGGCCGGCGAGGACCGCATGCCGAACTCGCGGCCCGCCAGATAGACCGCATCCGCGCCGAACCGGACGGCCGCCTCCAGCCGCTCGCGGTCCCCGGCGGGGGAAAGGACTTCCGGCAGGGCCGGGTTTCTCCTCCACCGCATCAGCGCAGGCCCGCTTTCTTCAGGTTGACGAGGTGCTGCGTCTCCGTTCTGGCGTAATAGGCCTTGCCCGCTTCGCTGTGGCAGAAATAGTAGTACCGGGTCGAAGCGGGGTTCAGCGCGGCGTCGACGGCCTCCAGCCCCGGGCTGCAGATGGGCCCCGGCGGAAGGCCCTCGAAGGAATAGGTGTCGTACCGGCTCTTGTAGGTGCTGCGGAGGCTGGCCGGGACCGCGGCCTTCTTGCGGTAGGGGTAGTAGATGGTGGGGTCGGAGTCCAGCCTGCGGAGCCGCGCCGTCTTGCTGTTCAGGCGGTTGTGGAAGACGGACGAAACGAGGTACATGTCGTTTTTGTCGGCGGCCTCCGCCTGAATCATCGAAGCCAGCGTCAGCGTCTGGTCCAGCGTCATGCCGCGCTCGGCGGCTTTCTGGCGGATCTGCTTGGTCAGCTTGGCGTTGCAGTTGCTGACCAGCTTCCGGACGGCCTGCTCGGGGTACTCGTTCTTAAAGAACTCATACGTGTCCGGGAAAAGGTACCCCTCCAGCCTGTAATACCGCTCGGGTTTGGCGGAGATGCTCCCCAGCATTGAAAAGCTGCCGTCCAGCTTTGTGCTCTGAATCACTTCAATCGCGTCCTTCGCGGAGCATACGCCGCTTTTTTCCAGCTTCGCCGCGATCTCAAGCGCGTTCATGCCCTCGGTAAAAGTGATTTTGACGGTGTCCACGCGGTTTTTGGTCGACTGGATGGAGTGCATCAGCGCAAGGTAATCCATCCCCGCGGTGATTTTATAGCTGCCGCCGTCGAACTTTTTCGGCGCGCCCGTCAGGGTTGCGTACAGCCTGAAAAAGGCGGCGTCGCGCACCGCGCCCGCCCGGTGGAGCACCTGCGCGACCTGGTCGACCGTCGCGTTCTTCGGGATCTCCACCGTGACGGTCACGTTCTGCCGGCCGACGCCCATCATGTCGTTGACGCCGGAGACCGCGTATTTCGCCAGCAGCAGCGAAACCAGCAGCACCATGGAGAGCCAGATGAAGCGGAAAAAGCGCCTGTTTTTCCGCCCCTTTTCCCGGTCGCGCAGGGTATGCGCAAGGCGGGCCCGCTCCAGGGCGGCGCCTTCCGGAAAAGAAGCGCGCCGCCGCGCCTCGCGCGGGTCGCTGTAGCTGCTGATGGCCTCGGGGCGTTCTTCTTCCCCGTCCCCGCGAATCTGCAGGCGGAAATTTTCGACTTTTCTGCGGTGCTCGTCGCCGACCCTGGGTTCGTCGTTCATGCACGTTCCTCCGCTGTCACGAGTTGAGGTGCCCGTCCGACAGGCGCCGGACGTATTTTTCGGTCACAAGAATATCCACGGGCCGGTCGTAATAGCCGTGCGGCAGGTCCCACCGAACGCATCCGGAGTAGCACAGCCCGACCGTCACCCCGCCGAAGCCGGCCAGAAAGCGGTCGTAGTACCCCCTGCCGTACCCCAGGCGGTACCCCTGCGAGTCGAAACTGAGGCCGGGCACGACGCACAGCACCCCCGGCCCGGCCTCCCCGGCGGGCGCGCAGCGGGCGGGGTCCGGCTCCAGCACGCCGTAGCGGCCGGGCACAAGGTCCTCCATCGACCGGATTTCGTAAAACCGCATGCCCAAAGTCTGCGGGATGCAGAGCGGCGCGGCAATCCGGCGCCCCGCGGCGAGCGCGCGGGAAATCATGCCCCGCGTGTCCACCTCCAGAGGCTTGCTGACATAGGTGAAAAGGACCTCCGCACCGGCATATTCCCGCAGCGAGAGGAACCTTTCCCGGATGGCGACGTCCAGCGCGGCCTTCCGGTCCGGTTCCATGCGGCTGCGGGAGCGCCGGCACTGCGCGCGCAGGTTCTGCTTGACCTCGCGGATATTCTTTATATACATTGAATATTTTGCCTGATTTGCCGGGATTTTTCCGCCCCGCAGAGGATTTCGACGATTTTAAGGGCGAAATCGACCGCCACGCCCGCGCCGCGCGCGGTCACGAACCGGCCGCTCACGCACACCGGGTCTTTGGAGAGGGCCTTCGCGCCGAGCTCCGGTTCAAAACCGGGGAAGCAGGTCGCGGTCTGCCCTTTCAGCAGCCCCAGGTGGCCCAGAATCGACGGCGCGGCGCAGATGGCGGCGATCCGCCTGCCGCCCTGCGCGCAGTGCAGAATGGCGGCGCGCACCACGGGCGATTTCTCCAGGTTTTTCGTGCCGGGCATTCCCCCGGGCAGAATCACCATGTCCAGGTGGTCGAGGGAAATGTCCTTCGCCTCGACGTCGGCGGTCACTTCGACGCCGTGCGAGCCCCGCACGCGGGGGCCGCCGACCCCGACCGTCTGAATCTTTACGCCGGCGCGGCGGAGGATGTCCACCGGGGCCAGAGCCTCCACTTCCTCAAAGCCTTCGGCCAGAAACAGGTCAATCATCGCAAAAACTCCTTTCAGCCCGCCACGCGGCGGGATTTTAAAATTTCAAAACACCGTGCCTTACAAGCCGGAGATGGTCTCAGTCCATCGCAAGGCCCAGATACGGAAAATGGGGCTGCGCGTCGCCGGGGAGCGCGCCTCCGAGCGGCTTTATCATCCCGAAGCGCGCCGTTTCGCCTTCCCCCGGGAACGGCCCGCATCCGGCGGGCAGGCGCAGCCGGTAGCGCCCGGCGGGCATCTCCCGCAGCAGCGCCGCGGCGAGAGCCGGCAGGGCGGCTTCATCCGCCATCAGCTCCAGCACCAGGCAGGCGTCCCCTTCCCTGCGGCAGAGGGCGTATCCCAGCCCGCCGCCCCCGCGGGCACAGACCAGCCGGTCGCCGTAAACGCCGCTCATGCCACACGCGGCGTAGAACATCCGGTCGCTCCACAGCAGAGAGCCGCCGCAGCCGCGCAGGCAGGCGCCGCGCAGGGCGTTGAGCTCCCCCGGCCGCGCGAGCACCCTGCCCGCATACCGCGCGCCTTCCGCAGCGCGGCGCATCCGCGCCGCCGGAACCGAAAGCATCCGCACCGTGAAAAAATCGGCGTACCCGAGCTTCGCGTAGAAGCCGAACAGGTCTTCCCCCGAGGGCACCACGGCGGAAAAGCAGTCGCCGCGCCGCGCCCCAGTCAGGGCGGCGAACGCCAGCAGCGAGGACATGTACCCCCGCGAGCGGTATTCCGGCAGGGTCGCCGCCGCGAACACATACTGCGCCTGCAGCCGCCGCTCCCCCGCGAGAATCTGCGCGGGGAGCAGGTAAACCGCCGAAACGACCCTGCCGCCGACGCGGTAGACCGCGCAGTCCCGCGGCGAAACGCCGCTGTTGAGAAAATGGCGCGGAATCCGCGCCGGGTCGTGAAAGGCCGCCTGCCAGAGCGTCGAAAGCTCGCCGCGCATCCCCCGCCGGGCAAATTCAATCATCTTGTAAGCCCCGCGCGGGAAGCGCCGCCCCCGGCGCACAGCTCCCGCAGCACAATCCGCAGAATCTCCGCATGGACCTGCTCCGCGGGTCTGGGGGCGCCGTTTTCGGCGCAGGCCACCGTTTTCCACCCGAACCGGCGCACGGCGTAGGCCGCGCTGCGGCGGCAGGCGGCGAGGTAAGCCGAGCTGCTCTCGTGGATATCCCGCCTGCCCCCCGCGAGGCAGCGCTTCTCAATCAGCCTTTCCGAAGCCGGGGCGGGCATGTCCAGATAGACCGTGAGGTCCGGTTTCGGGATGCCCAGCTTGCCGTACTCGAAATCCTCCAGCCACGCGACGAAGCCGTCCCATTCCGCGCGCGGGAGCTTCGGCATCTGGTAAATCACGTTGGAGGTCGCGTACCGGTCGGCGAGAATCAGCACGCCGTTCCGGTAGTCCTCCCCCCATTCTCTGCGGAAGCTCGCATAGCGGTCCACCGCAAAGAACGTGGAGGCCGCGTAGGCGTTCACGTCGCCGGGGTCCCTGCCGAACTCGCCGTCCAGGTACATGCGGACCGGCTCGGAATACGGCTCGCCGTAGCGGGGGAATTTGACCCGGCGCAGCGGCACGCCCCGCCCGCGCAGGGCCCGCGCCAGCAGGGCCGTCTGCGTAGTCTTGCCGCTGCCGTCCAGGCCCTCCAGCAGGACGAGCTTCCCGCTCACGGGTTTTCTCCCCGCCGCGCGTAAAACCGCCGGATCTCCTCGGCGCGCCCGCAGGACATCGGCCCTTCCGGGCAGCCGCCGCGCACGCAGGGCGGCCCCGCATGCAGAAAAATGTGGGGCGCGGCGCCCCGCGCCAGGCGGAGCATTTCGTTCGCGACGCCGCGGATTTCCCACTGGGCCCGCAGGCAGCAACGCAGCGAAAAGACATGGAGCAGCTCGCGCGCGTTGAAGGTGCAGACCATCTCCGTCTCGCAGGCGTTCGGCAGCACGAAGCGGGCGTCCTCCCGCGCCTTACGGCGCGCCTCGCGCAGGGCGGTCTTCCCGTCTTTCCCGGCCTCCAGCAGCGCGCGCCGGTGCTTTTCCGTCAGCAGGGCGGCAAGCCGGGCGTAATGCCGGCGGTCCTCCTCCATTGCCTGCTCGAATTCCCGCTTCGCTTCCGGAACGGCCGCAATTTCTGGCGGGACGACATAGCCGAACTCCGCTTCGCCGACATAGCGCTGGCTCTTCACACTGTAGGAAGCGATGCGGTGCCGCGTAATCTGGGCCAGGAACGAGCGGGAAACGCCCGCGATGCCGAACGTGAAGGAGGCGTGTTCCAGCGGGCTTTCGTGCCCCATCTCCGCCAGCTTCTGGACGAAGGCGGCCGTCTTTTCGGGCGTCAGGCCCTCCGCAATCTGCGAGATTCCCGCGGAGGAGTAGCACAGCTTCGCCGCGGCCGCCACGACCTTTTCCGGCTCCGGCGTATAGGCAATCAGGGCGACTTTCGCCATTTTCAAATCCGTCCTTTTCTTTTATAGAAAGTCCCATGCGGACGGGCCCGTTTTGCCCCGCGCGCAGCTGTAAATCTAAACTATTATAACAATCCGCCCGCCCGGATGCAAGCCCGGCAGCAGCGCCGAAATTAAAAAAGCCCTTCCCCCACACCGGGGAAGGGAGCGTCCGGCGCTTTTTAAATGTAAGTTCCGGAACGAAAAATTCAGAAGATCTAAGAAAGCCCCAGAAAGCGGGCCAGCTCGCGGTTGAATTTTTCACGCTCGTCGTAAAACAGGCCGTGCCCGCTGTTTTTGAACGGAACCAGCACGGAGCCCGCGACGGCCTCGTGCTGGGCGACGGCGAGCGGAAAGAGGCAGACCCGGTCGTGGATGCCGTGCAGGATGAGGGTCGGGACCCGGATCTTCGCAAGGTCGTCGAACAGCGTCTCCACCAGCCACGCACGCGAAACCGCCATGGTGGACCAGCTCGCCGCCTCAAGGCCCATCAGGAAGAACCACTGCGCGAACGCGGGCGTGACCTTGCGGTAAAAGAAAGTCTCCCCGAAATCGCGCAGCATCTGCGGGCGGTCCCGGCCCGTGGCCCCGATGATGTCCTCCACCTCCGCGCCCGAAATCCCGTAGGGGAAGCCGGGCCGGCGAATCAGGCTCGGCGCTGCGGCGGCAAGAAGCGCCAGCCGGGCGACGCCGTACCCGCCGTGCCGGGCCATGTAGCGGGCGGCGACGGCGCCGCCGGTCGAGTGCCCCGCGAGGGTCAGGTCTTCGGCGTGCAGAAACTCAATCACGCACCGCACGTCGTCCGCAAGCCGGTCGTACCCGTAGCCGGAAAGCGGCTTATCCGACTTGCCGAAGCCCCGCATGTCCATCCCGATGCAGCGGCAGCCCATGGCCAGAAGCGCGTTGTACTGGTACTCAAACATCCTGTGGCTGGCCGGCCACCCGTGCAGGAACAGGACCGGCTTCTTCCCGGCCGGGTTGATGTCGTTCAGGTAGACCCGGACCTGCGGCTCCACTTCCACCATATATTCCATATCGGCACCTTCCCGTATCTGTGATATTCATCTTTATTCCGAAAATCCGGGAAAAATGCCTGCGCCGCCGGGCATGATACAAAATATCGCCCCCGGCGGAAACCGGAGGCGGCGAATAAAAGCCGAAGCCCTATTGTTCCGCCGTTCCCCGGCCGTCCATCAGGGCGTACAGTTTTTCGATTTCCCCTTCGTTGGAGGGGTCCTCCCGCGCGAGGGCGGCGGAAAATCTTTCCCTCAGGGCGGAGTCGGTGAGCAGCCTGTGCAGGCCGTTTTCCACCCCTTCGGGGGTCATCGGCACAATCAGGCCGTTCTCACCGGAAGAAATCTGGTCGGCCGCCGTGGAAAACGCGGTCAGCAGAATCGGGCGGCACAGGGCCTTGGCCTCGTCCACGGCGATGGCCTTGCCCTCGAAGCGGCTCGGCTGCAGGTACACGTCGCAGTCTTTGAGGAACGGATAGGGGTTCGCGCGCTCGCCGAGGAAGACCACCTGCTCCCGCACGCCGAGCTGCTCCGCCGTTTTGCGGAGCTTTTCTTCCTCCGGCCCGACGCCGATGATGTACCACCGGAACGAGAGGCCGCCCCGCAGCAGCGCAGCCACGGCCGGCAGGGCGATGTCCAGCCCCTTCTGGTGCGAAAGGCGGGCGATGGAAAGCACGCGCGGGCCGTCGAAGCCGTCGGCATAGCCGGGGCCCTCTTCCGCCAGCGAGCGCAGGAAGCCGGCCGAAAGGATGTTGTAAATCAGGCGGCACCGGCCCGCGTATCCCGGGAAGGCCCGTTTCAGCGCCGAAAGGCAGGATTCCGAAACCGTGCAGAGGAAGTCCAGCTTCCCGATGAAGGGCAGGTCGTATTCCCGGCACAGGCCCATCGCCCCGTAATCGCCGTGGATGAACCCGATTTTGACGTCGCTTTCGACTTTCGTCACGTTGTAATAGAGGGGCTGCCCTTCCATGAACGCGACCGCGGCGTCGTACCGCCGGCGCGCCGGGCGCAGGAAGAGGCGCTCCACCTTCCACATCTTCGCAAGCCGCCGCCCCATGGTGCCGCGCAGGCCGGCGAGGCTGACCAGCAGCCGGCCGAGCGCCAGCAGCGGGTGCCCCCCGCGCAGCAGGGCGGGAAAGGCCCGGCGGATGTTCCCCCCGTATTCCGCGGGGAAAAGCGGCGGCAGCAGACGGACCTGCGGGGGCACGCGGCTGAGGAAAAGGCCCTCGTCGAGAAAAAGCTGCAGGTCCACCTCATACCGGCTGTAGTCGAAAAGCGACAGAATCGTCACGAGGCTCTTTTCGACCCCGCCGCTGTGCAGGCTGTAGTTGATAAAAAGGACACGCTTTTTTTTCGGCATTCCGCTCCCATCCAATCTTTCACCCGCGGCTTGTCCGCTTCCGCAGCATGCGGGAATAAATCCGGTAGAACAGATACACCGGCGCCGTGAAGCGCAGGCGCAGGACGTGCAGCACGACGCGGTCCGCCCGCGAGCCGCGGCTGAGGTAATCCGACCGCGCGGCCCTGCGCAGGAGGGGGCTTTTCAGAATGCCGCGCACCTCGCGCCAGCGCCCCCGGAAGCCCGCCGGATTTTTGGGGCTGAAGCAGTTGACCAGCGAGGAATGGGCCGCGCTGCGCAGGAACCACGCGAGGTGGCGCTGCTCGTACTGCTCCGCCCGCCCCTGCGAGCGGAGAATCCGCTCCACCAGCGAGAAGCACGCGGTCAGCATCTCCATCCTGTGCGGGCGGTACCGCGTGCTGAGGGAATCCGGGTTCCAGCGGTAATGGTAGTAGGCGCCGCCCACCACGAGCAGCCGCCGGGCGACGCAGTGCGCATAGAGCGAGGCGGGCAGGTCCTCCAGCATGATCTTCCGCTCGTCGCCGAACGCGATGCCGTTTTCCACAAACCAGCTCCGCAGGTACATCCGCCGCCACGCGCTGCCCAGCATCTCGGCGTCTTTCCACGGCCCGTCCTCCGCGTCCGGCCCGACCAGCTCGGCGATGATGCGCTCGCCGGCCTGCCGGCCGAACTCCGGGTACCGCAGCGGCAGGCGGCAGACGCGGCTGCCGGGCCCCGCCGCATTCTCCCGGACATAGTTGAAGACGACCAGGTCGGCGCGGTAGGCCTGCGCGAAAGAGAACAGGTCGCGCAGCATGTCCTCCTCCACCCAGTCGTCGGAATCCACGAACAGAAGGTATTTGCCCGTCGCGCGCCGCGCGCCGTAGTTGCGGGTATCCCCCAGGCCGCCGTGGGGCTTGTCGAAGATTTTGACGCGCCGGTCGAAGCCGTACTTCCGCGCGACCTCCAGCGAGCCGTCGGTGGAGGCGTCGTTGACCAGCAGAAGCTCAAAATCGGCGAAGCTCTGCGCCAGGATGCTCTTGACGCACTGGTCCAGATACCGCTCCACATTGTAGACCGGAACGACGATGCTGATCTGCGGCACAGCCAGACCTCCCGTCCTCCGCAGCGATAGTCCCCGGAAAGGCGCCGCGCCCGTGCGGGGCGCGGCAGCTTCCCTCCGAAAAAAGCCAACCGAAACGCGGTTTATTATATCATCTTCCCGCGCAAAATACAAGGACGGGGCGGGCCGCCGGGCCCGCCCCGCGGTTGAAAAGCAAAGCCCGATATGCTATGCTTAGGGCATCAGAAACGGAGCGGGGAAAACATGAGCAACTGTCTTGTGATGCTGACCAAGCGCTACCCCTACGGCATCGGGGAAGAATTCATCGAAAACGAGCTGCCCGTCGTCGCGCGGGAATTCGACCGGGTGATTCTGATTGCGACCTCGGTCTCCGGGCCGGCCGTGCCGACCCGGGCGGTGCCCGGCAACGTCGAGCCCCACGCGGTTGACGCCGGCCGCATCCGCCGGAGCGTCCCCTTCGCGGCCCTCGGGCCCGCGCTGGCCCCGCCGAAGGAGGCCTACGGTCCCGCGGAGCGCGCGGCGGTCGCACACTCGCCGCTGCGGCGCCTGTTTTTCGCCTACTTTGCCGCAAAGGGAAGGGCCGTTGCCAAGGCGGCGGCCGCCGTTCTCGCGGGCGCCGGTTTCTCGCGGGGCGACCGGGTCGTGTTTTACAGCTACTGGCTCTACGACACCGCCGCCGCCGCGGTGGGCCTGCGCGAAGCCTGCCGGGCCGGGCAGACGCGCGCCGTGAGCCGCGCCCACCGCTACGACCTGTACCCCTCCAAAAACCCGCTCGGGTACCTGCCGATGCGCCCCTACCTGCTCAAAAATCTCGACGCGGTCTTTCCCTGCTCGACGGACGGCGCCCGCCTGCTCCGGCAGACCTGCCCCGAATACGCCGGCAAAGTGCGGACCGCCTACCTTGGCACACGGGATTTCGGCGCCGGCCCGCAAAACAGGGGCGGCGCTTTCCATATCGTGAGCTGCTGCCACATCGCCCCGGTCAAGCGCGTGGACCTGCTGGCCCGCTCCCTCGCGCGGCTGGCCGGCGACGGGCTCGCTCTGAAGTGGACGCATTTCGGGGCGGGCGACGGGCTGGAGGAGCTGAAACAGTACGCGGCGCAGAACCTCGGCTTTATGAAATGCCGTTTCGCCGGCGAGGTGAAAAACAGGGAGCTGATGGACTTCTACGCCAGGACCCCGGTGGACTGCTTCGTGAACACCAGCAGCTCGGAGGGGCTGCCCGTCAGCATCATGGAGGCGTGCTCGTTCGGAATCCCCGTGCTGGCCACGGACGTGGGCGGGACTTCCGAAATCGTGCGGGAAGGAAAAAACGGCTTCCTTTTAAAGCCGGATTTCGCACCCGGGGAACTGGCGCAGAGAATCCGGGAACTCATCCGGATGCCGCAGAGCGAAAAGCAGGCGCTGCGCGGCCCCTCCCGTATCTTCCCATGGGGTCAGAAGATATTTTTCACGTCCGGGATTTCGGATTCCGCCATATAATCGAACTGGGCGAGGACCTTGTCGCAGTCCGAGAGGAACTGGTCCTTCGCCCCGTTGCGGCAAAGCTCCGGCAGGCCGCAGAGAAGCTGGTCGACCTCGCTCAGCGTGGTGTGCTCCATATAGGCGCAGAGCACGGGGTGCGCATCCTTCCAGGCCTGCGACGCCTGCCGGCTCAGCCGCAGGGCGCTTTTTTCGTCGCCCGTCTCCTGCGCGTCCTTGGCCTGCTCCACGACCTGCGCCATCTGGGCCGTGACCCTGCGGGTATGGAGGATGCCGAACACGGAGACCAGAATCACCACGACGAGCAGCGCCAGCGCACACCATACGCGTTTCATTTGCCCTCATCCTTCCTCACGATAAAATAATCGCCTTTCATGTCGGCGGTCATCAGAAAGATGTCGGGCAGAAGAAGCCCCTCTTTGTTCAGGACCCCTTCGACCCAGGCCCTGTTTTTGCCGCTGAGGGCAAGTGAAACGTCCGAAATCACGCCGTCGCTCACGACGACGGTCTCAAGCCCGGTATCCGGCGGGACAACGTTGAGCATCCCGGCGGTGGGCTGCTCTTTGTCCGGTTTTTTAATCACGCTCAGCTTGCCGTTGGTCTCCACAATCGCATACGCGACGTCCTGGATGCTGAACACGTCCTTCTGGCGAAGCTGCTCGCAGAGGTCCTCCGTCGTCATGCGCAGGCGGCGCATCTCACTCTGCTGGATTTTTCCGTTGTAAATCACGATGATGGGGCGGCCGCAGATGAGCTTTCGGAACAGCCCGTTTTTCACCATCAGGCCGGAGGCGAAAATCTCGCATATCACAAGCACCGCAATCGGCACCAGGCCGCCGACAAGGGGCTTGCCCGTGTCCTGCATCGGGACGGACGCGAGGTTTGAAATCAGCAGCGTGACGACCAGCTCGCTGGTCTGGAGCTCGCTGATCTGCCGTTTTCCCATCAGCCTGACCGCTGCCACCACCACTATGTACAGCAGCAGGGTGCGTACAAAGGAGATTGCCATCTTTTATCACCGCCGTTTAGTATCTTCCGGAAAACGGCGATTATACCACGCCCCTGCACCGCAGGAAGGCTATGCGTCGGTCGTCACAAAGCCCGCGAGCCGGCCCCCCGCCACCGCGATGCGGCGGCAGGCCTCTTTCATGCTCTGGAACGGCGTCGAGCCGTAGCGGATGGTGAGAATCACGGCCTGGGAGCGCCCGGCGAGGTTCTCGGCGTCCGGGTAGTCGGCGTCGGCCGGCGCGCAGAGGACCACATAGTCGTAGCGCCCGGCGGCGTCGGCCAGCAGCTTCCGGAACTTTTCGCCCGCAAACAGATCCGCGGGGCTGGCGTCTTTCACCGGCGAGCCGGCAAGGACGCTGAGCCCAGGCTGCGAGGGGACGGCGGCCGCGGCCTGCTCCAGCGGGCAGGAGCCGCCCAGCACGTCGGCGAGCGTTTTGCCGACCGCAAGACCCGCCCGCGAAGCAAGCTGCGGGTCGTGCAGGTCCGCGTCGACCGCCAGCACCGTTTTGCCCGTCTGGGCGAGCGAGGCGGCAAAGCCCGCCGCCACGGCGTCCCCGCCGTCCCCGCTGCAGACGCCCGTGACCAGGAAAATCCCGGCGTCCGGGGCCTGGTGCAGCGCCGCGGAGCGCATCCGGCGGAACGCATCGCCGCTGTTGCCGGCCGGGATTTCGGCGAGCAGGCTCGTCTTCAGCGCTTCCTCCGCAAAGCGGCTGTTGCGGACCGTGTGGTCGCTCAGGACCCGGATGATGCCGTAGCACAGCGAAAGGACGAAGCCGAGGAGCAGTCCCAGGATTCCGGACTTCACCATGGCCGATTTTTTCGACTGCGGCTTCGCGGGAATGGAGGGATCGCTGATTCTCGCCGTGAGCTTCGGCGACGGGAACTGCTTCTCCATATCGTCGGCGAGAAGCTGCGCGGCCGTGTCGGAGAGAAGGGCGGCCTTACCCGCGTTGGAGGTGTAGACGGTCACCTTGACCACGGGCGAGGAGTTAAGTTGCTCGGCGGTGATCTTGCTGATGTCCGCTTCGTCCACGCCGCTCCGGCGGGCGGTTTCGGTCAGCAGCTTGTTCTCCTCCGCCAGCGCCACGGCGGCCTGCACCCGGCTGTAAAGGACGTTGGTGTACTGGAGCTGGTAGTCGCTTTCCGCATTTTCGGGGACCGGGCAGGTGAACGTGAGGGTGGTGTTCCCGCTGTAAGTGTGCTGGGCGAATTTGAGCGGAAGCAGGCCGCACACGATCCCCGCCGCAAGTATCACCAGGATGAATTTTGGCCTGTTTCGCCGGAAATACCGGGCAATCTCTGAAAAACTCACAAACAGTTCCATCGGTAAGCCTCCTAATGTTTTTAAACCGCAGCGGCCTGTGCAAAATCGAGCACGCGCTTCATGATGTTTTTCCAGTCGTAATGCTCCCGCGCAAACGCTCTCTCCCGCTCTGAAATTTCGGGGTGGCGGCGGCAGTTTTCCGCAAAGCGCACCACGGCGTCCATATCCACGGGGGAGGGGTCGTTGGGCAGCTTCAGCGCGAACGGGGCGTCCGGGGGCAGGGCGTCCTCATAGGCGTAGAGGAACGGAAGGCCCCTGGCGCAGTATTCCCTGGCCTTGAGCGACGAGCACGACCGAAGGCCGCGCCGATAGCACCCCAGCGTGGAGACGCCCAGGTCGGCGCGTGCATAGGAAGCGTCCAGCGCCTTCCCGCTCTGAAAGCCGGGGCATTCCACGCTGTCTTCCAGCCCGTACCGGCGCACCAGGCTCAAAAATTCCGGCATTTCCTTCCTGTCCCCGCCCACCAGGATGAACCGGATGTTCGGGCCCGCCGCCGGTTTTTCTTTTTGATACCGGTGCATGCCGGCCAGAACGCGGTCGTACCCCTGCCACCAGAGGGTCCCCGCCACGCCGATCAGCACGAGTTCGCGCGGGTTGTTCTTCGGGGGGACGGCGCTCATGGCATCCACGTCGACCCCGTTGCTGATATTGATGGCTTTTACGCCGAAAAAGCGGTCCGCGCGGTTGCCGATCAGCACGGCGGCGTCCACCAGCCTGCGCAGGCCCAACGCCGAAAGACGGTCTTCGGCCACGGTGCCGAGGATGCGGAGCCTCACCGCCAGGCGTCTGGAAAGCGGCCGGACCCCGTCGGCGCTCCCGATATAATCCCGCAGATACGGGTAATTCGGCAGCTCTATCACCACGGTCTTCGCGCCGTTGGCCCTGGCCGCCCGGCACAGGCGCAGAACGTCAAAGCTGATCCGGTCCAGGCGCAGATAGAGCACGTCGAACGGATGGGAATTCAGGTACAGCCGGGCGGCCTCTGAAAATTTCCGCATCATGCCGTGCCCGCCGGAGATGGTCTTCGCCTCGGCCCCGCCTTTTGTAATGAAGCGGAAGGAGCGGCCGCTCCATAAGGTATAGGTCACGTCGAACCCGAGCTTTCGGAACGCCTCCGCCTGCCAGCCGATTTTCCGGACGACGCCCAGGTAGAGCGGAGCCTCCTCCTGAAAAGTCAGGTACATCAGTTTCATCTTCCGATCTCCCCGTAAAACCTGTCATAATTTTTCGCCGCGTCGAATTTCTCCTCCCAGATTCCGCGCGACCGGGCGCAGAGGGAACGGTACTCCTCCTCTTTCATCGCGCGGATGCGGCGCAGGGCGTCCAGAAACATCCGCGGCGTAAAATCCGCCGGCAGCAGAAAGCCGTTGGCCCCGTCGGACACAATCTCCCCCGTCCCGCCGACCCCGGTCGCAAGAATCGGAAAACCGAACGAGCAGGCCTCCATCATCGAGACCGAAATCCCTTCGCTGGCGCTCACGTTGAGGAACACGGAGACGGAGGTTTTTTTGTAGTAGCCGAGAATCTCCTCATTCCGGCGCTGCCCCAGGAACTCCGCGCGCACATGGGGCGGGAACCGCTCCGCAAGTGCGCGGACCCGCCCTTCCTCCGGGCCGGAGCCGAGGTGCGTCCAGAGCACCGGGAAATCCGCCTGCCGCAGGGCCTGCGCAATCAGATGGAGCCGCTTGACCGGCACCATGTAAGAGCAGGAGACCACGTGGAACGGCTCGCGCGCACACCGGCCAGGGCCGCAGTCCCGCGTGCCGAGGTACGCCGTTTTTATCTTTGCGGCATCCTGCGGGAACTCCGCCCGGAGCGTCCGCGCGCCGTCCTGCGAGCATGCGTAGACCCGCCCCACACGGCGGAGCAGAAAGGGCCGCATGGGGAGGTAGCCGTATTTTGCCCGCTCGGGGTGGATGTCGAACCCGTGCGCGCGCGAAATCTGCCGGACCGCGGCGCCCTTGCGGCGCAGAAAGCGGGCGAACAGCGCGCCCGCCGCCGCCGCGTCGTAGAACCAGTAGCTGTAAATGACGACCTCGTCCGCCGCGGGCAGCGGAAGGCGCCTGAGCCCGCGGAAAATGCGGTCCGCGTTCTTCATGAAGAACAGCAGCTCGTGCAGGCGGCCTGCGGTGAGCCGGCGCGCGCGCAGCAGCCGGAAAGCCTCGCCGAGGACGCAGGGGCGCGCCCCCACGCGCAGGTATGCCGCGCGGCCCGACTTCACGGCGGGCAGGGGGACGTATTCCGCCCCGCGGGGAACCGCCCGCGTCGGCGCGCCGCCCGCGCCGGCGCCGCAGGGACACACCAGAATGCGGTCGAACCCGCGCGCCCGCTCCAGCTCCGCCGAAAGGAACTCCTCCCCCTTTCCGCAGGGAAAGGCCGTTGTCAGCAAAAGCAGAATCTTCACGTCTTTTCCTCCGCGGCCGGCCGTGCGGCGAAGCCGCCCGGCGCCCGGCGCACGTGGGCGCCCAGCCTGACGAACAGCAGGGCGAGCAGGTACACCCCGGCAAAAAAGCACAGGTAGGTGAAATTGAAGGTGTTCGTCACCCACAGGAAGGCGAAATTGCGCGGCAGATAGATAAAGTCCTTCAGGGCAATCAGACCCAGGGCGATGACCACCCAGTGCCGCGTCAGCAGGGACGAAAAGAATCGGAACGCCACCCCGACCAGCGCGCTGACCGCCGCGACGCCGGCCATCCCGTACGCCACGAACGCCTCCGCCACAAAAGAGGTGCCGAAGCCGCCCCCGGAAAGGTAGCGCCCGGGGTCCACCATATAGGTGAGCACATGCGCAAAATTAGAGGTGGTCTGGACAAACTCGGTGTTCTGGACCTCCACAATCGGGTTCAGGCCGAACATTGTGCGGATGAAAATATTGTTGTGCGCAAACTGCTCGAACGGATAGAACAGAAACCGGTAGGCCTGGGAATGGTCGAACAGGTCCCAGTTGTTGACGGTCTGGATAATCACGCGGAAGCTGGCGCCCTGGGAATACACAAAGCTGACCAGCGAGTCGAAGACGCCCCTGGCGCGGACCCCGTGGCCGGCGCGGATCTCCGCGACCAGCTCCAGCACATACATCAGCGCCACGGCGCCGAACACGGCCCACAGCACGGTGCGCTTCCGGAACAGCCGGTTCTCTCTGGCCCGCAGGCCGTCGCGCAGCACAAAATAAATCACGAGCATCAGCACCTCGCACACAAACGTGTTCCGTTTGCCCGTAAACAGCGAAGCCAGCATATAGACCCCGTAAACGGCCAGCGGCAGCTTCATCTGCCGCCTGCTCGGCATTGTGGCGAGAAAGGCCGCGAACGCGGGCGCAAAGAGCGTGGAAAGGCGGCTGATGGCGGAGGGGACGTCGTCCTCCGCCTGCTGGATGTAGGAGCCGAGATACCCGTGGCGGAACACATACAGAATGCTGCGGAAGAGCGTGTAAAAGAACGCGAGCGAGCTGACCAGCAGCACGGCCACGCAGATCTGCCGGATCACGGGCAGGAGCGCGTTCCTGCGCACGGCGCCGCTCCGCTTCTCGCGCAGGGCGGCTTCCCGGCGCACAAACAGCGGCGCCGAGAGCTTGTACGCCGCGTAGACGAAAAAAAAGGCCAGCGTGACAATCTGCAGGGCGTCGAACAGCGTGCCGAAGTCCCTGGCCTCCAGCCGGTACAGGATATGCTCATAGTCGCCAAAGAAAGAAACGTAGACCCGCCCGAGCAGCAGCAGGTCGAACGAGGCGGTGAAAACCAGCAGCGGAAAATCGCGCCGGATGTTTGCGAACACATCCGCCAGCACGGCGACGTTCAGCGCCGCGTTCGCCGCGAACATCACGCAGACGGCGGTCTCCTGGTACGCTCCGCCCAGCGCCGCCAGCAGGTTCGCGACCAGCATCAGAACGGCGAAGGCGCCAAACAGCACCGTGTTCCTCAAACTGTTTCCCGTGCCGAGATGTTCCGCCGTCATGGGCGCACCTCCCTTGCCTGTCTGTCCGAATTTTTTATATTATACCATGATTGCGGGACCTTGCCAATCATCGGCTCACCTTCAGCTTTTCCACGGCGGCCCTGTCCGGCGAGGCAAACACGGTCTTGTTGCCCACATAGATGACCATGCCGGGCTTCGCGCCCTGCGGCTTGCTCACAAACCGCACGGGGGTATAGTCCACCGCGACGTTGGAGGAACCCCGCCCTCGGCTGTGGTAGGCGGCGACCTGCGCGGCCTCTGAAATGGCGGCGGGGGTCGGCTTTTTGCCGTGAAGGACGAGGATGACGTGCGAGCCGGGGATGTTCTTCGTATGGAACCACAGGTCGTTCTTTTTGGCCTGCTTCAGGGTCAGGAAATCGTTCTGCCGGTTGTTCCGCCCCGCCAGAATCGGAAGCCCGTCGCTGGAACGGAACTCCAGCGGCGGCTGACCCCCGCCGCCGCGCCTGTCTTTCTTGCCCTCTCTGGGCCGGCGCAGGTACCCCTGCTCCGTCAGCTCGGCGCGGATTTCGTCCAGGTCCCGTTCGCCGGAGGCGCGGCTCAGCTCGTCAAACACGGTCTCCAGATAAGAGAGCTCCCGCTGGGTTTTCCAAATCTGTACGGAAAGGACTTTCTCTGCTGTTTTTGCCTTTCTGTATTCTTTGTAATACTTCTGGGCATTCTGCGCGGGCGTCAGAAGGGGGTCGAGCGGAATGGCGACGGGCGGCTGGCCCTCCCGGTAAAAATCCGGCAGCGTCACGGAAGCGGGCCCTTTTTTAAGCCTGTAAAGGTTCGCGTTGAGCAGATCTCCGAAGATGCGGAGCCGGTCCCGCCGGGTGCAGCGTTTGAGGTCCGCCTGCTGCGCGCCGATGCGGCGGCTCAGCCGGTCCGAGGCGGTGGTCAGGACGCGCAGCAGGTCCAGCGAGCGCGTATGGATGCGGGCCAGGCGGTCCCGCTCGCCGTAAAAATCGTCCAGCAGCTGCGAAAAGCCGTCCTTGCGCGTGACCACGGCGGCGGTGCCGTAGTAGGTGATGGGAAGGAACGAAAAATCCAGCGGCTTTCTGGAAAGGTCCGCCGCCAGATACGGGGCGCCGTCTGCATTTTTTACGGTTTCCGCCAAACGGGAAAGGAAAAACGAGAGCCGGTCGAACTGTTCCGGCGTCATGCCGCCCACGCGCAGCTCCTGCCCGCGGCCGGTGAGGTGCTGCAGCTCGCGGCAGACGACCGGAGAAAGGCCCTGCAGCGCGGCGAGCAGGGCCTTGGCGAGCCCCGTCCCGACCGGCATCGCGCGCACGCGCGCGATGATTTCCCGCCGGTCCGCGGTCAGCAGGCAGAGCTTGTTCTGCGGCGGGGGAAGGCGGTACGCCACGCCCGGAAGGATCAGCCGCTCGGACGACATGCTCGCGTCCACGCGCCGCAGGGCGTCGATGATTTTGCCGTCGCTCCCGACCAGGATCGCATTGCTGTACCGGCCCATCACCTCCACAATCAGGGTCAGGAGGACCGGGTCCCCCAGCTCGCTGACCGTCTCAAAGTCGAGGCAGAGCAGCCGCTCCAGCCCGGGCTGGCGCACTGCGCGCAGGCGGGCCCCCGTCAGGCGTTTGCGCAGCAGCATGCAGAGCATGGGGGGCTGCTTCGGGTTTTCGGGGATGATTTTTGTAAAATGGATGCGGGCGCTGTCCGCTCGCGCCGAAACCATCAGGCGGCGCGAGCCGTCTTTCCGCCGGAGCGAGAAGACGAGCTCGTCCCGCGCGGGCTGATAGATTTTATCGATTCTGGAGCCGAGCGCGTTCTCTTCGATCTCGCGCTTCAGATGACGCAGAAAAGCTCCGTCCAGAGCCATGCACGTTCCTCCCGGGCCTTACAGGTATTTCGCGGGGCAGTGCGACGCTTCGGCGCGGCGGAACGCCACGCCCGGAAACGCCTTTTTCAGCCGCTCCAGCAGCGGGCGAATCACCACGTCCTCCGTGTAGTAATGCCCCGCGGCCACCAGCGTGACGCCGAGGTTCTCGGCGTCCGTCAGCTCGTGGTGCTTCGCTTCGCCCGTCACAAAGGCCTGGCAGCCCTGCTCCGCCGCTTCGTACACATAATTGGAGCCCGAGCCGCCGCACAGCCCCACGCGCGTGACGGGGCGACCGCCGTCGGCATAGAACAGCCCATCGCAGCCGAGGGCGCGCTTGACGAACTCCGCGAACTCCCGCGGCGCGTACGCCCGGTCGGTTTCGCCCGCGACCGCCTCGGCCAGACCGGTCCCGCCGCAGGTGTGCACGGCCCGCAGGCCGTGCAGCCCCAGGCGCGCGGCAAGGCAGGAATTGACCCCGCCCGGCGCCAGGTCCAGATTGGTATGGGCGCAGACTGCGGCAATCCCGCACCGGGCCAGAAGATAGGGCGCCGTGCCGGGGCGCAGGGAACGCAGCGGGTGAAAGATGACCGGATGGTGGCTCACAATCAGCTGCGCGGGAAGCCGGGCGGCCTCTTTCACGACGTCCGGCGTGATGTCGAGGGAAAGGAGGACCGTCTGGACCCCGGTTTCCCGCTCCCCGGCCAGAAGGCCGCTGTTGTCAAAATCCATCGCGGTGCGAAACGGAGCGAAGCCGTCGATGAACCGGTAAATATCCCCTACCGTCGTCAAATCCGTTTCCTCCTTCTCAAAATCCGCTCGCGCTGAAGAAGCGCGCCGATCTGGGCGCGGACGGCCGAAAGTTTTTCGGCCTCTTCCGGCCGGCCTTCCAGGCGCGCGCCCCGGATGCGTTTCTTCAGCACAATCGTCTGCCGGCGCAGGTACTGCCGGTTTTCCGGCGTTTTTGCGGACACGCGGCCGGTGTAAAAAAAGCGCTCGTCCCAGCCGCCGCAGCGCGGCGGGTCGTACGCGCAGAGCATCACGCAGTACACATGCCCGTTTTCGCGCGCGCACCGCTCCCGCAGCACGGCGAAGCCCTGCCGCGACAGGGCGCGGCGCAGGTCTTCGGCGGAGGTCATCGGCTGCAGAATCAGCCGCCGGTCCCCTTCCCGGAGCCACGGCGTCCGGGCGATGACGCGCGCCATCAGCAGGCCGCCCATCCCGGCCATCACAACGTCCCGCGCCTCTTCCGGCCGGACGGAGTCCAGGCCGTCCGAAAGGCGCGCCGTCACGACGCCGCCCACGCCGTAGCGCGCGATGTTCCGCCGCGCCCGCTGCAGCGGACTGGGGCGCACATCCGCGGCGACCGCGCTGCGGACCAGCCCTTTCCGGGCAAGCCACACGGGCAGGTAGGCGTGGTCCGTGCCGACGTCCGCCAGCGCCGTCTGCGGGCGGACCATGGCGGCGCACAGAGAAAGCCTTTCTCCCAGCGAAAACAGCGGCCGGCTCACGGCTTCCGCCCTCCAGCCAAACGGCCGCCCGGCGGAACGACAGCCGGGCGGCCGCAGTCAGCCGTCGCCATTTATTTTTCCGCTTTCTGCGGAACGGATGTCAGGCGCGCGTTCAGCTCCTGCACCATCTCGTCGGCATCGACGGCATGCACCAGGCACGCCTGCTCCAGCGTCTCGCCGCGGGAAGCCGGGCACCCGACGCAGTACATCCCCATGGCGAAGAAGAACTCCGCCGCCTCCGGGTCCTGATCGAGGATGTCGCCGATCAGCATGTCTTTCGTAATGGTCGCCATATTAAAATCCTCCGAATTTTTCGTCCTGTTATTCATATCTCCAAGAATACGATTATTATAATACCATCGCCGTTTCTTTGCAAGTTTCGGGGCAAAAAAAGCGCCCTTCCCCGCCCTCTTTGCGCGGGAAAAGGCGCCTTCGCCCCCGGCGCTACGGCCGCACGGTGACGACGCAGAAGCGCTGACCTGTTCCGCCCCGGGGCGTGGCGTAAACGCCTGCGATGCCCGTGCCGACCGCGGCGATTTTATAGTAGGAACTGCCCCCGGATTCCCGGACGGAAACCGTCCGGATGATGCTCGTGTTCCCGCAGCCGAAAGTATAGGGGAC
>ENA-UOOK01000218-UOOK01000218.1-fermentation-metagenome-genome-assembly--contig:-NODE-218-length-73199-cov-8.796238_pt1 | contig 73199 bp, 66 predicted proteins | sample MGYA00245777_ERZ724023 | MGnify/ENA primary metagenome ERZ724023 (study PRJEB28704, sample SAMN03018312) | fermentation metagenome | biome: anthropogenic terrestrial biome; feature: soil; material...
GAATGGAAAAATTTTGCTCAAAAAATATTTTTTTATCAATAGGCTGAATAGTTACACTTGAGATAGACATTTTGGGGTCAGAAAATCTAAATCAATTAATCAGAAAATCAAAGAAGCTGCTTGATTATTGGCAAATAGGGATTTTTCTGGAAAAGTATCAAGGTCTTTATATATGAAAAAGTAATTCTCAGCGCAATAAATAATTATAACCAATGTTTATTTTAAATTTAAGCAAATAAAAAAGCCAAAATAGGTATGAAGTTTACATGATATTGGGAAATTAGCGAGTTATAACTTCACAAAACCCATTCTTTTTCATTCTTCTTGGGCAGTAAAATCATGATCTATTGCCGTTAATATTAATACCTGAAATTTTTATCTCTAAAATGTTCTTGCTCAAAAGTTCCTGGAACAAATAAGGTGATATATCATATGTTTTTCAAATCCGATTTCAGGGGAATAGTAAACTCTATGGGTCTCGTCTTTGGAGATATCGGGACAAGTCCAATCTATACCCTTACAGTTATATTCCTTCTCACAAGACCTACGGAAGTTCACGTAATAGGAGTTTTATCTTTAATCATCTGGACACTTATTATACTGGTGACTATGGAATATGCCTGGCTTGCTATGAGCCTGGGGAAAAAAGGAGAAGGAGGCACTATAGTCTTAAAAGAGATCCTCGTTCCCCTGCTGAAATCAAGTAGAAATGTTTCTTTTATTACGATACTGGCGTATATCGGGACTTCGTTCCTTCTTGGAGACGGGGTAATTACGCCTGCAATAAGCATACTGAGTGCTGTTGAGGGAATACGCATTATTTCCGGATTTGAAAATACAGGACAGGGTACTCTAATGTTAATTGCTGGCCTAATTGCAATAGGTCTCTTTTCATTCCAGAAAAAAGGATCTGACAAAATTGCATGGGTATTTGGACCGGTAATGCTTGTCTGGTTTTTGGCTCTTGCTGTTTCAGGTGTTGCTTCAATAATTTATACTCCAGGCGTATTAAAGGCTATAAATCCATATTACGCTATCGATTTTCTTTCAAAGAACGGACTTATAGGCTTTTTTGTATTATCTGAAGTTACACTTTGTTGTACTGGTGGAGAAGCGTTATATGCCGATATGGGCCATCTGGGTAGAGAGCCTATATTGAAAGCCTGGAAATTGATATTTTTTGCATTAGTCTTTAATTATCTTGGGCAGGGAGCGTTCATAATTAGAAATCCGGCTTCAAAAAATATTTTGTTTGAGATGGTAAATCATCAGGCACAGATCATATTTATCCCATTCCTTATCCTGAGCATCGTGGCGACAGTTATTGCCTCTCAGTCTATGATTAGCGGCGTATTTTCAATAGTATATCAGGGAATAACAACCCGGATTATGCCAATGTTAAAAATTGATTATACCTCTGGAGAATTAAAATCCCAGATATATATAAGTACGATAAATTGGTTCCTCATGATTTCTGTATTATATATGATATTTATATTTAAAGAATCAAGCAGGCTCGCAGCTGCATATGGACTGGCAGTCAGTGGAACCATGACAATTACGGGTATGCTGATGACTTCTATATTCTATCATAGAAAACAAACGTCAAAGGCTGTAATTTCATTATTTATAACATTCATCGACCTGGTATTCTTCCTTTCAAATACTTATAAAATACCACATGGAGGTTACTGGTCTGTAATTATAGCAGCTATTGTCTTTTCTCTTATTATCATATACACTGCCGGACAAAAAAGGCTTTATGAATTGATGAAGCCTACTAGATTTGAGAAATTCCTTGAAAACTATAATAGGGTGTATGCCACTGAAAATAAAATCAGTGGAACTGCCCTTTTCTTTTCACGTGACATAAACAAAATCCCTCAATACATTTCCCATGTGATGTTTAAGAACAATATTATTTACGAAAATAACATATTTATTTCAATTATTAAGTCCGACAGCCCATTTGGAGTAGAGAGCTCGTTTACAAAAGAACTGGCAAAAGGATTGAGGTTATTTGAAATAAAGATGGGGTATATGGAAATCATTGATGTAGAACAAATTCTGAAAGACAATGGAGTTACTGAAAAAACAATATTTTACGGAATCGAAGACATATTTACCAACAATTTGATATGGAGAGTTTTTTCCGTAATAAAGAAATTATCCCCTTCTTTTGTCCAGTTCTACAGGCTTCCTACTGATGAGCTTCATGGAGTTATGACAAGGTTTGAAATGTGAACATAAGGAGGCGGCTTCCTTGAAATGGGAAATTACAAGGAGGCTAAGGAACAGCTTGATAAATTCAATCGTTGTTAATAAAATGAAAGAGATTTACAGGATAGATACTTATCAAGCTACTTACTTAATGGCTGAAGCAGAATTAATAAGAAAAATGATAATGGATGGTTTCAAAATTCTGATACAAGCTTAATAAAAACCTCTTCAGCTTCTTTTATTTATTTTTCATCCTTATTTCTCATATTAATCAGAGACCGCATGAATTTTGTTTTTTAATTTATATTGATCTGATAGCTTTGCCTGAAATAGCAAGTTTCATTTACTGATTCCAAAGGACCTATTTTTTATGCCTTCTCAAGACGTAATACTATAATATAATTTGATAAGAAAAAAGTATTTATCTTTGTAATCCTTATATCATTTATTAATATCAAAATCAAATTTTGTATTACGAATTTAACTGATGATATGGGGAAAATGGGGCCAATTGTGAGGAGTGGCTTAATGAAGCAGGAAACTCGGGGAACAGGAGCAAAAAAGGCTTTTCCAAAGGAAAAAGTTGATTTGCACGCACATAGTATACTGGGAAATTTTTCCTCTTCAGCTTTGTCGTTCCCGTATCTTGTCCCGGTATTTGCTCCTGTTTCGTTTCCTGCCCCAGAGTACCTGTTTTTTTCTCCCGGGTTTCTTCAGCTTGACCTTAACATTTACCGCGAACCTATGATAAAAGCCCTTATTAAAGAACAGAGTGAGGACCTGTACCGGCTGATAAAAAAAGTTCACTTTGACGGGAAATATTATAGAATAAAAAGTGTACGCTCCGGAGAATGGGAACACTGCTGGGACCTGGCAGTCAGGGTGCAGTTTTTCGGAAAGCTTCAGGGCTTAGCTTTCGAGCCAGAGAGGGTCGTTTCCAGAAAATACAGAAAAATAATCTACAGATTCCTCATCCTGGTAAATCCTCATGAACTGTGGGATAAGGAACTGGTCGAAAGAGTGTGGAACATTCAGGAAAGAATTGAGTTTCTGATTGCAAAAATCCTTTTCCACGAATGCATCCACGTCCTTATCTTCCTTGGAAAAACTCTGCCGTCAGGTTTCGGGCAGACAGATTTTTTTCTTGAATTCAGTGAGATGCTTGAGTTTGCAAACTCTGAAAAACTCTGCCCGGAAAGTTGTGGTGTCAAGTCCCACCTCAGGAATCTGGCTTTTCTTTCCCCGGACTTTCCCGAAAGCTCTGGAGAAAAGCCGGATAGGGTCCCTGAGCTCTATGAATTCCTGATCCACGAAAAATACAGTATCAAAAAAACCGATCAGGCTTTTGGCCTTTCCTGGAGCAACAGGAAAGTTTCTCGCAACTATGCGAAGATGGCAGCTTTGAAGATGGGCCCCTGTCCGGATTCCGGTAAAGAGGGCTGGGAAAAGGAAGTCCTCAGGCTTAAAAGGGATTTGAAAAATCTTTATGACAGGATTGATGAAAATTATGGTTCCTTTTTATGATTTACTCTATTTAATGACACTTTTTATCTTCTTCCAGCAACGCCTTCAGATTTTCCCCTTCTTCTTTCATATGCAGCCTGATAGCCTCAGCTCTCTTTTTAGCAACCCTTGAAACTAACCAGCCAAACCGGAACGAAAGTGTGGCAGTAAAAACACTCCCTCCATTGTAAGGCTTGATGGAAAATGAGCCCCCCGAACAGATGATGGATTCCGGAAATAACACTTTATACTCAATCAATTCATTCCGTACACAGTTAGTAACCTCAAAGCTTAATTTTTCCAGTTTGCTCCCTAGGTATTCCTCCGCATAAAGCACGGAGCCTTTTTCAAAATTTTTCCCTTTGACCCACTTAGCAAGCACGTGGTCTTTGTGCCAGGACCTGTAGTTTTCCGCAAAATAGGTAAACCAGTTAAAAACAGCTTCAGGTGGCCGGTTTATTATTTTGGAATCTTTCAGCGTTGTCATCTTTTACGTCCCAGTTCTTCCTTTGCTTATATTGGCGGCTGAAATACTTGTTTTTATCCCGAAATGACCTGACATGCTATTTTTTATGCAACATCTAAGTGGATCTGCTGGAAAATCGCTATAATTAGTATTCGAAGTTGTGCATAAAATTCGTTAACCGATGCCAAAAGAAATAAATTTAAAATACAAGTGAAAAAAAGCATGTTAATTTTGTATGTTTACGCATGACCTCACAACCAAAAAAAATAAGGGAAATTAGTTCCCCTTAAGATATGCGAGAATCATTTCAAGTATATGTATTATCTCACTTTTTGTTAGACCATTTGTTTCTTCTGTAGTATTAGTCGAAGATGTTGAGTTAAGAGTATTATTTACAGTTATTGTTTTGCTTGTAATTGCAAATGTAGAATATTCCGATACTTCAGCTTTGAAATATATATACTTTGAATCCTGTCCTGTTATTGTAATTGGCACTTCTACCCATTTACCATTATCATACATATTCAGGACAATGGATGATTTATCAAGACCATTTGCTTCAAGCCATGTTTTTTCAACTTTAAAATCAACAGCTGCATTCTCAATATTATTATTTACATCTACATTGTCAATCCATATATTAAATGACTTGTAAATATCACCTGTTGGTTTCTCAACTAAGCTTGTATCATCTTTCAGATCTTCGATAACAACTTTTGCCTTGCCTGTATCTGTTGTTGATTGAAAATATATATTGTTGACAACTGAATTGTCATTCTTTACGTCAACATTTACCGTCTGGCTATTATCAATATTTACCTCTGTTGTTTCTACATGCTGGATTCCAGAATTGTTTAATATGATACTATCATCTGTGTTTACAGATGTAATTATATCATCATCAGAAGACACATTATTATAGTCATCGTCTGAATTATAAATATCGTCATCTGTTGATATTACTGTAGTATCAGTTACAACAGAATCATCTGCAACAATAGTATCTTCTTTTTCAACAGAATATTCATTAGTATCGTCGGAAACATCAACAACAGTAGTTTCATCTTCAATAGTCGAATTGTCTCCTGATGAATTTGCCTTTGCCCCTGCGGTAGCGCACGGGAGTACAGCCCCAAAAATAAGGACTGTAACTAATAGTATTGACAGATATTTTTTCATCCTCTATACCTCTTTCAGGGGATTACCTGTAGAATTATTTTGCCAAATATATTTTTCAAATTTTTGACTGTTGGTCTCACCAGGAACTATTTATCTCCAATAAGTACTTCTTGGGTTTATCGAGCCTATGGTTTAATTCCCTTTCGGCTGGCGTGCTGTTGAAAAAATATTTGAATTTTGCCATCCAACTGCGGTATTTATAAAAACAGATAATAGCTTCTGTATTTCTCAGGTCTGCCTCTTACCTTAAAAGTGTTTTTTGAGAATTATAATATATTCTGAATAATTTACGTTATTGATTTTTCAGTTTAATGAATAGCTTTAATTAATTTCTATATTATCAATTTATATTACGTTTACTATTTTATTTCTTATATAATAGGAGTTATATTTTTATATAATAAATTGCCATCATACGTATTGTAAATTATCGCGAATACGATTGCGGAGAAACAGGGGCTGTAGTTTAGTATCTAACTTCAGTATCTAAATAGATACTTTTTGCATAGATTCTGTTGACAAGCAGTTGTGTGCGAGATCTTTTACAAATAAAATGGGGTATTATCTAATATAAATTGGGATAGATAAATATTGTAAATTATCACGAGCACAATTACGGGGAAAAGAGGAGATCAATTCAGTATCTGTATAGATACATTTTGACAGCTTCCACTAAATTAGTGGTTACCTAGATTCCACTATCTCTACAGTTTCCACTAAATTAGTGTTATTAACTTAATTTATTCGTGATATTATATATATTTATCTATTTTTTAATGAGGTGTAACAAATGAGAAAATTAATTGGAATATTGATAGCACTGCTTGTCGCGTGTGCTTTCGCGGGAACAGCATCGGCTGATAATGCAGTGGCTTCTTCTAATGCATACGCGGACGGTGACTTCGGAGTGTCTACATTTGCTGATGCAGGCTCAGACGGACAGTATGCGGGCTCATATTCCGGGGCAGTCGCCTCAGGAAATGCCTGGTCTGAAACATATGCTGGCGCCGCCGACGATAACCGTATAGCCCTAACTGGCGGATATGCAGCGGGGACTGATTTCAGCGAATCAAGTTCCGGAGCAGGTGTAGGTCCTGATTCCGCCGGAGCAGGATCCGGATCTTACGCTGAAGGAGACAGCGTGTATGCTTCCGCCGGCTCGTTTGGCTATGGGGAAGGCGGAGCAACCTCCTCCTCCGAGGCAAGTGCCGGCAGTGGGACTGCAGAAGCGTCATCAGAAGTGACAGTAGGGTAAGGGCAATTTAAACAAAATGAATTAAAAATAAGGGGAGACAAAAAGTCTCCCCAACCAAATCTTCAGTTGAGGACATAAAAATCTTATGGGGGTATTGGCATATTTTATCGTCCCCCTGCTATTTGGAATGATAAGAAACAAAAAAATAATGGGGTGCAGGAATGAAAAGATTTTTTATGCTAATGACGGCATTTCTGATGCTTTTATGCATCTGCGGGTCCGCTTCGGCCCAGGATTCAAGTGCCGACGCCGGAGCGCATGCTTACGGATCGTTCGTAAAGACGGGAACGTCCGCATTTTCAGACGGATATACGGGTAGGGCAATCGCGGAAGCGAGCTCGGCCGGTGACGATTCATATTCAACGACTTCGGCCAATGCCGAAAGCGGAGACAACAGTGCCAGTTCCGAAGCTTCTGCCAGCGGAGATCAGACAGAAACTTATTCTTACGCCTATGCGGACGAATACGCTTCGGCAACGGTCTCCAGCGCCAATGCTTGGGGGAATGACGGAGCATCAGCTTCTGCCTCGTCTACGTCGAGCGGAACTCATACGACCAGCGCCTCAGGAGCCGTCGCCACACCTATGAGTGCAACGGCAGTATCTGTATCTTCCAGCCATTCATAAAAATAAGGGGGAGACAAAAAACGCCTCCCTCGACATTTTTTCCTTCAGGTGGACGGAAGAGGTGGACGGAAGATATGTAGGAGTGATAGCCACCTCCATACCAAAGGAGGGGGCGGCGTAAGCGTCCAAGCCTCTGCGCACATCAGTAGTGAGCCATAAACGGCATTAACTACCATAGCCATCAGACCTGAAAATGCAGAAGAAATTTTAAAAAAAAGTTAACAGAAGCAGTTCCAGAATATATTGGTCCAAATAAGCAATATATCATTGGTTTTCTAGATGAATCTTCACCACAAACAAAGGCAGATACGCAACGACTATGGCCATTTTAAAAAAACTTTGATAATAAAAAATACGGATTACATAAAAGCAGACGCATTCGTATTTTATTTTATCAACGGTAATAATTTCATCGATTTTATGGAACTTCAAAAGTAGAAAATGTTTGTAAGTTCCTGGAATTATTGTGGAACATAATCAAAAGAAAAGAATAATTCTGATTCTAGATAATTCAAAGCTACATCATGCTAACAAAACAGTAAGGAAAGCAAGAGAATTAAAAATAACACTTGTGTTCCTTCTTCCTTATTCACCAGATATAAATCCTATTGTTACCGAAACTTTCTGAAGCTGAAGTCACTCGTTCATTAAAAGAGATGGTAAGAATGACCTGGAAAATAAAAAGTTTAATATTTGTACTGGTTTTGCTGTGTGTTCCAGCCGCTGCAATTACACTTTATAGTGAAGCCATAATACACGACAGGGAAGTTTCTGTGACCTCAAGATCTACAGGTCAAGCTCCAATACACGATTCAGTGACCTCAAGATCTACAAGTCAAGCCACAATACACAATGGAGACGTTTCTATGACCTCAAAATCCAGAACTGAGGCCACAGTAGCCAAGGGAGACATTTACACTATCTTTCTAAAAGAGAGCCCATCTACAGACTATAAATGGACAGTGACTCATTCAAGCGGGCTTGAATTAATGTCTGACACGTTATGTTCTGACGGAAAGAGAGAACTTAAGTTTCGTGCAGTTCAGAAAGGAAGGCAGACAATACAAGCAGATTGCAGCAAATCCAGAGAAGAAAACCTAAATCTTACTTCAGAATTTGTATTAAATGTGATTTAATGTCGGCTTAAATTGAATAATATGGGGGTTGGACTGGAACATGGGTATGCGGGTAAAGAAGATGCTTGCTATTTAGCTGTCAGTCTTTTCGGTATTATCATTGACTGCTGCAGTAGTTAGTATGAATTCCAATAGAAACTGGAATGAAAATTGGAACAACGGTTTCTATAATGAAAACAGAAATCGAAACATAGATAACTGGGATGGAAACTGGAACGATGGCTTCTATAATGGAAACGGGAGCCGAAACACAGTAAACTGGAATGATGGTTTCTATAACGGAAACGGAAACAGAAACTTAGAAAACTGGAACGGAAACTGGAATGGAAACTGGAACGGAAACTGGAACGACGGTTTCTATCACAGAAATGGAAACAGAAATTGGGGTTACTGAAAAGGAATCGAAACATGTACAAGGACGAAGGTACTTTAAGCTGAATACTGAACAGGATCGGAAACAGTGGTACATATGATGGCAAGAACAATGGAGAAGGCGGCAGTATCTTAAGCGGAAACTTTCACCTGTTTTTTTCTTCAACCCTATATTCCCACATAAATATCAAGAATCCTTCAGTTAGCCGATTTTTGAGAGTATGGCATGGTACCTGTACTCATAATACATTGAATTCACGCACTCCATCTGAAAACCGTTTCTATGGGCAATTTTTTTAATAAGATGAGGGCTGTGTGAATATCCTATTATGTCACCAGGTTGGTTTTTCAAAAAAGCCAGTATCCTTCTTACGCAGCCGGTATATACTCTGACAAATATATTCAAGGATATGAAATTTTGTGAAAACCATCCGATTTTCCATAAGCAGTAAAGCTTTGGATCAATTATATCAAAAAATACTATTTTTCCTCCTTTATTCAGATGTCCGGATGCATTGATAATAAAATTTTCTAACTGTTCAGGTGTAAAGTACTGGACAACTTCGGTTGCGGTTATTCTGTCAAACTTCAGGTTTAATTCGTCCCATATTGTTCTGTCGTCAGCGAGAATTAAATCTACGTTCCCATATTTATGCTGCAGGACTTTTTTTTCCGCTTCAAATAGCATAGATCTGGAAAAGTCAGCTCCTACAACTCTTTCGTAGTTTGGTATATAGTATATAAGGAGTTCCCCTGCTCCACATCCAAAATCTAGGAGAGTTTTTCCTCCATTTAGATGGAATAATTTCTCGTTTGCCTCTTTAGCAAGAAATTCTTCAGTCGAAAACCTGTGTCCCCCATTCTTTTTGTCTGAAAAGTATTCTCTCCAGGAAAACTCTGATCTTTTAAATACTGACCCCATGATACCATCCTGTTCTTTACCCTCCTTTCCTATTCTCTGGTAATTTCATAGAAATAATCGGGAAGTAAGGCTAAAGCTGGAAGTAACTATAAATAATTACATTTTTTTAAGTTTATATTGATAAATGTATTTCATACTATTAATCTCATGGAATACTATATGTTTTTTGAAATAATTGTCCTTATGACAACTCCTGTTAACTCTGTCTTGAACTGTATCCTTCTCATCCGAGTGTCTTATCTACGTTCCTGATTCTGTAGAGTTGTCCGAAAACTCCCGAATGGGAAGGATCTTGCAGATTTCTTCAATAAACAAATATCTTTGAATGCCCGAGATAAATGAAATTAACTTGGCAGAAACTATAATAGAGTCCTGCAGTATATATTCCTTAAATAACATAATCCTGAAATAATCTGAGATTCAAAGCACATGAACCTCAGAGAAAAAATTAGAGGAGAATATCGTTAATGGAGGACATGTTCAAATTTGCAGATGAACTCGGACCGTTTAAAATAATCCATGTTTACGAACCGTCCGTTGGCCTGAAAGCGGTACTTGTAGTTGACAATGTTGCACGGGGACCTGCCATTGGCGGGGTAAGAATAGCTCCTGATGTGAGTACTGAGGAATGTTTCAGGCTGGCAAGAGCCATGACCCTTAAGAATGCGGCTTCAGATCTGCCTTTTGGGGGCGGGAAGGTTGTCATATACGGAGACCCGAAAATGCCTCTGGAAAAGAAAAGTCAGCTGCTGCGTGCTCTTGCCAGCGCTCTCCGGTATACTGAGGAGTATATCTTTGCCCCTGACATGGGCACGGATGAGGTATGTATGGCCTGCATAAAAGATGAGATCGGAAGGGTTGTAGGCCTGCCCTGCGATATGGGAGGTCTCCCTCTTGATGAGGTAGGTGCTACAGGATGGGGACTTTTCCATTCAACTGAAGTTGCACTGCAATACTGTGATTTGGAGCTGAAAGGAGCCCGTGTGGTAATTCAGGGCTTTGGGGCAGTTGGGAAACATGTTGCCCGTTTCCTTGCCCAGAAAGGAGCTGTCCTTGTGGGAGTTGCCGATTCCAGGGGTGCAGTTCATAACCCTGAAGGGCTTGATGTCGATGCCCTGATCAGGCTTAAGGATGAAGGAAAAAGTGTGCTTGACTATCCCTATGGTGAAAAACTCGGTCGTGATGCAATTGTCGCTGTTCCATGTGATGTCTGGATTCCGGCAGCACGCCCTGATGTAATTAACGAGAGTAATGTCCATCTTCTTAACACGAAACTGGTGGTTGAGGGGGCAAACATCCCTATCACAGAAGGGGCGGAGAAAATACTCTATGAGAAGGGGATTCTTTATGTGCCAGACTTCATTGCAAATGCAGGTGGAGTGATCTGTGCGGCTTCGGAGTATCAGGGGGTCACACTATGTACAGCCTTCGATTTAATTGAAGAAAAGGTTAGGAACAATACTGCACAGGTACTGGAGGCTGCAAAAACCAGAGGAATCCTGCCGAGGGAAGCTGCTGTTGAACTTGCCAAAGTAAGAGTCAAGAGGGCCATGAAATACAGGCGCTGGTCGATCTTTTCCTCCGCCCCGGGCTTTGTATAACCTTTGAGTTATTTCCCGGCCCATCCCTTTATTTTTTTTACTTTCGTTTATTATTTTTTTTTCTGTAAATCATTTTTACTTCTGCCTGCCGTTTCCTCCACACAGAACTGCTGCCGCCCTTACTGCACTATCAGGAGAGAAAAAGATAGGCATCCCGGTTTTTGTAAATGCTGAAGCCATTTCCCGGCTGAACTTTCCTCCAGAAGAAGTGATTAATACAGGTTTTCCGAAGCTGTCGGCAAAGTCTTTGATTTTCTCCACGACACTTTCGGTAAGAAGAGGCGGGCCCCATATCAGGCTGACAATTGCAAGGTCATATTCTTCGGCAGGAGTTTCCTGCAGGGCAGCAACGTAGTGTTCATCCCGCACACTGCCTGTCAGGTCTACAGGGTTTCTTACGGAAGCAAAAGCCGGAAGTTTTTCCCTCAGTTTCCTTACTGCGGTTTCGGAAATTTCTGGAACCCTGAGCCCTGCCTCTTCACAGGCATCGGCAATGGAAATGCCTATACCTCCTCCGTCAGTTATTATCAGGACTCTTTTTCCTTTTACAGGGGAATACCTGTTCAGGACTTTGCAGGCGTCCTTCAGCTCTTCGTAACTGGCAACTTCTATTATGCCCGTTTTCCGAAAAGCTGCTTCATATGCTTCATACATCCCGCTGATAGCGCCTGTATGCGAGCTTGCTGCCCTTGCCCCTGGCTCCCTTTTTCCAACCTTTAGGGCTACAACAGGTTTCTTTTTTACACATTCAGAGGCAGCTTCAAGGAACTTCCGCCCGTTAGTTACGGATTCTATGTAAAGGGCAACTGCCTTTGTGGCTTCGTCACGTGCAAGGAATTCAAGGCAGTCGCTTTCGTCCACGTCCACTTTATTCCCGTAACTCACAACCCTTGCAACTCCCGCCCCTTCATTTGCCAGTTCATCCATAATCATAGCGGCAAAAGACCCGCTCTGTGTAAGTATGGAAACTCCATCCCTTACAGGCCTTTCTATCTTTTCCCGCTCTATAAAAAATGTATCCACGTTTGATACAGTATCGTATATCCCGAGGCAATTGGGCCCCATAGCCCTGATGCCCTTCTCTATTAAAAGAGCCTTCAGTTCGTCTTCCATTTTCTTTCCGCCAGGTCCCGTTTCTCTAAAGCCGGAGCTCACAACTATGGCTCCTTTTATATTACTCACAGGCCCGTTCAGAATTTCGAGAACAGCTTTAGCCGGGACTGCAAAAATAGCAATATCAATTCTGTCTTCGATCTCTCCGAGAGACGAATAACATTTGAGCCCCTCAATCTCTCCGTAGCCAGGGTTTACAGGATAGATCTTTCCTTTAAAATTCATTTCCCGGAGGCTTCTCAGGATCGTATGAGAGAGTTTCTCAGGGTTTGGTGATGCCCCTATCAGGGCTATGCTCTCAGGCTTGAAGAAAAAGTCAATGCATTCTTCTGGACTCATTGTTGCCTCCGATAGTACATGTCTGTGCAGATCAATCGAGGCTATGGATCAATCGAGGCTATATTTGATGCTTTTTTGACCAGCAGGCTGAGGCTTTGTTTCCTAAAATATTTGCCTTGAAATTCTACGTTTTCATCCAGAGCCGTTCCCCTTACCTAATATAAGCTAGGGCTCGCTGGTATAAATCAATTTCAATATAGAAAACAAGAGGTTTCGTCGGGAATGAGCAGTCTTTTCTTCATATCTTCTTCAGGTTCTCAGTGGTCACAGTACATGCAGATGGCTTTTTCGCATTCTTCGTTCTGGAATTTCCACTTTAGCCCCCAGCGTTTTATTGCCTGTATTATTTTTACAAAATCTATTCCGCTTTCAGTAAGGTAATATTCGGATTTCGGGGGATTTGTGGAGTCGTCAACTTTCTTTGCGATCATGCCTTCGTTTTCAAGCTCCGTAAGCCTTTCCGAAAGGATTTTTGGGGTTATGTATCCAAGTTTTCTTTTCAGCTCATTGAAGCGCTTTTCTTTCTTTTCTCCCTTGTGCAGCTCAAGGAGAATATGAATGGTCCACCTTTTCCCGATGATATTCATGGTCTTATAGACTGTGCAGTCTTTCATGGTATAAAGATAGAAACTGTCTGATATATAAATTAGTATCTCTAATATACTGGTATCAAAAGGATACTATTATAAAGCTAAATTTTATAATAAAATTCTTTTAAATGATATGCCGATGTTCAGTTGCATAGCAGTTTGAGCACACTGTAAAACTCCAATTAAAAAGATAAGGAGAAAGGATCAACCGTGAAAGACAATTTACCGGAAAAAGGTGCAATTGTTCAGAGAGACCGTGAGACATATGCAATAGCCCCCCACTTACCTGGCGGAATCATGGACCCCGATACTCTAATAAAAATCGGTGAAGTTGCGAAAAAGTACGGGGCAGCTGCTCTGAAAGCGACCTCTGCACAGAGAATCGCAATTGTGGGCCTGAAAGAAGAGGACCTTGATAACGTCTGGGCTGACCTTGACATGAAACCCGGAGCAGCCATAGGGCTCTGTGTAAGAAGCGTTAAGTTCTGCCCGGGCACAACTTTCTGCAAGCAGGGAAAACAGGATGCTGTAAGCCTTGGCCTCAAACTTGATGAGAAATATCACGGGATGCCGATGCCTTCCAAACTGAAAATTGGGGTTAGCGGCTGTCCTAATTCATGTGCAGAACCTGCGATCAAGGATATAGGGGTAATGGGTACTGCGAAGGGATACAACCTGATGGTCGGGGGTTCTGCTGCTGCAATGCCCAGGCTTGCCCAGGTTGTAGCAAAGGACCTCTCCGAAGCTGAGGTCCTTGAGGTTGTTGACAGAATCCTTAACTTCTACAAAACTTCCGGCACAAAAAAGAGGCTTGGAAAGTTTATTGAAGATATGGGTCTGGACGAGTTTAAAAAGCGGGTTGGGTTGTAACTTACATTTTAAGTTGCAGATCTTTTGCCTTACAGGTGTTTTATTAAGATTCTGACATCTGATGTTTGACCGCGAGCAACTGTGTAGATGTTTCCTCCACAACTCTCAAGCCCTGTTTCCTTTCAGGGCTTGAGGTTAAGATTCTCAGTACTCTGCCAGATCTGAATTCAATATGAAAAAGCTGGTTTGGAGACTGATATAATAAGTTTATAGCGGTCAGACATATATTAAACGGATTCCAGAATGTTATAATACGGGATAAATGGGTGCCAGTTAAAAACAATCAGGGTACTCTGACAAAAAACAGTAGCTAATAAAGCAGTAACATATGCGGTAATAAGTTTGTCAGAAAGGGGATAATTGTATGAAAGTTATTGAGATGAAATCATCACCGGAAAAGCCTAACCCTCACAATGTTAGCGTAAGGATGCTCTATGATACGGAATATGCCCAGGCAGTACATATCGAACTCAAGCCCGGGGAAGCCTTAAAAAAGCACATCACTCCCACAGACGTCTTTTTCTATATTCTTGAAGGAAAAGGCGTTGTCGAAATCGGCGATGAACAGCAGGAAGTGAGCAGGGACATGTTGATCGAAAGCCCTGCAAAAATCCCACACAGTCTCCTGAATCCCGGGGATGGAATTTTCAGGGTACTTGTTGTAAAAGCACCGAGGCAGAAGGAGTCCACTCGCATGCTGTGAGATTGAACTTTAAAGGTTGTTAAGGGCTGTTGAACATTGACTGAGAATACAAAGCCAACAAAAATCGCAGTCGTCCGCTGTGACATTGTCTCAGAAGCCTGCCCGGGCGTAGGCTGCTTTAAGGCTTTCAACGAAAGAAAGTCTCACTTTGAGACCTATGATGAAAATACACAGATGATCGCCTTTTTCACATGCGGAGGCTGTTCTGGAAGGAGAGTGTATCGTCTGGTAAATGCCCTCAAAAAATACGGTCTTGATGTTGTGCACCTCAGTTCCTGCATGCTTATGGAAGACACTTATCCTGAATGTCCTAACCTGGATAGTATAAAAAAGACAATTCAGGATGCAGGCATAAAAGTTGTGGAAGGCACTCATCACTGAATTTTATATTTTGATAAAAGAGACCTGTTGCAAAGGTATCAAAACGAGCCAGATAAAAACACGGATGAAGGAAATATGTCTACAGAAGAGAACAAAGCAATAGTTCGCCGATTCTTTGAAGAGGGCCCTTCTAAGGGAAATATAAATGCTGCTGATGAGTTGCTGTCACCTGATTTCACTTTGCATGTTCCTCTCCCTGCTTCTCCAGGAATCGAGGGGATAAATGAAGTAATTACCGCATGCAGGGCAGCCTTTGAGCACCTGAATGTTACAATTGAGGATATGGTTGCCGAGGGCAACAACGTGGCTGCTCGTTTCACAGCTCGCGGCGTACATAAAGGTGATTTTATGGGTCTGCCGGCTACAGGAAAGCCAATAACCATGACTGGTATAGAGATCTTCCGCATTAAAGACGGTAAGATTGCTGAGTTATGGGGTGAGGCTAATCTCCTTGGTCTGATGCAGCAGCTAGGGATTATTCCTGTGCCTGGGAACCAGGGTTAAAATTCGCCGTACCTTCTTTAAATTATTTTTTCATCTGAGGTCTGTGGTGAAAATACAACTTAAGAATAAACCAGGGTAATAAAAATGACCAATGATACAACTCGGGACTGGAATAACGAAGAAGATGATAATTACGAAGGTGCGGACCCTGAGCTCCAGGATCTACCTCTTCCTAAAACCGACAGCATGCTGTATTTGATTCTGAACTCTTTAAATCAGAATATAGCGAACTTTAATGCCTATCTAAAATTTAAGAATTATATCTCTGAAGATAGCTTAAATTCCGAGCTCTTAAAACGAAGCATGGGCATCCACAGAGATTTTTCTGCTCTTTTTTTGCATACTAAAGAAGAACTTGTATTTATTTATCCGGAGCTTCTGGAAAAAGCAGAAAGAATACTATTTAAAGGGGATGTGGGCACGGATTTCATAAAATATACCTGCAAAATGAGTAAAATAATAGATGATTATAAAAACGTGCTGTACAGGGAAGGTTATTTACCGGATTTCAAACGGCAGCTAATGTTAACAGATATTTGATTTTTTTCTACACCTCTTAATTTTTTTATATATCGCATAAACACAAAGGGGGTCAATTTTCATGGTAAAACGGTTAATTATAAAAATCGATGAAGAAAAATGCACAGGCTGTGGAAAATGCGTTACACCCTGTGCTGAAGGCGCCATTCAAATAATCAACGGAAAAGCAAAAGTCGTATCCGAAGAACTCTGTGATGGTATGGGCTACTGCATTGGTATCTGTCCCGAAGGTGCTCTCTCCATCGAAGAAAGGCACACAGTTGAGTTTAACAGGGAAAAAGCCGAGTCCCAGCCAAAAAAGAAAGACATCTCTATCCGTTGCTTCCAGTGCGGAGCCGGAGAGGATACCCACTATCTCATGCCCCTCAGGCACAACATGGAGAGCATCTGGGTGTGTACTCGATGTCTTCCCCGCTTGATCCATTGATAATATAGCTTGCCATAAATTAGTCCTCTTGAGCGCAGCGAAAAGGACACCGTCCTCCCGAGACGGGACTCGGGATGGAGAGCATCTGGGTATGTACTCGCTGCCTTCCAGTTTTGATTCATGGCTGATTTCTTACTTTTTCACTCGGACTTCACATATATATCTCTGAGGCTGTGCAGTAACATATGGAACTCCTCATGTTTTCCTGCACCTATTTCTTCATTTTCTATAACCTCAAAAGAGTCAAGCAGCTTCTCCTGCACTCCCGGCCCAAGGTAAGTATCAGCTATTGGGAAAAGGTCGTCTTCTTCTTTCTCGATGTGTAGAGTCAAAAGTTGAATATATGCCCTTGAGTTCTCTACCATTGCCGAGCCTTTTCTGTTCCATTCCTTTCTGGAAACTGCCTCTTCTATTCTGCTGACACGCTCTCGTCCCTGTTTGTGTTCCTTCAAAAGAGAACCGATTAGTTCTTCTGCTCCTGGGATTCCTGCCTTTTTTATTTCAGGGAAAAGATATACCTCTTCCTTTGCGTGATGGCATCTGTCAACGAAGACTTTCATGAACTCTACGAGTCTCTCAAGGTGCTCCTGTTCGACACTCTTTCCTGACTCTATATTTGTGCATATGCTGTCAAGGATTCTGAGCATCAATTTGACAGCCCTGTGTTCTTCTTTCAGATCGTCGGCTGGTCTCATTACTCTCCCCACTCTTTTATTAATATTTAGAAACGCGACTTCGTTCCTGTTTCTGGCTATATTTTATTCTCTTCCAGTCTGCTTTTTTGCGAGCTCGCATTTTAGAGCTTCAGGAATAGATAAATAATCAGGAGTAAATAAATAATATGCACATAGATATTAATGACTTTAAATGGGGGTTAACAAGTATGGAAGAGCATAAAGACCTGGAACATGAAGAATTGCTGGAAAGTATGAGTGAGAAACTGGGATTTACTCCGCATATTCTTGAGATACTTGGATGTCTTGACAGTGAATCCCTGAAAAAATATAACAGATGCAATAAGAGGTTGTTGTCAGACGGTGCCCTGCCTGCAAAGGTTAAGATTCTGATAGCACTTGCAGTTGTTGCATCCAAGCAGTGTGAAAGGTGTACTGTTGTACAGATGCAGAGTGCCCTCAAGAATGGCGCTACCAAAGAGGAAATAATGGAAGTTATGGACGTCATATTCATAACCTCGGGGGCGCCGGCCGTAGCAGCTTGCAGAGATGCGCTGAAATTACTCAAATAAAACTGAAATAAACTGAAATAAACTGAAATATAAATTGAAATAACTTCAGATCTGGAACATTTTTTCTGGATATTTCCGAGAACAGAAACGTTTTTTTGCATGAGATGTCGGTATTTTTCTCTTATGCATTTCTTTTTCGAAACTGTTTTAAGATATTAAATCCAAGATTCCCACATGCAGAATGAACGGCTCCTGCAGGAAATCGGCCTTAATGCTTATGAAGCAGCTGCCTATCTTTCTTTGTTGAAACTCGGTGTTTCCGAAGCGAGCGCCGTATACAGGGATTCTGAGGTGCCCTACGGGAAAATCTACTCTGTCCTTGAGTCCCTCACTGGAAAAGGTTTCGTGGAAGTCCAGGCGTCAAGGCCCAAAAAGTTCAGGGCTGTAGACCCTGAAATCTCTCTGGACACTATTTTTGAGAGGAAAAAAGCCGAAATCGAAAGAGAAATGGCGGTTTTAAAAGGCTCTATCGAAGAGGCAAAGCAGGCCCTGAAAGCTGTCCCCACTCAGAAGCGGAAGGATGAGATCTTCTGGACAACCGCCATTACAGAATCCGAAATAAAAAAATTTGCTGTTTCTATTTACGGAGAAGTTAAAAAATCGGTATGTATCATTCCTCCGGTTTTTGGAATTCCTATTGTTTTCCACCTGCTTCCTGAAATTACAAAGGCTATTGACAGAGGAGTTCGTATCCGGCTTATGGTCTCCCCTCGTTTCGGGGCTCTTACCTCCATGCTTTCCAATCAGGAGGGAGAAACCCTCGAAAAACTGCAAAGAGGGCTTGATATAAGGCTGGTCCAGAACTTTAACTCCTGTTTTGGGATTGCTGATGACAGTGTGGTTGTCCTTTTCCAGCCCCATCCGGCAGACAGAGACAGGGTGCTTTCAGTCGTGAAAATCCGGGACAGCGGCCTTGCAAAAAACCTGAACGAAGAGTTCGAACTTCTATGGAGTATAGGAGAGAAGCTTGACCTCCAGAAAGAACTGGAAGAAACACAGAGCCAGAGGAAGAGGAATCTGAAAAACTGAAAAACTCCTCTTCTAAATTAGTCCTCTTGAGCGAGCGCAGCGAGTGAAACGGACCGCATACTGTTGCGATTACATCGTAACTCCCAGAAAATCTTCGATTTTCTGTGATCCCGAGGCGCAATCGAGATTCATTTTTAATCCATAAATTAGTCCTCTTGAGCGAAGCGGAGCGAGCGAAAAGGACCGCGGGCTCCCGAAACGCAACTCGGGTGCCGAAACGCAATTCGGGCGGGAAAAAGAGGAAAAGCAGCTTTAAAAGCTGCTTCAGACCGGAAATTTATTCGTCATTAAAACTTCTTTCTCAGGACGCAGTATGCGGCTCCTACTGCTGCCAGAAAAACACAAGATTCAAAGCCAGGCATAGAACGCCAGGTTCTTACACGCTTTTTAGCCTCAGACGACACATTATCTCCCGTACCTTCAGTATCAATGGGCTCGATATTTATTGGATCAGGTCCGGCTGCAACAATAGCAAAGGACCCAAAGCCAGGGGTTTTGGCCTCATAGTAGACATAAGTGTTGTTAGTCTCATCCAGTTTAGTTGTATCGAGTTTATTCCATGCCTTGTCATAATACCAGAGGTTCAGAGAATCTTCATCACCCGCGTCAACTCCATTTTTCTCGAGCCAGGCTTTTTCGACTTTAAAGCCAACAACCGCGTTTTTGATGTTATTAGGATTTGCAATTCCTCCCGAACCTACCCAGATATTCACGTTCTCATAAACCGTACCTTCAGGCAGGCTCGAGACCAGCTTTGATTGGCCTTTGAGCATTTCGACAATAGTAGTGATCTTCCCGAGCGTCTTTTTGGCGTCAAACTCCACATATCTTATACAGGTTACACCATTTGGAAAATCGAACCTTATGTGTGTCCCATCGGTGACGTATGCCTGGGACAGCTCTTTAGCTTTGACATTGCTCTGAGGCTCTGGGGAACCTCCGGCTCCGCCGCCACCGCTGCTTGAGCTTTTATGTGAACCGCCGCCCGAACCGCCGCCTGAATCCCCATCTGAGGTTGACTCTACCTTAATGGAAGAACTGGAAGGGAGGACAGGGAATTCTGTTTTGTTGATATCCCTAAAAATACCCGCAAACTGGTATGTACCGGCTGATGAAGGAGCTTTAAGAGTATAACTGAAACTCTTTTCGGTCATCAGCAGGAAGGAGACTTTACTACCATTTACAGTTACAGCCCTTTCCGGCAGGGTTGAGCTGATATATGTGAAACCTTCAGGAAGCTTTTCAAGGACCTGCCCGGCTGCACCGTAATCAGCTACGTTGACTGTTACCTGAAACACCTCATTGGCATTAATTGAAGAAGGAAGAATCCTTTCTGCACTGCCTGCAGAGGCAGGAGCTGCACATAAAATCAGAGCCAGGAGCAACGCAAAAGCAAATTTAAACTCGGGTTGTTTCATATCCTATCCCACCCGTCGGCATAATAAATAGCCAGAACTGCGTATTTAATCCCGCTGGAGATCTTGCTGTCACTTACAATTTTTTTGATTTCTTCAGCAGAGAAGCTCCTGTCAGCCCCTCCAAACCTTGTTGTAAGTTCATTTTCTTTGACCACAGTGATTGAAATGTTATTATTATCTGCAACTTTATTCCCGAAGTAATCCGTAGCCGTAAGGGTAAATTTAAACTCTCCTGCCTGGGTACTTTTCACATTGCAGGTGTAAATGCCTCCGTTTTGAGGTGTCATTGATACTACTCCTCCACCTATGGGGGCAAGGTCGAGGGTTACTGACATAACTCCGGACAGTTCATCCAAGACTTTAGCACGGACAGTTGAGTAATCCTTCCCGTCATTCAGTATATACACAGGAGATGCAGAGCAGCTTTCTATTACCGGAGGTACAAAATCCCCCTTAAATGTAAGGTCGAGTTCCACAGGTGCAGCTCCATGTTGATACGTCGCAGAAACAGGCTCTGATTCCACAAGACCCAGCTTGAAGACTATTTTCTTTCCATTATACTCTTCGGTACCCGATACATCCAGCTGATACTTACCTGCCACTTCTATAACCTCAGAGCCAACAAGCTCTGAATCTATATAAGCCGAAATTATAGTTCCTGCCGGAACATCTGCGCCTCCTGTGATCAGTTTTCCTTTGAAGATATTGGGAATTGAAGGAAAATTATCGCTGGCAGATGCAGCCTGAACAGGGGATATGCCCAGCACCAGAATAACCAGGCACGCTAAAATTCTTAAGCGTTTATACTTGATGGTCACCATATCACCTTGAGAATTTTTACATTACCCGTAAAAACCCCTCAGAAAAATCCTTCAGGGTTTCTTTCCCGATTCCCTCCAGAGGTCTGATCCGAAAGTGAGCAGAATGATGCCTGCAACCGCATAAATAATCTGGAAACCTGGAGCACTGCCTGTATTAGAAGAATCTTTTGAAGGTTCTGTACTCTGTTCGGCTCCACCATCTTCACCCGAAGCGGTAGCTGTGTTTTCAGGGACGGTCTTCTCCGGAACTGTTACTTCCGGTTGAGTGACTGTACTATTTTTAATGATCTCCCTGTCCTCTTCCGAATCTTCAGACCCTGTCAATGATCCAGAATTTGAAGTTGAGCTCTTTTTAGAACTCCCAGAATCAGCTTTATCACCAACAAAAAGTTTGACAGATGAGACTATTTTTCCTGACGCCCAGTCAAAACTTTTTCCTGTATCCTTTCCATCAATCGTAAAAGTAACTGGTTTTCCTTCATCCTCAGCTGTTCCAGAAATAAAGAATTTGAAATTTCCTTCGGGGGTGTTTATGAGATACTGTTCTACATATTCTCCGTCAAGGTAAACTGCAATAACAGTGTCTAAGGGAGCCGGAGAGCCATCAATAAAGGCAACTCCTTCCACTGTCATAGGAAGCGGGGGGACGCCCTCAGCCATAACTGGGGGGGCAGCTGTTAAGAAAAATATCATCAGTACAGCTGTTCCTAAGAAACTATTTTTTAATATTTTGTTCATGATTTACCTCCAATTGTTACGCAAACAAAAAAAGAAAAAGGACCTTTCAGCCATTTCAGGCTGAAAAGTTATTTGCTTTCTAAATTTGACCCTTCACCGATAATTAGACAAGATTCTCGTAGACATTCACATTTTCTATGGAAGCATAGGTTCCTTTTTCTGTCATAAAGATCCAGTATCCCTGTCCGGGGGCCATAACCCCATCAGTTTGAAGTAATGAAACTGGACCTGTTCCGTTGAAGCCTGTTTCGTTACCACCGAGTAAGATTATGTAATAGTCCGTGTCAGGAATTATGCCTCCCCAACCTTCACCTTGAGAATAGGTGATAAGGTTGGAGTACTTGTAGCTAAATGTGTCTTTAAGTGAAGCCAGGGTCGTCGACCACTCTACAGGCAGTGTGGAGGTGTGCCCTATCATCTGCCAGCCGGGAGCAAGGTCAAGAGAGGCAGGTACATCCGGATTTGCACTGCTGACTGGCATTGGCTTGAACTTTACATTGCTCATACCAGCTTCAGGACTATAAACCCAATAACCCTTGCATGGTTCGATAGTCTTTGGGAATTCCCAGCAGCTTCCGTTCCAGTAAATTACTGTGCTGTCTTTTCCAAAGGCTGAGCATGTGTCAGCATTGAACGCAACCAGTCTCTTAGGCACGGATTTCAGGTTCCAGCCTGCATCGAGTGTGATATTCATGTCCTCGTATGTCTGGACAGGGCCGCACATGGCAAAGCCATAGTTGTAAGCCATATCAAGAGAGAGGACAGCGACCCAGTAGTCCTTACCATAGACGAGAGGCTTTCCGCCATACTCTCCAATGTTCATAAACAGAGACTTATTGTCTTCAGTTTCATAGATGGCACTTATAGGTACTGCAACTTCCATCTCTTCAAAAATTTTTTTAACGCCCGATGGTTTGGAATCACTGATCAAAACCACATAATCAGCAAGATCTGGTTCAGTATTTTTGTCCCAGCGAACGTGTAGTGCGGGCTCATCGTATGTATAGAGCCATGTAGTATAACCCAGAGCATCAGTGACACTCAGGTTTGCTACAGGAGCCGGAGCCTTTGTATCAACAGATATATAATAAAACGGAGGGACAGGGGTGACTACTCGGCCTGCACAGTCAGTGACGCGCACGGTCCATGGCATGTTCAATCCGTCAGACACTGTTGCATCTATAGAACAGTCACTGACTCCATCTTCATCAACAACTAATGTGCCGTTCTTTAACATCGTGTCGTTAACGAGCAGTTCATAATCAAAGGGCAGACCTGCTCCTCCTGAAACACTGAAGTTAAACTGCGAATCTGCAGGAATGAAAGAACCGTTTAAACCACTTGGAGAAATGAGAAAAACATTAAGCCCGAGAACATTCACATAGAACTTTTGAGTTTTACATGTACAGTTGTTCCCAGCTTTGTCCTCAACCAAAACAGACCAGTTGTGAGCGCCGTCAGCGAGACCTGTGTATGGAATATTTACATAATCTCCTGAAGCCATATTCCCCGAACCGCCATTAACAGGTTTTCCATCGATATACAGCTGATACTGCAGGTCAAGGTTATAGCTTGCAGATAAACTGTCCTGGCATGTGAAATTGAAGTCCAACAAGCCCGTTGTGTTAACAAATCCGTCTTTTGGAGAAACAAGCGTTACGCTCGGGTCCCTGGTGTCCACATACAGGTCGATGAGGCCACTGCCACCAATATTGCCGGCATCGTCTTTGAGTTTGACTTCCCACTGGTAATAACCGTCAGGTTTCTCAATCTCATACTTTACTTTTCCATTAGAACTTATAGTTCCTGTTTTCTTCTGAGTACCGTTGATATAGATGGCGTAATCAATTGTATTGTCCAGTTTATCGAAAGCACTGAACTCGAAGACCAAATGCTCTGTATTGACATACTCAGAACCTGGTCGAATTCTGTCAAACCTTGGAGCTTCGTTGTCGATTACAAAAGCATCAATATCAGTTTTTTCAATTAAGACTCCAGTATTGTTTATCCCGAATACTGTCACGTTCACAGCATCGTTTATACCCGGCGGGACGTCATAATCATAAGACCAGACGGTGTTGCTGATGTTGGTCATGTTGGTCATATTAACAGGGGGAATAACGCTGTTCTCAACCTTGACCTGTGCATAAATGACAGGTTCGCTGAAGGTTGCAGTTATCTTTACAACATCTCCCATCCTGAAAGGACCGGTTTCATTGTAGGCAATACTAACGCCTGGACCGGCCTCTGAAGTCAATACAGTATCTGTATTTTCTGAATCTCCAATCGCATTTGCTGTCCCTGCTAAAAGGAATATGATTAGCAGCGCACTGAATAGTATTAGTTTTTGTTTCATATTCTGCACCTAGATTCCGCACATGTTCAATTTTAGCTCAGATTAAACATTGAATATTATTTTAGTCTAAAAAATATTTTTAAGTTTGATAGTTGTAGCAGATTCCAGTAAGGTAAAAATGCATCGCATAAACAGTCCAGAGATTTTAAAAGACCATAGAGTAATCAAAAATAAACAAGATAAGACTGTAATAAATCCTCAACTTAAATATTGTTAAACTGCTTTGCCCTTCACCCCCTGAACTAAACTTATCTGATAAACGTTGTCTCTAGTTAGTAGATAAGAAAGCCATCACTTCTCTGAAACCCTTTCGGGAAGGAGTGCGGCAGCTTTTCCTCTGAGCAGCAAGCATTGACCCCATGAATTCTTGCGCAGCAAGGAAATTATGAATCAACCCCGTTTTCATTACCTGGCCGACTGGTCAGCCCGGTATGTCAGACACATACATATTAATCCTGAAAAGTGAATTCGCTAACAAGCAAATTACTGGGGATAATAAATCTTGTATTTAATGTAGTACATGTCTTTTCATATTATCCTGTGACGATAATATGACATAACTTACGCAAATAATTGATATAAATCTTTCTAAAAAAATTTATGATTGAATATAAACAGCGATAAAATTTAGGTTAAATAATAATGATTTTTAGAAAACTGGATATTTAAAAGTACGATATATTTCTATGAAATATTAGAAATAATGAACTGAGAAATTTACATTATTGACTTATGTGAGTAATTTGTCCATCGTAAAACGCATATGCTCACACATTTAAACGTAGAAAACATATTTTCCAGAAGACATTTTTTTACCATAGGGGGAGGAATTGGAAATGAAATATACCTTTCAGGACTCAACAGAACTTCCAGTTCAGAGGGACTTTATCCAGGATCTGCAGGACTTTATACGGATTTCAAAAGACGTAATCCCTCTCGAGAAATCAATAATAGAGATAAAGCGGGTAAACATAGAAGGGACAGGGATCTCTCAGACAAGGCTCGAAGAAATAGACAGGTTCCAGAAGGAAGTTACTGACTTTATAGAAGAACATGCAAGGGGAGTTGAATCCAAAGAGATTCTTGAAATCAAATCCAGGACAATAGAGACATGTGCATCTATATCCCTGTTAAAGAGGAATGAAATACTTGAAAACATTGATAGGCAAAACAGGCTGGCACTTATAGAGATACGGCAGCTTGAAGACAGGATACTCTCAACCCTCAGCCCTTTTTTTGAGACCTGCATCTATGGCACTGAAAATACATATTATGCTTCAACCGAAGACAGAAAACTCAAAGGATGGCAGGTCAGCTCGGTCGATAGCATGAGGTACGAATTTGAACTGAATTTTGAACAGGACACACTAAAAGTTGAGGATCTTCAAAAACTTACCCTGCCTGTGCGGTCAAAAAGCGGATTTCTCTCCAGGGAAGAAAAAGTAAAAAAACTGGATGTATCAGGTTTCTATATTACAAATGTTGAGTACGGAAAAACCAATACGAAAACAGTTATTGAAGATAAGGATGCAGAGCACAGGTTCACAATTTCTTCAGATGGCAGGACTTTTCTGGTCATGTATGGAGACCATGAGATAACAGGTGATGAAAAACTGGCTCCTGCCCTAGATAAAGATTCCCTCTCTATATTTATGGAAAAAATAAAAGAGATCGTTACAGAGTCAGTAGTATTCAGAAGGCTCAGGCTGATATATATAAACGGCAAAAATGTTGTTGAAGAGAATATTGTTTTTGACTGCCTGAAGCTTATAGCCGGCATATATGGTACGCTCGTAAAGGAATGCATTGAAAAAGGATACAACAAAGGGGAGGTTACAATAAAGATGGAGGAGCCCGGAAGCGTCCGGACCGAAAAATACATTTCGAAATCCGAAGCTTCAAGCGAACTCTCATCCATAGGACCTGAAGGCGATGAACTTGCCAGTATCCTGGAAGTCAGTGAAGTTTAAGAAGGTTAAAAAGGTAATAAGGAGCCGTATGGTTGGCGCATGAGGAGAGAAAGAGAGCTTTCTGGAGTGTTCCCGTATCTGAGATGTTGCAGGAACTCCAGACAGGAACCAAAGGTCTTAAAAGTTCCCAAAGCAGTGAACGCCTTAAAACTTATGGAGCGAATATTCTAAAACCAGAAAAAAGGTCAAATGCCCTGAAGATTCTTTTTTCTCAGTTCAGGAGTCCGATCATCCTTCTTCTTCTCTTTGCGGCCGGAGTTGCCGTTCTCCTGCATGACACAACAGATGCGGGAATTATTGTAGTAATAATTCTTATCAGCAGTATGCTCGGGTTCTGGCAGGAAAAGGGAGCTGCGGATGCTTTTGAAAAGTTGTTGGCTACAGTACAGATAAAAGCAGCAGTACTCAGGGATGGAGAAGAAAAGGAAATCTCTGTAGAAGAGGTCGTCCCTGGAGATATAATAATTCTGAATTCAGGGGATATTATTCCTGCAGACTGCCTGATTCTTGACTCAAAGGATCTTTTTGTAAGTGAAGCCACTCTCACAGGAGAGACCTATCCGGTTGAAAAAATATCCAGTGTGTTGAAAGCAGAAACCCCTCTTGGAAAACGTACAAATTCCCTCTGGATGGGAACAAGTGTGGTTAGCGGTACTGGGAAAGCAGTGGCAGTTTTTACCGGAAAAGAAACCGAATTCGGGAAAGTATCAGCAAAATTAAAACTAGGGCCGCAGGAAACCGAATTTGAAAAAGGAATTTCACACTTTGGACATTTCCTGATGGAGGTCACCATGCTGATGGTGACAGCAATCTTTGTGATCAATGTATACCTCCAGCGCCCGATTTTTGACTCTGTTCTTTTTTCACTTGCTCTTGCCGTCGGACTGACTCCTCAGTTATTGCCTGCGATCATAAGTGTTAACCTTTCCCACGGTGCAAGAGATATGGCACAGAAGAGAGTTATTGTCAAACGGCTTACTTCCATTGAAAATCTGGGCAGCATGAACCTGTTCTGCTCTGATAAAACCGGCACTCTAACCGAAGGGGAACTGCAGCTACATTCATTTCAGGACCTCGAAGGAAAACAAAGCGAAAAAGTCCTCCTTTATGCCTGCCTCAATGCTCATTATCAGAAAGGTTTTGAAAATCCGATAGACAGGGCAATACTTGCACAAAACAGGTTTGATCTCTCCGAATACCATAAGCTTGATGAAATACCTTATGATTTCGTGCGCAAGAAACTGAGCATTCTTGTCTCAAATAAGAGCTGGAGCCTGATGATCACCAAAGGTGCTCTTTCGAATATCCTCGCTGTCTGTTCTTCGGCTGAGGTAGCAGGACAAAAAGTAAAAATTTCCGATCTGAAAGAGAGAATAGAACAGCAATTTGAAGAGTTTAGTGAAAAAGGATTTCGCACTCTTGGAATTGCATACAGGGACGTTGGACAACAAACAACGGTCAGCAAAGAATATGAAAACGACATGATATTTCTCGGGTTTCTTTTCTTTTTTGACCCTCCAAAACAGGGAATTGCTGAAACAATAAAAAATATGGAGGATCTGGGTATTTCCCTGAAAGTTATTACTGGAGACAACAGGCTGGTAGCTGCAAGCATCAGCCAGGAAATAGGGATAAAGAACAGATTAGTCATTACCGGAGAAGAACTCAATAAGGTGAGTGACGAAGCCCTGATAAAGCGAGTAAATGATGCGGGTATCTTTGCCGAGATAGAACCTAACCAGAAAGAAAGAATTGTTCTTGCACTCAGGAAAAGCGGGAATGTGGTTGGATATATCGGAGACGGCATCAATGATACTTCAGCCCTTCATGCTGCAGATGTAGGGGTTTCTGTTGACACTGCTGTTGATGTTGCCAAAGAGGCTGCAGATATTGTTTTACTTGAGAAAGACCTTAATGCACTTATAGAAGGAGTAAAAGAAGGAAGGAGAACATTTGCCAATACCCTGAAGTATATCTTCATGGCTACAAGTGCAAATTTTGGGAACATGTTCAGTATGGCAGGAGCAGCTCTTTTTCTGCCTTTCCTCCCTCTCCTGCCAAAGCAAATCCTGCTAACAAATTTGTTGACGGATTTTCCTGAGATGACAATAGCTACAGATACCGTGGACAAAGAGATGGTAGAAAAACCGCACATCTGGGATATAGGTTTTATCCGCAGATTTATGATAGTGTTTGGGATCACAAGTTCAGTATTCGACTACCTCACCTTTGGCACTTTGCTCCTTCTTCTACCTGGAATGACAGAAGAGTTCAGAACAGGCTGGTTTATAGAGTCTGTAATCTCGGCATCAATGATAGTGCTGGTAGTCCGAAGCAGAAAACCTTTCTTCAAGAGTATGCCCGGAAAATACCTTCTTGCAGCTACCCTGCTTATTGGAATCTTTACTCTCGTGTTCCCGCTGACCCCGTTTGCAACCCCATTTGGTTTCAAACCTCTCCCTGTTTCAGTCATTATGATTATTGGAGCCATTATAGGGCTGTATGTCCTTACAGCAGAAATAGTAAAAAGAATTTTTTACAGAAGAGTGAAATTTTAAGATATTTTTGCAATAAAACCCTATTGACTGCAGGAAAAGCTCATGTTTTGTCAAATGACCTTTCTTTATGGCTGTCCGGATTTTCATAATTTGCTCCTTCAGGCAGATCTGTTCCGTCGGGTAGAAAAGGCGTGAACAGGATAACCGAAAAAAGGAGTAAAAATGTCCCGAGCGTTCTGGACTGCTCTTCAAACGTAGCATAAAAAATTAAAATACCAAGCATGACCCACAAAATAAAGCTCAACTGAAGAGCGACCTTCACTCTATATAAATTTCCAGTACTTTCACTCAAGCAAATCCCCCAAAAATATCCCATTTAGAATGATTTTGGATTGAATAAATAGTTATTTATTTTAAAGATTCTGACATTTGAAATTTAAAAATTAGAGATGTTATTAGCCAGAGAAGGATTTCTTGAAAAAATTCAGGTTTCAAGCACTGGATCCAGAGTATAGGATTTAGAGTAACATATTTTTTGAAGCATTAAATTTCGATGAAACCGATAATCTTTTCTCCTTCGCTCACTCTTTTAAGAAAATCCTCCCTATCTGCATAGGGAATTCCAGCAGCTATGGAATCAGCCGCTTTTCTGCCGATCCCCGGGAGTTCACGGATCAGAGCAGGGGAAGCTGTGTTGATATTGAGGGGATAAGGAATTCCAGTAATCGAACGCATACCGTGCCCTGTGACAGTAATGTCCGTGAACTTCCTCAAAGGCATAAGAGCAGGGATCCCCACAAGCAGAGGGTAAGAGCCAATCTGCCTTCCGAATGTGATTTCTTTGCCGTATACCTCGCACATCACGTCTCTGAGCACGGTACCTTCGGGAACGACACGCCTGAGCATTGGAAGGTCAATATTCTTCCGGACCTGCTCCTTATAGTCCAGAAAGAGTTTCTTGTGCTTTCTTGCAGCCTCGTCCCTGCCGTACATCGGAGTCCCGGGAAACGCCATAACCTGTCGGATATTAATCCTCCGTAGAAGCAGCCCTGAATCAAGCACTTTTTGCAGGAAAGCATAGTTCAACTGGAAAGTCTTTTTTGTTTCACCCATAAGCCCGTGAACAAAATTAATGCCCGGGAGAATTTCCGGAAGCCCGTTTGCGCCGCGAGAGGCTCCAAACCTGTTTACCAGCTTGATAGCCTCAAAAACTTCATCGGAAGTCGCCTTGAGGAAGTTTGCTGCAATTACTTTAGGGTCAGCAGTCTCCATGCCAAAAGCTGCTACATCTCCTGAGGTGTGATATTTGATAATCGTCTTCAGAATCTGTTCTGACTCTTCTGGATATGTTGCAAGAGTTATGGGGTTTGCATTATCCATGTGGAGCACGGAAAGCTCAGGTGCGGAGTTCCGTATTCCGCGGTAAAGCCTTTCAAGGACCTCAGGCACAGGCTTCGGGACAGGCCCTCCTGCATCGGTCCCGTGATAGGAGAAAAGGTCGGGCTGCCGTCCTATTCTGAAATAGCGGGCTCCATGAGAATAAAGCGCAGAGACTTCGGAGACAACATCCTCTACAGGCCTGTAGTCCGAGGCTCCGTAAAATGGTTCTGTGCAGAAAGAACAGTGGACCTGCCTGCCGCAGCCCCTGTAGGTTTCAAGTTCACACATGCAGTAAGGGTAGTCCGGGTGCTGCCGGACCAAAAAAGCCCCTTTAAGTCCCCAGCGCCCGATCTCAGCTGTTGTCCTGAAACGGTGGTCAACTGATTCCGGGGCTTTCAGCCTGACAGGAAAGCTTCCGCTGTCTCCTCTCCCGCTTACTCCTCTTTCCTCAAAAAGGTCGTAAACAAAAGCCTCGATATCCATTTTTGCAAGTACGGAGTCTCCGAGGCTTATCCCGCTTTCCGTACCCTTCGCAGCCCTTCCGCCTTCGTTGCTGAAGCCGAGCCTTATAGGGCCGCCTATAACCTTTACCCCATGCGCAGCCCGGAAGATAGTTTCTATCTCTCCTGGAGTAATAGGGGATGCCCGTAAATATTTGCCGGGCACGGTCATGCCGGCAATAATGACCATAAGGTCTGATTTTCCAATAAGCTCGCCAATTCCGGGCGGGTTTTCCCTCAGGGTGTCAATAGTAAGGTAATGGATATCATTTTCGGAAAGACCCCGCTCTCTTAGAGCTCCTGCTATGTACCGGGAATAGGGGGAAAGATACGGAGGAACTCCAAGGCAGGCGGGTTCGTCCACGTAGCCGTCTATAATAAGTGCTTTCATATCAGTTTCTCGTTTCCTTTGTTTGATAACTGAAGATTGGAGTATAAAGCGCGGTTGGATATTAAATTACAGGTGGTTGAAATACCATAAAACAGAAATGAAGAAAAAAATCCAGAAAAGATCAATTAAGAGAATAAGCAAATAAAAAAATATTTAGGGCCGGGACCGAGAATCGAACTCGGGTCGTAGCCTCCACAGGGCCACAGGATGACCTCTACCCTACCCCGGCCACAGGGTCTGGTACTTCAGGTTTGAAGCAACCTATAGAAGGAGTTTATTTATATAAAGTTTTTGCCGGAAAAAACAGGAAGCCTTTGTAAGATGAGGGAATTTTCCTGTTTTCGGGCACTAAAAGTAACCAAAAACAGGAAAAAATCCCGGTTATGGACAGGATTCAGGCGCGAATCAGAGCCCTTTGAGCCTGTCAAGAGCAAGTTTTGCAGCTTTTTCTCCAGAAAGGAGCATCCCGCCGAATACAGGACCCATTCTCGGAGCACGGGTTGCGGCATTTGCAGCCATGCCCGCAACAATCAGCCCTGGATAAATCTCCTGGGTTGCATCCACAGCCATGCGCTCGCCTACCTCAGACCACATTGGTTTTTCCCCAAGCATGCCAAGTTCCCCGATCTTTGCATTTGGGATTTTCCGGAGAATCGTGTTGCAGACAACTGCATCGTGCCCTGTCCCGTCGATTACGAGTTTTGTGCGGATCATGAGAGGGTCTACGTGCAGGCGCTGTGTTGTAACAGGTCCCCAGTTGATGACTATGCCGGTAACCCTGTCATTCTCCCGGATCATAACGTCTTCAAAGCTCACAAGGTTAAAGACCTCAGCCCCTGCCGAAGTTGCCCCTGCAATCAGCTTTCCTACGGATTCCACGGAGTTTGCCACGTAATATCCAGACTCATATTCCTTATACCTGATCCCGAAGTCGTCCAGGACGCGGCATGCCTCTTCCTGCACAACTATACGCGGGAACATCATGCCTCCGGCCCACATGCCGCCCCCAAGTGACAGCTTCTGCTCGTAAATGGCAACCTTTGCCCCGGCTTCAGCCAGGTACTTTGCAGCCACAAGGTTTGCAGGTCCCCCTCCTATAAGTGCTACATCGATGTCCGTGTAGTCAAGGAAGGTTTTAGAATACTCATCAAAAATTGCCCGTGTGATAATGACTTCGTCGAGTTCCATTTTAATCTCTCATAAAACTTATACGGTCGAAATTCCGGAGAAAACAACCCGGTTTTTTCAGAAGTAAATCAGGGATTGTTAACCCTGATCCATAAGCATTGAAATTTACATTTTGATACAGGGCATTGCTATTAAAGTTGTTGGAATCTGAAGGATAGATGGGGGAAGAAAAGTAATAGTCCTGAAGCGGCTTTACGGACGGCAATATCAGAGCTTCAAATAAATTTTACCAGCCACGAAATTTCAATTTTGTGAGTACTTTTAGGGGCGTGCGAAGATTTCGGTTTGCGCGGCTAGAAGGTTTGAGAGACTGAAAAAATGGACCCCGGATTTTTTGATCGATTGAACTTCAAGCACAGGGTTGATTTTTCGGTTTTGATCTTTGATCATTGCCGGGGTTTCAGTTTCATTGCTCGGATACCATGCTCACCCACGCTCAACGACTGAGTGTGAGCTTCCCTAAAATAAAATGAATAAACAGGGTCAACACCTTTTTTCTGACGTTTACGTCTTTTATGCAATTTTTCAATCTTGCCTGCAAAATGGACCAAACTCTCTTCGCTTGGAACAAGAAAGAGGGCAGGTGGAATACTCCAGTCCGATTAGCCCACAACTTCCTCAAAAAGGATATATAAGTAACAACATATACTATATAAACTATTTAAAACTATTATATGTATAAATTTTTATATTGTATTTTATTGTAGATAGTAAATAATTGGAGTAAACTTATGAATATAAGTAATTTAGGGACCTTAAAGGGAAGGACAGTTACCTGGAATGAAAGCAAGAAAAAGGCTGGAGTCTATGGGGAAAAATGGCCTACAGCACAAACCAGGATAAGAAGCTCACAAGATGCTTGTGAACAGATATTCATCTATCTCTGTAATAAACACTCTGAACAATGGATCCTGAAAGGGAACATCAAAGGTTGTTTCGACAAAATCAACCATCAATGGTTAATAAACAATATTTTGAGAGACAGTACCATAAGGAATCAATTTTTTAAAGCAGTTTTTGGTTTTAAACATCCTCTGAACCCCAAAAAAATTGAGACTCTACGAGAAAGAATCATATCGTCCATTATGGTGAATATAGCTTTAGACGGCATCGAACAATTGTTGTTTACCAAATACAGTACAGGTAAAAGTGAGAAAGACAACTCTATAGCGAGATGTCAAAACGAGGTAAACTTTGTCAGATACGCTGATGATTTTGTGGTCATTGCCAGCTCTGAAGAATTAGTCAGAGAAATTAAGGAACTGATCAGAGACTTTCTTAAAAAAAGAGATCTGGAACTATCGGAAGAAAAGACTCTTATTACTCATATTGATTACGGTTTTGACTTCTTTGGATGGAATTTCAAAAAATATGAAGGTAAACTTCAAATCAAAATTGCACGGCAACATCCTGTAGTAAGCTGTGGGATATTCGACTGAAATAAGACTGAAAAAATAAAAAAAGAGAGATCATAACTCACTCGCGATTTCAAGAAAAGCAGGACGCTTCTTAAATTCGGATTTCAGGTCGGAAAAACGTTTTGCCCACCCTGCTTCATTTTTCAAAATATCAATATAGATATATTTGGCCTTTTCAAGATCCCTGACCACATAATTAGAATTTTTAAGATTATATGTTATTTTCTTTCACTTATTAGTTTTCCACTTATCTCGTGAGCCCACCAACTATTATATACTCATAATGAAATAAATGAAAAGGTGGAAAGAATAAAGAGTTTATTGTTTATCGATGTGGGAATCTTTGTTATTGCAGCTCTCGCATCATTCCTTAAGGAAGATTTTATGCTAATTATAGATATCATAGGCTGTACCGGCTTGATTTTTGTAGTTACTGCGGGAATTTTAGCAGGTTCTTTTGTGAGAGGAGACAGGATAAGGGCAAATTATGATCCTGAAGAAGAAGAGCGCAAGCAGAAAAATAGGTTGTCAGAAAATTTATTTTTTGTTGGCCTCTTCAACATCGTCATATCAATATTTGCCTACGAACTCACAAAACAAGGATTTGCCGTGATGAATTGAAGACCTCACTCTCTACAAAAAATAAATTTGCCCTGAAGCTCAAAAAAGAATGAGGCTCTATAATATTTTGAGCCTCTATCTACCGAATTCAATTCAAAATAAAGCCTTTACTGCTTAGCCTCTCCCCCATTGACAAAGAACATTTTGTCACCTTCGTTTCCGGGGTAAAGGACAAGCTTTCCGTCCTCAATGGTTACTGCCTCTACAGTGGGTAAAAGAGACAGATATTCTCCATCCATAGACTCAGGCCCACACGCCATAAGCGTGATACCAGCCGGACCAAGGATGAGGCTGTTTCCTTCCAGGGTATAAGTTCCACTGCCGCTGTTGCAGTCGGCTTTGATGTAATATGTGCCATCATCAAAGAGGGCAAGCGTATAGTTCTCAGGGTCAGGCACCATTATCTGGGTATCAGGGCTGTCAGAGTCCTGGAAACTGGTCCACTGCCATTCAACATTGATGATATTGTCAGCAGAAACTGGTTCAAGTCCCCCTATAATGCTTTCTGTGCTTTCAGAGCTTCCTGAGCTCCCTGCAGACCCAGATGGAATGGTTTCTGTGGATTCGGCAGGAGTGCTCTCTATGGGTTCAGTAGAAGTGTTCTCTACGGGTTCAGCAGAATTGTTCTCTGCAGGCTCGACAGAAGTATTTCCTGAAGGCTCGGTGAGAGTGTTTTCTGCAGGTTCGACAGAAGTATTTTCTGAAGGCTCAGCAGGAGCTTCTTCCTGCTCAGTACAGCCGAGCGAGAAGGAGACTACGGTTATAACTCCTATAGTAAGGAGTAAAACCAGAGTTATGGATGCACTTCTAGTTTTCATCGTATGCCTCGTAAATTAATTGCATGGAAAGATGTGTCACTTCGATATAACTTTTGTTTAAACTGCAATTTGATTTGCAGTAATTTAAAAATTCTCTAAATAATTTTTCATTTGTTTTTGGGAGTTAATTATACAGCGGATGTTTACCTCAGCTACCTTTTTTCACATAAAAGGGTTTTTGAAGAAATTTTTTGAAGGCAAATACCGTTGCATAATGAACGTTTGAATTTGTAGATAAAGAACTAAGGAGTAGAATTCAGAATTTAAGTTCAGAAATTTAGATTCCTATGCATCTATAATTCACAACACAAACCTTATTGATTAATAAATAAAAATTAACAAATAAAAAACTAAAAATTAGGAAATAAGATGAAAATAAGCGTCATGCTAGCCTCTGACTGAATCCTGAGTTCGGGACCGTATAATAAGAAATTAGCTAAACAGGTTTTTGAATTTAAAATGGTTCTTTAGATACTGAAAATACAAGTTAAAACAAAATATATAGGTAGATTTTCGTTTCTGAAAGTGATATAATACTGAAGGGGGATATGGAATATGAAAACCAGCATTATAATATTCTTAGCTTTCAGCGTTTTTATAATAGGAACTCTAATGCCAGCTGAAGCACATTGCGATACTCTTGATGGTCCTGTTGTTAAGGCGGCTCAGAGGTCTCTGGATACCGGCAATGTAAACTTTACTCTCATCTGGGTTCCGGAAGAGAATGAGGCCCAGATAAAAGAGGCATTTAATAAGACCCTTGAGGTCAGGAAGTTGAATCTGGAAGCAAAAGATCTGGCAGATATGTACTTCTTTGAAACGGTAGTGCGCATCCACAGAGAATCAGAAGGGGAGTCTTATACCGGCTTGAAACCTGCAGGGACTGACCTTGGGCCAGTCATACCTGCTGCTGACAAAGCTCTCGAGAACAACTCATCCGAAGAGTTAGTACAGCTTCTGACAGATGCTGTGCAGAACGGTACTCTCGAAGAATATGATAAAGCGATTGCCAAGAAGAATTTCAATCCGGATAATGTCAAAGCCGGAAGAGAATATGTAGAGGTTTATGTACCATTCATCCACTATGTTGAGAGAATCTATGAGGCCGCTACCACTCCTGTAGAAGGACACTATACAGAGGATGAATACGCCGAGGATGAACAGCTCCACTAAAAACGAGCTTTCCTCTTTTTATTGTTTTCTTGATGAATTAAAGCTGTCAACCAATTCTTTTCTAAAAAAACAAATTAGCCTGAAAGTCATGTTACTTATAGTTGGGAAATTATATTATTGAATAGAGGGGGAATTATTTTGCCAAAAGAAGATAAAAGTCCATCTTTTCAGCCAGAACCTATACCTTATCCGGAGCCTCAACCGCTTCCGTCACCCGAACCGATACCCGAACCAGAGCCAGAAACTGAGCCTAAACATAAGTCCAGAAAAACAAAATGAAAAAGCAAAATAATACAGGCCAAGTACATCAGGCATGATCACAAAGGTTTATATTTCTCATTGTGAGCAGGACGAACTGCTTGCCCAGGAACTGGCAAGAGCTCTGTGGGCAGTGGAAATTGAGAGTTTTTCATCTCTGTACAGGAAGGCCCGAATTATTTCTCTTGCTGAAAGAATACGCTTTGGCATCCGCCAATCAGACTGCGTCATCCCGATTATCACACAGGAAGGAGTACTATCCCCGGAAGTGAATCAGGAGATAGGGCTGGCCGTAGGAGTTGATCAGTTAATAATTCCGCTGGTAGAGTCAGGAATTGAACTGCCTGTCCTTATACGCCATCTCCAGCCAATTAATTTTTACCCTGAAGCCTATGAGGATGCTCTGGGAAAACTTTTGCAGAGCATAAGGCAGCTTACAAAACTGGACTGGCTGAAAATAAAGTGCCCTTATTGTGGAGAGGAAATGACGCAGTATATCTCACCGGAAGAAGATGTGGAGAGGGCTCTTCTTGCAGGGAAACATCTCGAGACCATCTGCAGTTACTGCCAGAGAAACATTTACCTTGACCCCAGAACCTTCAGACCTACACCCTGATTATCTCTAACACCGGAAGGAGAGGTGAATTCATGGAAGAGGAAGGCAAATTCATGAAAAAAAGAGCAAAAGAAGAAACCGAAGAACCAATGGCTGTTAAGTCCAGATTAGGGGAAACTACTGTCAGCGAGACTGAAGTAAAGGGTATAGAAGATCTTACTCCTGTGGAAAAAAAGCACCTGCTGTTACAGCTTTCCAGAGACAGAGTAAAAGACAGTTCTGCCGGTCCCTGGGAAATTGTTGATATCCGCAGGGAAGAATGGAGAGCGGTTAAAGATACACTGGTTGAACCTGTAGAAATCGACGTCAGGGACACCGGAAGGGATGGACTGTTCAGGATATGGTTTGATATCACAAAATTAGAAAGAGAGCTAGAATCAATAACTTGAAAAAAAACTAAAATCAATAACTTGAGTTAAGATCTAAGTAATATATGCAAGATCTAGGTAATACATGCAGGATCTAATTAATATATAATAAATGAGCTTAAAAACGAAACATAAAAAACGAAAATTAAAAAATAAAGTTAAATCTTAGAAGAGTTACTTGCCTGAGAATTCCCTGCTGACATCTGCAGCATTGGTGTATTCATGGTCGGGAAGGTCCTCAAGAACTTCCATTACTTCCTTGCTGGCTTTGTGTTTCTTAGCATGCTCAATAAGATCTTTCTTCTTCGCAGGATAATCTATGTTCTTCAGAGCCTTCTGAACTTCAATAGGACTGGTTTGCATAAAATTTCCCCCATGGTTTATTTGTTATCTCTCGAACCTTCAAACGCTTTCTGGACCTTTACGCCTTCTGGACCTTTACTGGATTTGCTGTTGTGAATTCTCGCACAAATTCAGTGTTTGATCAGGTCGTCTTCGCTCAAAATGTTCGAGCTTTCTAGCAATCTCAGCAGAGGAATCTGTATTCCCTAAAGGCAGACATCACCTAAAGGTCCGACACCACAGCTGATTTCTATCCTCTGGCAATGTACAACAGGGCATATCTTTTAGCTTTACACCCTGAGCCTATCGGATAATCTGTGTCTGTAATAGACTTCTCAACCTGGCCAGGGTCCCTTTTGATAAGTTCACCCTGCAGGATTGAGTCATTACTTTTTCCCTTAAAGTTGCCCACCCTCCATTCAGTATTATGCAATAAATAATATAAAAAATAATTCAACTAAAACGTTTGTTAGAAGATGAGTATTTTGGTTTAGAAGCTCTTTGTTTTTATTAATATGGTGAGCTGGTAGCAAAGGAGTAAGAAAAGTCGGTAGAGAATTCCAATTTGGATTTAAACACTGAATAGAGCCCGGTCTAAAGCTTGATTGGATAGAAGAAAAAGTTTCTTCAAGAAGAGTCTGAAGCCCTATTCATCGTCTCTGCTACAGACTGAAAGACTGTTATTTCATACCTGCGCGGTCATCAGCAGGAACATTCCATCCATAACTGAAAAAATCTCAGCTTCCTGAATAAGCAAATTTTAACTTCCATTTTAACTGAAAGCCTTTAATAAGAGTTATGCAAATTAAAGTCTAAATCCATAACAGAGTTAAAACAAAAAATAGATAAGACGTTATTATATGATCATTACAAATTTTCTAATTCTTTTACTTGGCCTGGTTTTCCTGGTGAAGGGCTCAGACTATTTCGTGAAGTCTGCCTCAGCGATTGCAAAAAAGCTTGGAGTTTCGGAATTTGTTATAGGGCTGACCCTTGTGGCAGTAGGGACATCAATTCCGGAACTTGCTTCTTCTATTGTTGCTTCTATCCAGCAGGCAAGTGGTATAGTAATAGGAAACGTTGTAGGCTCAAACATTGTAAACATAGGTTTGATTGTTGGGCTTGCTGCATTTCTTTCTCCGATGAAAACCGAAGTTGAGATGCTCAGAAGAGATGGATATATAATGCTCTTTGCAGCCGTGCTTTTCTTTGTTTTTGCACTCGACGGGGAATTGTCGAAAATCGAGGCCGGCTTATTTTTACTGCTGTATATAGCATACACATTTTTCCTGTTTGAAGAAGCAGAAAAATATGAAGGAAAACCCTATTTCAAAGAGTTCATAAAGTATTTTTTAAAATTCCAATATATTAACAGTGCAAGGCAAAAAATCAATGGTATAAACAACGGTGTAAACCATGCTAAGAACTCGGATACAGACGAAAAAAATGAACAGTTAAAAGACGGATTTGCAAAAGATATACTTACCCTTATCTTAAGCTGTGCAGCTATTATAATAGGAGCAAAATATTTCGTTGACGAGTCAATATTTTTTGCAGAACTACTGAAAGTTCCGGATACTATCATAGGCACAACTCTGGTTGCAGTAGGGACCTCCCTTCCTGAGCTTGCTGTGACTGTGTCCGCAGCAAGGAAGGGTTACGGAAATATTGCCCTTGGTAACATAATAGGTTCGAACATCACAAACGTACTTATGATCCTCGGGATTTCAGGGCTTCTATACCCCATAACCGTTGCGGAGATAAGCCTATTTTTTACAACTCCTGTAATGATAATCATAAGTATGGCTCTGCTTATTTTTATCAGCACAGACTGGGAAATAAAAAGATGGGAAGGAGTAGCATTGATGGTCCTTTATGCAGCTTTTCTTCCCGTGCTCTTCAGGATTAGCTGAGAAATATTTGTAAATATACCCTGAGAAGATATGTGAAGAGAACCTCAGGATAAAAAAGAGGGATAACAGGCTAAATCTGACCTGTTATCCTGACTTACTCATTTAGTTTATCCTACTTTCTTGTTTTATACCTTTTATCCGGGAGTCTCAGAGCCTATTATCTGGAAACCTCAAGGCTTTACTGCTTCTTCTCACCAGCGTATTTTGCCTTGTTGGAACATTAAAGAAGTTCTGGAATAAACATCAGTAAACCAGAAAATAGGGGGATTAAGAAATAATCATCTGGTAATTTCTGCACCTTAAGAACTAAATCCTTCAAGGTCCAGTATTATAGGTGATAAAATGTCAACAATAGTTCACTTTGATATTCCAGCAGATGATTCTGAGAGGGCAAAGAATTTTTACTCCAGATTGTTTGGCTGGAAGTTTGAGAAGCCTCTGGAAACAATGGATTACTATCTGATTGAAACTAAAGGGCTCAAAGGGGAACCCGGACCTGGAGGAGGACTTGGAAAAAGAGAAACTGCAGACCAGAAAATAATGAATTATATTGGAGTTTCTTCGGTGGATGAATATCTAGGGAAAATAGAAGAACTCGGAGGCAAAATACTGATGCAAAAAACTGCTGTTCCTGGATGGGGGTATCTTGCAATCTGTATGGATACTGAGAATAATACTTTTGGGATCTGGCAGGATGAAGAAGCAAAGTAACTTATTTAATCAGGGTTTTTCCATCTCTGAGACAAAGTAATTTCGAAAAAAACAGAGAACAAAAACATACCAATTTTTTTAATATGAGGTCTAAATCAGATTCTCAGAGTACTTCTGGCAGTTTCCAATTTTGCTTTTAGTTTCTGGATATCAAAAGGCTTCTTGAGGTAATCATCCGCACCTGCCTTAAAACCCAGACCAATATCTTCATCCAGGTCCCTGCCGGTTATGAGGATTATATAAGTCCTGTTGCTCATCCCGGAATCTCCCCGTATTTTTTGACAGACTTCTATGCCTTTCATTTTCGGCATTTCCCAATCCAGAATTACAATTTCCGGAGGGTCGCCTCCTTTCAAGACCTCCCAGGCTTCGCATCCGTCTCTTGTTGAAATTACTTCATAACCCCACCTTACCAGAGCGCTCTTAAGGCATAAATTAGAGATAGGTTCGTCTTCAGCAATCAGAACTTTCATAAGCCCACCTTCTCCTGAAAACCGGGCATTGAAATAAATTTAGTTTTTAGATTATCAGCAAAGTCAACTAATCCAGTTTTCCATATGCCTGATAAGGACCGGCTCAATTTCTTCAAGCCGGATTTTAAGCTCTCTAAATTTCATTATAGCAGACCCCAATTCATTTTCTCTTCCTGCCTGCTCAAGTTCATAAGCAGCTCTAAAAACCCTGTTTGCTCCTATACTGCCGGCTGCACTCTTTAAAGTATGAGCACTTTGCCTGAGCTCCTCAGTTTCTCCTTTTTTTATAGCTTTATCTATGGAATCCAGCAACCCGGGAAACATATCAAGGAAAAGACCAACCATTTCCTTTAAGAGTAACTCATCTCCCTCTGTTCTTTCAAGTAATTCTTCCAGGTTAAAGACCTGATCTTCTGAAAAATCGGAAGTTATGCTTTTCCCATCTGAGGAGTTTCCGGTTATATTAGAAGACACTTTTTCTTCACATGCAGATATCTTTTTCTCGCCTGAATGAGAGAATTCAGATCTCCCACCAGATGCTGTTGTCTCCAGAGTAATTTCTCTTGGCCTGATACTGTCCAGCACTTTGAAGAGTTTTTCTTTTTTCAGAGGCTTGGAAATATAATAGTTCATACCTGCCTCGATACATTTATCATAATCTTCTATCAGAACCCCAGCAGTAAGTGCTATTATAGGAATCTCGTGCCATCTTACATTGGAAGAAGGATCTCTTATCTTTCGGGTTGCCTCCAGCCCGTCAATGCCAGGCATCTGGACGTCCATCAGCACTGCATCAAAATCCCGTATAGAGAGGATATCAATCACATCCTTCCCGTTAGTAACCAGGCTAAGGTTATGCCCTTTATTCTTAAGAAGACTTAAAATTAGTTTCTGATTTATCGGGTGATCCTCAGCAAGAAGGATATTCAGGCTTTTTCCGGAAGATATCTCGCTTCCATCCAGTTCATTATTTTCCTTAAGTTTGATCAAATTTTCCAGAAACTTGCTTTCTTGCTTATGATATTCCTCATTCGATCCTCTTTTTACCCTGGCAGTGAAATAGAAAGTGCTTCCTTTCCCTACCTCGCTCTCCACCCAGATCCTGCCGCCCATAAGCTCGACAAGCTGGGAAGAAATTGCAAGCCCGAGCCCTGTTCCACCATACTTTCTTGTGACAGAGGCATCAACCTGGGTGAAAGCATTGAATATTTTATCTATATTCTCAGAAGGGATTCCAATTCCGGTATCCCGGACCTTAAAAAGAAGTGACATTTCTTCCCCTTCATTAGAATTCGGTGACAGATAGCCTCTGTCAGATGGTATGTATTTCTCAACTGAAAGGGCAACTTCTCCTTCTTTAGTAAACTTTATTGCATTACCAAGAAGGTTGAACAGGACCTGTTTGAGACGAACCGGATCTCCCACAAAGGAGGACGGCAGGTCCTCTTCAATATAATAAGCCAGTTTTAACCCGTTTGAGCCTGTTTTTCCGGATAACAGGTTAATTATATAAGATATAAGGCTTTTAAGATTGAAATCTATCTGTTCAAGTTCGATTTTGTTTTGTTCTATTTTTGAGAAATCAAGCACTTCATCGATTGTGGAAAGGAGAGACTCTGCAGAGACATGTGCAAGCTGAAGGTACTCTCGTTGTTCGTTGTCAATATCGGTTTCCAGCAGTAGATCAAGCATCCCCAGAACTGCATTCATGGGAGTGCGTATTTCGTGGCTAACGTTTGCCAGGAAATCTCCTTTTGCCCGGTTTGCAATTTCTGCTGCTTCTTTTGCTTTAAAAAGCTGTTCTTCTATTAGTTTTCTATCCGTAATGTCCTGAAGTGTCCCGAACATCCATGCCGGGTTTTCATTTTCATCATGGCTGATTTCTCCCCGGTCATGTACATAGCGAACCGCACCATCAGGCCTTACAATCCGGTACTCATAATTGAATTGATGTTTCTCCTTTACTGCAGTTTGCAATGCTTCAAGTATGCGTTTCCTATCATCAGGATGAATCCGGGAAGCAGCAATTTCTAACGAAAGCATTTGATCGGGTTCATAGCCACATATCGCTTTAAGCCCCTCTGACCATAAAATATCCCCTTTCTGGATGTCAAAGGAATAACTTCCCAGATGAGCCATTGCCTGAGCTCTGGCGAGATTTGACTCACTTCTCCGAAGGGCATCTTCAGCAATTTTCTGTTTCGTGATATCGATTGTTATCCCTATCAAACTTAAAAGTTTACCCTCCGGGCTCCGCTGAGCTTTCCCTTTACCCAGAAAATGGCGGATAGTCCCATCAGGATAGAGTAAATCATGTTCAAAATCGTAGTTATCAGTCTTTCCGTCTACAACATCCTGTAATTTTTTTAACATCCGTAGATTATCTTCAGGTGGTAGAGCCCTATTAAAGTGTTCAAGAAAATCTTCATAAGTATTGAGAAATTCTTCCTTCGATATGCCAGACAAACGAAATAGGGAATCGTCCCATGTTATTCTACCGCTAAGAAAGTCCCATTCCCAGGTTCCCATCCCTGCGGCATCGAGTGCCATATCGAGCCTCTGTTTTGCCAGCGAAAGCTCTTCAGTTCTTTTATTCAATTCATACTCTGCCCGCCTGCGATCAGTGATGTCAAAAAGCGAGCCTACAAACCCAATAGCTTTTCCATCACCATCTCTTAATATATTGAAAGATAAGTGCGCATCGAAGAATGTCCCGTTTTTTCTTCTGGCAACCAGTTCACCCACCCATTCTCCTCTGACCCTGCACTCGTCTCCGGCCTTCATCACTTCAGAGGGATATTTCCAGAACCAAGAAGCAGGTTGCTCCAGAAGTTCTTCAGCTTCGTATCCCCACATTTTGGGCACTACAGGGTTCACATATTTCAGGTTCCCTTCAAAATCCATAGTTACGAGGGCAATATTTGAAGATTCGACTGCCCAGTTAAGCAATTTAAGTTTTTCCTGTAATTGCCCCCATTCATGAGCTGCAATTAAATCTTCTTCGTCCCCTTCCTTTTCAGTGATATTCCTGATACCATTCATAGTTTAATGCCACCATATACTTAAAACAGCATAACCATTTTTGCAGGATAGGATTATATATAGTAAGAAAAGATCTACAAAGTAATAGTGAGTACCTAATATATAAACATGACTAAATAATATTATATTTTATAATTAGAAGTAATATCAGGCATAAATCAGACTCAAGATTGAACAATATCATCCTGTATTCAAAATAGAATAATATCGTACTTGAGATCTGAGAGATCAGGACAAATGTTCTTCAAAAATACTGAAAAAAGAAAAATTTGGGCTGAATTGTAGAAAGGTCCCTGTTCAGTCCACCAGCGTAAAATACATTCTCCTGTTGCTTTTCCCTTTGTTCTGGAGTTTCTCGATTTTGATTCCCTTTATTTCTCCTGTATTTTTCAGGTGTGTCCCGCCACAGGCTTCAATTGTCACGCCTTCGATTTCTACAAGGCGGACTTCTGTGATCTCTTCGGAGAAACCTTTGGCGAGTGTGGTAAGCCTTGAAAGTTTTTCTTCAGCTTCCCTGCGGCTGACCAGGTAGAGGTTTACAGGATGGTTTCCGGCTATTACCTCATTTGCTATTTTTTCGTATTCAGAAAACTTGTCCCTGTCAAAAGCATCAAGGCTGAAATCAACCCTGCTCTGGTCAAGCCCGAGCTGGTTTCCGGTAATCTGGGCTCCTGCTTCCCTTTCGATCACATTTGCAATCACATGGGTTGCAGTATGCATGCGCATGTGCCTGTAGCGGCGGTCCCAGTCAATAACTCCTTTTACCTTATCTCCCGCTTTCAGGCATTCAGATCCGGTTTCACCTGCAAAAGCAATCTCGTGGCTTATATCTCCATTGAACTTGCCAACATAAACAACCTCAAATTCAGCCCCATCGCTCTCTCGAATCAACTTTCCGGTATCATTGGGCTGCCCACCACTTTCAGGATAAAAAGCCGTGCGGTCAAGGACAATATACTTGTCTTCCGTCACTTTTTCAACGGTTGCTTCGAATTCTTTCAGGTAACAGTCAAGAAAGTAAAGCACTTCTGTCATTGGCAAACCTCTTTAATAAAATCAAAATATAATACTCACAGGAACCAAAAATATACTATCAGGTAACTGGATGTTCCTTTAAAAGAGTTTCCAAACAATACATTCTTATTCCGTGACTGCTCCCCTCATTAAAAAGAGGGGCATCTATCGGTTTTACGAACAGACTGCAATCCCAGTCTGAGAATATTAAAACAGAACTTGAGTTAAGGGACAAGGGGACATCTATATTTCCCCTGTATATTCCGGGATTTCAAGGCAGGAATCGGATTTTTATACTGCTGTCAATTATGGCAACGCTGGCCTGAAGTTTTTCTTCTCTGGTTTTGAGCTCTTCTTTTAAGGCAGCCAGTTTCTTTTCTGAACTTTCGATCTCTTCTTCAAGCAGGCGGGCTCTTGCAAGAAGTTCTGTTTCCTTATGTTCGAGCCCGGCAAGTTCTCTGGTATCCGAGCTTGTTAGTTCGGATTTTTTGGCTTCAAACGCCTTTCGGGCTTCGATATACTCTCTTTTTTTCTCCTCAAAACCCGAGATTGCATACTTGACCTGTGCCAGAGCTTTTTCTTTTTTCTGGGTTTGTATATCAAGGGCAGGGTCTTCGAAAACCTTCTGGAGCTCCTGGAAAAAAGAAGGGGCAAGGTTAACAGGATCTTCGAGGCAGATATCAAGCTGCTGCTTTACCTCTGGCTTTAAGGTATATTTGCCGCTTTCATGGAGTTTCTTTATTCTTGAGAGGTTGCCTGAAAAAGGCAGGACAAGGGAGCTCAGACCTGTTTCTGCTTTTTTGAGTCTGTCACTTGCAAGGGCAAATTCTTCTTGAAGGCTTTGCAGTTTTTGCCAGGCTTCTCCATGTTTGAGTTTTTCAAGAGCCTGACTGTTTCTGGCGATTTCATCTTTTAGAGCCTGGATTTTCCGGTTTTTAGATTCCAGTTCCAGGTTTTCAGCTTTTATTAAGGCCGATAATTCCCTGACCTCGTTTACACCTTCAGAAGCTGCTTCAATAGATTCCGTTTCCTGTTTATGGACCTGGATTGTTTCCCTGAGCTCGTTGAGGATCTTACCCAGCTTGCCAAGGCTGTCAGTAATATCTTTTGATTCCTCGGGGAAGACTGGTCTGGTGTATCGGAAGCTCCGGTTCATATTTTCAAGGCAGGTGTTCAGGTTCTGCATAGCTGCTTCATGAAACTCTTTAAGAGTCCTGAAATCCTTATTTTCCGGAGTCTCGAGCTTATCTATGAATACTCCGACCTGTTTTGTCACATTTTCGCGGTTGCTCTTCGCTCGCTTTACAACTCTTATGTCAAAATCTCCCTCAACTTTTGCATCCAGAAGACTTTCATTGCTTTCTTTAAGTTCAGAAATTGCAGCCTCAAGTTCTTTAAAAAGGCCTGAAGCATCCTTTTCTATTTCAGAAGATATTTTTTGAGAATTTTCTCCCAGCCATGCAGGCAGTTCATCAAAACTGATTTCGCTGGAAATATTCTTCTCATGTGAGCTTTCTTGCTTTCCGAAGAGCTTTTTAATCCACTTCAATTTAGGCCTTCCCTGAATTTGATAATATATATGGAGCCAATAAATTTATAGTCAGATAACTTTGTAATATTTATAACTTAACAAGGTTTAATACCTTAACTAATAAATAATTTGAGTGGGTTAAATAATTTGAATGAGTTATTGATTTGGTAAAAGCTAGTAATTTGATGCACTAATTCAATGCATATTTCTTTAGTCCCACGTATATGTTAAAGTTTGCTCTATGTAATCCTGTTCTTTAATTCTGTCCCTGAGAAAGAAAAGTAGATAGAGGTCGGGAAAGGGAAGAGAGAAAAAAGGAAAATAGAATGGGGATTTACGAGGAAGAATGCGGATGAAAAAATGTCAAAATAATATACACCATAATTAACATGTCACGACACTAATTAATACATATTTTCCATTATAAGTATCATTCCAGAGGAAACAGGAGCTCAGCAATATGTTTTGCATCTTTTCCGCCCAATTCAAGTCCTTTTACACAATAATGACAATAAGCCACAACTTTTTCTGTCTTTATCTTTCGACAGTATTCCTGCATAAGCTTTAGAATATCTTCATCTGAATGCGGAATGAACTTCCCTTCTGCATTTTTAACAAATCTTTCCGGCGCAAGGATTAAATTCCTTTTTGGGGAAGGCTGGTATAGAGAAATGCCGCAAAACTGCGTTTTCTCAAAATTGTCTTCTAATTCCACTGCATCAATATTCATTTTCATAAGCAAAGATCGAACGGCTTCCTGTTCTTTGCGATTATCATAAGATCGCCAGCAATCCTGTACTGTCATTTTTTCATGGTGATAATTCGGGAATGGGAATTCCGCATCGGCTAAAATTAATTCCCACAAAGAAAGAAGTTTAACCTGTGGTTGTGTCTCCTGGAAAATTGCTGAACAATTATGACAAACATAGACCATCGTATTTTCCTTTGAAAATTCCTTATATGACGGAAGATTTTTCCATTGCGGGCGCATCCAATCCGGCATGCTATCTTCAAATTCTTTTATTTTGTAATTTGGTACACAACACCTTATAATCTGCATGTTGAACCGTTCTTTTAGATACTTCTGGATCCGCATACTTAGTTCAGGATAATTTTTTGTGAAAACACAACTGGCAACATAAATACAATTTGAATAATCCATAAATGTCTTCCTCCGCACATTTATTTTTTATTGAAAAATGGTAATAAAAGCATATTCCTGTTTGTAGTAATGATGTTTACAATAATATAAGGCTGCATGCTCTGGAGAATTTGCAGTTTGAAGGGGAAAAGGAAGTTTGCAGGTATGCGGTTGAGAGTGTTGAAGTGGCTGACACCCTTACAGAGAAGGAACTGGTAAGGGATGTTTGACACGACCAAAGTTGATTCAGATAGGTCTTTTACAATACCACTTTCTCGTGATTAAGTGGGCGTATATTACAGAGACAGCTTTTTTGTGTTTTTCCGTGCTGAAATTGGTTATACATTTTTGCTGAAATTGGTTATACATTTTAAATCTATCAGGCGGCTTAAAAAGGAGCTCTTTCACTCGAAATTATCTCGATTTTTTAAGCATGATCATTCCTGAAAACAGTATAATTTCCAACAACTTAGATATAAATATTGGAATTGTCCCCAACAACTCAGCTACAAATATTAAAATGATCCCCGATAACTTAGTTATAAATATTTGAATGTTACATAATATTCTGATTAACTAAATTTATTCAGTTTGTAGATTAGATTGCATCTCGAAACCAGACTATGTGTATTTTTTAAGGATTATTGTTCTGGCAAAAGGAGCATTTTGAACATATCAAAATCCAAAAACGGGGTTCACAACAGTGCATACTCGGAGGATAATGATGAGATTGAAGCAAACTGTAAAAGGAAGAATCTTGCCTCATTCACCAAAAAAAGAAATTCTTAGATTAGAGTTGAAAAGAAGGAGGCTTTTAAATCACTTTTTAAAATGGAAACATTCAATGCTGTCTTCATTAAGGAGATCTGATCGCAATGAAATCCCACAATTTTAAATCATGCGCAAAATACGGATTATTTCTCTTACTGTTAATTTGCCTGGCTGGTACTGCTAATGCAGCTACGAATCATAAAGGAGGCATTGCTCTATCATGGGATGATGTGCAAAATGTTGGTTCCTGTTATGAAAATCGAGACATGTTCAAGACATATAATGCAAGTTGTACCATTAATTTAAATAGATTAAGTGACTGGGGACAGGGTACAACAGATAACCTGACTACACTGCAAAATGCTGGATGGGAAATAGCGGCGCATGGGTACAATCACGTAGATTCGCTTGAGTTCCTAAATAATCACACTTCTAAAGAGTGGCTGAACCAGGAAATATTCCCGAACATAGTAGAACTAACAGGTTATGGTTATCCAGCTTATTCTTTTGCATACCCATATGGAAGTAGAAATGAAACTACTGATGCATTACTGGCTCCAAATTTCAAGACAATTAGAACGACTGCCTTCGGTACAGATAATATAAATCAAACAGGCGCTTATTACAAATGGGATGATACTCAAGTTCTGTACGCTGTTGAAATCGACGACCAGTCTGGTGTTACCCTGGAGTCCATACAATATGGAATTGATTATGCAATAAATAATGGGTATGTACTGGTATTATATGGGCATAAGATTACTCCAACTGTCGATGGGAAATATCAGACCTCAACCTCTAGACTGGAATCAATTTTAAATTATAACTACCAGAAGGGTGGAAAATTCTATCTTATGGGAGAGTTGGGTAATTCATCCTGGACACAGTGGTCTCCCAGATTCTCTAATGTGACTGCAAATTTCACGGTTTCTTCAGATACTGTATTGACAGGGGAAAATGTAACTTTTGTGGATTACAGCATCAACCAGACTTCTGAACTGCTCGATTTTGGTGACGGATCTAACAGCAGTAATGCAACCGTTACTCATACGTATAAAATACCAGGAACTTACACAGCTAACTTAACGGTATCAAATGATGTTTCCAGTCAATCTATGACTAAAACAATTAAGGTTATTGGCCCAACCGCTCCAGTTGCTAACTTCATAAGTAATCCCATAACTGGATTTGCACCGCTGAATGTAACGTTCACGGATACATCAACTGGACTTCCAGCATCATGGCTGTGGGACTTTGGAGATGGAGAAACTTCACCTGAGCAGAACCCAACGCATATTTATTCTTTAGCAGGAACCTACACCGTTAAACTGACAGTAAGCAATATAAACGGCACTTCCTCAAAAACTGCTCAGGTTATTGTAGACAGAGAGAGCCATGTTGTAGACAGAGAGAGCCATGGCGGAAGCAGAGGAAGTAGCGGTGGGGGCGGTGGATCTCCTGAACCTGCAAGAAATGTTGAAGTAAAGGAACTTTCCCAGGTTTTCATCACAAATGGCAAGGCTACAAAGTTTGATTTCACAAAGAACGCAACCTGTGTTGTGTATGTGGGCTTCGATTCAAAGAAGACCGTAGGAAAGACCACAACGATTGCCGAGCAGTTGAAAAATAAATCTACACTTGTTTCCGGGCTGCCTGAAGGAGTAGTCTACAAGTACTTTAATGTCTGGGTAGGAAGCAGTGGATTTGCAACTTCAAAGAACATAGAAAAACCTGTGCTCTGCTTCAAGGTTGAAAAGTCCTGGGTTCAGGATAAAAAGATAGACCAGGATTCTATCACCCTGAACAGATACAGCGACAAAAAATGGGAGCAAGTTCCAGCAAGCCTTTCAGGAGAGGACAGCAAATATCTGTACTTCAAATCCAGCGTTCCAGGTTATTCATTCTTCGCAATAACAGGTAAGGCAGCAGAAAATGAAATAAACCAGCCACATGATGTAATAACATCTAAACCCGAAACGCAGGAAAATAAGCAAAATGATACAGGATCGGAAGTTAATCAGACTTCTGTGAGAAGAACACGTGCGCCTGATTTCGAAGCGATTTACTGCATTATAGGGCTGCTTGGAGTATTCCTGTATAGAAGAAGATAAAATTGAATAAATGTTAGACGGTAGGGTAACTGATCCCTGCTGTCCTACCTTTTTTAAGTTTTTTTGGATCTCAAAGTCTTTTTTCGTACTATACCGATTTTTTATGATATAATCATTTGCGACTCCGGGTATAACCTGAGTATAACCTGAAAAACTTAAGTATAAATATTATGATGTTGTATTATTTTCTGTTTAAATAAATTGATACTGTTTATTAGTAATATTGCTTCTCTAAACCAGACTGTGTGTATTTTTTAAAGCCAAATATTCTGGCTAAAGGATCACTTTTGAGCACATCAGGGTCTAAAAACGGGGTTCACAACAGTGCATACTCGGAGGATAATAATGAGATTGCAACAAGCTAAAGAAAGAATAATGATGCCTCATTCGCCAAAAGAAGAAGTTTTTACAATAGAATTGAAGCGAAGGAGACTTTTGAATCATTGTTTAAGAAAAAAACATTCGATATTGTCTTCATCAAAGAGGTCTGATCTCGATGAAATCCCACAATTTTAAATCATGTGCAAAATACGGATTATTTCTCATACTAGTAATTAGTCTGGCTGGTACTGCTAATGCATCTACGGACCACACAGGAGGCATCGCCCTGTCATGGGATGATGTAGGAAGTATTGATCCTTGTTATCAATATATATCAATATTCCAGAAGTATAATGCTACAAGTACTATAAATGTAAATACATTAAGTGGAAGTACACAGAGTACAATAGATCACCTGAATGCGCTGCATGCGGATGGGTGGGAGATAGCTGCGCATGGTCAAAATCATGCAGATTCAATTGCTTTTCTAAATAATTACAGTTCCACAGAGTGGCTGAATAAGGAAATATTCCCGAACATCGCAGAAATAAACGGTTATGGTTATACAGCTCATTCTTTTGCATATCCCTATTCGGAAAGAAATGAAGCTACTGATGCATTACTGGTTCCATACTTCCGGACAATTAGATCGACGGCCTTCGAAACTATGGAAGGAATGGATGTAAATAAATCAGGCGCTTATTATAAGTGGGACGATACTCAAGTTCTGTATGCTGTTGAAATAGATGACAAGTCTAATGCTACCCTGGAGTCTATACAATATGGAATTGATTATGCAATAAATAATGGGTATGTACTATTGTTATATGGCCATGCAATTACTTCTTCAGATTCTCCCGCAGAATATCAAACTTCAATATCGCGGTTGGATTCAATCTTAAATTATACCTACCAGAAGGGTGGAAAATTTTATCACCTGGAAGATCTGGGTAATTCGTCCTGGGCTCAACCTCCCATATTTTCTAATGTGACTGCAAATTTCACAGTTTCTAAAGATAGTGTGATAGTTGGGGAAAGTGTGAGTTTTACGGATTACAGCATCAACCAGGCTTCTGAACTGCTTGATTTTGGTGACGGGTCTAACAGCAGTACTGCAACCGTTACTCATACATATACAACACCAGGAACTTATACGGCTACTTTAACAGTAACAAATGACGTTTCCAGTCAATCTATGACCAAAACAATTACGGTTGTAACCGGTTATAACGGAGGTATTGCTCTATCATGGGACGATGTAGGAAGTATTGATCCGTGTCGTGAAAATCTACCAGCGTTCCAGAAGTATAATGCTATATGTACTGTAAATTTAAATTCATTAAGTGGAAGCCCGCAGAGTACAAAAGATAACCTGAGTGCACTGCATGCGGCTGGGTGGGAAATAGCTGCGCATGGGTTCAATCACGAAGATCCAGTTGCTTTTCTAAATAATCACACTTCTCAAGAGTGGCTGGACCAGGAAATAATCCCGAACATCGCAGAAATAACCGGCTATGGTTATCCAGTTTATTCCTTTGCATATCCCTATGGAAGTCAAAATGGAACTACTGATGCACTACTGGCTCCATATTTCCGGACACTAAGAACGACGAATTTCGGTACAGTGAATGTAAATGAATCAGCCGCTTATTATAAGTGGGACGATACTCAAGTTCTGTATGGTGTTGAAATAGATGACCAGTCTAATGTTAGCCTGGGATCTATACAATATGGAATTGATTACGCAACAAAATATGGGTACGTACTGGTGTTATATGGGCATTCAATTACTTCAAACGTTACCGGACCGTATCAAACTTCAACATCAAGACTGGATTCGATTCTAAATTATACCTACCAGAAGGGCGGGAAATTTTATCACATGGGAAATCTGGGTAATTCGTCCTGGAGCCAACCTTCCATATCTTTTAATGTGACTGCAAATTTCACCAGTAATCCCACAACTGGATTTGCGCCGCTGAATGTAGCGTTCACGGATACATCAACTGGACTTCCAACATCCTGGTTATGGGACTTTGGAGACGGAGCTACTTCAACAGTGCCGAGCCCGACACACACTTACTCAGCAGCAGGACCCTATACTGTTAACCTGACAGTGAGTAACGGAAACAATTTTGCCTCCAAAACTGCTACAATAACTGTACTGGCTAGCAACTCTGACGATGATGGCGGCTCAAGTGGCGGAAGCAGAGGAAGTAGCGGAGGAAGTAGCGGTGGCGGTGGCGGCTCCCCTGAACCTGCAAGAAATGTTGAAGTAAAGGAACTTTCCCAGGTTTTCATCACAAATGGCAAGGCTACAAAGTTTGATTTCACAAAGAACGCAACCTGTGTTGTGTATGTGGGCTTCGATTCAAAGAAGACCGTAGGAAAGACAACAACAACTGTTGAGCAGTTAAAGAGTAAATCTACACTTGTCTCCAGCCTGTCTGAAGGAGAGGTCTACAGGTACTTCAATGTCTGGGTAGGAAACAGCGGGTTTGCAACCTCTAAGAATATAGATAATCCAACCATCTGTTTCAAAGTTGAAAAGTCCTGGGTCCAGGATAAAAAGATAGATCAGGATTCTATCGCTCTGAACAGATACAGCGATAAAAAATGGGAGCAACTGCCAGTCAGCCTGTTAAAGGAAGATAGCAAATATCTGTACTTCACAGCTGATGTCCCGGGATATACTTTCTTTGCAGTAACAGGGAAGGCAAACACAACTCCTGAAGAAGCTGTGACTGATATAGAGCCTGATAATAAGCCTGACAACTCTAAAGATAATGCAGGAGATACAGGATCGGAAGCTGGTACAGAATCCAATGCAGGAGATAAAACACCTCTACCGGGATTTGAAATTGTTTACGGAATAGCCGGTCTGTCTGCTGCATTCCTGTGCAAACGGAAATAAAAAACTGAAGCCGAAAAATAACAGAGTCAGCATATGAACAAAATGGGTGAAGGTCTCAACCTCCACCCTTATTTCCGTTTTTTCACTTTTACTTTTCATGTGTTTTTACATTCTTCTTTTGTTTACTATCTTTCAATTACTCATTTTTACTCTAAAATTCCCTTTTCAAAAATCATAGGATAAAATAATATTAAATCTGAAAGTAAAAAGACCTTAATGAGATTGGTTTTATTGGGTGGAGCACTTGCCTCTGATAAATAGCATATAAGGCTGATTTTGAAGGATCAACTGTTAGCTTGTTATTGTGAAAGCTAATCCTAAACCTCGGAAAAGAGAATATACGGAAATTATTCAAGTAGAATGATATTGATTTTCTTTTCTTTATGTACTTTTATAGTTATTATTCTGACATTATTTTCTAATAGATTTATATTATTTCATGTTTATTTCATCTTGGGAATATAAATCATAATAATAAATAATATCAGACGTGGGGGATGCAAATAAACCGAGTAATTACTCTATTTTTAGCCTTACTGGTTCTTATATCTGGATCAGGTATCGTAACTGCAACAGAAATTATTGTCCAGCCGGGACAATCAATACAGGATGCATTGAATCGTTCGGTTTCAGGGGATGAGATTGTCATAAACCCAGGAAACTATACTGAGAATCTCAGGATAACAACAAGCGATCTGATTATTAAATCCGCTTCCGGGAGTCCTGAAGATACAATGGTAACTGCGAATAATCTGGCGACTGCAAATTATCTGGGTAAGGATGTATTCTATATTGAGGCAAATAACATAACAATTACAGGGCTCGGCATTAATGGTGCAGGAAATGACCGTGCAGGGGTTTATCTGATTAGATCAAATAACTGTACCATCGAAAATAACAAGTTTTTAAATGACGCTCTTGGAATATACCTCAAAAATTCAACTCATAACCTTATTCTCAATAATACGGCAACAGTGGGTAAGAGAGCAGTTAATGTTGAAAGATCGAACTATAACACAATCTCCGGGAACAATGTTTCGAATCAGAGGTTCGGAATTTATCTACTTGTCTCCGAGGGGAATATAGTCTCAGATAACACGGTAAGTAAAAGCATGGATCACGGAATTGTCCTGGAAAGCTGCAGTAATTCCAGCCTTGAGAATAATATTGCAAGCTCAAATGAGGATTTCGGTATTCATCTGGTTGGTTCAAGTAACAACAACCTGACAGGAAATACGGCAGATTCAAACCTCGTTTATGGCATCCATCTGGTGGGTTCAAGCGGTAACAACCTGAAAAACAACACAGCATTAAATAACGGCAGAGGTATTTTCCTGTTAAGGTCAGGCGAAAGTATACTCTCGGGTAACACGGTTTCAAATAACAGAAATGGTATCCTGCTCACATCTTCTGGAAACAGTAGTGTATCAGAGAACACAGCTTCGCAGAATAACGTTTCCGGAATATCTATACTGAATTCTACTAACTGCAATGTAAACGAGAATATACTGTCTAATAATACACTTGGAATAGATCTGGCTTTCTCAAGCAACAGTACTGTCCTTGATAACAGTATTCAGGACGGGAGAAGAGGGCTTAACCTGCAGGACTCCAATTACAATACGCTCTTGAACAATACAGCTTTGAATAATAGATACGGAGCCTACCTGCTGCGTTCGAGCTGGAATACATTTGTAAACAATACGGCAAGCGAAAGCAATGACCATGGTATTGTTCTCGAAAACTCAAGCAATTATAATGACCTTGCCAACAATATCGTAAGTTCTAACCGCGCTTATGGTATACACCTCACAGGTTCGAATAACAATAACATAAGCAGCAACGAAGCCTCCAATAATACCAGAGGAGTTTACCTTATGGGGTCGAACGGTAATACTCTTTCGAAAAACAAAGTCCTGAATAATGGAGAGTACGCAGTCCTGTTAGCTTATTCTTCAGGCAACAATATCTCGGAAAATGAGGCTTCCAATAGCAATAGGGGCATTCACCTGAGCACTTCCAGCGACAATATGCTTACAGGCAATACTATTGTCTCAAACGGCGTTTCAGGTATACATATGGCTTCAACAAGCAACAATAATACTTTCTTTAATAACTATCTGAACAACAATGTTAATGCAGATGTTAAACAGGGAAGCACCGGAAACATCTGGAACACAACAAAAACCGCAGGCACAAGCATAACAGGTGGACCATATCTGGGAGGCAACTTCTGGGGAAAACCTGACGGAACGGGTTTCTCGCAGACCGCAGCCGATGCAGATGGAGACGGTATTGCCGATGTAGCGTTCAATATCTCGAACAGCGGCTATACGGATTACCTCCCACTTGTATCTGCCTCTGAAACACAACAGCCCACAGTTCCAGAAAATATAACGGATAACCAAACAATGGATAATCAAACGGCAATATTCACAGTTGAAATAGATAATGACGAAACGGAAGCCGCCACCAATGGAACGGAAACAACTACTCACGAAAACGAAACTACTCACGAAAACGAAACAACTTAAAATGAGACTACAATAAACAAAACCGGGTTTAATATAAGGTTCGGCTAACAGTCCGTAACTGAATAATTCAATCAACGTTAAAAAAGGCTGGATGGAGGTATAGCTCCTTCATCTTATTTTTTCCCATTTTCTTATTTTTCTCACTATCTGTCTACAAGTTCCAGCCTTTCTGATCCGCCTTTTACTGTTATTTCCAGAACCAGACCTGTTCCAGCAGCATAATATTTGTTTTCCTCTATGCCAGTCTCAAGTGGAGTCCATTCTTTTGTTTTCAGGCAATCTTCAAAAGAGCCATAAGCAACGGTAACAGTTTCGTTAAAAGTGATAACTTCAGCCATATCTTCGGCTTCACCAGCCAGGTATTCCTGCCGATAAGTATCACCTACCTGAGGATTCCCTTCCATTATAATTCCTGGCTGAGCTCCATCAAGTCCGGCTTCCCATGAGCCTGCGGTACTTACAACCTTACCCTCATCATATTCTCTCGAATCTTCCCCGAAGTACCAGACATTGCCGTCTTTGTCCTGGGCATACCAGTCAAAAGTCTCTTCGGCCAGCTCCCCGTCTACAAATTCCCGGTCCCGGACAATGATCGTATTTATTCCCATTACTTTCTTTGTCTCATTGGTTACAAAAACCTCATCTCTTATTGTTTCGTCTTCAGACTCACCTTCATAGACAAAAGTTGTGCCTGGGGTCAACGGAAAGTATGGGTTGTCTATAACCTCAACAAACTCATCAGTGCTTATGACAGGATTGTATCCACTTTCTCCTTTTGTCTCCCCTACTCTTTCAGTTGTTCCTTCAGTTGCTTCTTCAATTGCACCTTCAGTTGTTCCTTCAGTTGCTTCTTCGGTAACTTTGCCTTCTGTTTTATTCATAGTATCTTCTTCAGGTACATTTTGAGAACAACCTGAAGCAGATAACATTGCCGCGATAAGCACTGCCGTTACAAAAAAACTGAATCTTTTAATGCTCTTCCCCCCATTTTATAAAGAGAGTATTAAATTAAGCTTGCGTAAAAAGTCTGGAGAAAAATAAGTTTTACTTTTTTCCCTTTAACTTTCCAATTACACCAGAAAAGTCAAGTTCAGTTTTGAATTCCGTTTCATGATTCTCTTTTTCATACTCTTTTTCATGCTCTTTTTCATGCTCTTTTTTTTCCACGTGTTGCATTCTTTTGTCTATTAGATACTCTCCAATCGGTGTTACAAAACCAACTAGAATTCCCAGACCCATAAAAATATACATTACAGTGAAAATTTTTCCCAGATCCGTTTGAGGTGTAAAATCTCCATATCCTACGGTTGCGAGCGTGATGACTGAAAAATATAATGAGTCAAGCAGGCTCCAGCCCTCAATAGTATGGTAAAAAAGAGTGCCAGTAATAAGAGTTAGCGTAAGAAGGTACAGAAGGGATCTGAACTTCGGGTCCTTAAGCAGTATGCGTAACGCCCTAAAAAGCATCACTATCGTAAAAAGAAATGGTATTGTAACCTTTTCCCCCTCCTTCTACCCCTTATACTGCTTTATCCCTTCTTATAGTTCTGAAAAGATATAGAGCCTTTCCCTCCTAATATTTCATCTTTCAAGGATTAAAAAGGCATCTATGAAGATAATAAAACAGTGGTTTACTCTATTTACAGAGTAAACTACCGGTAATCAAGAACTGCCAGCTCTTAAAAACACCGGTAATCGTTGCGGTCCCATTTCTTGAAACCTTTTCCCAGGAGATACAGGGCGAAAGGAACCAGCAACAGGTCCATAAACGCGTAGTACGAACCGAACATGGATAGAACTATATTTATTATCAGGATAGGCACGACTGAAAGCGTATAAAGGGCAAAAGTCTTTGCATTGTAAAGGTTAATAGACGGGGAAAGTCCGGTCAGATAAACAAGTACTGCAACCATATAAAGTGAGATCGTAAGGAAGAGCAGCAGGGACGGGATCAAAGATGAAGGTTCATTTTTAAGGGCAAGCAGTGTAAGGATTATCAGTGGAACCAGATTAAGGATAAGATAGCTGTTCAGTTTGCTCCTTATCATATCAGATACCTTCAGGGGAAGAAAGGTGTAAGAAGCAAAAATATCGTACTCGGTAAGCCAGTTATACATTGAAGATGAAAGCACACCCAGTACCAGAGCAAAAAGCGTAAGAGTACTTAAAGACGGCATAACCCTCTCGAGAGAAGACAGCAGTATCCAGACAAGTAGAAGAGGAAGCACGAAAGAGAATATAATTTTCCCGAGCCCTCCTTCACTTCTTTTAAGATCAAGAGAATCCTTTGCAACAAAGGCTGCATACCTGTATGAACCCATATACCTGCATATTTTTGAAAAAGAGTTTGAGAAACTCTTCCGAGACTGTGGAAAATCAATTTTAAGGAAAATAATAGATAGGGCTGAAGGAACAAAAATCAGAACACCAGAAAACGTGAGCTGGGTTTTGGAAGGGTCAAGGAAAAGGGAGAGACTTGGCAGGCTATAAAGAGTGTAGTAGCTCAGATTTCCGGAGACATAGAGCAGGAGAATGGAAGAAATAAATAGGCAGAGAAGCGAGATTCTCCCTGAATGAGCATAAACTGTGGATAAGAAAAACATTATAGAGATTCCGATCGCAAAGGAAAGGGAAAGGGTCAGAACAAGAGTCAGAAGAGTCGAAGGAGCACTGAACATTCCAGCAGGGACAAATTCTGCAGCAAGGGCAAAGCCTGCAACAAAGGGCAGGATATAGAGAATAAAATAGTATACGATATCTTTTCCAAGGAAATTAGCAAAAATTAATCTTTCCGAAACCGGAAGCACCCGTGAAGAATATGCAATCAGGCTTGCCTGCCCGAAACGGCGGTTCATGAATTCGCGGCCCATGAGTCCGAAAGCGCCAATCATAGCTCCCACAAGCAGGAAAAAGTAATGCATTCCGAGTGCTATCTGGGCATCGGTAACTATCTCTCTGAACACGGGCATGGCCAGGCTTACAAAAAATGTAAATAAGAAAATAAAGACAGGAAAGAGAACAAAACCGCTGTGCCCAAAGAAACTTGAGTGCATTCTCCACTCTTCTTTGACCATATATTTAAAGACGTCAAACATAAAATCCCTGCAGTCATTGTTTTTGATGATTACTGTTTTTTACACTTGCGATTTTTTTACTTAATTCCTTTATTGTGGGACTGTGAGTGATACTATTTGGGATTGTGAAATTGTAAAATACTGTGAAGTGCTGTAAGGAGTCAAGCAAAAGAGTATAAAAGATGTTTCAGGCTGGGGCAGAAATCACTTTTAGGGGTTTTTCCAGAATATCATCTGAGACTCCTTTCCGACTACTGACAAGATCCAGGAAGAAGCCTTCAAAGTTTCTGCCCTGAAGTTTGGGGTCGTCAAGACGGCCTGTATAGACTAGCTTTCCTCTGTAAATGATTCCTATGCTTGTGCATATTTCTTTTGCAATTTCAAGAATATGCGTGGAAATGAAGATAGTCCCTCCTTTATTTACATAACTCCGCAAGAAATCCTTGACTTTCTTCTGCATTACAGGATCAAGGTTAATAAGCGGCTCGTCGATAATAGCAAGTTCGGGCTCATGCAGGAAAGCCTGGGCAAACATAAGTTTCTGCCTTGTACCTCTTGAGAGGTCCTTGCATAGTGAGTTTTTCTGGTCCGTAAAGTCGAAGAACTCAAACCATTTATTACAGACTTCTTCATAATGTTCCATTTTCCGGATTTTTGCAACAAAATGAAGGTATTCTTCTGCTGTCAGAAAACTTGGGGGAGTTTCCTGCTCCGGAATTACGCCTACAAGTTCCCTGACTCGAAGGGGATCTTCTAGAACGTTTATCCCGTGTACTTTTAGAGTACCGGAGGTTGGCTTTATCTGCCCTGTAAGCATTTTGATCATAGTCGTTTTTCCGGAGCCGTTTGGACCCAGAAGCCCAAAAAGCTCACCTTTTCTGATAGAAAGGTCCACATCGTCTACTGCTTTTGTTTGTCCGTAAAATTTAGAAAGACCCTTTACTTCAATCATATTTCAGGCTCCTTCAAGGCTGTAGTGCTCCAGCAGTTAAATGTTTTTCAATAGATACTCTTTATATATTTTTAAACCTTTCTATTTTCCAATTATATACACGGTTATGTGAAAATATATACACGGTTATGTGAAAATATATGCACTGTTATGTGAGAAAAATGACTCTTCATCCAGAATTCTATGTCCGTAAAGCCTTTATTTTAGAATGACTGGTAATTTTTAGGGCATAATAGTGAATTAATCTTTGTCATATATATTAATTAGTTCTCTATATGACTCTTTTATAATTATTTTGTATATTATATATATAGGGATTGCGAGTACCATCCCGAGAGGGCCTAAGAGCTTGGATGCGGCAAGAGTCAGGATTACACTTAAGAGCGGGCTAATATTCACTTTTTCCGATATCATGAAAGGAATAAGGTAAAGGTTATCGATAACCTGGGAAATAATGACAGTTATTACTGCAAAGAGAGCTGTCATCGGACTGTCGATATAGCCCACAATAACCGGAGGGATTGCCCCCAGAATAGGGCCAATATAAGGGATGATATTTAGAAAACCTGCGAGAATACCCAAAAAAAGCCACCCATCAAGGCCTGCCAGAGAAAATCCTATACAGCAAATCAGACCTACAATGGCCGACTCAAGCAGTTTAGCAATGAAGAAATCCTCCAGTTCACGGCCTATACTTTTTAGAGCCCTGAAAATTCCATCCGCGTGTTCAGGAGGAGCGTAAGCCTGAATGTAGTCTCCTATTCTATTATAGTACTTGAAGTACATACCAAACATGAGAGGAATTACCAGCACTCCGGTAAAAAAATAATAAGAAACCATCGAAACCAGATTTGTAATCCCTGAAAAGATTGTATTTCCTATCTTTTGCAGGTCCTCGGGTTTAATTACACCGGAATCCGCAAGTTTTGAGAGGTCGGACTCATGTTCGGAAAAAAGGGCTGCAGCTCCACTTGCGTAGTCCTTCTGTATGTTACTGAAATCCCTTATAAAGACTCCGAGGCCCTGGACCTGGCTGCTAAGAAGTAAAAGGAAAGCAAGCCCTGCACCTGTAAGCAGGATTAAACCCACTGCTTTTCTATTGCAGTTCGGAAACCTGTCCATGCACCTGTTGAATATCTCTCTCGATTTTTCCGCAATCAGGATCAGGATTGCTCCCGCAATAAGAACTATGAAAATGTCCTCAAAATAGAAAAGTATTGCAATCAATAATATGAAAAGTATAGTTGTCAATGTCAGAAACTGCCATATGTTTTTGTTAGTACTGAGAGGCATGAGTTCCTACCTTTAAATTTCGACTGGTTACTATTGATTTAAAATTTTTAGTATCTAGATAGTTACCTGAAATTATAAATAATAGTTCCTTTAAGTCCGTAAATATCTATATACGAAATTAAAAATTTGTTCTGCATTGACCGGAAAAAAGAGCTTTTTTCTCTTCTTTCTCTTTTCTCTTCCTTCTTTCTTTTCCTTTCAGACTTTAATCCTATCTCCATAAAAACTTTCGGAAGCAAAGTTACTGCTTCCAGGGGTCAGGGAATTTAATTCGCTGGCAGTTTCACTTAAAAAGAACATAAAATCTGATTTTATCCTTAAAATAAGCTCTTCTGGATGGACACAGCAAAAAAGTGTTGGTTCGCCTTCAATTATCCTGACATAGCCTTTTTTCTCCATCCGTCTGAGAGTTCCATAGATCTTGGACCTCGGAACTCCCGTATTTTCGGCAATTTCGCTGGCTTTTGCCTGCATCAGGCAGACAAGTGATGCATAGATCTTGGCCTCGTTGCCAGTAAAACCCAGTTTCTGAAGGTTCTCAATAAGATTTAAAGTCATTCAAGTTTCCTCCATCTTTCACGTGTTGAGCTGCTCTATTTGGCAGTCTTCATTATCTAACGGTTCCTTTCTCTCAAGAATTTGATATATCTAAAATTCTCCATTCCTGGATGCAGTCACCTTGTTCCGGCTGACCGGCTGGCGTCTATTTTTCGCAGGATTTTTACCATGGTTTCAAGGCTATTCATAAAATTCTCGACATCTGTATCATCAACAAACCGAAGGATTTCATCAGCCATTTCGGTAGTTATTTGGCTCAAGCGATTGTAATATTCAAGCCCCTTTTCAGTAAGGGAAACAAGCACCTTTCTTCTGTCCCCAGGGTCAGTTTTCCGGAATACGATTCCTTTTTTTTCAAGGTCATCAACCATCCTCGTCAGGCTGCTTTTTTCCATTCCTGTGTACTTTCCAAGAGTAGAAGGCATAATTTCTCCTTCTATTCCTATAATTTTGATTACCATGGGCTGGTTCTTGCTCAGCTCCTTAAACTTACCTGCAATTTTTTTCTGAAAGGTCTGCTCAAAAATCAGGTTATCGAGAGTGTCTCTTTCTGTTGATAGAAGGATTATCTTACTCAGTGTTTCCTCATCCATTTTTTTAATCATCCCTTTTTGCCGGACTTTACTGGACCTTAACGGGCCCTTGCCCGACCTTTGCCCGGAAAATGGTCTGTGATTTTCAGAATATAACGAGTTATCATACATAAATTGATTTTTCAATTATACGAAATATTATAATTGATTTCTCAACAATTGATAATTCAACTACTCTTTTGTTGTATTTATACATTTCGGCACTTTATTAGTAAAGCATTAAAATGTAAAAAAGTGCATGGAAAACACACACTTTATAAAATATTGGCCCGCTTTTTAATTATTTATTCAGAGAAGGCTTTTAATTCCTTCCTTCCGTTAATTCCGTAATTCACAGTTATCCCCACTAAAAGTACAGCTAAAGAACAGTACTTTTGGACAGAAATCCTCTGTGAGTTGAGTGGCCCTATTTGTATTCTTTGTTTTCCAGGTTTTCTTTGGTAATCTTTTTTGCATGAAAGTTCAGGTTAAGGTTTATGTCTGTACTATCAATTATAATGCCTCTTGATCCGTTTTTTCTCTTAGGGCATAATTCGTTCAAGATTTCATAATATATCGCCCGAGGAGGATTGTACGTCCTCTTCAATAAAATTTACTATCTTTTAAGATTTAAATTAGATTTTAAATCAAAAATAAGGTGTACTTTTTTTGGGGAAACTATTATCTAGCTTAATTAGCAGAAAAAATGGAAATAAGTTCCAGTTAAATAGTGAGTTTAAGAGGACCCTAAAAATATCTATCAACAGCCTGTTTGATGACGTTTCTCATTATAAAAAAATCAAACTGATGCTGACAGATAAAAAAGAAGGAAAAAAGAGAGAACGTGGACCCTGAAAAAGTATAATCTTTTTCCCTTATGTTTTTAATTGATAGCATTAGGTCGTATTTTTCATTTTTCTCCTTTTCTGCCCAAGGTCTGGATGGCGATCCACAAAATGCCAGCAGGATACACAAATCCTAACGGGGATGTCACCACATCTTTCTCCTCCAAACTGGCTCCTTTTGATTTGCTAACATTCCCAACTGTTTCGGGAGTGATCACTTTTTTCTGGCGGAGCGAATCAACTGTCGGGCTGTAAATAAGTGCAAGCTCATCAGAATTGGAATCCCCTATTAAATACGGAGTGTCACAGATTCCATCGCCATCGGTATCCTCGAAGATCCTGGTAAAACCACCTCTATCAGGCGTTGTCCAGCAGTTACCTCCCAAATTCGAACTACCTGCTATTTTTTTAATATAATCAAATTAGATGTAAATTAGACTTGTTTTTGAAATTTTCGAATTTTGCCTGAGAGCCTATCCTCTTCATCAAGTGCAGAAAGCAGGAAGCAATATAGATAAAAGGGCACGAAGCTGAGATCAAAGGTTCTTTCGTTCACGGAACTTTCATGGGCTGAGTTCTATGACGCTTAGACGATGGGAATAAGAGCATAATAAAGGAAAAACAGCAGCAAGACCTGGCTCAAGCCTTCCTTTACTTTTTTCCTTTTTTCGTAGGGATCTCTACTTGTTTTTCACCCATGACCTTCTCGATTGCCTTATGGAGTTCGGGATACCTTGAAATCAGTCCACTGGTGAGGATTTCATCAATTTCGGAACTCAGGGAACCCTTTCCCATCGGGCGGGTGAACTTTATGTAATTGAGGATCATTGCTGACCTGGGGGACCAGGCCCCTATCCGGGGGTTTTTCAACGCCTCATCAATTGCTTTTTCAATCAAGTCCCCGTCATATTCTGCGGTGGAAGCTCCGGCAGAACAGGAGCTGGGGATACTCGTCGATTCGGAGCAAGGAACAGGGGAAGCCCCTACAGTTAAAGTTTCCTGCCTGTTTTTTTGTTCCTCCAGTAGCCTTCTTAATTTTTCAGATGCACTTTCCCTTTTATCCATGCATTACACACTCCGATACAAACTATTATTAAATATTTCTAAGGCTTCTTTCCCACTTACCCGAATTTTCTTTTCCTCTTCCTCTTCAGTTCCTTTTTCCACTCTCTTTCCATGATGCCTGAATGCTTTTTTAAGGAGAAGCAAGCGGGTCAACTTCACAATTGAACGGGGTGTACCTCCGCTAAATTCCAGCACTATTTCTGCCGTGTTCCCTGAAAATGGATTCGTGACATTCTCGGCTATGGAACAGGATTCCGATAAAAGTGCCCACCAGCTTGAAATATCATCAGCATTCCACTTTTCCAGTTCGAAATTAAAAAACCTGCGGCAGGCATCATCTGCTTCAGGATTATCCGGGCTTTGTTCAAAGAGTCTTTTTACCTTTTTCTTTAAGGGAATGCGCCCTGTCAAAATGACCTTACAGGCCTTTTCCCCTGCAAGGATCCTGACATCCGCAAGGGAACGAAGGATAAGGAGACTGGTGCTGTCAAGTTTTTCAGCCTTATCTATCCAGACAACCGTGGTAATTCCGGCCTCCCTTAACTCAAGGAGCCTTGCAGCAAGCCTGTTCCAGACAAGGTCCAGAGTACGAGGAGCCTCATCAGTCGAATTAAGGTCTTTCAAAATCATTTTAAGGAGGCAGAGGGGAGTTGTTCCCGGATTATTTATTGGCGAAATGTAAAAGTCATTGCTGGAATTCAGGACCCTGACTGTAAAATCCCTTACACTGGTTTTACCCATACCTGCTGGGGCACAGATTGTAAAAATTGATGATTCCGGGAGTGACAGAAACAGGGCTATATTGTCGATTAAGCTGCCGTTAAGACCTTCAAGGTAGAGGCCATCGTCCACAATTCCATTATCAGTTAACAAAAGCTTCAGCTTTTTGCTGTCCCAGCCCAGATCCCTGCAATATTCATCAAGAGCCTGGGAATAATCCTTAAATTCTTCTTTTATTTCCTCTTCTAATTGATATTTTATTCTCGCATTTACCGGCACACTTTCATCCCTCCATGCCGAAAACACATATCTGCTGGTGGCAGGCTTTGTTTCAGGAAACTTTTGACATGACACTATTTCATTTACATCTATCATATTTACTTAAAAGTATATGGTGTCCTATTTACGTAAAAGTATATAGTATATTCTATAAACTTAACAGAACAATAATTTTTCCGGCCCTTCATGAGAAAAAATAGAAAACAAATCCAATTTTCCAACGAAGAGGTCCAGATCATAAAGGGAAGGGAGAAAACTATATAAAAAAGATGGGAGAATTAAAGTAGGAGAATAACAAGCTACAAAAAATTAGAGGCTTGGGATGGTAATAGCCGAGGGATATATACTGAATAAATATACAGGTAGTGTATACTATTTATATTAGTTGAATTCAGTAATAAAAGCCGAAGAAGCAAGATACAACATGAGAGATGCGATATGAGAAATGCGAGAACCCATGAAAGCCGATTTACAGAATTTTGAGATTACTGCCCATAACATCGGAGGGCTTACCAGTATATGCTTAAGCATAAAAGAAGGACTTAATGTAATTGAAGCTCCGAACGCATCAGGAAAAACCTCCCTTTTGCGCGCATTTCTTTTGTCAGTTGTGTCAGTTGGAAAGAGTAGAGACTATAGCCATATTCTTCATTCGGGCAGCAATTATGGTTTTGTTGAAATAAAAGATGCGAAAGGCAGGACTTTTAAGAAAGAGATATCTCGCATTCCTAAAGGCGTGCAAATAACAGGAGACCGGATCCTCGACGAAAAGCTGGAACCTCTTGTCCGCAGGTTTGCAATTGGAGGAAACAACAACGAGGTCCTTGTAGCTGTCCGTGCCGGGCAGAACATGAAGCAAATACTCCTTGAATATACAAATATAGACCTGCTCAGGGCAGAGCTGAATCAGCTGGAAGAGCAAAAAAGAAAACTGCTCACGGAAAAAGAAGATCTGGAAAGAAAGCTAACAGGTACTTCTCAGCTCCAGAACGCGTTTGAGGCAAAAAATGCAGAAATTGAAGCTCTCAAAGCCAGGCACCTGGAAATAAAAGAAAAACAAAAAGAACTGCAAGCAAAGGATAATATCAGCAAGGAGTACGAACACACAACCCAGCTTATCGGGGAAACCATGGGCTTGATATCCCGCCTCGAAGCCTCCATTTCTTCCATAAAACCCCGGATATCATTGCTGGAGCGCGAGTCAGAGAATTATTCCCAAAAAATTGATGCTGCAAAAATGGAAAAACAAGGGTCTTACGGCTTAATCAGCAGTTCGATTGCAGCTTTAAATGAAAAAAAAAATCAGTCTCGCTCCCAGATTGACACACTCTATCATTTCATCGATGAGATCGAAAAACAATTGAATTCTTCTTCCGGCTTCATTATGGATTCAGAAGAAACATCCGGTTCCATAATTGAAAGAGCATTTTTGGAGGAGACCATTACCTGTCCTCTTTGTGGGCAGACCTCTCTAAAATCAGCCATGGATAAACACAGAACCCAGCTGATCAACCTCAGGAAAGAACAGTTAAAAAACATCCACCAGATAGAACTCAAAATATCCGAGCTTAAGGAAGAAGAAGAAAAACTCAAGAGGATTGACAACGATATCCGGGAATACAAACAGGGCATATCCTCGACACACCTTGAACTTGCGTCTTTGAAAACGAGGCTTGCACAAACCACGACCCAGCTGGAGGCAGCTGAAGAAAAAAAAGAAAGACTCGAAAGCCTTGTTCTGGAACTTGAAAGTAAAATGGAGACAAGGTTCTCTGAAGTCACAAAGCAGTTCTCTTCGGTGAACCAGGCGATCGGGAGACTTGAGACCGAAATCAGCAGCATAGAAAAAAAACTCCAGACAAACCTGAAGTTCCGGGAAGGACTGGACAAAATATCAAAAGAACTTGAGTCCGCAGAAGAACGGATCATCACACTTCGCCAGGAAATCCGCAGCCAGGAAGAAAACATCAGGAAAAACTTCAATATGATCCTCAAAGAGGTATACGCTCAACTGAGGTTCAAAAACGTTGATTCAATTATCCTTGACCCGGACTTCGAACTGAAAGTGAGCAGAACCTCCGGGGACGGCAAAGGATATTTTGACAGGGAGTCGATAAAAACTCTCAGCACTTCGGAACTTGAAGTTGTAGGGCTGGTCTTAATGCTGAGCGGGTATATCACATACAGAGTAATGGAATTTTATCCGGTAATCATACTTGACGAGTTGACATTTCTGGATTTCCAGAGGCTGAATTCTTTGATAGAATATATCAGCAAAAACATAAAATCCGTTATCTTGACGACCCTTTCCGGAGAAAAAATTGCCAATGAAGTCCAGAGATACAGGTTAAAAGCCCAACCGCAGGAAAGTGTACTGAGGGGAAGGACTTCTTAAGGAATCCAAAATTTTAAGTTACGCAGGCCCAGTAAAATGAGGTAGAATGGCTGGCCAGATATGAAAGCTATTAAATCTGAAATATCCACATGCAAAATCTGCAATTTATTAAATTCGAAGCTGCTTGCCAGAGAGGAGACAAACCTCTGGATAGGTCATTCTTTTACAGGCAAGCACGATGATCCCATGAGTATCGAGTCCCTAACGGACAGGCTCAACGAAAGGATCCTTGAAGCCTATTATATAGAAAGTGCACCCGGAGAGGATCTCACTTTTGACGTTGGGGCTTTTTACAGGTATATCCAGGCCCGGTATATTGATCCGGCTAGAGAACTGGACCCGAAGACCTGGGAAATCGGAAATGCTATTTTCAGGAAGAGTAAACTGGACATCTACATGATTTCCAAAGTCTTCATAAATGAGAATGATATGAGAAAGCACATCAAGGAATGTCTGGGCATTGAACCTGAGGAAATTGACCAGAACTCCAGGGCTGTAAAAGACATCACTGCTTCTCAAAAATTCGCATTCACAATACTTGAAAGGGCAATGGGGAGAACTGTAAGAAGAGGAATAATTGAAGACTGCTTTTCCATAGAGATAAACATCCGCTGCAAAGAATGCGGGAAAGTATATCCTTTTTCCGACCTTTTAAAGCTGAGGAAAGGTTGTGCGTGCAAGGAGGGGATATAACGATCCGGGAACTTAAAATAATGGATGTACTCAATATTTTTGGAATGCTTCCCGCCAATCGCATCTCCGATTTTAGCGGAGTTGCGGAATCCACAGTCAACAATAAACTGAAAGAGATGGAAGAAATTGGGCTGGTGGAACTGTCCCCTACATCAACTCCTCTCAAAAAACAATGGATGTTGACAACTTTCGGACAGGTTGCCACCGATATCTTTAAAGAAAACAATTATCCTTATTTCATGATAGTGCCCGAAAACTTCTCGGAAAGTAACCGGGAAAAATACAATAAAATCTATGAAGCTCTCCTCATGGACTGGCACACATTCGAGGAAGTCCGGAAGATATCAAAAAGCACTAAGATGGAAGCAAAGATGTTTTTGAGATATATTCAATACCGTTACAACCTGGAAGAAAGCCTGAGCCACAAAAAAATAAAATATAGAATCTTTCAGGAAGAATGAATTATAGAGTTCTCCATGAGGAGCGACTTTACGCCCCCTTTCTGAAAAATCCTAAATAACTAAGGATGTTTTTAAGTTACGGAGCTCAAAAATGGACTCAATTTTTAAGGTCATTTTTTGCAGGCACCTCAACCTTTAGCTATTTCTATGCTGAGAACTCCGTTCTTTAAGGACGCAAGCCTGGGCTTCCCTTTCAGTTTTAAGGCTACTTTCCGGCCGATAAGGATGTGCCTACTGTAATTCCCGGCTCGTATGAACAGATGCCCGTTCCCATCCTTAAAGCAATAGCTAAGGATTATTTCCTCTTTTTTGGATACTTGTGGGATCTCTGTTAGGATTGTCAACTTGTGCTCGTCTTCGACTGCTTCCGTAATAGGTTCCTCACTCCTCTGGTAAAGTTCATTTTTAAGGTCTACCGTATTCAACATTTTGGATGAAAGCCCCTGTTGAGAACTATACCTTACCGGTTTTTTTTGCAAGCTGTGCTTTTTCTGGTCTTTTCGCAACCTTTGTTTTTTTTGTTCCTCTTTCCACCTGTACTTTTCTTTTCCCAATCCCCAAACAAATTTATTCCTTCCAGGGATACATGTGTGTTTCCTTTCTTCCGCCGGCACAGAGTTATCAGGTTCAGGTTTCTGCCTATATTCACAAATGTCCTCTTTTTTGGGATATACTTTTTTTTCCTGTTTCCATGCGGTGGGGTCAGGTTCGAAGAGTTGCCTGTCTTTTTTGAGCCCTGACTCATGCCCATGCTCGGATTCGGAGCTCTTTGTGACTTCCCTGCTTTCCGGTTTTTGTTCACACGCATTAGGTTGTGGTACGCATTTATCATATTTTAGCTCCGATCCTTCTTTTTCAATTTCGGATTCTTTTACAGGTTTGCCTCTTTCTTTCACAAATTTTCCCGCAGCCCTCATATAGCCTGAAGTCCTGACCTCCGGGGTAAGAGCCAGTGTCAGAGTATCGCTTTTCCCCATACTATTGTTTTTATCAATATCGATTCTTTTATTTCCGGTCTTCACCCCCATTCCTCCTGAGAAACCTTTTCCCTCAATCCTGCTATGCAGTTCATTGTTTTTTTTCCAGATCCTTCCCCCGGCCCCCGAACCCCTGTAAGGGTCAGGAGAGTGGATACATAAATCCAGAATTTCCAATATTTTCAGCTTCAAACTCAGTTTTGGAATGGTGTTTTTTGACTTTCCTGAAATCTTCCTGGCCATACCTGAGACTCTTCCTGACTTATATTGCAGCAACTTTTAGGTTCACAGCCCTTTGCATACATTTAGATCCTTTTGAAAGAGTCTTCTTTTGAAAGGTCCTCTATTAAAAAGAGTCTTTCTTTTGAATCTCCCTGATACAAAAAGGGCAAAATCAAGCCTGGAATACGAGGCATTCCCGAAGCTCTCAAAACAATTGCTTTTTAGCCGGAAAATGATAAATCAGTAAACAAGTTAGTAAAACTTGGAAAATAAAGGAACCCATAAGCAATCCCTGCTATTTTTTTATTCCGGAAAGTTTCCGTATGTTCATTTTTTGGCTTCATAGCTCTGTTCTTCCAGTAACCAATACTCAATTATCCTTCAAACTTCAAAACTTGATAAAACCGTTTCGATTGATTTTTTGAAATCCCGGATCCGTTCAACGTGCAGGAAAAGGGACGTCTCGTCCTGAAACTGGATACATAATTCATCCCTCTCCTTCTCATTATACAACCTTTTTTCCATTTTTACCGCTTTTACCTCTTCGGGCCTGAACTCGAAGAGAAAGCGCCTCAAGCCCTTATCCCAGGAAAAAATCCTGCGGTCAGTCACATAAATATACCCGTATTTCCAGGCTGTTTTCTTTCCCCGGTCAAAGCGGTATGAACCATAGGCTTTGTCAAGAGCTTTTTCCCCTTCCATAAAAGGAATGCCCTGGTTGTGTTCAAGAGCCCATTCCCTTGTAGTTTTATCCAGGCCTTCAAAGATCCCATATTTGAGCATTGTTTCCATTTCGGCCAGGGTTGCCACCAGGTTGAGTCCTATCAGAGGAACCCCTGCTATTGTTATGATAAGATCAGCCCTTAAAACCAGGCCTTTTTCCAGAAGCCTGTCAAGGAGGTCCACAAGGGTACAGGTATCGCGCTGTGGAAGCATTTTCAACTCCTTTCCATTTTCAGATTCCCTCAAGACTGACGAAACTGTAGGGGGCAAAGGGGCCTATAAAACGCACGCAAATTCCCTCTCGTTCATTGATCCGGTCCAGCAGCTCTCCAAGTTCCTGGACCTTGCTGTCCTGCACAAGGCAGGCGAGAAAGACGAAAAGTTTTTTTTGTTTATATTCCTCAGGTACGCGGGGTTTTTTCTCCTCTGAATGAACAGAATCCGAACAGTCCCGGATACGGGCTTCATACTCGGCTGCAAGTCCCGAAATAAGGGCTTCGGTTTCTTCGGCTATCTTCTGTTCCAGCCGTCTTTCAAAAAGGTAGGCAGTTCCCCTGGGAATACCTGTTAACTTTTCTTTCTGCGCCTGGAGCCCGGGGTTCTTTTTGAGGATTTCTCCAGAGAGAAGCTCCTGTTCATAGAAGATCTGGACCGAGTACTCTGCTTTTCCTTCAAAACGGGAGAGCTCCGCTTTGAGAGCAGCGTAGTTTTCCCCCAGCCATTCCGAGACAACTTCGTCATCGCCTTTAATTATGGTGCCAAAGGCAAAAGGAACGACAGTCCCGAACTTTTCAGTTGTCAGGTCCACGACCCTGATGTGTTCCAGAATCCATTCCATTGCTTCGTCCTCTCCGTCTGCAGTCTCGGGCCTGTCACTGCAGGCGTGTACAACTGCAGTGAGGTCCCTGTAAACTACCGTGTAAACCCTGGCCCCATTTACGCCGGCTTCTGCGAATTCCGCTTCAATGCCTCTGTTGAGAACCGAGTAAAGGTACCTTCCCTCGTTGTTCCTGTTCATCCGACTCCTCCTCTACCCATAATAAAGGATTCATAAACCTTTCAACCGCATCGCGGACAACTTCATCAAGCCCGGATATTACGGAATCAACTGCTTCTTCAAGTTCATTATCTTTTTTTATGGTTTCAAGAGCTTCTTTCAGGTCAAAGAGGGCTTCCCCTACCCTTTCAATTTCTTCGTACTTCAGGTTCCCGTTCTCTATTCTATTTATTACCTTTCTTTCAAGCAGTTCCTGAATGATTTCAACGAGGGCGATAACAAGCCCCAGCAGCCCTTTTTTCAGGTTGTTTTCATCAATATTAATCGACATACTTTTGCCTTTTAATCTTCAACTGAAGTACCCCGTTTCGGAATGTCTGTTCAACTACCGGGCCCGTCTTTTCGGGAAGTTCCATTGTCTGGAAGTAATCTCCCGAAGCAATCCTCAGGACATTACAATCAATTTCGGTTTTGATCCTGCATTCCTCTTCATTAGGGACCTGGACAGTGACGTATATGTAATCCTTTTCTTTTATGATGTCAAAGATAGGCTCTATCTCGGGCTTGATTTTTAGTTCTGCTGCTTTTCGCCTCCCTTTTACAGTGTCAAGGCTGTAGCCGGCACTTATTCCGGGTCTGAAAGTCCATTGTTTATCCAGCCTGTGTTTTATGTCCTGGTCGGTTTCCTCAATTCTTACCCGGAATTCGGGCGAGACCTCTTCCATCCTTTTGATTATTTTTTCCAGGCCGGGCATAAAGCCCTTTGCTATTTCTTCCACAAGGCCTGTATCTTTTGCAGGTAACTGGCTTCCGGAAACATTCCGTGTGTTTTGAAAACCTCGCTTCCTATTATTATTTTTCTGATTCATGTTCACTCCCAACTTTTCTGCACGCTTCACCCTTTCCAGCTCTTCTATAAGGTTCAGTCCTTCTAACTCTTGTGCATGCTTCACCCTTTCCAGCTCTTCTATAAGGTTCAGTCCTTCTAACTCTTGTGCATG